>Ga0210394_10000138_pt1 | contig 177853 bp, 162 predicted proteins | sample IncBWC12MmetaG_FD_160121 | JGI IMG/M metagenome (GOLD analysis project Ga0210394, IMG submission 160121) | Forest soil microbial communities from Barre Woods Harvard Forest LTER site, Petersham, Massachusetts, United States - Inc-BW-C-12-M | ecosystem: Environmental > Terrestrial > Soil >...
TCCGAATCCGGTTCCAACCGTCTCGGTCTTTTCTCGTTTCCGTACCATTCGCAACACCCCCGATGCGGCGCGCCCAGCTGGCTCTGATCTTCAGATTGGGCGCTTGAAGAGCGGACCGGCCCCGCCTTACCCGATCGAGGCGCAGCGCCAGCAAATTCAAGGAACGGTAGAACTGGAGGTTCTCGTCGGTGCAGACGGGACCATTCTGTCCGTCCATTTGGTCAAAGGTCCTCCCGAATTAGCCAGCGCCGCAATGGGCACCGTTCGTTCCTGGCAGTACGGGCAAACCACGCTTGGCGGCCATCCGGTAGAGACGGACCAATCCATCTACTTCACATTTAAACTCACAAAATAATTTGGAAATTTTTAGCTTGATCGAAGAAGCATTCTCTTAGGAAGTTCTGGAGTTTTTGAAGTTTGCTTTGCGCTACGGCGTCGACGGACTCACCGAAGAATGCCCATGCCCGGCCCCCGCAACTCCTGCGGCGATTCCCACCGCGCCGCCGGCAATCACGCCAATCAAAATATATTCCTTGGTCTTGTCGTTGTGTTGCACCGGCGGTACTGGAGCCTCGGGCGGCGGTTGCGTCGTGGAAGGCTGCTCAGCGGGATTTGGCTTGGCTTCCGGCGGTGGCGTTTGTTTCGGCGCTGCCCCCGGCGCCGCTCCCGCCGCTTTCGCTTTATCCAATTCACCGGACGGCAAAATGTTGACCGACTCTCCCGATTGCAAAACGCGCCCGGTAGCGCCTTCCAGCGGGATCAATCCCACGCTGCCTTCCAGGCACGTGACGGTAAAGGATCCATCCGCGTGTCGCACTACTTGCGAAGTCGACTGCTGCGCCTCAATCACTGGCGCCATCACATAATTTCCCACTCGTAGCGAAATATCTGTCGCGCCATTAAAGGAATTCATCACCACCGATCCCGCTTTCAATTCCGCGGAGTATCGCGGGTCCGGTGGGAAAACTATCTCGCTGTTAGAAAGAATCTTGAACGCGCCTTTCCCGCTTACCGAAAAGGCCGCCGACCCCATATCACCGGTCTTCAGCGTATCGCCCGGGAAAATAGTCAAATCCGCCGGCGCCGGCACGCCATTAATAAATACCGGTCCCACCGTAGTCATCGAGCCCAGCGCTTGATTCTGCGCCTTCCGCGCAGCCCTCGGCGCGCCCGCTATCAATGGCAGCGCGCACAACAATCCCCCGGCCACCAGCAGCGCTCTCATCGATGTGTTGACATGCTGCCTCAAAGATCCCCTCAAAACTTCACCACTCTCCGCTTGCATGAATCACCTAAGATGTAGCACCAGCCACGCCAATTGTCTACTAGCTTTGCTACTGACCGACGTCAGTCTTTATGTCCCGCGCCAGTCATCTTCAACGCCGCCTGCCTGCGCCTTTAGCAGGCGTGCCCGGACTATGAGGACGCTCTGCGCCCATCTTTCCCCTCTGCGCAACGCACCCTTTTGCGGTATTGTTTTCAGTGCGTTCATCAAAGTTCGCGCCGTGACCACGCGCTGCTCATGAAGATCCTGCACATCGTCAAAACCGCCACCGGAGCAACCTGGGTCTACCATCAAGTCCGAGTCCTGTCCTCGGTAGGCTTTGAAATAGTGGTCGCGCTTCCCTCCGCCACTGCAGGCCTCGCGCCCAAGTATCAAGAAGCAGGCGCCACCGTAATCCCCATAAATCTCGACGTCCCCACCAGGCACCCCTGGCAAATCCCCGCCGTACTCAAATCCTGCAGAACCTTAGTCAAATCCGTACGCCCCGACATCATCCACACTCACCACGTCGGCACCACTCTGGTAATCAGAGCCGCCCTAGGCAAATCCTCCCCCATCCCCCGCATCTTCCAGGTCCCCGGCCCACTGCATCTCGAGCATTCTTTCTTCGCTCATCTCGACACCTCTTCCGCTGGCCCGCAAGATCACTGGATCGCTGGCTGCCGCTGGACTCAGCAAAAATATCTCCATCTAGGCGTCCCTTCCGAGCGCGTCTTCCTCTCCTACCCAGGCACCGATCTGAATTTATTCACCACTACACGCAAAAATAATTTACGCGGCGAGCTGCGCCTCGCCCCGGACACGCCGCTAGTCGGCATGGTCTGCTACATGTACGCGCCCAAGCGCTTCCTCGGCCAAACCACCGGTCTAAAAGGCCACGAAGATTTCATCGCCGCCTTCCCCATCGCAAAAAAGCAACTCCCCAATCTCCACGGCGTAATAATCGGCGGCGCCTGGAATGGTGCCACCAGTTACGAAAAACATCTGCGCGAACTAGGCCATCGCTACTGCAACGGCTATCTAACCTTCCTCGGCACGCGCTCCGACGTCCCCGCTCTCTACCCCGACCTCCATTTAGCCGTAGTCCCCTCCCACTCCGAAAACCTCGGCGGCGCCGTCGAGCCCCTACTCAGCGGAGTCCCCGTGATCGCCACAAACGTAGGTGGCCTCCCCGACCTGGTTCAGGAAGGCATCTCCGGCCGCCTCGTACCGCCGCGTAATCCCCAAGCCATCGCCGCCGCCATGCTTGCCTCATTGCAAAACCACGCAGAAGCTCACCGCCTCGCCGTCGCAGGCCACAAAATGACCCGCCACCTCTTCGACGTAGAAAGAACCGCCGGTGAAGTCGCACAAATTTACGGGACACTTACTTCAAGGCCGCTTAAACTAGTAGCGGAATCGGGCAAGACCAATCAATGTACATCGTTTAGTGCCACTATTCGCTGACGGAGTTGTCGAAACAAAATGGACACCTGCCCTGCTGGCGAAAGCATCTACACCGATGGCTCGTACCTCGCTAAAACTGGCGGCACATGGCATCTAGAAGATTCGCTGTTCAAGGCTCAACGCATCGCCTCCATGCTGGCACGGCACGATGACATTAAACCCAATACCATTTGCGAAATCGGCTGTGGCGCAGGAGGTATTTTAGCCGAACTTCAAAAGGTACTTCGGTACAATGTTGTCTACACCGGCTACGACATCAGCCCACAGTCGCACGCCCTCAGCGCACAATTCTCGAATCCTCGCTGTCAATTTATACTCGGTGATGCATTTGCTGACGCGTCAAAATTCGATTTGGTATTGGTCATGGATGTTATCGAGCACATTGAGGACTATTTCTCATTCCTGCGACATGCCAGGGAAAAAGGCCAATGGAAGCTGTATCACATTCCGTTGGACGTCCACATGCTCGGAACAATCCGAGGAGATAATCTCTGGGACACCGTCGGCCATCTGCATCTTTTTACGATTGAGACGGCACTTAAAGCCCTCCAGCACACCAGACATCAAGTCGTTGACTGGATTTTTACCGACCGCGCAATTTCTATTCCGAACCAGACGCTCCGAGGTCGCATCGCCAATTTAATTCGCATTCCCTTATCGAAGTTCAGCACCAAACTCACTTCACGGATATTAGGTGGATATTCGATGCTGGTTCTTGCCAAGTGAATCTGAACACCCGAACCCGGAGTACCCCTGAACCACAATCTACGCGAAGGCCGATAAAAATACTTCATTGCGTCGGTACCCTCGACCCAGGTGGCGTCGAGACTTGGCTTCTCCATCTCGCAAAGTCCCTCAACACGAAGCAATTTCAGTTCGATTTTTGCACTTTCGGCGCCCACGCTGGTTTATACGGCCCCGAGGTTGAAGAGCTAGGAGCCAGGGTGCTTCGCTGCCCGCGATCCCAGAACTTTTGGAAGTTTAGCCGAAGCTTTCGAAAAATCTTGAGGGATGGCCGATACGATGTGGTTCATAGCCACGTTCATGGGTTTTCCGGTGTGTTGCTTCGATGGGCGCGGCTCGAAGGAGTTCCGGTCCGGATAGCGCACAGTCATAACAGTCACGATGGCAAATCCAACACTGCTGGCCGTCGTGCCTACCGATTTCTGGTGAGAAATTGGATTCGCCGCCACGCCACTCATAAGCTGGCCGCATCTCGCGAGGCTGCCGACGATATATTCCTGGATTGGAGAAATGATTCCCGCGTTGCGATACTTCATTGTGGTATTGACCTTGATGGTTTTCGCGGTGCCGTTGATCCCTATCTATCGCGGAAAAAAATTGGCTTACCGCCAGGAGTGGCCGTAGTAGGCCACGTAGGTAATTTTATACCAGCCAAAAACCACGCTTTTTTTCTCGAAATCGCGGCTCAAATACGGAAACATCGTTCGGATACGCACTTCTTATTGATTGGAGATGGACCTTGCCGCGCTGAAATTGAAGCTCGTGCTGGGACAATGGGTTTTAAAGGAAATATACATTTCCTTGGCACTCGCACTGATGTCCCAACCTTACTTCGCACTTGCGTCGACGTATTTGTCTTCCCCTCTTTGCTGTGGGAGGGCCTGCCTCTGGCGGTGGTCGAAGCTCAGGCCGCGGGACTTCGTTGCGTCATCTCGAACGATATTACGGATGAAGTAGTAATCGTTCCCGACCAGGTTGTTCGCCTTCCCCTCACATGCGGCGCGGCAAAATGGGCTACAGCGACGATTGAAGGTGTAAACCGGGGAAAATTCCACGCGCAAACGGCCGTCGAATTCATGCAACAAACCGATTTCACGGTCGAGCACGGGTTGTCATCGCTTCTTGATATTTATTCCGCAGGTGAAGCAGAAGCCAATGTCGCTAAAGACTAAAAATCTGACTCTCATTTTTTCGGCGCTTTGGGTTTGCGTCGCAATATTTGCGATCTGCCAAACAAATCTGCGCGCTAATGATGTCGCTTCCGCAATTGGTGCTGGGCTGCTCCTCCTAAGCTCGCTTTTCTACGCGCGATATATTCTTTCTGTCCCGATTGCAAGCGCCCCATTGATTTATCTTAGTATTCTCGGCCTCTTTCACCTGGGCCTCATCTTGCCATGGGCTCTTGGCATCTACGATATTTCGCGCACCCCTTTCTTCAATCCTTACGGCTTGTCGCACGCTATTGCCCTCATCGACTACTCTATAGTCGCCTTTCACATCGGAATCATTGTCGCGTTGAGTCGTAAAAAACATACCTTCCTGTTTAGTAAATCGGGGACGGACACTGAAGATAAGAATGTATATGTCGGCGGTTGCATCTTGCTGTCAGCAGGCATCTCCTTGTTCATCGTGGGCTTGATCGGGCTTGACCCTCTCGGATACTTCCGGCTCACCTATTCGGAAACTTATCGGCTTCGCGCAGAATCGGATCCTCGACTCTTCGGTTCCGGTATGACGGTCGCTTTCATCGGCCTCAGCATTGCCGCCGCAGGGGCCTCCCGGCGACGCTTTAGGGTAGTGTCCATTATTGGTGCCGTTTGGTTAGTGAGTCTGATGTATTTGGGTTTCCGCGGACCCACTGTGATCGCTGCGTTGATCGTTTACGTCATCGCGCGAAAAAAAGGACTGCGAATTTCACCACTCGCATCGCTGGCGGCCGCAACTCTTCTCTTGGTGATCCTGCCGCTCTTACATGAGAGCCGCGAACTACCTCTCAATGAGCGCTTAGCGCATATATCATTGAATGACTTCAATATTCTTGATGCGCCAGCGGAAATGGGTATGAGCGTCCGTCCGCTGGTTGAAACCGTCGACCTTCTAGGCCCGAACGATTTCCGTCTGGGCCGAACCTATTGGATCGCCATTAAAGGCATCGTGCCTAACCTGGCTTTACGCTGGGAAGCATCCTCAACAACATCAGACGTCGATTTACCGCCGAATCACTGGATTACAGCCCTCGTTGATCCATGGACCTACAAAAATAACGGCGGCATGGGCTTTTCTGCGATTGCCGAACCATACATGAATTTCGGAATTCCTGGCGTGATCGTTTACTTCTTCGTACTTTCCTTTTTTCTGATCTACCTCGAACAAATATCGATTCGCAACGCTTACGCGCTGGCGGCTTGGGCTTTGATACTTGGACCCTTGCTATGGACCACTAGAAACGATTTCACCAATTTTTTCCGCCCCGCCGTCTGGGGATTATTGACTCTCGCCGCCGTGAAACTATTCGCAGAAGGGTATTCCAAATTTTTCAAAAAGTGGAACCCTCGTCCTTCAAAACTTGATCCCACGTTAGTGCGAGCCAACCACGTCTAACCACCACTACAATCATCTTTTGATGACTAGCGAAGAACACTTTGTTCAGTCAGTTTCAGGCGCTATCTACTCCAGCACTTTCGCGAAATATGGGACTTGGTCTCGGTATCTCGACGTCTTTGATCATGTATTAGTCCTCGCTCGAGTAACCAAGCAGGAGCCAAAGGAAAATGAGCGGCGCGCCGATGGCCCTGGCGTTTCGTTCCGATCGCTGCCGGATTACACCGGGCCGTGGCAATATCTGCAAGTCCGCCGCCACGCGCGCATCATTGCTCGCCACGCCATCGCGGAATGCAGCGCATATCTTCTCCGCGTGCCTGGACTCGTAAGCCAAATGGTGTGGCGCGAAATTGTGCACGCGAAAAAACCTTACGCGTTGGAAGTTGTGGGCGATCCGTGGGACGCGTTAAGCCCGGGAACTTGGCCCCATATTTCCCGGCCCATTTTTCGCCGCGTCGCAACTTATCAATTGAAGCGCATTTGCGCGGGGGCGACCGCTGTCCATTACCTAACGTCGCAGGCACTGCAGCGGAGGTATCCAGGGTCAAAACACGCCTACGCCGTCGGTTTCCCGGATGTAATGCTGGAAAGCGCGAACGGTGCAACGGACACGATGCAAAACCGGCATCAACGTCTCCGGGAGTCGCCTTGGCGAGACGTAAAAAATGGCAGCCCCCTCCGTATCGGTTTTATCGGCACTCTTGCGAGCTTGTACAAGGGGCCTGACACCCTTCTTCATGCTGTCGCTTTATGCCAAGGCCGTCTTAACCTCCAACTCGAGATGGTTGGCAATGGTCGCTATCTCGCTGACATGCAAACTCTGGCCGCTAAGCTCAGCATCGGCGATCACGTCACCTTCCGCGGCGAGATTTCTTCCGGACGCTCGATTTTCGAATTTCTGGATTCGATCGATCTATTCGTTATGCCTTCTCGCCAAGAAGGCTTGCCTCGCGCCCTCGTCGAAGCCATGTCCCGTGGTTGCCCGTGCATTGCGAGCGCTGTGGGAGGAATTCCTGAGCTTCTCGAAGCCAGCGACCTAGTGCCACCTAACTCCCCTGACAAGTTGGCTAAATTGATCTTACAGGTCGCGGCAGATTCCGATCGCTTGCTTGCCATGAGCGCACGCAACCTTGCCAAGGCCGCTCAATTTAGTCCACAAACCTTAAACGAATCTCGCCGCGCATTTCTTGAAGAGGTAAAGCGCCGATCCTCTTTATAACGTTGTTCATCTCACAGTCCAGCTGTATGACCAACGCCGCGCTCGGGCGTATTCTCATCCTCCGTTTGCAACGGAACCGACTGCCTCGCCCCAGCACGCACCAGCGCCCGCAACGCAAACTGATTGTTGAATTGCGCCGTCGTAAAATCCGTAATCAACCCAGCGCGAATCGCTCCATAAATCTCTCGTATCCCGTTCTCCACCGTCTTCCAGCAATCAAATCCCAGCCGCTCGCGAATTTTGTCGAACGTCACCCGGTAATTCCGGCGATCCTCGGTCTGCACCGTCTCAATCTCCACCTGAGGAATCACTTGCGCCACCACACTCCCCAATTCTGCGATCTGCAAATTCAATTCCGCCGCTCCCACATTAAATACTTCGCCGCTCACCGATTCCGACGTAGCCTCCAGGCTCGCGATGCACGCCCGCGCCGCGTCCTGCACATGCAGCAACGGCCGCCACTGATCACCGTTGATAACCGTGACGCCGCCCATGAATACCGCGCGCGCTACAAATAAATTCGCCACCAGGTCGAACCGCATCCGCGGCGAAAGCCCAAACAGAGTGCTGAATCGTAAAATTGTCGGCGCAAACGCAGCCGTCTTCGCCCCCAGAAGAATCCCCTCAGAATCAATCTTGGTCTCCGAATACACCGACAGCGGATTCACCGCCGACTCTTCATTCACAAAAAAATCCGATGCCCCGTAAACGCTGCACGAAGACGCAAAGATAAATCGCCGCACGCCGCATTCCCGCGCGACATTCGCAAGCATCCGCGTCGCCGCCCGGTTCACCTCCACCGCCAACTCTTTATTTTCTTCGCAAGCCGGGTCGCCAACAATTCCAGCCAGGTGAATAACCGCTTCGCAACCCCGCATGCACCGCACCACCACGCCCACGTCTCGCACGTCGCCGCGCACCACTTCCAAATTCGGGTGATACTTCACTCCCTCCAGCGCCTGCTCCCCAAACATGAACGAATCCAGGACTCGCACCCGCCGACCCAACTCCAGCAATTGCCGCACCAGCACCGACCCCAAATATCCCGCGCCCCCCAACACGAGGACGCGCCGGTTCGCCTCTCCACCCACGGCCGTTTTAGCTCTCATCTATTAGGCAACCCCCGTTGCCCATTTGGCCAAATTGGCATTGTCCAGTCCCTGCGCCCGCCGAACCACTTCACACACTTTGTCAATGCTGTCATCCGTCAGCGAAGAATAAATCGGCAGGCTCACCACTCCATCCGAAACTGAATCCGTAACCGGTAAAGCCCGTCCGTCCCACATCGCGCTATAAAGTTTCTGCCGGTGCACCGGAGGCGAAAAATATCTTCGCGCTCCAATATTTTCGCGATGCAATAGTTCCACCAACCAATCGCGCGAATGCCCGAATTTCTTTTCGTCCACAATCATTGAAAAATCCTTGAACGTTGACCGCGAGCTTTCCGACACTTCCTGAAATCTCAGCCCCGCAACGTCCAGCAACTTCCGCTCGTACCTCAATCGAATCTCGTTCCTGCGCTCGATGCGCGCATCCAATCCCACCAAGCCATGCAGCGCCATCGCTGCATTTATCTCGCTCATCCGCGCGTTCACTCCCAGAACCTCCGGATTGTAGTTGCCGGCGTCTCCGTAATTTCGCGCCGCGCGTAATTTTTCAGCCAGCCTGGCATCGCGCGTCGCAACCAGTCCGCCTTCGCCCGCAACCACCAATTTCGTGGGCGAAAAACTGAACACTTCCGCCGTTCCGAATCCTCCTACGCGCTTGCCTTGACTACTGCTCCCAAATGCATGCGCCGCATCGAATACGAGGGGAATCCGCAATCCCGCCGCAATTTCTTCCAATTCTTCTATCGCCGCTGGATTCCCAAACAAATGCACCACCAGAATCGCGGCCGTCCGACTCGACACTTGCGCCCGCACCGCTTCCGGCGCAACACAAAACGTCTTCGCATCGCAATCCGCAAACATCGGCGTCAATCCATTCCACACCACCGCGTGCGCGGTAGCGTGAAACGTAAAACTCGGCAGAATTACTTCCCCGCTCAAATCCAAGGCCTTCAAAACCAGCAGCAACCCCGCCGTACAACTCGAAACCGCCACGCAATGCGCAACGCCCAAATATTCCGCCGCCGCTTCCTCGAATTTCCTTACATACGCGCCATTCGTGAGTTGCTTGCTCGCTAAAATTCCGCGCACCTCTTCCAAAAACTCCTCGCCCGGCACGCCTTCCGGATCAACAATAGGCAGCAACTTGGGAAACGCCGGCCTACCCGCTGCGATTTCCGCCCGCACGCGATCCGCAATGCTCATCAATTTTCCTTGCCCGGCCGTTTTTTCTGATCGCCGCGCACTTTCGCAGGCACCCCAAAAACTATCGTTCCTAACCCAACATTAGCTAACACCACCGCGCCCGCACCCACGTAGCTATATTTCTCCACGGTAAGGTTCGGAGCGATCACCGCCCCTGTTCCTACGTACGCAAACTCTTGGATGCGCACTCCACCCGTTAGCGTGGCATTCGGAAATATGTGGCAGCTTCTCTCCAGATAATTGTCATGATCCACCGACGCTGAAGTATTCACGCACACATTGTCCTCAATCGTCGTGCCCGGATTTATCGTCGCTCCCGCGAGAATAGTCACTCCCTCGCCCATCTTTACAAAACGCGAAACATGCGCGCTCGGGTGCACCACATTCACCGCCGTAAGCCCGGCGCGCCGCAACTGTTTAAATTTTTCAAAACGCGCGTAATTATCGCCGATTGCAACGGCTATTCTCCCGCAGTCCAATCTCCTTGCGGCCTCCCCCACACCGCCTTCCAGCGAAAACACTTTCACACCCAAAACTTCTGTACCGCTTTTTTTCTCGTCCTCATCCAGAATTCCCGCCACTTCCCATTCACCACTCGCCAGCAGCGCATCCACGGTCACTTTTCCATGCCCGCCGGCTCCCCACACCAGCACGTTTTTATTCCCCATGCAGCGGCTACCCTAAATCCTGAACGCGCACTCGCCCATCCTTGCCATATACACCTTCGCTTCGAAATAAAACTGGTATCGTGAGTGCCATAATCTCGCAATCCAACCACAGCGAATAATGCTCCACGTAAAAAATATCCAATTCCACGCGCTCCGTCCACGTCAATAGATTCCGCCCTTGCACCTGCGCCAATCCCGTCAAACCCGGCCGCATCGCCAACCGCCGCGCCTGCTCCGCGGAATATTTCGACGCAATTTCAAAAAACGCCGGCCGTGGTCCGACAATACTCATCTCTCCGCGAAGTACATTCCATAATTGCGGCAATTCATCGATGCTCCAGCGCCTCAAAAAATGCCCCACACGCGTAATTCGCGGATCCCTCGACGACGTCTCAAATCGATCTCCGCCTTCCCGCGCGCCGTTCACCATCGTCCGCAATTTCCATTGATCGAATCCTTCACCTCCTAATCCCGCAACACGCAAACGAAAAAACACTGGCCCGGGCGAACCCAGCTTAATAGCGACCGCGCTGATTAACAGGAGTGGCGCGACGATAATCAGACTAAATATCGCGAGCACCACGTCCATAATTCTCTTAGCGAACAGTTGCAGCTCACGCCTCATTCGCCCGCCTAAGCACGCTCGAATTGGCTGGCGAGATCGAAGCCGCCAATCCCAAAATCAAAGAAAACAACAGCGCGTTCGCCGGAATATACAAATTAAAATCCGTCAAGCTGTGTAGCAGTATTGCCGCAATGCTTCCCAGACAACCCAAAGCCATTGCTCGCTCGAAGCTCACCTCAGACGACGCGGCCTTCCGCGCCACGCGCACCAATAATGCACCAGTCGACCCAAAGAACAACGCTGCCGCCGGAATCCCTAAATCGCTCGCCAATTCCAGATAATCGTTATGCGCGTGGTTAACAAATTGTCCCAGGAACGTGCTCTGCACCCTCGTAAACGCCACGGGAAAAGTACCCAGCCCGCTTCCTAGCAATGGATGCCCGCCAATCAGCCGTGCCGTATCTTTCCATAACGACAATCTACTCTCGTCCACGCTTGTATATTCCTCGCTGATCATTCCAAAACGTCCCAGCGCCGGCCCCGCTCCCATCCACAAAACCAAAATAATCCCGCATGCCATGATCGCGGCAGCGACCCATAATCCTGCTTTTCGTTGAAATCCAGAAAATGCTGCCATCACCCCTAGCGATGCGACCGCCGAAATAATGCCCATCCGCGAAAGCGAAAAAAACAATCCCGCCACCATCACCGTAGCCGCGAGCAACCACAATCCAATCCGAGAAAGTTTTCTGCCTCCCAGCACCTGTTTAATCCGCGCATTTTGTCCCCGAATAACCTTTCGCGGCAGCTTGGCATTCTCATACAACACCAGGGCTACTCCAAAGGGAATCACCATCTCTAGAAAACCCGCGAAGTGATTCCGGTTGATGTACGTTCCGGTCGCCTCTTCGAGGTTATATTTCTTCACGTACCCAAAAATCCGTTGCCAACCAGCCAGATACTGCACAAGCCCATAAAGCGCTTCAAACGTTCCCAGCGCCACCAACCATGTCACTAAACGCCTTCTGCTCTTACGATCTTGGCCTAGCATACGCGCAAAAAAAAATGTTACTGCGCAGCAAACCAACAGGATCAAATGTATTCGCGTGTTGTATGGAGCGATGCTTAAACTGGAAAGAAAACGATGCTCACTTCCAGGTAGGCTCGTGTTCGAAATCGAATTATCCGGGCGCAGCAACCGCACTAACGGCTCGGGCAATGGAACCAGTTGAAATATCACCAACCCAATCAAAGCCGCAGGCACCGCTGCGCTTCGCAAAGTACCCGCCCACACGAGATCTTTACGTACGATAAGCATCGCCAAAACCGTGCCGAATAGCACAATCTCCACCGCCGCAAATGAAATCGGCTCCGTCCCGCCAAACGCCAATACCGCCGCCGTAACGCAAAAAATGAGCGAAGCCTCGGCAGTCTTCAGCACTCGCCCACTCTCCCGCCCCGAAAAACTTCTCTACTTTTCGGATTCCTCTGCTTCCTGGTGATATCCCGAATAGTAGTAATCGTTTCTCACGTCTGCAAAATTAATCGTCGCACCAATTACGTGCGAGCCCGCGTCTACCGCCGACAAATACGCCCGTTGCACCAGTTCGCGCGGTGTGGTCCCGCCTCCCACAACCAGAATCACCCCATCCACCAACGTCGCCAGAATGCGGCTGTCAGAAAGATTCAGCAGCGGCGGCGAATCCAACACCACAAACTTATATTCCTTCGACGCCTCGCGAATTAAGCTGCGCATATATTCCGAAGAGAGCAGGTCAGCAGGGTTCGGCGGCACCGGTCCGCAGAAAAGCACAGAAACACCGATGGGCGCGGCTTGCCATACCAGGCTTCGCCAATCGGAATCTCCGGTAAGGTAGTTCACCAGTCCTGTCGATCTCGACACTTGAAAAAATTTCTGTAAGCTCGGCCTTCGCAGGTCCGCGTCAATCAACAACACCGAGTCGCCCAGTTGCGCCAGCGAAGCCGCCAAATTCGCCGCCACGGTAGTTTTTCCTTCACCCTGTTGCGCGCTGGTCACCAAAAGTGTCGCTGGCGGACGCTTCGCCGTCGACAGCAGCACCGATGTGCGCAGTCCGTGAAACGCTTCCGCCAGCGCCCCGTGCGGGTGCCCTCCGCCATCCTGCACTTCAATGCGGTTCCATGGCGGCGCCAATCTCGTCCCGTTCTTTGATCGGTTATTTCCATTGCTGCCATTATGTCCGTTTGTTCCGTCGCCCTTCCCAGCCTCCAGCACCGCCGCATTGTTTTGGAATCCGTGGAGCCGTCTTGGATTGGCAGATAGCTCCATCGCAGGGACCGCGCCAAGCGCTGGTATTTGCAAAAACCGTTCAATGTCTTCAGAGCTTTTCAGCGTGTTATCCAGATGCTCCTGCAAAAACGCCGCTGCGATCCCCAGGCACATCCCGACAATCAACGTGATTGATAAATCCAATAAAATTCGCGGCCGGGCAAATTTCTTCGGTGGATATGCCGGATCAACCACGCGAATATTAGTCGCCTTCAAACTGCTCGATACTCCCGTCTCTTTCAACTTTTCCAGCAGCCCAACATATAACTGCTTGTTGGTATCCGCCTCCCGCTTCAAAATATTGTATTGCACCGATTTGCCGGCTATATCGTTCGCCTGCCGTTCCTGCTCCGTAAACGCTTTTTGCAGCATCTCTTCGTGGCTTACCGCCGCTTTGTAATCGTTCGCAATGCCTCCTGCCGCCCGTGCGCGCTCCGCTTCCAGCATCGCCTTGCTTTCGTCGATCTGACTCTGCAATTCCTTCACTCGCGGGTAATTTGGATTAAAATTTGCGCTCAGCCGCGATTGTTCACGCTGCAAATCCGCCAGCCTCGCCGTCAACTCCTGTATCAACTTGTTATCAAAAACTCCTGGCAGCTCCGCGTAATTCCTTTCTTCCAACAACTTGTATAAAGACTCTTTTGCATACCGGTCCGCCTGCGCCTTAGTCAATTCCTGCTGCAGTTCTCGCAGCCGCTGCACCACGATATTTTCGCTGGTTCCTTTTTCCGTCTCCAGAAAGAGCAATCCATTTCCCCGCCCGTATTTCTGCAACTCGTCTTCCGACTTCTCAAGCTTCGCCTTCATTCCCAGCAATTGTTGCGATAGCCAGTCCGAAGCTTTCTGCGCTGCCTGCCATCGCGCTTCCAGATTTGCGTCGATGTATGCTGAGGTCAGCGTGTTCACCACTTGCGCCGCCGTATTCGGATCGTTCGATTCGAACGTCACCTCAATCAACCGGCTCCGCTTCACAGGCTCAACCGTTAGTCGCTCTTCGAAATTTTTCAACACTTCTTCTGGAACGGTCTTGTCCTCGGCCAAACTCATCCCAAACCCTGCCTGCACAGGCTCCGGTGCCGGCTTTTCCCGCGCAATCTGCCAACTCCCGCTGCGCCGCGTAAATTCCGGTAACTTCTCCAGCCCCAGCTGCGTTATCACTCGCCGCGCCAGATTTTCGCTCTTCAAAATCCGGTTCTGCGTTTCGATATAGGCATCCGAAACGCCCTCAATTTGAAACAACTCCTGCAGTGTCGGCACATCCGGATTTTCTTTCTGAATTTCAATCAGCGCTCGCGCCTCATACACCGGCTTCCCGCGGAACGTTGCAAACAGTCCAATCATAAAAACCACTAGCAACGCCACCAGCACCGTCGGATAACGCTTCTGTATTACCCGCCAATATTCCAGCAGGTCCGGAACCGCTTCGCGATCTTCCACCGGATAAGCGCCAGCAGCATGATTCACGCGTTCCAGCGCATTCTGTCGCGGCTCGTAGAGTTGCAGTCTGTTCTGTTCGTCCATATTTTTAGGGATGAAAAATCGCTAACCCGGTGGCCGTATTGACAACGGCATCCGTACTTCTAAAAAGAACTGTCTTCCCCGTGCTGCTTGGCACAAATACAATATCCGCGGCCTGCAGATTCATGTCCGGCGCTTTTCCGTCCAGAATCTTTCCCAGCTGAACCGGTATCTCCGAGCGCTTACCGCTGCCCTCATCGGTTCGAATTATTCGCGTGTGGCCCTTCGACGATGTGCTCGACAATCCCTCCGCCAGCGCAATGGCCTTCAACAGCGACATTTGCTCGTTCCCTTTTACCGTGAAGCCGCCCGGCTTCTTCACCGCGCCCACCACGTACACAATGCCCGCCCGAGTTACCTTAACAATGTCGCCCGCATAGACCGGCACGTTAAATCGAGGATCGCGTGAATTCAGCAAGTGCCGCAAATTGATCGCTAACGTGTCGCCTTGCTCCGTCCGGTCCGCGCCCTGAACATTTGCTTCGCCAGTCGACGCGATCGCATTATTTTTCGGCGCGTCATCCTTCTGATTCTCATCAGACTCTGCCGGGTTTTTAGTTCTGTCTGTGCTCTTCCCGCCTGCCTGCTCGGCTTCCGCTTGGATTGCTTGCGCGCTGCCATCCTGACCTCGGTTATATCCCGCATTTCTCATCACCAACACTTCGTCACCCGCTTCAGGCGCCAATCCTTGCGCCATGGAAAGCATCTCCAGCAGCGTCTTCGATCCTCGCACCTGAAAAACTCCCGGCTTGTTCACCTCTCCAATCACCGAAACCGGATGACTCTCAATCGCGGTCACCATCACGCTTACGTGCGGATCCTTCAAAAACTCCCGCAACTTCGCCGCCAGCGTATTCTCCAGCTCCCGCGCCGTCAATCGCACGACGTGAACGCCCCCCAGCAGCGGCAGCGACACCTCACCATTTTCGGAAACTCGCACGGTGCGATTCAGTTCCGGCGCTTCAAAAATACTTATATCCAATAAATCCTGCGGCCCAATCCGATAATCGCCCGTCTGCCGTTCTCGCGTTTCCGCAAACTGTTCCCGCAACCGTTCCAGCTTCCGGTTGTAATCCTCAGTGGATTCCGCGGTCGCCGGGCTCTCTACCGCACTCTTCGATTTCGGCGCCCCTTGATAATCCTGCGCGCGCACATCGACGGAAGACAGCATGCCGCCGCCAAAAAAAATGCCGAGCGCCAACAGCCTCGTAGTTTTACTCAAGCCGAATTGCCTCGCCCTCACATCCAATCCCGTTACGCGTCCTGACAAGTGCTAAGAAGTCCAAAGCTAGCATTATCCGTCAATGTTGTATTCCAAGCTTACCGTCCACGGGCTAAGGCAGTTTTCCCCCATTTATTAGTCAAATCCTACACCAGCAGCACGCGTATTTCAGTGTTTTCCCGAACGCCAAAATGCAAGGGCTCAGAAGTTCAACGCATGACTCGTGCCACCCTAGAAGAGGTTCCCACCATTTCTATAGATGCCGGTTTTAGCGTAAACTGTCCCCTATTAATCCGCTGGTGGGCGTAGCTCAGCTGGTAGAGCGTCGGTCTGTGGCACCGAATGTCGCGGGTTCGATCCCCGTCGCCCACCCCAGATATCCTCTCTCCTTACGGGCATCCATCTTTTCAGCCGCCAATACTAGGAAGGACGTACCAGTGACGGCGTCCGCCTCAACTTGTAATCTCCCTCCATGGACTCCAACCCCGCCAAGCTGCCAGACAAACCCCTGCCATCCGATATTCAATCCGTGATGGACCAGCACGGCCAGGTGCTCCGCATCTCTTACATGGAGATCGCGTCAGGCATAAACCGGCTTTTGCGTCAGGGAATTCCCAAGGAAGTCATAGCCCAGGTTTTAAATCAAACCGTCGAAGCGCTCGCCAAGGAATCACCCCGCGCTCCACGCACAAATTCCAACCCACCCGTGCGCCCGTAATTCCGCAACGTATTCGCTCAAGCGAGAGTAAAATTTCCAATCCGCTCTGGTTGCGTTGTTTTCCACATGAATCCACTCAGCCCAATAAATTTCCACAGTTAGTACTATTTTGAGCGCTGTACCGGCAATTCTACCAGTAGACCCACTATTAACTATTATGGTATAACACTGTTTATATATCCATCACGATGGATATTATCAATCTATATATTTCTCAACCGCCTGGTTACACCTGAAGAGATGCGCTGTTTATCAGCAACGTTGGAGGTGCTTTGGTGGCCATTCCAGGTCAATCGGCGAACGCTCAGCCACACACGCAGGACACCCATTCCTTAACGGAAGGGTCCTCTCATTCTGTGGCCATTTCCGATGCTCCAGCCCTGCCAAGCGCCGACCCGCTTTTTCTCGCGACTACCAAAAAAACTCGCACCGCTTTGCTTAAGCTCGGCGATTCGCCCTATGACACCTTAGCTCTGTCCGCGCTGTGGGATGAAAATCGTTCTTCCATCGAACATGAATTGCACATTCATTTATATTCCGATTCGAATTCTCCAATGCTTCAACAATTGCTCGCTCGCTTGGTTTGGCACGCCAGATTTTTCTGCGATGAAGTTGACGATCCCAAAGCCTGGGTCGCCAGATGCGCCAACCTCGAAGCCCGTCGCTTGGCCCTGCAGCTGACCGAAGCTCGCTAGATTCGAACTGCCACCTCCGCCGACTAATCTGCATTTAGCGCAACGTATTCTCGCCACGGAAATCAGCCGCCTTCGGATCCCCAGTTCCATCTCAGCATCGCTTCTTGTTTCTCCGCGCATTCCTGGCTTCAAACTAATTATTATGTTGGTTATGCAGATTTGCTGCCGGGCATTGCTATTCGATATGGATGGTGTTTTGGTCGATTCCACACCGGCTGTGGCCCGAGTATGGACAGCTTGGGCCAACAGGTTCGGCCTCGTCCCTGATGAGGTGGTGCGCCAAGCTCACGGCAGGCCAAGCATCGCAACCATTCGCGAACTATTGCCCTCCGCCGATCATCGCGCTGAGGACCAAGCCATCGAAAAAGCCGAGATTGCGGATGTTGAGGACATCATCGCACTGCCGGGTACCAAACAGCTCCTTGACGCACTTCCCCCCGATCGCTTCGCGGTCGTAACTTCCGCAACCCATCCGCTCGCAGTTGTCCGCCTTCGAGCAGCCGGCTTCGCCATTCCAAAACACCTGGTCACCGCCAGCGACATTCAATACGGAAAGCCGCACCCGGAACCTTACCTGCGTGGAGCTCAGAGTGTCGAAGTGCCGCCCGCCGCCTGTGTCGTAATCGAAGACGCCCCGGCTGGAATTCAGGCCGGCAAAGCCGCGGGTTCTCGCGTGCTCGCCTTGCGAACTACCACTCCCGACTCCGCTCTTCAGGCTGCGGGCGCCGATTGGATCGTCACGGACTGCAGCAACATTTATCTCCATCCCGGTGAGGAAGAGAAAGACCTGCTCTTGGAATTGCGTTAGCAGGAAGCCAACGCCGTTTCGAAAACCAGGACCAACCGCGGAGTTCGCGGTGCTTGGCGCGATTATGTGCACCGCCCCAATCGGTTAGTAATCTTCAGGCAATTCCCTTTCACTCAATATCCTATTCCCCGCGCTCCGCAGCTTAAGATATACATGCCGCAGAGAATAATTCACGTCCACTCTCCAGGCGAATCTGGCCTTCGCAAGCTCAGGCCCAACCCAAAGGTGCATTCCCATGGGAACATCGACCCAGACGCTACAAGCGCCGCCAACGTCATCTTCACCTGAAATACCAATACCACCATCGCCGCCTCAGCCAGCGCGTGTCATTCAAACCGCCCAGCTCATTACCGCTATGGTGAAATCCCACGGCCAGGTCAGCGACCTTATTTTCTCTCCCGGCCGCGCTCCGCAAATTGAAATGAACGGCCAATTGGTGGAATTGAAGTACAAAGGCCTCGAATCCCTCACCGCGCAGGACACCATGAGCATCGCCAACGACATCATGAGCAAAAACGAAACCGCCTTGCGCAAGCTGGAACAGGACGGCTCCGCTGACCTCTCCTACGGCGTATCGGGCGTGGCTCGCTTCCGCGTAAATATTTTTCGCCAACGCGGCAGTTGCGCCATCGTTATGCGCGTTGTACCCGACAAGATTCCCAACTTTGAAGAATTGAACCTGCCCAAGACGCTCCAGGAAATTGTGGATATCCGGAATGGCATCGTATTGGTCACCGGCCCCACTGGTTCCGGCAAATCTTCCACACTCGCTGCCATCCTCGACAGAATGAATGAGCAGAAAGCTTTTCATATCCTCACCATTGAAGATCCCATCGAGTTTTTGCACCGTCACAAAAAATGCACCATTCACCAGCGTGAATTGCATACCGACACACCGACCTTTGGCCTCGCCTTGCGCGCCGCTTTACGTCAAGCGCCTAAGGTCATTCTCGTTGGCGAAATGCGCGACCGCGAAACCATTGAGATTGCCCTTGAAGCTTCCGAAACCGGCCATTTGGTAATGTCCACACTTCACACCATCGATGCCTCCAAAACCGTGGAGCGTATTGTCGGCGTTTTTCCTCTTTCCGATCAGCAAGCCATTCGCACTCGTCTCGGCAAATCTTTTCGCTTCATCGTTTCGCAACGCTTGCTACCTAAGAAAGACGGCACAGGCCGCATCGCCGCTATCGAGATCCTTAAATCCACCATGCGCACGCGCGATTATGTGGAAAAAGGCGAGGGTGAAGGCAAAACCCTGCTCGACGCCATGCGTGACGGTAACACCGAGGGAATGCAACACTTCGACGGTGAAATCGAAAAACTGATCCGCAATGATATTGTGGAGTTTGAAACCGCTATGACCTACGCCACGAACGCCGGAAATCTCCGTCTGGAGCTTTCCGACTTTTTGGAAGGCGGCGGCGCTATCAAGAAAAAACCCGCAACCGAAATAGAAATCGAACGCTAGACCGTCGCCGGCCCCGTTCCTGCGAAGTTCATCGCAGCAACGGAATCTGTCGGCGATTGCTCGCAAAAACATCTCACTTACACACGATTGCCGCGCCATGCCGCCGCTGCAATCTCTTCAAGGCCGCGTAGTAAATAAGTTATGCTAAGCCGCACGTGCCACTACACCTTGCCCTGAACACCTTCGCCGCAAATCTCTTTTCCCTCGTACTCCTCCTTCACCCCCTGTGGCGAGTCGTGCTCTTCACGCTGATATTTCTCACCCTGGCTCTCCTGGCTGGCCGCTCCGCCGAACAAATTTTTACCCGCCTGGAATTGCTGTTTTCCCAATTCGCAAAACGCCGCAATCTCGTCGTGCTCAGCTTATTCTTCGGCGTCGTCGCCATTCGACTCGCCGTGCTTCCATTCCTTCACGTGCCCGTCCCTGGCATTCACGACGAATACAGCTACCTGTTGATGGGCGACACCTTCGCCCATGGACGCCTCGCCAATCCCCCGCATCCCATGTGGCTCAGCTTTGAAACCTTCCACGTAAACTGGTTCCCCACCTACTCCTCAATTTATCCGCCGGCCCAGGGTGCCATCGTGGCCGTTGGGCAATTGCTCGGCAGCTCTTGGATCGGCGTCCTGCTCAGCGCCGCCGCCATGTGTTCCGCCATCGCCTGGATGTTGCAAGCGTGGATGACCTCGCGCTGGGCCTTACTCGGTGGTGCACTCGCCGCCATAAAGTTCGGCGTCGCGAGTTATTGGATGAACAGCTACTGGGGAGGCGCCGCGGCAGCCATCGGCGGCGCTCTTGTATTGGGAGCGCTAGGTCGTATCTCCAAACATCCCACCGCGAAGAACGGCGTCGTACTTGGATTTGGTATCGCCATTCTCGCAAACAGCCGCCCCTACGAAGGCCTGTTGTTCTGCGTTCCTTCCGCCGCTTGGTTCATCTGGTGGCTCGCCACAGAAAAAAACCGCTCAGCGCAGCACACCGTCGCCTCATCCGCCCGCGCAAGAGCAAAGGTTCTAGTGTCCGTGCTCATCGTATTAACTGCGGCCGCCGCCTTCATGGGCTATTACAACTGGCGTTTAACCGGAAACGCCTTGCTCATGCCCCACACGCTCAGGACCCGAACCTACCATTCTTCCGCGCTCTTCTTGTGGGAACGCTCCCGCCCGCCGTTGCACTACAACAATCAGCAATTCGAAGATTTCTACAATGGCTGGGAGCGCGAGAATTATCGCCACACCTGGAAGGATGTATGGCGCGTCTCTAAAGAAAAAATCAATCGTGGCGGCCACACATTTTTCTGGTGGGGAGTAGTCTTGCTCGCACCTGGAGTGCCATTCATTCTGCGCGACAAAAAAATGCGTTTGCTGCTAGCCACGATCGTTATCGGGGCTCTAGGCGTCTTCGCCGTGATTTGGTCATTCGCGCACTATGCCGCGCCATTCACCTGCGTGATTCTCGCCCTCCTGGCGCAGTCCATTCGACACCTTCGCACCATAAATATCTCCACGTTCCGACTCGGCCGCTGGCTCTCGCGCGCCGCCATCCTCTTGCTCATAATCGAAACAATCTCCTACCCAGCACGTCATCAGTGCGACCCTCTCGCCTGGACCTGCCAGGGAGAGCCCAGTCGAGCCGCGATACAAAATCACCTTTCGTACCAGCCCGGTAAACACCTCGTAATCGTCCGCTACGAACCGGATCACAACATCCACGATGAATGGGTCTACAACGGCGCTGATATCGACACCGCCAAAGTCCTGTGGGCCCGTGAACTCGACGAAACCCAAAACGCCAAACTTTTCGCCTATTTCAAAGACCGAACCGTTTGGCTCGTCGACCCCGACAACGACAACACCGAATTAACCCCCTATTCGCCGCCAGAACCGAACGAATCGGCCGCACAGGAACATTGAACACTTGCCTCCCGGTTCCCGAGTCCATCGCCATCGCGACCGATGACTTGTGCTTTGTATTTCCCCTCGCCACCATTATCATGACCACAGTCGCGAAACCACCGGACGACACGATTGCCTAATATCCCCGATGCCCCGCCCAATGCTGAAGTTCGTGTGGCCAGACCTCCCGTGCCTCTGAGCACAATTTCCCCGGGAAAATTATTGCAAGTCCTCGGCGTATGGTTTGGCATCGCCGCTGCCGTTGGCAACACTATCGCCGCCGGAATCGTGCGCACTCCCGGCGTCATCGCTAAACTCCTGCCAAATCCCTGGTTCTTTCTCGGTGTTTGGGTCATCGGCGGACTTTACGCCTTGTTTGGAGCATCCTCTATGGCCGAGCTTGGTGCAGCCATCCCACGCAGCGGCGGCCAATATAATTTTTCGCGCCGCGCTATCGGCGACTACGCCGGCTTCATTGTCGGCTGGAGCGATTGGCTTTCCAGTTGCGGCACACTGGCCGCCGTGGCCATCGTCATCGGTGAATACAGCGGAAAACTAATCCCCGCGCTTGCTGGCGGCGACTACACTATAAAAACCATCGCCGTCTCTGTGATCGTCGGGTTCGGAATCCTCCAATGGCGCGGCGTGCGCTGGGGCAGTCGCGCACAACTACTCACCTCCGCATTGAAGACCGGTGCCTTTGTTATCTTGGTCGTCGCTTGTTTCGCGCTGGGTGGAAACGCCCATCGAACCTCCCTCGCAGCAGAATCCGCAACCAAGCTCACTCTTCCTTCCGGCTGGCTTCTCGCCATCGCAATGATGCTCGGCCTCCAGGAGGTTTTCTATACCATCGACGGTTGGGACGGCGTCATTTACTTTGGCGAAGAGGTTCGCAACCCCGGCAAGGACGTCCCACGCGCCATTTTTGGCAGCGTCTTCTCCATCATGGGCATTTATCTGCTCCTGAACGCCGCCGTTCTCTACGTCCTGCCCATGAACGAAATCGCCGGCAACAACTTCTCCCTGGGCACCACCGCCGAGCGCATTTTCGGCCGTTACGGCGACCCCATTATCCGCGCCATCATGGTGGTTTCTCTTCTCAGCTGCATCAACGCCGTCCAACTCTTCTGTTCCCGCATCTTGTACGCCATGAGCACTGACGGCTTGTTTTTCCGCAGCGTCTCCCGCGTCAACAAGGGCGGCACGCCCGAACTCGCACTCCTCCTAAGTACCATCACCGCCGTGCTCTTCGTCCTCGGCTCCTTCGAACGCGTCATCGCCATGCTCTCGTTCTTCTTCGTAGCCGACTACACTCTCACCTACATTTCCGTTTTCGTGCTGCGAAAGAAAGAACCTGATATGCCTCGCCCCTACCGCGCCTGGGGCTACCCGTGGACCACCGCCATCGCATTGATCGGCTCAATTTTATTTTTGGTGGGATCAATACTTACAGATCGCGATAACGCACCATTAGCTTTAGGAATGTTAGTGCTGAGTTATCCCGTCTATCGCGTCTTGAAATGGGGCGCAGCCCGCGCCACCGCAATTTAAGTCGACTTCACGTGCGGCTCGCGCACCAACGAGCGCAGTTCGCAGCGGGACGAAGAGCCATAAAATTTTAATTCGAAACTTTCTCCGCGATCGACTTCGCCTGCAAAAAATGCAATAAATAGTCTTTCCCGCCAGTCTTCGAATCCGTCCCCGACATATTGAATCCGCCAAACGGATGCGCCCCCACCATCGCGCCCGTGCATTTGCGGTTCAAATAAAGATTTCCCACATGAAAAGCCTCTTCCGCCTTCTCAATCTTCTCCGGATTCCGCGAATACACCGCCCCAGTCAGCCCAAACTCCGTATCATTCGCGATCTCCAGGGCATGATCAAAGTCCCGCGCTTTAATCACCGCCAGCACCGGCCCGAATATTTCTTCCTGCGCAACCCGCGCCTTCGGCGGCACGTTTGCAATAATCGTCGGCTGGATAAAATATCCATCCCCGGGAGCACGCCCGCCTCCCAGCACCACTTTCCCCTCTCTCTTCCCCACATCGATGTAGCCCAGAATCCCTTCCATCGCCACGCTGCTCACCACTGGCCCCATATAATTACCGGGATCCTCGCTCGGCCCCACCGTAATTTTCTTGGCTCGTTCCACCAACTTCTCCACAAACGCGTCGTAAATTTTCTCCGAGACAATCGCCCGCGAACATGCCGAACATTTCTGCCCCTGATAACCAAATGCCGCCGCCGCAACACCCTCGACCGCGGCGTCAATATCCGCCTCCTCATCCACAATCGTCGCGTCCTTACCGCCCATCTCCAAAACCGCGCGCTTGATCCATATCTGCCCGGGAGCTTTCTTCCCCGCCACTTCGCTAATCAGCAGCCCAACTTCCTTCGATCCCGTAAACGCAATGAACCGCGTCTTCGGATGCTTCACCAGCGCATCACCAACGATCTCGCCCGCCCCAGTCAGAAAATTCAAAGCCTCCTTGGGAATTCCCGCTTCATAAAGAATCTCGACAACTTTCGCCGCGACCGTAGGTGACTCTTCCGAAGGCTTCAAAATCACCGTGTTCCCCGTCACTAGCGACGCCACCGTCATCCCCGCCGCAATCGCCGCCGGAAAATTCCATGGCGGAATAACCACGCCAACACCGAGCGGGATATAAACCAGGTAATTCTTCTCGCCTTTCTGTTGCGTGACTGGATGCTGCCCGGCAAACCTCAGCATCTCGCGCCCGTAAAATTCGAGAAAATCAATTGTCTCCGCCGTATCCGCGTCCGCCTCAATCCAGGACTTGCCGACTTCCGCGCAGATCAGCGCGGAAAGCTCAAATTTGCGTTCGCGAATGATTTCCGCCGCTCGGAATACCATCTCGACGCGCTTTTCTGCAGGCACACGTTTCCACGTTTCGAACGCCTTGGCCGACACTTCCACCGCCTGATTGGCGTGCTCCGCCGTGGCCGCCTGAAATACTCCAATCACCTGCTTCGGATGAGAGGGATTCGTCGAAGTCATCTTCGCCGTCGTAATAACTTTCTCCCCGCCGATATACATCGGATATTCGCGCCCAAATTCCGCTTCCACCTTCTTCAGCGCCGCGCGCATCGCCTCTTTATTTTCCGGCTTAGAAAAATCCACAAACGGTTCGTTAGTGAACTCTGACATGTGTACTTTGGACTCAGCCGTAGCCATACGAAAAACTCCTCGCGCTTCCACCATTCATTCTACTGTGTTGGGAAACTGTCGGACAACCGCACAGAAGCAAGACGCCGTTGCCGATGCAGAGTAGGAGGGAATTGATTTAGCGGCGAAAAATAGAGAAAAGCCAAAATATCAGTGACAATCCAACGCTTAAAAGCAGGCAGGTTACGATCGGAAAATAAAATGTACTGTGTTCACCGCGATGAACTATATCCCCAGGCAATCGCCGCAACGGCAACCGCCCGGTCAAATACAAAAACGCCCCGACAACCACCGCGATCCCCCCAAGCAGTAAAAGCCCCCGTCCGAGTTCACGCGGCGGATCCATGTTCACGAAGTCTACGCCTAGGGCCCCAGCAAGCAATACCATGGCTACGGGAGAAACTCTGATAGGAGAAGAACTGGACCAAAGGGCCCAACCCAACTAAATCAATTCATGTCCCGCAAAAAAATATCCGATTTCAAATGCCGCCGTCTCCGGAGCATCCGACCCGTGAGTACAATTATTCCCGATACTCGTGCCGAGATCATGGCGTATCGTTCCCGGCGCCGCCTTCTTAGGATCAGTCGCGCCCATAGCGTCTCGCCATTTCGGAATGGCTCCGTCAGCTTGCAAAACCATCGCCACAATCTTCCCCGAACTCATGAAATCCGTTAACTCCCCAAAAAATGGCCGCTCCTTATGCACCGCGTAAAATCCCCCGGCCTCTTCCTTCGTCAGCCGCATCGTCTTGATCGCCACGATTTTGAATCCCGCCTTCTGAATGCGTGAAAGTATTTCACCCTGCTGCCCTTTACCAACAGCGTCAGGCTTGATAATCGCAAATGTACGTTCCAGTGCCACGAATCCTCCAAAGTACAAAATTAATTTTGCTGTGTATCTTTACTTCAGTGCGGCCGCAACCGTTGAGCCCAGATCTGCCGGAGTTTCAACGCAGCGAATTCCCGCAGCGCTCATCGCCGCGTACTTATCTTTCGCCGTCCCTTGTCCCCCGCTGATAATCGCGCCCGCATGTCCCATGCGTCTTCCCGGTGGCGCGGTTTGCCCCGCAATAAACCCTACAACCGGCTTCTTCACATTCGTTTTGATCCATTGCGCCGCGCGTTCTTCCGCGTCGCCGCCAATTTCTCCGATCATGATAATCGCGTGCGTATCGGCATCCTCATTAAAAAGCCGAATCGCATCCAGAAACGTCGTCCCGATGATCGGATCGCCACCAATCCCGATGCAAGTAGATTGCCCGATTCCCAATCGCGTCAGTTGATCCACCGCCTCATACGTCAAAGTTCCGCTGCGGCTCACCACTCCCACGTGCCCTTGCTTGTGAATGCGCCCCGGCATAATCCCGATTTTGCATTTTCCCGGCGAAATCACTCCGGGACAGTTCGGCCCAATCAGCCGCGTCTCTTTGAAATCCACCACCGCGGCCACGCGCACCATATCCAGCACCGGAATGCCTTCAGTAATACAAATCACTAAAGGAATATCGGCATCGGCCGCTTCCAGAATCGCGTCAGCAGCAAATGGCGGTGGCACAAAAATCACCGAAGCATTCGCGCCCGTCTCCTTCACCGCATCGCGAACCGTATTAAAAACCGGGCGCTCCAGATGTTTCGTTCCGCCCTTACCCGGCGTAACGCCGCCCACCACCAACGTTCCGTATTCAATCATCTGCTGCGCATGAAACGTCCCTTCGCGCCCCGTGAAGCCCTGCACCAGCAAACGTGTCTTCTCATCAACCAGTACGCTCATCGAGCACCCACCGCGAGCGCCACGACTTTCTGCGCGCCATCCTTCATTCCATCGGCTATCGTGAAATTCAATTTACTGTCGCGCAGAATTTTCTGCCCCAGCTCCACGTTGGTCCCTTCCATCCTCACTACTACCGGCACTTTCAATTGCAGATCCTTTGCTGCTGCCACCACCCCACTAGCCAGCACATCGCAGCGTAAAATCCCGCCAAAAATATTTATGAACACCGCCTTCACCGCCGGATCGGCCATCAAAATTCCAAACGCATTCTTCACTTGATCCGCCGACGCACCGCCGCCCACATCCAGAAAATTCGCTGGCGATCCACCCGCGTATTTGATGATGTCCATCGTGGCCATGGCCAATCCCGCGCCATTCACCATGCACGCCACGCTGCCATCTAGCTTGATGTAATTCAAACCATACTTCGAAGCTTCCACTTCCAGCGGATCCTCTTCATCCAGATCCCGCAGCTCGCGCAATTCTTTGTGGCGAAACAGCGCATTGTCATCGATGGTCATCTTGGCGTCCAACGCCACCAGCTTGCTGTCGCCCGTCAACACACACGGATTAATTTCCAGCATCGAAGCATCCGTATCGATAAAAGCTCGATAAAGCGCCAACAAAAACGGCACCGCGTTATTCACCGCCTCCATCGGCAAGCCCAACCCAAACGCCAATTTTCGCGCTTGGTACGGCTGCAGTCCCACTACAGGCGAAATTACCTCGCGCAAAATTGCCTCGGGATTATCCTTAGCCACCTCTTCGATTTCCATCCCGCCCGCGGTGCTCGCCATGAAAATAACTTTTCCACTGGCGCGATCGACCAGCAAACTCAGATACAGCTCTCGCTTGATGTCCAAGCCTTCTTCGATCAACAACCGTTTCACGATCCGCCCGCCCGGCCCCGTCTGCGCCGTGATCAGGTTCATCCCCAGAATTTGGCTGGCGATTTCCGCGGCTTCATCGGCCGAGCGCGCCAACTTCACGCCCCCACCTTTGCCGCGTCCTCCGGCGTGTATTTGCGCCTTCACCACGACGATATTTGATTTCAGGCGCTGCGCCGTTCCGCGCGCTTCTTCCTTGCGATAAGCCACTTCCCCGCGCGGTATCGCCACGCCATAACGCGCCAGAATAGCCTTCGCTTGATACTCGTGAATCTTCATCTAGGTTCCATCAGTGATAGAATTTTGCGTTCGTGAAACAGTAAAGTTTAACCGGAAGGGTCGAGACGGAGCAAGGACACCATGGCGCCTTCGCTTTTGCAACGTGTCGAAAATGGGAAAATTTTGACGTGCGCGCAAGCCGAAGAGGCCATGGAAGAAATTCTTTCCGGCCGCGCAGAAACTCCAGAAATTGTAAGCCTCCTCCGCGCCATGAACGCGCGCCCCATTGAGCCGCAAGAACTTGCCGGCTTCGCAAGTGTGATGCGCCGCCATGCCGCCTCTGTTTTCCCCGACGAACGCTTGCGCCCCGCACACTTGATCGACACTTGCGGAACCGGTGGCGACGGCTGCGACACTTTTAATATTTCCACCGCAGCTGCAATTGTTGCTTCCGCGGCAGGAGCCAGCGTTGCCAAGCACGGCAATCGCGCGGCAAGTTCGCGCTGTGGCTCTGCTGACGTCTTGGAAGCGCTCGGCGTGCGCATCGATATCCCGCTCCAGCGTTGTGGCCAAGCCATTTGCGAAATAGGCCTGGGCTTCCTCTTCGCGCAGGCAGCCCACTCTGCAACTCGCCACGCCACACTCGCTCGTAAACAAATCGGCCAACGCACCGCATTCAATCTGCTTGGTCCATTAACAAATCCTGCAGGCGCTCATTCCCAACTCGTCGGCGTTTATTCCGCCGACGTAACCGACTTGATGGCCGCCACACTCGCCGAGCTCGGTGTCCAGCGCGCTTTTGTTGTACACGGAGCAGACGGCCTGGACGAAATCTCCTTAAGCGGCGAAACCTACGTCGCCGACGTACACGAAGGAACCGTAAAGCGCTACACCCTCACGCCCGAAGATTTCGGCTTGTCCCGTGCCCCTATCGAAACCCTGCGAGGCGGGGATGCGCAGGACAACGCCGCGATCATTCGCGAAGTGTTAGAGGATCAGCCAGGACCACGGCGTGATATCGCGGTCATGAACGCCGCCGTTGCTCTGGTAGCCGCCGGGATCGCCGCAAATTTTAAAGACGGCGCTCAGTTGGCCGCCAGCGCCATCTCTTCGGGCTTGGCGCAAAAAAAATTGGCCGCCCTGGTTGCCTTCACAAATTAGCTCTTGTCCGCATCAAATGTTCTTGCCGCAAAACATCGCGCCATCGGGGGAAATTTGAGAAGTCTACTGCTCGCCATGTTCACCACCATCTTCGCCTGCAACATTTCCGCGCAAAGAATCCCCTCACCTCCCGAGCGCCCACACAGATTGAGTCCGGATCAAGTCGCCCAGGAAGTCCGCGACTACCGCATGAACAACGAAGACCGCATCATCCGCGAACTCTCCGAATTCCTCGCCATACCAAACGTCGCCAGCGACACCGAAAACATTCAGAAAAATGCCGCTCAATTAGTCTCCATGCTCGAAGCCCGCGGCATCGAGACGCACTTACTTTCCATCTCCGGCCGTGGTCCGGTCGTCTTTGGAAAATTGGCTGTGCCCAACGCCCGCCGCACACTAATTTTCTACGCCCACTATGATGGTCAACCCGTTGATCCCGCCGCCTGGACCGACGGAAAACCTTTCGACCCTGTTTTGCGAACCAACTCCTTGGAAAATGGCGGCAAACGCATACCTTTGCCTGCCAATAGCCTCGATCATCCCGCCATCTACAACGACGACTGGCGCATCTACGCGCGCTCTTCTTCCGATGACAAATCCCCCATCGTCGCGTTGCTGGCCGCGCTCGACGCCCTGCGGACCAACAAAATTCCGCTCGGCATAAACCTGAAACTAATACTCGAAGGCGAAGAAGAAGATGGCTCCCCAAATCTCGAGCGCGTTTTACTCGCCCACAAAAATCTCCTGGACGACGCCGATGTACTTATCACCGGCGACGGACCGGTACATCAAAGCGGCCGCCCCTTGGTTTTCTTCGGCAATCGCGGAATTCTCGGACTCCAGATCACCACTTATGGAGCAATTCGCGCCCTTCACAGCGGCCACTACGGAAACTGGGCGCCCAATCCCGGATTCACCCTCGCGCGTTTGCTCACTTCCATGAAATCCGCGGACGGCAAAGTTCTGATCGAGGGTTTTTACGACGATATCGTTCCGCTCAACACCACGGAAAAAGACGCGCTCGCAGCCATGCCTAATAATGACGCCGATCTCGAGCACGATCTCCAGTTCGCGATGCCTGAAGGCGGCGGCAAACGTCTGATGGAACTTCTCCAATATCCTTCTCTAAATATTCGTGGTCTGCGCAGCGCGTATGTCGGCGAACAAGCTCAAAATATTGTCCCCGAAAAAGCCATCGCCGCAATAGATGTCCGCCTGGTAAAAGGAGAAGACCCGGACGAGAAGTTCGAACAGATACTCGCGCACATACGCAAACAAGGCGTCTTCATTACCGCCGCCGATCCCACAAAAGAAGAACGCCTCACCCATCCCCTGATAGCCCTTGTCGCGAAAGATCCTTGGAATTACCCAGCCTCGCGCACTTCCATGGAATTACCCATCTCTCAGGCACTAATAAAAGTCGTACAGGACGCCACCGGCGGCCAAAGTGTGATCGCGCCCTTGCTAGGCGGCAGCGTCCCCATGTACATTTTTGAGAAACTGCAAATCCCCTGGATCGGCGTGCCCATCGTCAACTACGACAATCACCAGCACAGCTCGGACGAAAATCTCCGCCTCGGCCACCTCTGGCGCGGCATGGAAGTCTACGCCGCCATCCTCGCCGACTTAAACTGGTAGTCAGTTTGAATTAATTTGTGCACGCTCGGGCAACGCCGCGAAGGTGCCACAGGTTCGCAGTTGAGTTATGAGCCCAAGTCTTTAAGTTGACTTCTCTTACTCATGAGCGCGGATATCACGAATTCGCAGTTGAGTTATTTGCGTTTCGGAAAAAAAATAATTGTCTTGTAACCTAAACCCCAAAAACCGGTCATTCCGAGCGGAGCAGACCGGCTTTTTCCTTCTACTTCGTTCCTGCGAAGTAGCCGGTCTGCGCAGTCGAGGAATCTCTCTTCGATTTATCCGTCAACCAGCGACCTGAACTTGACTTCTCTTCCTGTTCGCAACCTATCAGCACCCGTGCGTCTTCTATAACGCCAAAAAATTCTTCAACAATTCCTTCCCAGATTCCGTAAGCACCGATTCCGGATGAAATTGCACTCCTTCAATCTTGTACCGCCTATGCCGCAATCCCATAATGATCCCGTCATCTGTCTCCGCGGTGATCATCAACTCTCGCGGCAAACTTTTCCGTTCCACAATCAGCGAGTGATAACGCGTCGCCGTAAACGGATCCGCCAGCTTTCGAAACACGCCCTTCCCATCGTGATGAATCTCGCTGGTCTTGCCATGAAACAACGCCGGCGCACGCTTTATCTTCCCGCCGAACGCCGCCCCAATGGCCTGATGCCCCAGGCACACGCCAAGAATCGGAAACTTCCCTGCCAATTCCTCAATTAGCTCCACGGAAATCCCCGCTTCCTGTGGCGTACACGGACCCGGCGAAATTACAATGCGCTCCGGTTTTTTACGCGCGATCTGCTCAACGCTAATCTTATCGTTGCGGTGCACTTCCACCTCGCATCCCAACTCACCCAAATACTGCGCCAGGTTGTAGGTAAACGAGTCGTAGTTATCGAGTATCAAAATCACTTGGACTTTCTCCTGCCTCGCGCACCGCGAGCTTTTCGCCCGCGCGTTACCGCCGTATGCGTTGTCCTACCCCTGTTTAGATGCGCCGCTTTCAAAGCCGTCAACAACGCCCGCGATTTATTTAACGTCTCTTGATACTCCCCAACCGGAGTAGAATCCGCCACCACCCCGCCACCAGCCTGTACATGCGCCATTCCGTTCTTCACTACCATCGTGCGCAGCGCGATGCACGAATCCAGGTTCCCCGCAAAATCCATATACAGCACGCCCCCCGCGTAAATCCCCCGCCGCGTGCGTTCCAGCTCCTCGATAATTTCCATCGCCCGGACCTTCGGTGCTCCTGACACCGTCCCCGCCGGAAAACAAGCCATCAACGCGTCAAAGCAATCCACATCCTCCCGCAAACGCCCCTTCAAGCTCGAAACCAGATGCATCACATGTGAAAATCTTTCCACCAGCATCAGATACTCCACTTTGACGCTGCCGTATTCACACACGCGCCCAAGGTCATTGCGCCCCAAATCCACCAACATCACGTGTTCTGCGCGTTCTTTCTCGCTGGCCAGCATCTGCTTCTCCAATCGCTGGTCCTCCGCTTCATCCTTCCCGCGCGGTAGAGTCCCCGCAATCGGCCGGTAAAATACGTCGCGCCCCTGCACCTTCACCAGCATTTCCGGAGAACTTCCCACCACATCGACATCATTCATGTGCAAATAAAAAAGATACGGAGAAGGATTCAAAGCCCGCAGTTCCCGATAAATCTCAAACGGTTCCGCCTGTACCTTCGTCGAAAATCTTTGGCTGATCACCACCTGAAAAATATCGCCCGCGCGAATATAAGCTTTCGCCTTTCGAACCGCGGCAAGATATTCCGCCTTGCGAAAATTGGACGTAACCTTCAACGGATGCCCTTTTTTCTTCGCCGCCTTCCGAACGAGTTCGGTCGGGGCCGGCTCTTCCAACAACGCCCGAGTCCGTTTTATTTCCCGCACCGCGGCGTTATACTTCGCGCGCAATGTTCCCGGACCCTCCGTGAACACGTTCCGCACAATCCACAAGCGGTGTTGCACATGATCGAACGCCAATATGCCGTGATAAAACATCAACACCGCGTCATATAAACCAATCTCATCGCGCAAACTCTTTGGTAGCCGCTCGATCAACCGCACCATATCGTAGCTAAAGTACCCAATCGCTCCCGCCACCAGCGGCGGTAACCCTGCTATTCGAACCGGCTTAAACTTCTCCATCCGTTGCCGAAGAAAACTAACCGGATCGCGTTCTTCCCATACCAGCTTGTTACGGTTCTCCAGCACACACGCGCCGTTGGCGTACCGAAAAACCTCCTCCGGGTGCGCTCCCGCAAACGTATATCGCGCAATTTTCTCGCCGCCTTCCACGCTTTCCAGCAAAAACGAGTAGCGCGCCCCTCGCGCGATCCGCAAATACGCGCTTACCGGTGTCAACAAATCCGCGGAAAAAACATCGTAAACAGGTACAAGATTGCCCTGCTTCGCCAGTCGTTGGAATTCGCGAAAGTCCGGTTGAATCACGCCCGGCTCCCGCGATTCTTCCCCTGGGGCTCTTCTTTCGCGCGCAATGACTGCAACACCGCGCGCCGCATCGCGGCTTCCGGCGCCCTCTTCCCCGTCCACAATTCCCATTGCGCGAATCCCTGCGCCAGAAACATTTCCACTCCCGAAACAGTATTAATGCCCTTTTTTCGCGCGATCTTCAGCAACTCCGTGTCCAGCGGCCGGTAAATCAGGTCCATCACGGTCCGACAGTTTAACTCGCGCCCTGACAGCGGCGAAATCTTACTATGTGGATACATCCCTACCGGCGTGGCATTAATGATGACGTCAAATTTTTCATCGCGCAGCGTTTGCCGCCCAAGAAATTCCCCGTTAACCGCGCGTGCCAGGTTTTTCCCCACTTGTTCACGCCGAGCGCAAATCGCAACCTGTGCGCCGGCCCGCGCCAACGCGAACGCCGCCGACCTCGCGGCCCCACCCGCACCAAACACCAGCACGCGGCTTCCGCGAAGTCGCATCTTAGCCTCCAGTGCCCCGAGCACGCCCACAAAATCGGTATTTGATCCGTACAACGACCCATCGCCGCGAACCACTACGGTATTCACCGCCCCGATCTCGGCTGCCAGGGGATCGCATTCCTTCAAATATTTCAGAATCGTCTCTTTGTGCGGTATCGTAACGCTGAATCCACGAATTCCAAGCGTTTCCACTGCATCCAGAAAATCTTTCAGTCTATGCACCAGGAAAGGCACATACACCGCGTCCACATCTCGCGCAATAAATCCCGTGTTGTGCAGCAGCGGCGACAACGAATGCCCCACGGGATTGCCAATCACTCCAAAAACGCGCGTCCTCCTCGTCAACTCGTGCGCGCGATATAAGTGCATCACCTCGCGCAGTGAAACCTGCCCGGGCGCCGTAGCCTCTCCCACCGGCGCATACGCTAACGCGCTGCCTTCGCGAAGCGCCAGAATCCGCGCCGGCAGCCCAACTTCTCCCATCGGCACAGCAACAAAATTCTTCGAACCTCGCGCCAGCCCCAAAAGCCGCACGCTGTCCGCAATCGTATTCGTCCTCGCTGCAAGTTTCACCGCGTCAACCCCACTTTGATCCGCCACCTTAATCTCAACCGCCGATGCTGGTGTGCCCTTAAAATCGTGCACTGACAGCAGCACCCGCGACGGCACTCCACACCCGCGTACGGTTCTGCCAGGTAACTCGCGTAGCGTTTCCATTTCTACATCGCACCACGCGCATCCGGCTTCCCGTGCTTGCCTCAGCCAATCCATTTCTGCTTCAATCCCGCTCTTAAATCTCCCTCCGCCAGGCACCCGGCGGCAGGTAGCCACTAGCACCACGTGCGCACCAAACTTTTGTCTCGCTACCCAGTTCAGGAGCCTCCTCCGCTCCGCATCGCCGCGCAACCAGTCCAGGCGTAGCTCTACCGTCGGAGTTTCCCGCAGTGCAACCCGCACCTGTCTCATCATTTCCGTCGCCGTCGCAGCAGCAACCACCCCGCAAATCCTGCTCTCCCCCGTCCCAAATGCCCCCATTAGCAGTCCCGCTCACCCCATATCATTGAAAACAAGCCTCGTAGCATTGCGTATCCTCGCAGTATCAAACTTGTAAAGCAACTCTGGCCATTTTGTTGACGTCCTTCATGGCCCCTGCTAATTTCGGTCTAGTAAGTTCTAGTACCGCCACACGACGTGTTTTCGAAGGAGTATTGCAATGCGCGCTAAGCTAGCAGGACTGACTTTCTCCCTATTTTTCGCTGCCGCCATCACTTCCGCGCAGGAAAATGCGCAGCCCGGTTCAGCCACCAATTCGCCTGACTATTCCGCGGTGAATTGTTCCGGCTTCGTCACCAATAGGGTTCCAGACGACATTCGCATCATCTCCGGAGAGCAGTCCAACCTTAAAATCACTTTTACTCACGGCGATTACGTCTACATCAATCGGGGTCGCGATAAAGGTGTTCAAGTCGGCGATCGCTTTTCCGTGGTTCGCCCCGATAAAGATCCTCTGGAAGTGCCCTGGTTCAAATGGCAGGACAAATTAATCAAAGCCATGGGTCAGTTGTATGTCGATGCTGGGCACGTTCGCGTCGTCAACGTACAGCCTAACGTTTCCATAGCCCAGATAGAGTTTTCTTGTGGCTACATCCAGCGCGGCGATATCATACGTCCCTACGTGGAACGCCCCAGCCCACCTTTTAAAGATGCCTCCGCCTTTGATCATTTTGCCCCGGTTAGTGGCAAGCGCGTCGCTATGGTCGTCGCGGCAAAGGATAACAGCCAGTTATACGGCAAGAACACCGCAGTCTACGTAAATCTTGGTAGCAATCAAAGCGTGCGCATCGGAGACTATTTCCGCATCTTCCGTTATGAGGGCACCTTGGCAGAAACAGCGCCGCAAACGAAAGATTATCAGTATGAGATGTATGGTTTTGGCAGCGCCCACGCCAAGTACACCTGGAAAGACTTGCCTCGTGAAATCATCGGCGAAGGCATCGTGATTAACGAAGGTCCTAACGCCTCGACCGTGCTCATTACTTACAGTTCGTTGGAAGTCTACGCTGGCGATTACGTCGAACTGGAGTAGTTCCCAACATCACCTCAGCTAAAAGTCCGCGAGCGTCGCCGCCGCGTTTTTTAAATAAATTCGTAAATCGCGGCTAACTAGCTCCCGCCCGTTTCGCGTCCGAAAATACTTCGCAGGTGAATCCTTGGATTCGCGCCGATGTCCATCGCCAAGCATCTTGCGGCAGCCTCGCCTTTCGGCACGTTTCTGCCAGAAATTGCTCCCGATTCAAGCCATGTTCCGGCGCCACTTGCGGCAACAGCAAGCCTCTGTGATTTTCATCAGACACCACTAGCCCATGACGACCGATCTCGATCTCTTCCGGCCGAATCGGTGCGAGCGGCGAAAGCACCGAAATCTCGATGTTCAACTCCCCCAATTCTTCGCTGCGCATTGTTGGAAATCGCGGATCGCGCAACGCTGCGCTCGCGGCACAACGCACCGTAGCGTCTCCCAACGGCTCATCACCTTCGGTCGTGCCTATACATCCCCGCAACTCACCCCGCACGTGCAGCGTGACGAACACACCTCGCCGCTCGCCAAAAATTCCCTCATTTGGAATTGTCTCCGGAAGTTTCCCGCGGGTGACCGCCTCTACAATCGCCTTGCGCGCCAGAACCAACAAATTCTGACCATCAACCTCAGAGAGGTACGGCATCCTGTGACTTCTTGCGGCTTTCCAGCATGCTCAGCCGCCGCCGCTGCTTGATGCGGTCGTCCACGTTTCCCCAGAAGCGGTGAAAATATTGCGCCGCGGAGATCAGCGCACTCACCACCACCAGCCATAGCAACAGCATTGCCAGCGGCTTCAAATATTCGTGCCGGGCCCCCGCGATGACCACCGCCACTGCGCACACCTGCAAAACCATCTTGGTCTTTCCCAACACCGACGCCTCAATCGTAAACCCTTCCGCCAACGCGATATTTCTCAATCCTAGAACTGTAAATTCACGGCCGATAATAATCACTACCATCCAGGCTGGAACCAGTTGCATATCTACAAGCGAGACGAACGCCGCCGAGATCAGTAATTTATCCGCAATCGGGTCCAGCAAAATACCGAGCGTCGTTACTTGCAGTCGCCGCCGCGCCACATACCCATCGGCCCAATCCGTTGCCGCCGCCATCAGTAAAATCAAAACTCCCCAGAATTCAAAATGCATGGGGAATCCCCACAACTCCACATTCGGACTCCGTGTTAGCAGGATGACAATCAGGACCGGTACGAAAAAGATCCGCAACAGCGTCAGTGAGTTGGCTAGATTCATACGCGCATACAGGCTGGCAATGACCGCCCCAAGCCTCCCGGTCACCGCCGAATCACTATAGTCTTGAGCCACGTACCCGTCAACGCTTCGCAGTGCCGACTTAGGTACCTAGGCTTGACCGTTTATAACTATTCGTTTTTCTTCTGCTATACTTATTCGTAACCCTTAGCTCCCAAATCTGTGCAAATGTGTGATTTACGAGCTGCAAAGCATCACAATGCCCCGTTTTGGTGCTATGTAGCGCCGCCTCATGCATATTAATGAGGGTAAAGGACTTATACAAATGGCGCACTCGAACACGCCGCAATAATACAAATGCCCCTCAAGCTATTGAAAAACACCGCTAACGTTTCCCACAAAATTTTCCACAACCCGCAACTGCCCGGTTTATGCGGATTTATCACAGATAGGGCCGTCGCAACCGCCCGCAACGGTATCATTCACTGTTTACTCTAACGTAACGATTGGGTTTCGCAGGACACTGAAAATCGCTTTGCTTCTTCGATTCTAACCGCTCTAATTAATTGCGATTGAAGGTGTCCGAAATGTCGTAGGGCGCCTGGCATGTTTCGGGGTTGAAAGTGAAGCGCTTACTAAAATAGTTTCCCACCACTTCTTCAAATCGGCCGCGGCCCTCGCAGTAGCCTTACCGGAAGCAGCAACATCGCCTCAAGCAGCCCAAAAACTCCGTGCACTGCAATTCCTACAATCCGGAATGGGAGCATGATCAGCCACACAAACGGATAAAGAACCAGGGCCAGTAGCGCCACCGGCCAGCAGAGAATGAAAAGAATACACCACAAAATAAACGCGGCCATGATTGCCTCCCACATCTAATTACGTCAGAGCCAGCTTGGAAGTTCCCTCAACCACATACTCGTTTAACCGCAAACGCCGCGCAATGGACACCGGCACCTCGGCATCCAGCAGCATATCTTCATCTTCCACTTCCGAGCGCAGCACTCTCCCCAACGCGTGAATCAACGCCAAAGTGCGTCCTTGCGACAATGGCAATCGCAACGAAAGCGAAACCAGCGGGTCCGTCGGTAGCGCCAAATCAATCCGCCGCAGCAATTCATCGATGCCTTCGCCAGTTAAAGCCGACACCGTTACCGGTCCCTCATCATGCATCATCTTTCCGTTGGCACCCGCCTTCAGGCTCTCTCTTTCTTCAGCCGTCAAGCGGTCCACCTTATTCAACACCCGCAATATCGGCCGGTCCGCAACCCCAAGTTCCTCGAGAATCTTGTGTACCTCTTCGTCCAGTTCGTCGTGGTGCGTGTTGGATATATCGCTGACATGCACAATCAGCGCCGCTTCCTGTACTTCTTCCAGCGTCGCACGAAACGCCGTCAGCAGACTCTTCGGCAAATCCCGTATAAATCCCACCGTATCCGAAACCAGTACACGTCTATTCGACGGCAAGCGCACTGCCCGAATTGTGGGATCCAGTGTCGCAAACATGCGCGCCGAAACAAGTACTTCCGCTTGGCTCAACGCATTAAATAGCGTCGACTTTCCCGCGTTGGTATAACCAACCAGCGCTATCGTACCCAGCGGCACCGCATTCCGTGCTTCCCGCCGCAACGCGCGTTGCTTGCGCAAATCAGCTATACCGGTTTGAATCTTCCCCACCCGGTCTCGAATCCTCCGGCGGTCCGTTTCTAACTTCTTTTCGCCGGGACCGCGAACGCCGATGCGCCCCGCTCCTCCCGCGCCGCCTGCTCCTCCGCCTCCACTTTTGCCTCCCAATCGGGACATCGCCGTGCCCTTCCCGGTCAGTCGCGGCAGCATATAATTTAATTGCGCCAACTCCACCTGTAGTTGCCCTTCACGGCTTCGCGCATGCCGCGCAAAAATATCCAGAATCAGCTGTGTGCGATCAATCACTCGCCGCTCCGTTAACTCCTCAATGTTCCGCTGCTGTACCGGAGAGAGATTGCTGTCAAAGATAATCAGCGGTGCCTGGTGTGCATTGGCCTCCGCGCGAATCTCATCCAATTTCCCACGTCCCACCAGCGTCGCGGAATCCGCGGAATCACGTACCTGAAACACCGTACCGACAATTTCCGCTCCGGCGCTTTTCGCTAGCTCAACTAATTCTGCTAGAGACACTCGCCCCTGCTCCCCCGCTGGCATTCCCGGAAACCGTGGCGCTCGCTTCCAGCCCACGCCCACCAGCAGCGCGCGTTCCGCGTTCGACACATTGTGTTGTGGTGTCTTCGTCAAAAAGTGCGACCTGTCAGCACTAAAGAACCAATTGCGGAGGGGTCCTGCTCATCTTCGTGATTATACCCCTTCGCATTTTCCGCCGCGACTGCTGGCTCCCAGCTCTTCGCTGACCCATTCGACAATCTCGCGCTGCACCGCGGCATCATCTCCGGGCCCCGCAAACCAGCGGATCGAGTTGTCCTTCCGAAACCACGTCATCTGCCGTTTGGCATACTGTCGCGTGGCCAATTGAATTGCTGTACGTGCTTTCTCCATCGTTAGTTCCCCGCGCGACACCGCAAGCATTTCCCGATACCCGATGAAATCAAAAATCTTGGCGTTCTCCGTTATTCCCGCCTCAAGTAACCCCCGAACCTCATCCAGCCATCCCCTCTCCATCATCGCCTTCATACGCGCATCTATCCGCTCGTGCAGCATCTCCCGCGAAGGCATCAGCCCAATCTTCACCGTCCGCCATCCCTCCAATGGCTTCCGCCCCGCCCGATGTACCTCAGAAATAGTTTTGCGCGTCAGGACGCAAACTTCAATCGCCCGTATCAGCTTTTGCTCATCAGGCGGCGCAATCTTCGCCGCAGCCACAGGATCCATCCGCTGCAGCACCCGGTGCAGATACATCCCACCGTTTTTCATTGAACTCGCCTTCAACCGCACTCGCAATTCCTCCGAACGCAGCGGCAATTCCGCCAACCCCTCCAACAGTGCCCGCATATACAGCCCAGTCCCCACCGCAAGCATCGGCAGCCTGTCTCGTTTGCGCAAGTTTTCCAGGACCCCCAGCGCCAAATCGCGATAACCTCCTGCGGTCGCCGCCTCCGAAGCATCCAGCACATCAATCAAGTGATGAACGACGCCTTGCCTCTCCTCCGCCGTTGGCTTGGCCGTTCCAATATTCACACCGCGATAAAGCTGCGTCGAATCGCAAGCAATTATTTCCGCATGCAATGCGCGCGCCAGCGCCACCGCCAACGCGGATTTGCCCGATGCCGTTGGTCCCACCACGACAAGCAAAGGCAAACTCTCCAACTCAATTTTGTTCATGGAAAAAAAATATGCCGCGCGCGAAAAAACAGCACCAGCAGCACCAGGAACGCGAGCACCAGGCTGCCCACGATTTGTTGTCGCAACGGTTTCACCGGCATTTCACTGATACGCAGCTTCGAGGGGCAAATTGTACAGGAAGTAAAAGCGCAGTTCGATATAAGGCCCGCTGAACGCCGGAGGCAGAGGCTCAAACGGATTCGACGAGCGGATCGCCGACACCGCGGCGCGATCCAGCGGCTCTTTTCCCGAATTAAGCAATCGCGTTGGTTCCCCAGTCGGCACACTGCCATCGCGCATGATGCGGAATTGCAGCGCGACCCTGCCACGGTCGCCCAACTGCGCCGACTCCGGCATCACCGCATACCAGTTGCGACGCACACTGGCCACCACCCGCTTCATGTAATCGCTGAAATCCACGCCTTCCGTCGGCGTAAGAATTTCATAACCGTTTCCATAGGTCCCTGCGCCTTGGCCCCTACCACCGCCTCCACTTGGAGAAGGAGCAGAGCGCGGCATCGGACCAATTACCCCTCCTGAGCGTCCGCCACTGTTCGGATCTCTCGTGGCCTCCTTCAATGAATCCTGAAGCGAGCGCCTCGCCGAATCTTGCGGTATTTGCAAATTTGGCCGCGGCAACGGCGTATCCGGAGCTTCCAACTTCAGCCCAGGCTTGGGCGTGTCCACCTTCGGTACCGGCGCGGTCGTTTGCGGTTCCGGCGCCACTGCATTTTTCTGCGGTATCGGCGCACTTGGCAATTCCTTTAGAGGCTTCGCGGGAACCGGTGCAGGCATCGGCGCCGGCGTAGGCTGAATAACAGGCGGCGCGACCTTTCTCAAAACCCGCGGGTCCACATGTACTGCAGGTGGTCGCTGTACCGGTCGCGACGACGGCTTCGACGATTCGAACGCCCCCGGCGGTAACAACAACGTCAGTTGCTTCCGCGCAATATCCACTTCCTCGGCCGTCGGTTCATGTTTCGGAAATAATCTCGCCTGTAACAAAATCGCCGCAATCAGCGCAACGTGCAGCACCACCGAAGAAATCCGCGTGATCAAATCCGCGCGAGCTTTTTCCGGCGACGGCGGCGACACCATCAAATGCGCTTCGCCGGTCGTGAAAATATCCGGATCAACTAGGTCCGTATCCACCACCGGCAACGTCGCAGTTGGCTCCGGCGGCGCCGAGTTCTGCGGCACCGCGATGCGCTGATCCATTTCTGTCACTTGCAGCGGAATGGAAACGTCCTCCACCACCGAGTACGCCTCACGGTGTATATCCCGCGGCACCACTACGCGCGCAGCGATGGACTGCAACGGCAAATTTGTGGGAATGTTGGAATGCCCGTTCAGCGACACGATCGGCAGCATCGCCGGTACCAGCGTGCGCTCGTCCATCGTCGTTGGCCGCCGCCGCGCGCTCGCCGCTAACTCCTCTTTCGCGGGTAAGCGAGCGTCCCGAGGTACAAGTGTGCGTTCAATCATATTTAGGCTGGCTTGTCTGCTGTTCGTGTAGCCAGTTGGACGCGCTCCGCGTGTTCATGGATGCTTGTCATTACTCGTCCCGCTAACTCCAGCGCCGCGCGCCCCGCCGCGCCATTCACCCGCGGTTCCTGACGCGAGCGCACCGACTCCACAAACGCGTCCAACTCCGCATGCAACGGCTCAATCGCAGGTGCCGGCAACTTCTCAAAACCAAATTCAGGTTGCGGCCCTGCTTTCTTCACGCCAACGCGCAATGCATCCCGGCGCGCGTAATCCAGCGATATATATTCGTGTTGCTGGAAGAATCTCATTTTGCGCACCCGCTCAGTGGAAACGCGGCTCGCCGTCACATTGGCAACCGCTCCGCCCTCAAATTCCAGCCGCGCATGCGCGATATCCACCTTGTCCGTCAAAACCGGTATTCCCACCGCTTTTACTTCGGTCACCGATTCCTTCACCAAAGCCAACAAAATATCCAGATCATGAATCATCAAATCGTAAATCACGTCCACATCCAGGCTACGCGCCGTAAACACTCCCAACCGGTGCACTTCAAAAAATAACGGCCGGTTCACAATAGGCTCCACGGCAATCACCGCGGGATTAAATCGCTCCACATGCCCAACCTGCAAAATGCGCTGGTTCCTTTTTGCTGCTTTCAATAGCGCATCTGCCTGCGCCAGGTTCGGGGCCATCGGCTTTTCCACCAGTACATCGATCCCCATGTCCAACAACCGGCAACCGACTTCGCTGTGCGCTTCCGTAGGAACGGCCACGCTGGCCGCTTTCACACAGCCACGCAATTCCTCCAGGTCGTCAAATACCCGCGTATGAAATTCTTCGGCCACGGCTCGAGCTTTTCCTGCGTCTCGATCGAAAATTCCCAGCAGTTCTGTATTCTGAAGCTCGCCATACACCCGCGCGTGGTTGCGTCCAAATTCGCCCGCCCCCACCACGGCAACCGGCATACGCTCCGGCGCTGCGCTCATCCTCGACTTATTCCCTTGTTTTCAGCTTTTGGTTCCGCGGCCTGTGGAGAAACAGGTGGATAAAAAGCCTGAATCGCGATCCCTTTGTCATCGGCGAGCACGACCAATTTCGCGCGGTCAAACAACAGCGTCCGCCCGGCATCCACAGCCAACGCCGTCACCCCCGCACTCCCCATTTGTTCGATGGACGGCAGCCCGATCACAGGTACGTCGAAGCGCATGTCCTGCCCCGGCTTGCTCACCTTCACCACCACCAGTGGCTTTCCTCCGGCAATTCGCGCAGCTCGTGCAACCGCTTCATCCGTGCCTTCCATCGCCTCCACCGCCACGCAAGCGGAGTCCGAAATCACCACAGTCTGTCCAATATCCATGCTCGCAATATTTCTCGCCACGCTAAATCCATAAGCGATGTCCGCGGCCTCACGCTCATCCGGCGCACGTCGAGTCAACACACCCGCGTCCGGCACTAGCGGCTTCAAGAATAAAGTCGAATCCACCAATTCAATCCCTTCATCTCCCAGCACCCGCGCCACCGCGCCAATCAAAGCATCCGTATTTTTTCGCGGCAGCGAATACAAAAGTTTTGCCAGCTTCCAGTCCGGCCTTATCGAGCTGAAAATTTTATTGTGCTTGACCTGCCCCGCCATCACCGCGCGCGTCACCCCTTCTTGGTGCATCAAATCAATCGCCTTGCTCAACTCCCCCAGGCTCACCCAATGAATTCGCGAAGCAAATTTCTCCAGCTCCGCAGAAGCCTCCTCTTTCAGCGCAATTACCGCCATGTCCAACCCCTGGCTACGCGCTCCCTCCAAAACCAAAAATGGAAATCGCCCATTCCCCGCAATCAATCCCCACCGCTCCGTCTTCGCGTCAGCGCTCAATTTTTGCCTTACCTCTGCGCCACACTAACGCGGTGGGTCAATTTTTTGTCCCGTGGCAGCGTCCTGTAATGCGGAGGGTGCCCCACCCTCGGATTTTTGGAAGGTGGGTCTTGTAACGTGGAAGCATCAAAATCCTCCATCGAAGTACTCCTCCGATTTTTTGCAGAAACCCACCGCTCCTACTTCACAATCCCACGTTCCGCCGCGTCAATAAATCTCACCAACTCCTGCACATCCTCCGAATCCTCCAACGTCGCCCGCATCTCCGCCACCGCCTGCGAAGTATTCATCTTCGATTGCAGCAACAGCCGATAAGCCTTTCCCAACGCCTGCAATCGTTCCTTCGAAAATCCCTTGCGTTCCAACCCAATCGAATTTACCCCATAACTCTTCGTGCTCCGCTCCGTCACCACCCGCGAAAACGGCGGCACATCCTGCGTAATCACCGTCGAAGCTCCCACATACGCATACCTTCCGATACGACAGAACTGGTGGACCGGCGAAAACGCTCCGATCGTGGCGAAATCTTCCACCGTCACATGCCCCGCCAGCGTCGCACCATTCGCGAAAATCGTTTCGTTGCCTACATGACAATCATGTGCGATATGCGAATACGCCATGAACAAACTCCCATTCCCTATCGTCGTTTTCCCGCCGCCCCCCACCGTCCCACGGCTCACCGTCACATATTCGCGAAAAGTGTTTCCCTCACCGACAATCAGTTCCGTCTGTTCCCCATGAAATTTCAAATCCTGCGGATCTCCGCCAATCGAACAAAACGGATGAAACACGTTGTGCCGCCCAATGGTGGAAGGCCCCTGAATCACCGCGTGCGCATCCACGGAACATCCTTCACCCAAATTCACGTGCTCGCCAACAACCGCGTAAGCTCCAATCTTTACCCGCGCGCCAATCCGCGCGCTCGCAGACACAACCGCGTGCGGATGAATCTCAGCCTTCGTTTTAGTTTGCGTGCTCACAAATTGTCAGTCCTTAGCTACCGCGTGTCATTGCTTCCGTTTCATTAATAGATCTCTTAACGTGGGCTAACCAAAACGGCGGCGGCGAAGAACTCGTCCGATTGTCTCCACGAAAGCCTCAATTTGTTCCCCTAACTTCAACCTCAACTAACGCGAAGGGTGACCCACCCCTCGGCCTTCTTGAGGGTGGGCCTTGTAACGTGGAAGCATGGCGAATGCCGGCGTCGAAGTTCTTCCATCAATCGCGCGAGTTCCCGGGCGTACTCATCTGCTCAGCAGCTTTAGGCTTCTCCAGGTCTTCCCGGTCCACCATCTTGCACATCAGAATCGCCTCAGCGGCCAATTCCCCGTTAACCGTCGCCCTTCCATCCAACTTGCAGAAATCCCCACGCCACGAAATAACCTTCACTTCCAACTTCAATTGCTCTCCCGGCACCACTGGACGCCGGAATCGCGCCCCATCGATAGCCACAAAATACAAAAGCTTGTTCTCGCGCTCGCGCTCCGAGACCTCCATCAACAATAGCAACCCACCCGTCTGCGCCATCGCCTCAATGATCAGCACTCCAGGCATGATCGGCTTACCCGGAAAATGCCCCTGAAAATGCGACTCATTAATAGTCACATTCTTGATTCCCACGATGCGCTTCACGCGTTCCATCTCTTCAATCGCGTCCACCATCAGAAACGGATAGCGGTGCGGCAAAATCCTTTGTATTTCCGTTGTATCCAGAATCATTCGCACCCCCGTCGCGAATACCTCAAGCCCTGCGGCGTCCAGGCTTACCCGGCAAACTTACAATTATATGCGACCAGGCACGCACAACGGACGCGTATCTTGTGCCCCAAATGCAATATCCCCTGATTTGCTGGCTGTCTCTCCCCGCAGCCGTGCTCGGTCTTCGGTTGAGTTTCGCTTCGTTGCCCATTCGCCGCCGCATTGTTAGCATGTTCGCACAATGCCCGCTCTCATTGTCGCGCAGAAAATCAAAAAATTCCTTCAACCAACGCTGCCGCAAATGATCGACATGCTTCGCCGATTCGTGATCGCCGAATCACCCAGCCTCGAAAAAGCGTGCGCTGACCGCTGTTGCGGGATCATCGCCGCCGAGTGCCGCAAACACGGCTTGGAAGTCCATCGCATCTCGCAAAAAAATCGAGGCGACCATTTGCGCATCGTATCCCCATCAAATTCCTCGCGCGCCGCGGGTCAACTCCTCGTCCTCGGCCATTACGACACTGTCTACGCCTCCGGCGCCTTACCAAAAATGCCTTTCCGCCTCGCCGCGGGCAAAGCCTATGGCCCGGGCACCTTCGACATGAAAGCCGGAATCGTACAAGCCCTCTTCGCGCATCGCGCGCTCCACAAACTAAACCTTGCCCCCAACAAGCGCATCGTTTTTCTGTGGACCTCCGACGAAGAAATCGGCAGCGATTCCTCCCGCAAACTAATCGAAGCGGAAGCCCGCCTCAGCGATGCGGTTTTCGTCCTCGAACCCTCATTCGGTCCGCGCGGCCTGATAAAGACCGCCCGCAAGGGTGTCGGCGAAGCCGAAATTATCGTTCACGGCCGCGCCTCTCACGCCGGATTGGCCCCCGAAGAAGGTATCAACGCCATCCACGAGCTTTGCCATCAGTTGTCGCGCATTTTAAAATGGAACGATCCGCGTCGTGGCACCAGCGTCAACGCCGACATCATCCAGGGCGGCACCAGAACAAATGTCATCGCCGATCGCGCTCGCGCAGTGCTCGATCTCCGCGCCACCGGCATTTCAGAAATGAGGCGCGTCGACCACCAGCTCCAGTCCTTGAAACCACATCTCCGAGGCGCGCGACTGGAAGTCCACGGCGGTTTCAATCGCGCTCCGCTGGAACGCAAAATGAGCGCAGCCTTATTCCGACGTGCGCAATCGCTCGCCGCGCAAATGAGTTTACCCCTCGGGGAGTGTGCAGTGGGTGGAGGATCCGACGGAAATCTTACCGCCGCGTTGGGAATCCCCACCCTGGATGGCCTGGGCGCAGTGGGAGATGGCGCGCACTCCACTCATGAGCACATCCTGACCGCCGCCATGCCCATCCGCGCAGCGCTGCTGGCCGCGCTCCTAGCCACCAGTTAAACCCTCACCTCTTGTTATTTGCCAAAAAAATGGCTCTTAGTGCGAGTATGTTCTGCGCAAATAATCCGCGCTTGATCTCATCACGTCGTCGTAATCGCTATGTAGCACATCGTGCAACGCGCCTTCCGTCGAACTCCCCGACCCAATCCGGTCCAGTATTCGTTCCACATCTCCCATGCCATCAGCCTGTACAATATATTCAATATTCGCGAGCGCCCACGCGTACGCATAAACCGCCGCATCGCTCGGAAATCCCATCCATGATCCTTCCAAGTTCCCTAGAGAAATCGCGTGCCCATCACCGTAAATCTCCAGCAGAGCCGCCGCATTCTCGCCGCTGCGTTTGCCTTCCATCCACTGCGCAAGTCCTTCCTGTATCCATGTTGGCGCCCGCCCGTGCGTCTTCTGCTGGACAAAGCTATGCGTCAGCTCGTGTTTCAACACGCGCGACAGCTCATCCGTCATGCTGCTCAACCCCTGCACCGGAATGCGCAATCTCCCATCGTTGAGCGCTCCCACCCATCCAGGCGCGCGCGTAATGTCCGCAAACGCTTGCTGCGTGTACAAAATCACGCCAATCGAATCAGACGGCGCAAAATTCAGCTCTGAATTAATCCTCGTGTAATGGGTTTCCAGCGTTCGCAGCACCTCGCGCGCCAGCGCCGGTTGCGCGTTCCCGCTGTATCGCAGCGTGAAATGCGCACTCTCATTTTCTTTGTAGTTTTCCTCTTCGCCCTTGTCACGTTCCGCTTTTTCCAGCGCCCCTTGCACTTCCGCATCTGGCCGCAGCGCCAACGCGCGCTTCCATTGCGCCACCGCCTCCGGCAACTTGTTCATCCCGTAATAAGCCCAACCGGACAGCTTGGCAACGTCCGCATTGTTCGGAGCACTCCGCTGCGCGCGCTCCAGGTAATCCAGAGATTCCTTGTATTCACTTCTGCGCAAATGCAGATACGCGACATTCATCAGCAGCAGCGCTTCATCCGGCGCATACGTAAGAGCCGTTCGCTCGTCCGCCAGCGCATGATCCATGTCCCCGTGCGCAAGTTCAAAGCTTGCTGCGGCATGATGCGCAACCGCGGCGTCCATTCCGGCTGCCGCGGAACCACTACGCGTTTCAGATTCCAACTTCGCGATGTATTGGCGGTCAATCGAACCACCGTGTATCACCGCGTGCTCAATTTCTCCCCCGTTACCGTGCGCTGCATCCATCACCGGCGGCGTGATCGCCATATTCGAAACGTAACTTCCTTTCTCGATGTGATCGACGATCGACTTGGGAAGACTCAATTCGCCCACACTGGTTTCGTAACGAATTTTGTCGCCCGCCTCCACCACATTGCTGGCGGAAATTCGATGCCCATTCTTCAATACAATAGTGTCCGCCCACGCCCCCGCGCTTCCCAGCGCCAGCACAACGCTAAACACCCCGGCTCGACAGCCGCGTCCAATAGAGGGAAACCCCATGCTTCCCATTTTACCCGCACCGCTACGCCTTGAATTTTTCCCCATTCGCCCTTGTTCCATTAACAAACGCGATCTAGGGACCGCCGGCGTCCCCGTACTCTTGTTCCACAACGCCCAAAATGACTACACTTTCCCCATGAGGCTCGCAGCAGCCTTCTTCGTGTTGTGCGCCCTTACAACCGCCCAACCTTCGCGTTCCACAACGCGCACCGCCCATCAACTCTACGATGCCCTGAACTCCCTGCGCCTCGATCCCGCTTCCGCTTATCAAATTAAGCCCGAGCATCGCATCGAGCTGCGTCGCGGTGATGCGAAAATCTCCTTCGATCAAGGCCAGTTGATCTTTTTTGCGCCTCTCGATAACGAAATTACCGGCGCCGTTTTTGCCGGCCGCGGTCATATTCTCGCTCTCCCGCGCGACACCATCGAAAAACAGCAAATGGCGCGCTTCCTCGACACACCTATCCTCGACCAGGATTTCGCCAGCGCCTACATCCGCTTCACGGATACAACTGCCGCCGACCTGTTGCACCAACTCCAAGCCGCCGGACTCAACCCGGAATCCGACCCCGACGCCGCGTCCCATTGGGACCCAGTTTTGTCTCATATGAACCCCGCTCACTCCCTGCGTATTCTTTGTGGAACCCTGCTCACCACGCCGCCGCCGTATTTCTACGCGAGCCTCGACGGCATCGCTACCGGCCCATTCGACGTGCTTCTGGATTCCATGCGCGCCGAACCCTTCCTGTTAGGCCAGATGCGCATCACAGCCGGCTCAACTTTCTACGATGTTTGGGCTTCGTACAAAATCCCCGATGTGATTCCCGTGGCCCCGGATTTTCGAGCCCTCCACTACACTATCGACACTTCCATCCTTCCCGATCACTCGCTCGATGCCACCGCCACAGTAAATCTCCATGCCCTTGGCGCGGGCCATCGTTTCTTAATTTTCGCTTTGTCCCGGGCGTTGAACGTTGAATCCGTTACCGGCGCGGATGGTCAGAAACTCGAATATTTTCAGAATGAAGACATGACCCCGCAAGAGCGCAGCGTGCGCGGCAACGACTTTCTATTCGTCGTACTTCCCCGTGCCCTCGAACGCGATCGCGAATTTTCTATTCGCTTTCACTATCGCGGCAACATCATTACCGATGCCGGCAATGACGTTTTCTTCGTGGGCGCTCGCGAAAGCTGGTATCCGCACTTTGGTGACTCTGCGGACTTCGCCGCATACGACTTAACCATGCGCTGGCCCAGAAAATTGCGCCTCGTCGTCACCGGCACAAAACTCGACGAACATGAAGAAGCCGACTTTCGTGTGGGCCATTGGAAAACCGAGAAACCCGTCTCCGTCGCCGGTTTTAATCTTGGCGAATACGCTTCTTCATCCGTGACTTCCATGAATTATTCCATCGACGTCTACGCCAATCGCCAGGTGGAACAACAGTTGGCCAAGCGCCTGGCCAACGGAGTTACCCCTGAACTCCTCGGCGCAGGCCCTCGTCGCCCAGGCCTGGATATGAATCAGGATATTCAACCCTTGCCTCCCAATCCCGCCATCGCCCTCAAACAACTCGGCAAAGACATTGACGCTTCCATTCGCTTTTACGAAACCTATAGCGGCCCTTTCCCTTTTCGCAATCTCAGCGTCTCCCAGATTCCCGGAACTTTCGGGCAAGGTTGGCCTGGCCTCCTCTACATTTCCACCTACTCCTTTCTCTCCGCTGATGTGCAGCGTCGCGCCGGCCTTTCCAGCAGCATTCAGGAACATTTCAGCGACCTGGTGCCCTTCCACGAAGTCGCTCATCAATGGTGGGGAAATATTGTCGGTTGGTCGAGCTACCGCGATCAGTGGATCGACGAAGCCATCGCCAACTATCTCGCGTTGCTCTTCGCCGACAGGCACAAGAACCCCGATCACACCCTACACGTCTGGCTCCAGCGCTATCGCCAGAGGCTTATCGAAACAGCTTCTAACGCGGATCAACCCGCCGACGAAATTGGCGCGCTGGCCCTTGGCACGCGCCTCGATTCGTCTAAGTCTCCCGGCGCTTACGATGATGTCATCTACGCTAAAGGCGCGTGGGTTATTCATATGCTCCGGGAAATGCTGCGCCAACCGGGATCCAATCCCGACGCCCGCTTCAACGCTCTGCTCCGCACGTTAGTCACAAAATATGCATACCGCGCTCTCTCCACCCAGGATTTGCGCCGTGAAATTGAAGCGGTGATGACTCCCTCGATGGACCTTGAAGGCGGTCATTCCATGGAGTGGTTTTTTGAGCAGTGGATTCAGGGAACTGGCATTCCCCACTACCGCGCGGAATTCACGGTTCACAAAAGCGACAGCGCTCCCGGCTATTCCATACGAGGAAAACTCTTTCAAGAAAACGTGCCCAAATCTTTCATCGCTAGAGTTCCGCTATACGCGAGCAGCCCCGGCGCTCATCCAATTCTCTTGGGCACAGTAGTCGCCGCCGGCCCAGAAACTCCATTCCACTTCACCTCAGAAACATCTCCGAAAAAACTTCTCATCGACCCGCAAATGACTCTCCTCTGCATCACGCAGTAGCCTCGGATAACACCATGCCGCCGTTGTTCGCGCCGCACGCCGGGCTTCCATGAAAAGATTTGTGTGTCTAAATATTGGACTTACATCTGAGTTTTGCTGATGGATGTTCACACGCCGTAGCTGACCGTGGGATTTGCGAAGGTCCTAATTTCCTTCTTAACCGACTCCTGCGAACTACTTACTTGCCGGCTCTTTAAACCACTTATCCCTCAGCGGAGTCTTCAAATTAAGCTCCGCCTTTCCAGCTTTCGACAAAATATACAGGTACCCCAACGGATCCGCGGGCTCTCCACGCAAGAGCCCGCTCTGTACTAGCTCACTCATGCGTACCGGCCGCCGCCCCAACCGTTTCTGATACTCGTCCGCCAGCGAGTCAATCTGTTTGAGATCTTCCTCCGCGCGCAACAATTGCAAATGCCTCAACGCATTTTGCTTTACCAACGGATCCTTGGTGGTGTTGTATACGTCTTGCCATAGAAAATTGGAAGTTTCCGCCGAATTACCTTCTGTGGCGATCTTCGCAGCCATCGTTTTCATCCAGATGAGCGCTTTTGGATTTTTGCTGCCCTCGTAAAGCGCTTCGGATGCCTTGGCATAATCCTTCACGTCGAAGTAATACACGAAGCCCAGATCGTAATACAGCCGCCACTCGTCTGGGTTTGCTCTGAGCCCGCGTTCAAGCAACTCCACCGCCAGATCGGGCCGCCCCGCCCCACGCGGTGGTGCGTCACTTAAGAACGTGGACCCGAAATCATAAACGGGCATCAACTGCGGATCGAGCACGCTCGTAACATCCAACAGCGGCCATAGCAGACGCAAATCAAGTTGCTTCCCGGCTTGCTTATTCCCGAAATACTGCACCACCCGCGTCCAATAGATGTCTGCCACCAGTGGCGCGTATTCCAAACTCAAGCCCTTCACCAGTTTGCTGGAACGCAACATCAAATGGTCGTCTTCATTCGCCACCGCGCTCTGTTGCGCATCAATACATTTCTGCAGGCGCCACACACCCCCGAAGCCCAAAAGCACGAATAGGAGCAACGCTATGTAGCTCTTTTCGCTCATTTCAAATTACGCTGCGAAAAAATCGCCACCGCCACCGCCAATACCATCGCGCAATAAAGCGCGGCATAAAGCGTATTCTGCGCGATCAGCATTCCAGATATAACCCGCCCGTGCGCCGCGGCGCCCATAACATCGAAGTTCTCAAAATTAGGTAGCACATATGAAATCCCCCGCAGCAATCCGCCCAACGCCGGATCAATCGTGCTCGCCTGCATATTACGCATCTCATGAACAAACAATCCCGCGATGTAGAGTCCTGCCGTAAACAGAATCGCCAACAATGGTGTCGTGAAGCACGAAAACAGCATCGCCAGCGCCACCACCAGCGCCAGTTTCAGCAAAATGAAATACACCGCCACCAACACTGCTGTATCTGCGCGCTCAACCGAATGCTTCACGTAAAACAAAGCCAGAAAAAGGCCGGCAGACATCGCCGCCGTATTTACCGTTAACGTCAACGCCAATCCCGCGAACTTCCCTAAAATAAATTCCCAGCGGCGCAATGGTTTCGCCAGCAACGCGTACAAAGTCCGTTTTTCGATTTCCTTCGACACCAATCCCACGCCAATAAAAACCGAAATCAGCAGTCCGATGATGGAGATCGCGCTCAACCCCAGTGTGACGATCACAATTTGTTCTATACCGACAGATATCTGCCCGACCAGAATTGCGGACGCCATCATCACCAACGCGAAAAACGCCAGGTTGTACAACACCCGGTCACGCACCGCTTCGCGAAATGTATTCAGTGCTACCGTCCCGACGCGTGTCACTTTGTTGCTCTCACTTCCACTGCCGCGGCTTGCGCCCGGTCGGCTTCCACCAGATTCATAAAATATTCCTCCAACGAAGGCTTCACCTGCGTCACCGACAATACCTTCGCGCCAGCCGCGCCTAGCCTTTCCATCGCCGCATACAACCCGCTCTCTTCTACTCGCAAGTGATACCTGTCCCCGGTTCGTGTAGCTTGCGCCAGCAACTCCCGTCCGCTCTCAACTGTCCCGGGCAATTCAAACAAAATTTCCATTCCTTGCGCCTTCAATCCCACCAGTTCGCTCGGAGCCCCAACTCCTTGCAACTTCCCTCCGACAATCACGCCCACCCGGTCGCACAACATTTCCGCATCAGTCAAAATGTGCGTGGAAAATAAAACCGTCTTCCCCTGTTTTTTTAATTCCAGAATAATGTCACGCACTTCCCGCCGTCCCACCGGATCCAGTCCGGACATCGGCTCATCCAGCACTACCACCGCCGGATCGTGCAAAATCGCCTGCGCTAGCCCTACTCGTTGCAACATTCCCTTCGAATATTTCCGCAATTGAATCCGCCCGGCCGACTCCAGTCCAACTTTTTTCAGCATCTGTTGCACACGCTCGCGCCTCTCTGCCGCGGTAAAATCATGAAACCGCGCAAAATAATCCAATACTTCCGCGGCGGTTAGGTAATCGTAGAAGTACGGTTGCTCCGGCAGGTAACCAATATCCCGATGCATCGCAATATCGCTGATCGGCTTTCCAAGAATCCGCGCCGATCCCGCCGTAGGAAAAATCAGCCTCATCAACAGCTTGATCGTCGTCGACTTACCCGCGCCATTCGGCCCCAAAAAACCAAATACCTCGCCCGCTTGTACCTGCATGGTCAAGTTTTCCAGCGAGCGCCTTTTCTTCAGCTGAAGAAAGCCGTACGGGTAATCCTTGGTCAGATTTTCGATATCAATTGCCGGTTCGGCCATACTTTCATTGTTGACATTCACGCCAAAAGCGTCAACCGCCGGCCATGTAGCCTGTGCACGGATAGAAAATACCGCATAGACACAGGCTGGAAATGATTGTTAAGAAAGCGGCGTTTGCTACCGGAAGCCAGAAGTATTGTTGTGCTACTTCTAACTCCCCATCAAAAAGGCGTAGAATGCTTTGCATGGCCAAGGAAAATGTAGACAACCTGAATGTTACTTGCCCATGCTGTCATTCCAAATTGGTGGTCGACTCCGTTTTTGGCGCGGTACTTTCTCACGAAGCACCCCCGCGAACCGGCCCTAACGTCGATCTCACCGATGCCGCCGGCATTCTCAACGAGCAACAACGCAACCGCGAAGACAAATTCCGCGACTCCTGGAACCTGGAACACAACAAAGAAGACATCCTCGCCAAAAAATTCGAGGAAGCCATGAAGAAAGCCAAGGACGCCCCAGCAGGAAAACCGCTTCGCGACATCGACCTGGATTAGTTGCCAAAGGGTCATTCCGACGCAAGCCAAGCCCACCTACCCTCGCCACAGCCACGCGTTGTGTCGCACTCCTGTTCCCTCAGCATCATCAACTGTCTTTGCATTACACTGCCCATGCAATGATTCCGCGTCGTAAATTCCGCCTGAAACTGCCCTCACGCACCCTTATTCTCGGTCCTCGCACTCTCTTAATGGGAGTCTTGAACGTAACACCAGATAGTTTTTCAGACGGTGGAAACTTTTTCTCCCAGGAAAAGGCCGTGCACCATGCTTTGCAAATGGAGCGTGACGGCGCCGACCTGATCGATATTGGTGCGGAATCCACCCGCCCCGGCTCCCTCGGCGTCAACGCCGAAGAAGAATGGAGCCGCCTCGCCCCAGTGTTGGCGGCATTACGCACGCGCTTGAAAATCCCAATCTCCATAGACACGCGCAAAAGCGAAGTCGCCGCCAAGGGCATCGAAAGCGGCGCGGAAATAATTAACGACGTCAGCGGCCTGAAACACGATCCCCGCATCGCCGAAATTTCTGCCCGGGGCCGCGTCCCCCTAATCCTCATGCACATGCGCGGAGAACCGCAGACCATGCAGCAAAAACCCTTCGCCCGTGACGCACTCAAAGATGTATCCCAAGGCTTGCGCGCATCTCTCTCCATCGCCCGCAAAGCTGGCGTCGCTAATTCCAAAATCATTCTCGATCCTGGAATCGGCTTCGGAAAAAGCTACGCCCAGAATTACGAATTACTCGCCGAGCTGCCACAGCTCGCAAAACTCGGTCTGCCACTCCTGGTCGGCACCTCCCGCAAAGGCTTCATCAGCAAAACCCTGGCCCAGTACACGAGGCCCACTCCATCGTCGCAACCCGCAGGAATCGCAGCAGAATCAAAAATCTGGGGCACCGCTGCCACCGTAACCGCCAGCATCTTGCAAGGCGCTCACATCGTCCGCGTCCACGACGTAGCCGAAATGGTAAGCGTCGCCCGCATCGCCGATTGCATCCTCAATCCCACCCTGGCCCCCAAAAACTAACTTAGGGAGATCGCGGAGGTTTGTTTAAATCGATCGGAATCCGCGGATCGCACCTCACTAAAAGCCCACAAAAACGCGAAGGGTGCCCCTCCCTCGATTTGTAGGGGGGCTTCGTGTGCCCGATTTTTTCCCATCATCGAATCGACTTCCGCAAAATGACAAAATTTAGAATTTCAATTTTCCTGTACCGTACTTGGCGCATTACCCGCCTTCTTCCCTTTTTCGGTATAATCCGGCGCAATCTAAAATCGTGGCTTCACATTCAAAAAAGGCTCCCAAATGCGCCGCCGCATCACGCTGTTAATCATTCTGATTTGTACCCTCACTCTCGCATCCTACAGCCAGGCCCAATTCCCACAGCCCAACTCCTCAACCGAAAACGACCCGCTCCATCGCACTCAAACTCCATCAACAGCCGCCTGCACCACCGACACCACCTCCTCCTGCGCCGAAGTCGCTGCAAAAATCTTTCCCCTGATCCTCGGCCCCTCACCCATGCAAGAAAATCTTCGGCGGCTCACTGACGAAATCGGCGGCCGCGTTACCGGCTCTCCCGCCATGGACCGCGCCGTCCAATGGGCCTCGTCCGCATTTCGAGCGGCCGGCGTCGACGTACACACAGAAAAATATCAATTGCCGCTGACCTGGAGCGAAGGCGACACCCGCCTCGAATTACTCGGCGAAATTAAATTCCCGCTGCGCACCGTCAGTCTCGGATGGTCCCCTGCCACGCCGCCCGGTGGTATCGAAGCAAACGTCGTAGACATCGCGTACGGCACGCCCCAAGACTTCACCGCTGCCGCTGCCCATCTCAAAGGTGCCATCCTCCTCGTCCACACCGACCTGGGCAGCACCTGGGCCGATCTATTCAACGAATATTTTCGCCCCCCAGACATCATCGAACGCGCCATCAAAGCCGACGCAGCCGCAATCCTCTGGGAAAGCGCCCGCGAACGCCTCCTTCTCTATCGCCACACCAACACCGGCGACGGCCAACTCGAGAAAATCCCCCAAGCGATCGTCGCCCGCGAAGACGCTCTCAGGCTTTCACGCACCGTGCTCGCTTATCCCGGAAAAATTCGCGCACGTTTTTCCATGCCCAACAAAATTGGCCCGCCCATCGACCAGGAAAACGTCATCGCTGAAATCCCCGGCTACGAAAAGCCGGACGAAAGCGTAGTTCTCGGCGCGCATCTCGACTCGTGGGACCTCGGTACCGGCGCTCTAGACAATGGCTGCAACGCCGCTCTCGTCATCGAAGCGGCTCGCGTACTGAAAGCCACCGGTTTGCGACCGCGCCGCACCATCCGCTTCATTCTATTCAGCGGCGAAGAACAAGGCTTGCTCGGTTCCTGGGCCTACGTAAAAACCCATCGAGCCGAACTGGACAAAATTCGCGCCGTGATTATTTTCGACTCCGGCATCGGCCGCGTCACCGGTTATTCGCTCGGCGGCCGCCCTGACCTGGCCGCCGGAGTGCGCGAAGTCCTCAAACCGCTCAACTCCTGGGATGTCAATCGCCACACCACTGACGCCCAAACCGGCACTGACCATTTCGACTTCCTGATCGAAGGCCTCCCCACCCTCGTCGCCAATCAGGAAGAAGCCAACTACCTTCCCAATTACCACGCCGCCTCCGACACCCTCGACAAGGTCGATATTCGCGAGCTAAAACTGAACACCACCGTCGCCGCTCTCACCGCCTGGGGACTTGCCGATCGCCTCACTCCAGTCGGCAAGCGCTTGTCCCGCGCCGAACTCGAAACTCTCATGAAAGAATCCGGCCTCGACCAGGAGATGAAATCCATGGGTTTTTGGAATGACTGGCAAAACGGAACCCGCGGCCGCCAACATTAGGTTTGTCGCGGCAGAATCGTTTCCTCCAGCGTTGTAGCTTGGCGACCCGCGCCGCACCCGCATTGGCGATTTTCTAAATGAAGAACCTCGCGCCGCTCATGTGTTCGTAGTTCCAACGCCACCCGGTATACTAGGAAGGTGACGCAGTTGCTCTCTTTCAAAAATCAACCCGCTACGATTCTGGCCCTCGATTACGGCCGCGCCAGAATCGGCCTGGCCATCGCTGACGCTGAAGCGCGCCTCGCCAAGCCGCTGGCCACTTTGGAACGCATCAATCGGAACGAAGATATGCGCCGCCTCCGCGAACTCGCTCGCGAGCAAGGTGTAACACAAATTATCGTAGGTCTTCCTTTGCGCCTCGACGGCTCCCACGGCGAAATGGCCGAAGAGGCTTCGCGTTTTGCCGCGCGTGTCCGCAAACAAATTGGCGTGCCGGTCGAAATGGTCGACGAACGTCTTACCAGTTGGGAAGCCCAGCGTCTGCTCGAAGAGCAAGGCGGCAGAACCCTGAATCCCCAAGCGCGCATCACGTCAGCTAAAGATCTGCATACGCCTAAGCGAAAAGCCAAAACGGAAGGCAAAATGACCGTTGACGCTCTTGCCGCCGCCGCTATGTTGAAGGAATATTTGCAGCGGTAGCATTCTCGCTCGTGTAAAGCATCTAAATTACGAGCGCGAAATAGCGCTCCGTTGCGGAGTTTGATCGTGGGCAAGTTGTTACTTTTTATTGTGCTGATCGCAGCGGCGGCCGCCGCATGGCTCTGGTATTCCATTAATTACCCATACCAGGGTTTCGGCGCCGAGGGCGTCTTCGTCGAAGTGCCCCACGGTTCGTCTAGTCGCGGCGTCGCGCGCCTTCTCGAGCGAAAAGGTGTCGTGCGTAGCTCCGTCGCCTTTGAGGTCTACGCTCGCCGCCATCCGCGTCGTTCCCTCCAAGCCGGCGAATATTTCTTCGATCGTGCCGCCTCCGCTCACGACGTTTTTTGGAAGCTCGCCAATGGCCAGATATTCGAGCAACCTTTCACCGTACGCGAGGGCGAAACCATGTTCGATATCGCCCACGACCTCGAAACCGGAAACTTCATGCCCGCCGGCGATTTTCTGCGTGCCGCCAAAGATCCTGCCTTGATTCACGACATCGCCCCTCAAGCCGCAACCCTGGAAGGCTTCCTCTTCCCCGCAACCTATCTTCTATCGCGGCATCCTTCCGCCACCGCCCTTACCGCCGACATGGTCAAGAAATTTAAAGAGGAATGGATAGCCGTCACCACCGCTGCTTCTTCCGGCGACAAAATGACAACTTCCGGCGCGTTTACGGAAGCGACTCCCACAGACTCTTCGGCAGTAGCGAATAACCCTCCTAGCACCCGCCCAGTCGCCGCCGTCGTCACGCTGGCTTCCCTGGTCGAACGCGAAACCCCTAAGCCCGAAGAGCGCCCACTGGTCGCCGGGGTGTTCGAAAATCGCTTGCATAAAAACATGCTCCTGCAGTGCGACCCCACCATCATCTACGCGCTCGAACAACAGGGTCGCTACAACGGCACAATCACCACCGCTGACCTGCACATCGATTCACCCTACAATTCCTACACCCATACCGGATTACCTCCCGGTCCCATCGGTAATCCCGGCGAAGCCTCTCTGCGCGCCGCCTATCAGCCCGCGCACACCAATTATCTGTATTTCGTCGCCAACACCCAGGGTGGACACTTCTTCAGCGCCACGCTGGCGGAGCACAATAATAATGTGATTAAGTACCGTCATCTTCTGGCAGGGGAGCAGGCTTCGAATCGATGAACGACCCGTCCAACACAAAAAAATCGCTCATCCTTCAAGCCGCCCGCCAGATCGGCGTGCAGAAATGGACGCCCGCGGAAATCGATCAGTTGCGCCGTCGCCTCATTGCCGAACATGGCGAAGCTGGAAAGACCGGCAGCGAATACATCGCCGATGTTCTGGAAGCCGCTGGCTTGAAACTGGAGCTCACTCTGCAGGAAGAAGCCGAAGACCAGTACGAAGAGGAATTTGAAGACCTGCTCCATTTCAAAACGCTGGAAGATGCCGAAGTCAGTGTCATGCGCCTGGATGAACTAATGCGCAAATTTCGCTCCCAAGGCGAACACGCCGCCGTCGAGCGTGTGCTAAACGTCGCGCGTCTCGGCAAGCGCCGTGCCGAAATGATCTCGCGTAACCAAAAAGTCGAGGCTCCCAAGCGTGCTGAAAAAGAAGAAATCGCCAATTGGTTTCGTATCTGGCTCGAAAACCCAGATGCCTTCTTCGATTGGCTGGATCTGCGAAAACAGTCCCCGGAATTCCAAACTAAATTCCCCCAGGCAGGCCTCGAAGAATGAGCTCTCCCGGCAACGCTCTCGGCAGCGGCGCTCTCGATCTGCCCCCTTTTTCGCTGGACGTGGAAGTCTTAAATCTCGGCTCCGATGTAAGAGCCGTCGGGCTCGAACTGCTCGAAACGGAAAGCCGCGAGCCCGTCAGAGGCAGTAAAGCCGCGCAAATTTGGTCCGCTGCTTTCCCCGTTCTCGCGGGCGAAGAATTTTACGTCCTGGATTTTTTTAGCCACCTCGATCGCGTCCGCGACTTTTGCAGCACCCACGGAATTCCCTTTCGCGATGCCGCGGAACGCTGCCTGGTAATTCCCAAGCCTACCCAGGAGCAGCTTCTCGACATCTTCATCCGATTCGAATCGGAAACATTCGGCGTTCGTGTCGGCCCCGCGGCCCAGACGCCCGATCCCGCCGTCGAAGGCGAACTCTCCAAACGAGGGCTCGATGCCTATCAATCCGCCTATACGCGTTACACTTTTTGCGCCGTCTGTGAACCGGAAGACGGCTGGATTACTCTGCTCAGCGAAAAATTGTGGCCCAGCGAAGTCATCCGCCGTGTGCGCCCCGCGCTTCAGCCTTTTGACGTGCACATCGCACGCCCCAACTAAATCTCGTGCCAGCAAAATCCCAGCCCACCCCAACCACGCGACGCAATTTGCTCCGCGTTTCATTGGGAGCCCTTGTGCTAATCCTGGCCGGATGCGGTGGTCAGGTCAGCGTCGTTAAAAACACTCCCCCAGCCGAGAAGCCCGTCGTCAAAGACGCCACTCGCGAAGAATTACTGGAGAACTACAACTCCACAGCAGGCTCGATCCATAGCCTCAACGCCACCGTCGAGCTGAAGCCTATCGCCGGCTCCAAATACAGTGGCATCATCGAGGAATATCACGAAGCAAAAGCCTTCCTCCTCGCCGAGCGTCCCGCCAACATTCGCGTAATTGGCCAGGCTCCCGTAATCGGCACCACCGTTTTCGACATGGCCAGCGACAGCCAGGAATTTCGCGTCTCCATCCCCTCCAAAAATAAATTCCTCATCGGTCCAGTAGCTCTCGAACGCGCCGGCAGCAAGCCCATCGAAAATCTTCGCCCGCAACATTTGCTCGACGCTCTCTTGTGGCCGGAAATTAGTAAGCAGGAAACGGTTCTGTTCGAGGAGTTCAACGACGAAACCGCTCGTTATTACGTGCTCACCGTTCTCCGTGGCGGCTATCAAACCGAAATCCTGCGCAAAATCTGGTTTGATCGCTCGGTCCTGGAAGTAGCGCGCCTCCAGAGTTTTGGTCCTCGCGGAATTTTGCTTTCTGACATCCGCTTTTCCAATTGGCAAACTGTGGACGCCGCTAAACCCGCCCCTGGTGCGTCCGCGTCCACATCAACCCCCACCCCACAATTCCCCCGCTCCATCCGCATCGAGCGCCCCCACGACGATTACCGCCTCGATTTGCAGATCGCCAAAATCACTTTGAACGATGACATCCCGCTCGACCGCTTCAAGCTCGACCAACCCTCCGGCTCCGATTTAATTCGCGTCGGCGAATCTTCCGAAGACAAGCAGCAGTCCAATCAAGGCGCCAAGCCCCAGGGTGCGAAACAATGATGGGAGAGCTAATAGCCCGTAACCTTCTCCATCGCCCCATGCGCACTTTCATCGGCGTGATGGCTGTGGCTGTCGAAGTCGCCCTCGTGGTCCTCATCGTTGGCCTCACCTCCGGCCTGCTCAGCGAAACCGCCAAGCGCATCGAGGGCATCGGCGCGGACGTCATGGTTCAACCCCCCGCCGCTTCCGTTTTTCTGGGTTTCAGCGGCGCTCCCATGCCCATTAAAATCGCCGCCGTGCTGAAAAAGCAAAAATATGTTCAATCTGTGGCCCCCGTTTTATTGCAATTTAATTCCTCTGGCGGCGTGGAAGTCGTTTACGGCATCGACCCAGAAAGCTTTCGCGCCGTCTCCGGAGGCTTCGTCTTCATTCAGGGTCGCGATATGGAGGGCCCCGACGATCTACTGGTGGACGATTGGGCCGCCAAAGCAAAAAATATCAAAGTAGGCGAAACCTATAATCTGCTCAATCATGACTGGCACGTAGCCGGCATCATCGAACACGGCAAAGGCGCGCGCCTCTTTGTGCCACTCGCCACTTTGCAAGACCTCGTCGGCGCGCACGACAAAGCCTCCATTTTTCTTCTCCGCTGCACTCGCCCGGAACACACCGAGGACGTAATCGAAGAGCTTCACCACGTCTTGCCCCCCTACACAATTCGTCCGCTCAAAGATTTTCTTTCCCTCATGACCGCCACCAATATCCCTGGCCTCCAGACTTTCATTCACGCCATGATTGGCCTGGCAGTAGCTATCGGTCTGCTGGTCATTTTTCTCACCATGTACACCACCGTCATCGAACGTACGCGCGACATCGGCGTGTTAAAATCCCTCGGCGCAGACCGCTCCTTCATCATTCGCGCCCTACTCAGCGAATCCACCGCCCTCTGCATCATCGGCATCGCCGCGGGAGTTGGCCTCGCCTATTTGGTGCGCGCCGCCTTTATCGCCGGATTCCCCACCCTCTCCATCCTCATCACCCCTGGCTGGATCTTACGCGCCGCCGCCATCGCCCTAGCCGGCGCCGTCCTCGGTGCCAGTTACCCCGCCTGGCTAGCCAGCCGCAAAGACCCCGTCGAAGCCCTCTCCTACGACTAACCCACGCAGCTGCGATCACAGATATGCGAAGGGTGCCCCACCCTCGATTTGTAGGGTGGGGCCTTTTCCGGGTAGTTGATTTTTTTAGGTTCAGAACGGCAGAAACTAGCCACGCAACTAGGCAGCCGTCCCATTCGCAGTTACAATACAAACCTGCCACACACCTGTATCTCAAGAAACGCTATTGGAACCGATACTTAAAACAGAAAATCTGTGGAAGCTCTATCGTGCGGGCAAAGTGGAAGTCCCCGCTTTGCGTGGCGTGAATTTCGAAGTACTACCCGGCGAGTCCGTTGCCGTCATGGGCCCCTCCGGCTGCGGCAAATCTTCCCTGCTCTACGTAATCGGCGGCATGGCTCAAGCTTCCAAAGGCACCGTCTTAGTCGACGGCAACGAACTCACGACCATGAGCGACGCCGAGCGCACCAGGCTCCGCCGCCACAAAATCGGCTTCGTCTTTCAACGTTTCAATCTGCTTCCTACTCTCACCGCCAAAGGCAACATCGCCATCGCCCAATTCATTCACGGAAATGGCTTCGATCCGCACCGTTTCGACGTAGTCACAAAAATGTTGGGCCTCGGCGGGCGCCTCCAGCACCGCCCCTCCGAATTATCCGGCGGCGAACAACAACGTGTGGCCATCGCCCGCGCTTTAATCAATGAACCGAAAATTCTTCTCGCCGATGAACCCACCGGCAATCTCGATTCCAAGAATTCCGAAATCGTGTTACAGATGCTTCGTCAGCTCAACAAAGAACTGGGCCAAACCATCGTCATGATTACCCACAACCCCGAAGCCGTCGTCTATTTCGATCGCGTGGTGCATATGCGTGACGGAGTCATTGTCGACGGCATCCCAGCGGATTAGCATGCCCAGCCTCAGAGAAATTCTCTCGCGCACATTTTTCTGGTCCTATGAACGCGGCACATGGCAATACGACATCGCCGTCGCCGTCATCCTGATTTTTGCCCTCCTCACTCCCCGCCACTGGTTCCACGACCAACCCGCCAGTGGCGTTCCCGCCGCTCCAGGGCAGGTCTTGCTCCTCTCGCAGGATGGCAATCGCCAGACCTACCGCGTCGACACTCGCGTTCTCGCGCCACCTACTAAGCTCGCCTTGCAAAACGACTTGCACAACGCCTTGAAAGAAGCCCTGCCCGATTTGCACAAAGGCAATTTTTCCATCCTGAAAATCGAGCCGGAACGCGACGAACAAGGCACCGCCATCGCCTATCACGTCGAAATCCGCCGCTAACCTCACTCCTCGACGAATGTCTCCAGCCGCCCTAGAGTCGCAGCAGTGGTCCCGGACCTTCTTGAAACGGCCCACCCTCTCTGTCCGTCTCTTTGTTATGCTAGGATTCGCGAAACAATAACGGTTAGCGTCCACCACATAGGGGCCTCGATTGACACGTTTTTCTCTGTTCTTCCTATTTCTCAGTGTGATTTTTACAGCTTCTGTGACTCCAGCTTTCCACCCCCAGGAAAAGCAATGGACCACCGACGGCGTGCTGGCCATGATGGATAAATCCGCTCGCGATTTTCATACCCTCACCGCCGATATCGAGCACATCAAATACACCGACGTAGTGAAAGATACTTCCACCGAAATCGGCAAGCTCCTGGTCCGTCGCGATGAAAAAATGCGCATCGAGTTCTTCCAGCCTGACCGCCGCACCATCCTTCGCACTGGCGATTCCCTATTCGTCTTCACCCCCAAAATCAATCGCGTCGAGGAATATGACCTGGGCAAAAATCGCGATTTAGTCGATCAATATGTCTTACTGGGTTTTGGCACCAAAAGCGACAACGTAAGGAAGAGTTACGACGTCAACGTCATCGGCGAGACCGAGCTGGACAACAAGAAAACCGTGCAGATCGAGCTCACTCCAAAATCCGACCAGATGCGTAAGCAAATCGCCAAAATCCAGATGTGGATCGACGAAGCTTCCTGGCTACCCATTCAACAAAAGTTTTTTGAGTCCGGTTCCCAGGACTACTTGATCTTCCACTACACCAACGTTATGAAAAATCTCAAAATCGGCGACAATCAATTCAAACAGGATTGGCCCAAAGGCGTTACCCGCACCAAACCACGCTCCTAGCGTCAACCCGTAGCACTAACTCCACGACTGACTTTGTCCATTGGGATCTCCGCGTCATCAATTGTTTTGCGATTTTTTCCCGCCCTCGCGCTCCGCACTCAGCAACTGCTCTTTACGCGAAAGCCCCCACCGGTAACCCGCAAGTTGTCCATCTCCGCGAATCACCCGGTGGCACGGCACCACAATCGAAACCGGATTCCTCGCACACGCACTCGCTACCGCCCGCACCGCCTTAGGCTGCCCCAATGCTTGCGCCACCTGCGTATATGTACGCGTCGTCCCCCGTGGGATTCTTTGTAGCTCTTGCCACACTCGCCGCTGAAACGCCGTTCCCCGCAGATCCAATGGAAGCTCCAGGCTTGACGGCTTCCCCTCAATCTGTCGCACAATCTCGCCAACCCACCGCTGGTACGATTCCTTCGCCGGCGCAATCTCCGCATGCGGATATTCTTCCCGCAGTTCGCTAACTAATATGTTTTCCACCTCACCCAGATAAACCGCGGAAACGCCCTTCTCCGTAGCCGCGACCAAAACCTTTCCCATCGGTGATTTTGCAATCGTATATTCCAGCTTCATGCCCTTTCCTCCCTTTTGATAAGCCGCCGGCGTCATCCCCAGCTGCGCATCGCTCCGTTCATAAACGCGGCTCGAAGAGCCATAACCCGTTTCATACAACGCGTCCGTAATATTTCTTCCAGCGCGCAACAAACTTTTGAACCGATTCAACCGCAGCGCATCCGCCAAATCCCGCGGCGCCAGCCCGGTAACTTGTTGAAAAGCGCGTCGCAGAGCCGATGGCGTAACCTCAAGCTTTCCCGCGAGCGTGGCAACACGCAAAATATCTTCCTCACCATTTGCTAATTCTCGCGCCGCGCGTTCCACCAATTGCAGCGCTCCCGATTTCTCATTAGGCTTGCACCGCAAACACGGACGAAATCCTTGCTTCTCCGCTTCCTCCCCGCTGCCAAAGAAAACCACGTTGCGCCGCAACGGCCGCCGCGCCGGGCACGATGGCCGACAATAAATCCTAGTCGAAAGCACCCCCAGAATGAACGTCCCGTCCGCTCGCGCATCACGCGCCAGCGTCGCGCGCCAGTACAGTTCCGCCGCGTTAGCAGTTATCTTCGAGCCCGTCTGTGCCGGGGCATTATTCATATTGCACTCGTCAAAACTAACGCACCCAGAAAAACAAAGCTATCCGCTAACGCGCAGCAAACTATATGAGCTGATTTTTCCGCTTGACGGCCCTCGTATGTTGCTTTACAGTGCAAAGTACTTTCTAATTTGGATATCGCCGAACCGGAAGGAACTCACCTCATGACCGCGCACCAAATTAACCGCCTCAGCGCCAAAGTCATAATTGTCCTGTCGGTTTTAGCTTTGCTGACTGTTCTTAGCGGCTATACTCATCCACCCCAACCAACTGAACCGGACGAGGGCGCGGCAGCACATATCTTCCAGCTCTCAACTGTGGCCGTAGCATTCTCAATCTTAGTTTCTCTTGCCACTGCGGATTGGAAGCAGCCCTTGCGAAGCGTCCGCCCGTTAGCATTTCCTACCGCCGCCTTAGTTCTGGCCTTCGGCGCCCTTTATTACCTCGAACATTTCCGATAAATCCACGCCAGCATTAACCGGCGGAGCCATTTGCCGTCAACGATCCTCGCCTTGAGCCATATCAGCGCGCGGCGTGCTAATTACCAGCACCCCCGCCCCCACCAGACCAATTCGCCGGGACCCTCCGAACTTCGCCGGACCAACCAGCAGCGCCAGCCCCACGAATCCTAGTATCAGACCCGCAAACACGCGCGGCCCCGGTCGCGTACCTCGCGGCCTGAGCCAATCCAAAATTGCCAGCCACAGCGATAGCGTCGCCACCAGGAGCGCCGCAATTCCCGAAGGCACCCGCTGTTCCGCCCAGCTAAGTCCCCCGTTGGTCACGCAGAGCAGCGATACACCCGTCACCGCCGCAGTCCACCAATTCGCCGCCGTTGGCCGGATCCGCGTTTTGATCCGCAAAATCGGGTAAAGGATCAGCCCGACCAGCGAACGCCGAATCGCAGCCATAGCCAGCGGAGGAAAACTCTCAATCGCAATCCGAATCCCGATATACGTCGATCCCCACAAGTTATAAACAGCGGCGAACGCCAGCGGCACCCAACGTGCCAATTCCGTGCGAGACGATTTTAGAGGCGTGCAAGGCCGTTCAATTTCAGTGGCTGTAGAAGCCATTCCTTGCGGTCTTCCTCTACAAATATCTTTCTCGCAGCCCCTCGTCCAGCACCATATTGGTTGGCTGCGCCACAGCATTTCAACATCACGCGATCAATATCCTCTATCCGCCTTCGACCGTTAAATCGAGTACTATTACTAAGTGTTTCAGTTTAGGACAACTCCGGAAATTTCCACAGGTTGACTCACAACCCTTCCGGTGGCATCTTAGCGGCCCGACTTAACCTGTGGATTTCCTCCACGCCTAGGGTCGGTCGGCCAGGTACGTAGAAGCGTCTCTGAGATCCTGAGGGGGAGATGAGCGCTACCAATCTCGCAGTTTCAATTAAGGCACCGTCAAAGCAGCCCGCTTCCACCCCGATTGGCCCGGCACTCAGTTTCAAGCCGTTGCTTCGTCCTGCATTACCGAGACGTTTTATTCGCGTGCCTACTCACGCCGTCGGCGTCCACCCCGAGCATCGTGAATATCCCCGAGCCAGCCTCCAGCTGCCGCTAAAGCTTCAAAGTATCAACGGGAGCGTCGAAGACTTCCCCATCACCTTGGTGACTCGCGATATCAGCTCCACCGGCGTATATTTCCTGTGCCCTAAGCCACTTCCCATGGACTCCCTTATCGAGCTGCAAATTGTCCTGGTAAGCCGCCCCTTGGGCCAAGGCAACGTGGTCATGACTAGCCACGCCCACGTGCGCCGCATTCATCCTGCAGCCGTGCCCGGCTGGTACGGCATCGCGGCAAATTTCGATGACGTCTCCTTCGACCGCGACGACTTCATCCCGTCCCGCTTCCTCGGCACCTACTAGGTTCCATCACGGGCTGACGACCACGTTTTGGCCGCTAACACATAACTCTCGTACTTTGGATCTGGTGCATAAGCGCCCTCGCCTCCGCAAGATCTTTAACGTGGCTTCTTTGACTTTATTCCCCACCTCTGTGATGTTTGATGGCGCATGTCCCTCGCCAAGAAAAACGAAATCAATGGCGTCCTCTTCGACTGGGATGGGACCTTGCTCGATTCCTTCCAGGCTGATTCTTCCGCCTACCTGGCAATGTTCAGTGAAATGGGCATCACTTGGGGGTTGGACCAACTCGCCGAGCATTATTCCCCCAACTGGTACGACGTCTACCGCGCCGCCGGTCTGCCTGAGCAGCACTGGGGTGCCGCCGACACCGCCTGGCGCAAGCATTATTCAGGATTCCGCCCAAAGTTGATCCCAGGCGCTCGTAAGGTCCTCACGTCTGTTGGCCGCCGCTACAAGCTGGGCTTGGTGACCAGCGGAGACCGCGACCGCGTCCTCCGCCAACTCCGCGAGTTTCGCCTCACCAAGTCTTTTCACGCCCGCGTATGCAGCGGTGACACCGAACACAAGAAGCCCCACCCCGGCCCGCTAAATTTTGCTCTTCAATGCATCGGCTTGGCACCCGCGCACTGCGTCTACGTCGGTGATTCCCCGGAAGACGTACAAATGGCCAAAAGCGCGCACGTGCGCGTCATCGGTGTTCTCGGCCCATTCCCCACAGAAAAACGCTTGCGCACCTCAAAACCCGACCTGCTTCTTGCTTCCATCGCCGAGCTACCAGCGGCTCTGAAGCAACTGGCGTCCTAAACGCCATTTCAAATGCGGCTATGGACTTGCGCATCTACTCCCAATAGTCATTTCGACCGAAGCAAGCCGACGCCTTTTCCCCCTCGTTCGTCCGCGAACGAATCGGCTTGCGCAGCGGAGAAATCTCTCTTCAATCCCGCGCGCGAGCCGATACCCCTCATTCACGCGCGGCCGGAGTACTCTGGCCTGTCCCGGCAGGCTTAAAATCCGTCCACTTAATTATCAACCGCACCGGAAAGTCACCCTCTTTGGTGTGCAACGAATCATCCGATCGCAAATAATTAGGAAACCAATATTTCCCGTCCACATTTTCACGATACGTCTCGAACAAAGAGAAAGGCAATTGCGCGATCCCCCGCGTGTCTCCCTGATCGGTCACCCACTTCCCGTAAGTCTTCACAACTTCCAAATATTGCGCATCCACCCACACCACACCTTCGAAATACGCCTTCGCGCGCTCCACCGTCTTCGGCTTCACCTGAAAAATGTAGCAATCCACTTCGTCAACCATCTCCCGCCCAATAAATTTCAACTCGTATTTCGCCAGCTGTCCACTCGTCAGCGGATACGCTGGGATTTTATCGAGCGCGTCCAAATCTTCAGGAGCGAGATACACTCCCTGCAGTGTCGACTGAGGCTTTTCGATGGCCTTCATCGCCACTCGTCCATCCGCTAACTTCTGGTATTCCGTCACCCGCAAAAATTCCCCGACAACGCCGCCATCAGGGCCAAATTCCTGGATGCGCACACTTTTGCGAAATCCATAATTCGGACGTGATTTCAGATATTCATCTTCCTTCTGTGAAAATCGCCGGACGATTTCCTCCACCGGCAATGAAGGCGGCGCCGGCGGCTCAGGCTCCGTGCCAATCCGGGTGACATGATGCTCCGCAGGCGCCTCCATAGGCCCCTGCGAACTTCCCTGCGCCCGCAAGTCCGTCACGCTAACGCCAATCAAGCCCGCCATCGTCAATAAAGAAACCAAAAATCGCCGTAACAATTTCATACCCGCTTAGATGCGCGCCATACGCCCGAACGCCGCTTCATCATCTCATTCATAACGCAACGCCACCATCGGGTCCACCCGCATCGCCCGGTGCGCCGGAATGAAGCACGCAGCCACCGCGACCACAATCAGCAATAGGGCTACCCCGCCAAACGTCACCGGATCAGTCGCGCTAACACCCATAAGCTGGCTGCCCATGAAGCGCGTCAACGCCAGCGACACTCCTACACCGATCACTACCCCGGCCAGCGTCAGCTTGAGCCCGTGGACAATCACCATGCCAAGCACCTTCTCACGATCTGCACCCAGCGCCATACGAATACCAATCTCTCGCGTCTGTTGCGAAACCACGTAGGACATCACCCCATACACTCCTACGATCGCCAGCGCGAACCCCAGCCCGCCAAAAATTCCCAGCAAGACGCTTTGCGATCTGGGTGCCCCGGTGTTCTCTTCTATCTGCTTCTCGATCGTCTTTATGGATGTTACCGGCCGGTCTTTATGGATGTTACCGGCCGGTCTTTATCGAGTGCCCATATGCGATCTTCTATCGCTGCAACGATTGCTAGTGGATCCGGCTTCGTTCGAAAAACCAGAAATACTCCCGCAGCGTGCCCGGTCTGCACAAATGGCCCGTAAATCTCTGGTTTGGCTTCGGCACCCGGATCGAGATCACGTACATTTTCGGCCACTCCAATAATTTCTCCCCACACCGGTTCCTTTTTTTCTCGTAGCGCGGAGAGCCGTTTGCCAACCACATCGACCGAACCGAACACCTTACGCGCAAACGCCTCATTCACGATAAACACAGGAGCTTTTTCTTTTCGATCGTCCGCGTTGAAGTCTCGTCCAACAAGCGGCGGAATCCCAAACGTGCGGAAAAAGTCCGGCTCAACGCGGTTCATACGCGCCATTCGCTGGCCTAATTTCTCCTCTGAACCTGACTGCTCCGTCTCGAATGTCGATTCCGACACCGCATCTCCCAGCGGGAACACTACCCCCGCCGATGCCGATGCCACCCCCGGAATCCCACGCGAACTTTCCAGAACCTGTTGTACAAAATGAGTCGACTGCTCCACTTTCGCAAAACGATACTTCGGAAAATCAATCCGCATGGTTATCAAATGGTCCGGTCGAAACCCCGGATCCACCCGCAGCATCCGCGCAAAACTTTGCATCGCCAGCGTCGCGCCAATCAGCAACACAATCGCCAGCGCCACTTCCACCACTACCAACACCTGCCGCAATAAATTGTGTCCATGACCCGCCGCCAGGCCGGCGCCACCCTCCTTGATCGCCGCATTCACGTCTTGCCGTGAACTCAAGAGTGCCGGCACAAACCCGGATAGCAATGCCGCCAGCAATGACGCGCCCAATGTAAACCAGGCCACCTCGCTATCAATTCGAATATCTTGAATCCGCGGAATGTCCCCCGGAAGAATCGCGCGTATTCCTCGTACCGTCCAAACCGCCATGAAAAACGCGCAAACCCCGCCCATCAACGCCACCAGCAGGCTTTCCACCGCCAGTTGCCGCAGCAACGCCCCACGCGTGGCGCCAATCGCGGTGCGAATCGCAAACTCTCGGCGCCTTCCCCATCCGCGCGACAAAAATAAGTTGCTTACATTCGCGCACGCGATCAGCAGCACAAATCCTACCGAGCAGAACAGCACCAGCAACGGTTTCCGCGCGTCCCCTAACAAATGGTTTCCCAACGGCGCGACGCGAAAGCTCCATCCCTTGTTCGTGTCTGGGTAAGCGGTTGCCAACCGCGCAGCAATAGTGTCGAGCTCCTTCTGTGCCTGCAGAATGTCGGTACGAGGTTTCAGACGCGCGAGTACGTCGAAGTCGCGATTTTGCCTCGCCGTAAGTTGCTCTTGTGTTGGTATAAAAGCCGTCCAGACCTTCGAATCGGTTGCGAAGTCAGTGTTCGACAGGTCCGGCATCACTCCGATCACCGTGTATGTCTCACTATCGAGCCGCAGGGTTTTTCCGATCGCATGTGGATCACCGCCGAATCTGTCCCGCCACAAGGAATGGCTCAAAATCACAACGTGGTTCCCCGGTTGCATATCCGAAGTAACGAATGTCCGCCCCAGCAGCGGCTTGACACCTAAGTCAGGGAAGAAATCTTGCGAAATCTCGGCTCCCTCGATTTGCTCGGGCTTGCCTCCCCCGGAAATTTCCTTCGAAGACCATCGGTAAGGAGTCAGGTCGGAAAATGAAGTGCTGCTCGCCCGAATATCGGCGATATCCAGCAGCGATACCCCCAGATGTGGGAAATCAAATAGCGTGCTCCTGGCACAAAGATCCGCAAGTTGGGACGCGTTGGGAAACGGTAACGGCCTCAGCAGCACCGCATTGATCACACTGAAAATCGCGCTATTCGCCCCGATCCCGAGCGTCAGGGTCAGAACCACAATCATCGTAAAACCAGGTGAACGCCCCAACGAGCGTAGTCCGTAACGCACATCGATCGCAAAATTCTCAAGCAATCGCCATCGCCACACTGCCCGGCTGTCCTCTTGAATCAACGTCACGTTCCCAAATTCCCGCCGCGCTGCAGCCTCAGCATCTTTTTTGGGCATGCCTTCCGCGATCAACTCCTGGACCCGTTCGTCCAGGTGTTCCTGAATCTCCGCGGAAAGATCGCTATACAGTCGCCGCCGCGAAAACAACTGTGTAAGCCAGCTCATAACTTTATCGCCGCCAGCACGCGCGTAATGCCTTCAAACATTTGCTCAAATCTCGAGATCTCGCGCTGCAAGTGCTTGACGCCAGCCGCCGTCAGTTTATATATCCGCACCCGCCGGTTCGTTGAAGAAATACCCCATTCCGCCTTCACTAATTCCGCTTTGAGCAGCCGCTGCAGAGCCGGATAAAGTGACCCTTCTTCAATTTCCAGCAAATCATTCGACACATGTTTGATATGTTTCGCGAGTGCGTAGCCATGCAAGGGCTGCCTCTTCAGCGTGCGCAGAATCATCATCTCCAGGGCTCCCGGAAACAGATCCCGCTGTTCAGGTTTTCGCATTCGCCTTCTCCAACATTTCTCTTAAGGTATTTTAATCAAGGCCTAGATCAACATAGTATCAGACCCAAGTCAAGCATTGTCGCGTCTGTTCGCCATGCGCAGCACCCCGCTTTTTCCCATCAGCCGTCTCTCTGTTACAATTTTTTGGTTCGTGACCGAGCCAAAACAAGCCAGAAAGTATCTGATCTCCGGCACCGTCCAGGGTGTTGGGTACCGTTACTTCACGCAGCGCGCCGCAGCCAAAATAAAAGTTGGGGGCTACGTAAAAAACCTCAACGATGGTCGCGTTGAGGTGTTTGTAATGGGTTCCCCGCAGCAACTTCGCGAGATGCGCACCCTGCTCGAACGCGGCCCGCGCTTTTCCAGCGTTACCGAAGTCCGTGAGGAAGTTGCCTCGCCCGATCCACAGTACGACCAGGTATTTGTAATTGGCCGCGGCGATTGAACGCATGAACGTGTAACGATCCGTCCGCTGCTGCGTTACAGCGGTAAAACCAGCGCGACGACAGGAGCCGTTTGAATGGACGATTTAAAAAAACTTATCCGTGAAGTGCTCGACTATCCAAAACCAGGAATCCTGTTCTACGACTTGACCACTCTGCTGAAAGATAAGCGCGGTTTCCACATCCTGATCGACCGCTTGTGCGAGCATTACAATGGTCACACTATCGACATCGTCGCCGGCATCGAAGCGCGCGGTTTTATTTTTGCTCCCGCATTAGCCTATCGTCTTGACGCCGGCTTTGTGCCCGTGCGCAAACCTCAAAAACTTCCCGCCAAATGTGCCCGCGTCTCCTACTCTTTGGAATACGGCACCGACACGCTGGAAATCCACGAAGACGCCATCAAGCCCGGCGATCGCGTCATTATTTGTGATGATTTGCTGGCGACGGGCGGTACCGCCGCGGCGACCGCCAAACTCATCCAACAATTGGGCGGCAAAGTCGAAGGCTTGGCCTTCGCTGTAGAACTGACTTTCCTGAAAGGCCGCGTCAAACTCCCAGGCCTCGACGTTTTTTCCCTGATCCAGTACGACAAATAATCTCAGCGCTCCGACTCACAGGCGCAAAGTTTTTTGCGTCGCTATTTTGTGCTCGCAGCCCGCTGCCGCAAGGCCTCAAACAAAACCACACCTGCCGCCACAGAAACATTCAGCGACTTCACCGGTCCGCTGGTGGGCAGCGAAACCACAAAATCGCAACGCTTGCGCGTCAACTCATGCAAGCCTTTGCCCTCTCCCCCTAAAACAATTCCCACCGACGAAGTGTAATCCACCTGCGTATAAGTTTTGTCGGCCGTTTCGTCCAGTCCAATCAGCCAGTAACCCGCTTCCTTCAATTCTTCCATCGTGCGCGCTAGATTTGTAACCCGCGCAATCGGTAAGTGCACCAGCGCCCCGGCCGACGCGCGTGCGACCGTATCCGTCAAACCTACCGCGCGCCGCTCCGGTATCACCACGCCCTGCGCGCCCGCCGCCAATGCCGTTCGTATGATGGCGCCCAGATTGTGCGGATCTTCCACGCCATCGAGCAAAACTATCAACCCGCCGTGGCCGCCAGCCTTTGCGTGCGCGAGAATATCGTCAAGCGATCCCGCCGCCCGCGCTGCCGCCAGCGCCACCACTCCTTGATGATCTTTGGTGTTGGCTAACCGGTCGATTTGGCTGCGATCCTCAAATCGCACCGCAATTCCGCGCCCGCGCGCCAGTTGCACAATTTCTTCCGTGCGCGTGTCCTGTCGCCCGCGCGCAATCACCACGCGATCAATCGCGCTGCCCGCCTGCAACGCTTCGCGCACTGCGTTAATTCCTGTCAACCTATCAATGAGAGGACTCATGTGAGAAATCAGTGTATAGAAAAACACCAGCAAAATTCACAGCTCGCCATTTTTAATCAAGCGCTGAACAAAATTCCAGTATTCGAACACGCGCAGGTTTCACCGGCACGGCAAGAGGCAACCCCGCCGCTTCATCGATCAGCAAAATCACGCGATCCAGCGCTCCCTCGCCCGCCCGTCCAGCCAACGCCAGCCGTATCGGATGAAACAAATCCCGACTCCTCAAATCCGATCCTGCTTTCATGACGTTAATGATTTCTTTGAACCGTTCCGAATCCAGCACGCCGCCATCCAGCAACAACAATGCCACCCGCCGCACCACTTCTCTGGCCCCAGACCGCGCCAGTACCGCATGGGTCTCCACGCGCCCTAGCACTTTCTCCGCATCATAGTGGAAGATCAACTCGAGAAGTTCGCTGAGTCCGTCGCGATCGGCCACGTGTGGTCCAAGCATGGCCGCAGCACGTTCGCACCATGCCTGCAACTGCGAAGAAAACTCTTCCCCGGCGATCCATCCGCGCTCGCGAAGAATTTCCCCGACATCGGTTCCCGTGAAGAGATTGGCAACCGAATCTCGCGTTCGCCTTTCGGAAGTCATGTGATCGGAGTCTACATCAGAAAATTGTTAATCGTGAAAACAGCCATACCTAGAAATGTTTCTTCAGCGAACAAACATCGTTAGGTCGTTGTGAGGGTCGCAATCACATACGCGGCAATCGCCTCACCGCGCCCTACCGCGTCAACGCCTTCATTCGTCTTGGCCTTCAAATGAAGGCGGTCCGCGGTAACGCCAAGCGCCTTAGCCAACGTCTCGCGCATCTTCGGAAAATAAGGCCCCAATTTAGGTCTCTCAAGAATCACCACTGCATCGACATGCTCAATCGCAAATTTCTTCTCGCCAAGTAGCCGGGCCGCATGCTCCAAAAATTGCATGCTGTCAGCGCCTTTCCACTTTGGATCGGTATCCGGAAAATGCGTGCCAATATCACCCAGCCCCGCCGCGCCAAAAAGCGCGTCGCACAGCGCATGCGCCACAACATCCCCGTCCGAATGTCCAACCGGACCTTTGTCAAAAGGCACTTCGACCCCGCCGATAATTAATTTGCGCCCTGCTTCCAGGCGGTGCAGGTCGTACCCGATGCCGCAGCGCACGCTCACTTCTTGTTGCGCTCGCGTTCCAGGTAAAACTGCGCCAGCTCCATATCCGCGGGTCTGGTAATTTTAATATTTCGCTCCGACCCCAGCACCACGTGCACATCGTGACCAAGACGTTCCACGAGGCCAGCGTCGTCCGAAGTATTCACTCCGTCGGCCTCCGCCCGCGCAAACGCTTCCTTCAACAATTTCGCCGAAAACGCTTGCGGCGTTTGCGCCAGCACCACCCGCTCTCTCGGAATCGTTCCAATAATCAGCGCCACATCTTCCGGCAAACTCGCCCGCTTCACTTCTTTCACGGTATCCATTGCAGGAATCCCGAGGATCGCCGCTTTACATTTCCGGGCCTCTTCAATCACCCTCGTGATTTGCTCCACGGTAACAAACGGCCGTACCGCATCGTGCACCAACACAATTTCAGTATCCTCAGGCACTTCGCGCAGCGCCTGCCCCACGGAATCCTGCCGCGAATCTCCGCCACGCACCACGCGCACAAATTGCGTGAACTTCTCTGCCCGAATCGTAGTCTGCAACGACTCCATAACATCCGCGCGCGTAGCCACAATAATGTCGGTGACCAGCGGGCACGCCGCAATCCGCCTAAGGCTGTGAATGACAATCGGTGTTCCCGCCAGTTCCAGAAATTGCTTAGGGGTCTCCGCGCCCATGCGCGTACCCAGTCCCGACGCCGGAAGAATGGCTGTGATTTGTCCCATTTTTATCGTTTGAAAGTCGTGTCCCGTGACCCGATTAACATTGATTCGATCAACGTTGACTCGATGAACTGATGATTATATACCGAGTGGAAAATTCGCGGTCCTCTGCGGGTTTCCCTGCTAACTGCGCGCTATTCGCCGTCCGTTTGTGGAGTCGTCCCTGATACCCCGAGAGTATTCTGATCGCCGCCCTGGGCGTCAGCCGCACGATTGATTTCCTCTTCTTGCCGCGCACTCGAGCCGGCCGTGTACGATGCTGTCGAATTGCCCGCAACCCCTCGTCCCGCCGCCGCAGACCGTGCATAAGGACCGACCGGCTCAACGCGCTCGTCCACGCGCCCAAAAATCATCTTGCCTGCGGTGGTCTGGTGCACCGAAGTCACAATCATATCCACGCTCTTGTTGATCATCCGCCGCGCGCCGTCGACCACCACCATGGTGCCGTCACTCAAATAAGCTACGCCCTGCATGGCTTCCTTGCCCTCGCGTTGAATCAGCACGTGCATCGTTTCGCCTGGCAGCACCGCCGGCTTCAGCGCATTGGCAAGTTCATTCACGTTAAGCACGGAAAATCCCTGCACCGTGGCAACTTTGTTCAGATTAAAATCATTCGTTACGATTTTCGCGCCGGTGCGCCGCGCCAGTTCAATCAACTTATGATCCACATCGGTGGTATTCGGAAAATCGTCATCGACCACCCGCACTTCCACCTGCGGCATTTTCTGAATGCGCTGCAACACTTCCAGCCCGCGTCGCCCGCGTTGCCGCTTTAACGGGTCGGACGAATCGGCCACCAGCTGCAATTCATGCAGCACAAATTGCGGCACCGCCAGCACCCCGTCCAGAAATTGTGCTTCGCAAATCTCCGCGATGCGGCCGTCGATCAGCACGCTGGTATCCAGCAATTTCATCAACTCGTTTGCGGCACTCTCGCTGCTTGCTTTCGCTTTGCGCCGCGGAATTCGCCAGTGCTCCCCGCAACGAAAGCCCGTGGTCATCCCCAGATAGCTGAACGCCAGTAACGAGATAAAATCCAGAAACGACTTGGTGGAAGCGGGTTGCGACGTGTAAGAGATGATCAACGTCAGCAATAACGCGGCAGCCATTCCCGCCAGGGCCCCGAAAGCTCCGCCGATTAATCCGCCCATGCTCGCGTGCGCCAGACGGAACTCCGCAAACACGATAACCAGCGCAAGCAATACTCCCACTCCCGCGGCGCTGCTCCGCAAACCGAACGGCGCGAAGGCGTAACAAAGCACCCCGATCAAGAGGGTGAACAGGCTCCGCACAATCCAAAACTCCCAATGCATTGATGACTTTGTTTTGGTCGAATCGGATAAATCAGCGGTCACAGCGGAGTCCAATTGCGAGGTGCTGCGGCGCTCAGCGGCGCGCATCGGCGGCGTAGTGGATGAAAGTGACGGACGCGGTCTGTTACCTGGAGTCTTTTGGTTCATGCGAAATAATTGTGAAGAAACATTACAGCGATTTTATTACGCCGTAAGCCCTCTTTCGCTGCGAGCCCACAGACCTAACTCTGCCGTTGCCTCCGACGGCATGCCCGTAATGCTTTATATACCCTGTCATTACCAACGAGTCAAGTCGGATGTCAAACATTCGATAGAAAAGCGCTAATCCCCCGAACAAGAATTACCGATGGGCGATCACCATAAATAAATGAAAGAAATACAATCACTTCACATAGAACCGCGGAACACGCTGGCTTACCACGCACAACAGATCCGAAGTAACCGTGCCAAGGCTGCGCGCCACCAGGTTCGCGGGATGACTGAACTGCCCGTCCATTCCGTAAATCGTCGCCGTATCGCCAATCTCAATGCCAGGCACCGCCGTGACATCGATCATCGTAACGTCCATGGAAACAATTCCGACGATAGGTGCCAGTGCTCCCCGAATCAGCACCTTACCCCGGTTGCTCAGGCTGCGATGAATGCCATCTCCATATCCCGCTGCCAGCACGGCGATGCGCGAAGCCTGCTGTGGCACGAAGTTTGACCCGTAACCAACACCCGCGCCCGCAGGTACATCCCGCAAGCTGATAATCCGCGTGCGCAAACTCATCACCGGCTTGAGCGCCAGCCGCTTCTCAAATTCCGCGCGCTTCTCCACGGGATCGTATCCTGGATGGTATCCGTACAAAATCACGCCCGGACGCACCATGTCCGCCCACGTTTCCGGACGCGTCACGATCGCGCCGCTATTCGCCAGATGAATAATGCCCGGATCGATTCCAAGCACGCGCAACCGCTCCAGCGCCGCAAAAAACCGCTCCTCTTGCTCCCGTGTCTGCCGCCCCGCCACCGTATCGGAAAAAGCCTCCGACGAAGCGAAATGTGTCATCACACCGCCCAACTGTAGATGCCGAGCCTTACCAAGCTGCCGCGCAAAACAATCTACATTCGCCGGCGCTATGCCCAGGCGATTCATCCCGGAATCGATTTTCAGATGAAACGAAACTTTTTTTTCCCCACGCCGCGCCGCCGCAGTCTCCAATTGTGACAATTGCTCGCAGCGATGAATCACCGCCGTCAAATTGTGTTCCAGCAATCGCTTTTCTTCGCCCGGCACAAAGCTCGTCAAAATCAAAATTGGTTTACGCACCCCAGCCTTGCGCAACGCGATGCCTTCTTCCGTGCAGGTCACCCCAAACCAGTCCGACCCGGCCCTCTCCAGAGCTTTGGTTACCTCCGGGCCGCCATGGCCATACGCGTTACCTTTCACGATGCACAGCACCTGCCTCGGCGTACGCCGCTTTTCATTTCGCGGGTTTACATAGGACCGAATCGATTCGAAATTATGAATCAGCGCCGGGAGCGAAACATCCGCCCAAACGGGCCGCATATTGAGTTTCGTGGGATTTTTCAGGGTGCGTGCCATGTTTATTCCAACGAAAAATAAGTTTACGTCATCCACGCGGCATGGGTGGTTTTACGCCTGAAAACTGCCGCGTGAATGACAACAGTGGGCAACTGCACCTTCGTACAGGGCACGTCGCGTGCCGGTTGATTGAGAAAGAGCGAATCTGCCAGAAAATCCGCTAATGTGAAGCGCCCAAGCAACTTGCAGCTTAGACCCGAAAACGGCTGGGACAGCGCCCGTATCGCTGCCGGATCGATCAGCGTGGCTCGTAGGCCGCACCGTGTCTAGCTGTACATAAAAACTTTACATGGCAGCGGAACATAACGCCGCATCACAATCCTCTACATATCATCAGCGGCAAACTGCGAAAACGCATCTGGCGCGGCTTCTTCAAAGCGTGTCAACCGGCTGCGGAAAACAAATTTCACGCTTTCCGTCGGTCCATTTCGCTGCTTGGCAATCTTGAGCTCCGTCTCTTCCCGCTCTTCCGGAGTAGCTCCCTGTTTAAAAAAGTGTGGCCTGTAAATGAACATGACCACGTCCGCGTCCTGTTCGATGGCGCCCGACTCGCGCAAATCCGAAAGCTGCGGTCCGCGATCATCGCGTTCCGGCGCGCGCGTCAACTGGCTAAGCACCAGCACCGGAATCTGCAACTCCTTCGCCAAGCCTTTCAGCGCGCGCGAAATGCTGGCCACTTCCTCGTTGCGATTCGAGAATCGTCCCCGCGCGGTAATAAGCTGTAGGTAATCCACGATCAACAGCGAAAGTCCCTTGTCCCGCTTCAGCCGCCGCGCCTTTGCTCCGATCTCCAGCACACTGATAGACCCCGCATCGTCAATCCATAGAGGGGCCGCCGAAATGACTCCCAGCGCCTCGGTCATGCGCCGCCAATCTTCTTTGCTCAAATGCCCGGTCCGGAATTTGTGCGCGTCAATCTGCGCCACCGAAGCCACCAGCCTTTGCAGGAGCGACTCCTTCGACATTTCCAGACTGAAGATCGCCGCAGGGTGCCCCGCGCGAATGGAAATATTTTCCGCCAGGTTCAGCGCCAGCGCGGTTTTCCCCTGCGAGGGCCGCGCCGCGAGGATCAACAATTCCGATGGCTGCAGCCCCGAGGTCAGCTTATCCAGCTCCCCATACCCTGTCGCAACCCCGGTGATGCTTTTGCCCTCGCGAAAAATTCTTTCGAGGCGCTCGAAATTGTCGCGAACGATGTCCCTCACCGGAATCAACCCGGCGCGCACGCGATCTTCCGCCAGTGCAAAAATCGAAGACTCGGCGTTATCCAGAATGGCGTCAGCGCCATCCTCCCCTTCAAACGCCCGCTGCTGAATATTGTGCGTGGCGTGAATCAAATTGCGCAGCATCGCTTTTTCTTTCACGATGCGCGCGTAGTGCTCCACATTCGAAACGCGCGGCATGCCATCGGCTAGCGCGGCCAGATACGGCGCGCCACCCGAAGCTTCCAGATCGCCGCGGCGATGCAGTTCTTCCGTTAGTGTAACCAGGTCAATGGCCTGCTGGCTCTCGCCCAACGCAATCATCTGCGTGAATACGCGCCGATGCTGCTCCATGAAAAAATCTTCGGGACGTAAATGCTCGACGGCAGGATTGAGCGCGTTGTTATCCAGCAGAATGGCGCCAAGAACCGAACGCTCGGCATCCAGATTACTGGGCAACGGCTTTTCTAGAACGCTATCAACAGCCATAACTGGGACGCACCTCGTATTCGCCTTATCTTCGCCTAGGCGAAATTTGTAGCATGTTCCCGGCCCCGGGGGCAAGGAAAAGAAATTTTCGAGTGGTGGACGCTTAGGACTCGATTGGATTTGCACCGCACCGAAGTAATTTAATGAAACGCATTGTGTGCTGAACTGAAACCATCGTCAACAAGCAATCCCATTTCAACCTGTGCATCGCCGCGAAAATTTTGTGCAAAACTTTTTTCGCCAAAGAATTTTGTTGCACAAAACCTTTTTCTACTGACACAAAAAAAAGAGGCACAAGTAGGATGTGCCTCCTCAATCGCTAAACTAAAAATAAAATTACGCCGCTTGCCCTTCCTTCTGCACCTGCACTTTGACTTCGGCGGTAATGTCCCGGAAAACTTTCACGGTCGCGCGGAAATCTCCCAGCGCCTTGATCGGCTCCGCCGTATGAATCTGCCGTTTGTCGATCTTGAAGCCCTTGGTTTCCAGCGCGTCGGCAATATCGCCTGTGGTGACCGAGCCGAATAGCTGGTCGTTCTCGCCGGTCTTGCGCGTAAATGCTAGCTCCACGCCGTTCAGCGCAGCAGCCTGCTTCTGCGCTGCTTCCATCTCCGTGGCCGTCTTTTTCGCCAGCGAACCGCGAATCTTTTCAATGGCCTTCAAATTCCCGGTGCTGGCCTCCACCGCGAGCTTGCGCGGCAACAAAAAATTACGCGCGTACCCGGGCTTTACCGTCACGACGTCCCCGCGATGTCCTAGCTTCTCGATATCTTCCTGAAGAATAATTTGCATATGCTCTTTCCTCTTCGCTCCCGTTCCTCGTCTTGACGTGACCGCGATTATTAATTCTTATGCGTTGGAAACTTCTGTCGGTGCCGCAGCTGGCGGTGTCGTCGCGTGAGTCCCCGCTGGCGCTCCAGCCGCTGCCGCTACCACCGCGCGAGGCTGCTGCGTCCCCGCCGCGCTTCCCGCGAACGGCAGCAACGCAATGTTTCTCGCGCGCTTGATCGCCACGCCCAGCCATCGCTGGTGCCGCGAGCACACCCCGGTCATGCGCCTAGGCAGAATCTTCCCGCGTTCCTGCACAAACTGCGAAAGAATGTCCGCGCGCTTGTAGTCGATAAAGTCCATCTTCTCGACGCAAAATTTGCAGACTTTCTTCTTGCGAAAATATTGGCGCTTCCCACGGCGTGGTCCACCCGGACCACCAGGCCCGCCCGGCCCGCCTTCACGCCGCGGCCCCCCATGACTGCCACCGCTGTGGCCTCCGCCACTGTGCCCGCCGCCGCTGTGGCCGCCACCGTGACCGCCTCCGCCATCACGACGCGGAGGTGCGCTCGGCGCTGTTGCCTGTTTCTGTTCCTCTGCCATACCCGCCACCCTTTCACTTGAACCGCAAAAACAATCTCAACTAAATTTTTCCAGCCTCAACTCGATCTCTAAAGAAAGCGCAGCCGGATCAATTAAAAACTAGCTCGCTGGAGCGTTATGCTCTGGTGCAGCCGGCGGCGCCGAAGACGCAGCCGCCGCAGGAGGAGCCGTGGCACGGCGTGGACGCCGCGCGGTACGCTTGTCCCGCTTGTCCACCAACTTCTTCTGCCGCTTCAAATCTTCATCCAACCGCACCGTCTGATATTTAATGACCGTATCCTGCACCCGTAAACGCCGCTCCAGCTCCGCGATCAAATCCGGATGCGAGGTGCGAATCTGCTGGTAGTAGTACATGCCTTCACGATGCTTGGCCACTTTGTACGCCAGTTTGCGCGTGCCCCAGGTCTCCGCCTTCTCGACCTTCCCGCCCTTTTCCGTACAGGTGTGCTCGATAACCGTTAGCACTTTCTTCACGTCTTCTTCCGCCGTTGCCGGCCGCGCAATAAAAATCAAATCGTATAGCCGCTCTTCCATCTTGCCCTCGTTTCTCTTCTCTCCGGGTACTCGCCCGGCAAACTCATCTACGTTTCCGCTTCATCCGCCGGCGTCTCTTTTCGCCGGTTATACTTATTCATGGCCGCATCGATTCCCTGCGCCACGATCATTTCCACCGCATCGGCCGCTTCCGCGACCATCTCCGACGCAACCTCTAGCTCGCCCTTGCGCATCGGCCGCAACACATATTCTTTGCGGCTGCTCACTTCGTGCTCCGGCGCGCAACCAAGTCTCAATCGCGCAAACACTGGCGTCCCCAACGACCCGATCACCGACTTAGCACCGTTGTGGCTGCCCGCGCTGCCTTCGCCGCTGATGCGAATCGTGCCCATCGGCAACTGCGCTTCGTCCCACATCACCAGCAAATCGGTCGGCCCCAGCTCGTACTTTTCCAACAGTTCCCGCACAGAAATGCCGCTCAGATTCATGTACGTTTGCGGTTTCGCCAGCAGCACATCTTCTCCCGCCAGCTTTCCCCGCCCGACCAGCGCCTTGCCTTCCGGCCGCGAAACGCGAATCCCGTTACGATTCGCCAGCTCATCTATCGCCATGAATCCCAGGTTGTGCGGCGTCCACTGATACTCCGGATCGGGATTGCCAAGTCCAACAATCAGCCGCATACACTCCGCATTCCCCGCAAAACATTTCGTGAAGCATTTCGTAGTTCGTTCCGTAGTTCATGTGGACAAAAAACCCGCAGCGCCAACCGCCGCGTGTTACTTCTTCTTCTCGCCCTTGTCGCTCTTCTCCGCAGCTTTGGGTTTGGCCGCCTCTTCCTCGCCCTCTTCTCCTTCCACTTCCTTCTTGCCCTTCTTGATGACTTCCGGCTCCGCAGGCGCCGCAGCATCCGCCGCCACCGCATCCGCCGGCTTCTCTTCTTCGACGCGCAGCGCCACAACGTGCGCGAGTACGCGTTCCGGATCCGTAACCAGCTTCATGTTCTTATCAATCGTCAGATCGCTGGCGCGCAACTGTTGCCCCATCATCAGTCCGCTCACGTCCGCCTTGAACTCCGTCGGAATCTCCGCCGGCAAGCATTCGATTTCCACGTCGCGCGTAACGATTTCAAACACGCCGCCTTGCTGCTTCACACCGGCGGGTTCGCCAAAGGTGTGCACCGGAACTTTTACGCGCATGCGCACATCCATCGCCACGCGCAGCAGGTCCACATGCAGCAGGTTTCCCGTCACCGGATCCACCAGCCAATCCTTCAAGATCGCCGGTTCGTGCTTGCCGCTCAGGTCCACTTGAAACAATGTGTTGTGCCCGCTCTCGGAACGGAAGATCGCGCCCAATTGCTTGGCATTCAACGCCAGCGTGATGGCATCACCTTTGCCGCCGTACAACACTGCAGGCACCTTACCGGTCAGCCGCAATCTGCGGTTTTCATTCTTGCCTCGCTTGGCGCGGGCCGCCCCTTCTACAACAATTTTTTCTTGAGCCATCTTAATTTCCTTCCCTCGTGCTGCTACGCAATCTCGTTTATGAATCGGTCCGGCAAAAAATGTCCTGCAACAATCTCTTGCGAAGGTCAAATAAACAATTCGCTGATCGACGTTTCTTCGTGAATCGAGCGAATCCCGCGCGCCAGCAAATCCGCTACGCTCAATACTTTCAGCTTCTTTAACTTTTTCGCCGCTTCGCCCAATGGCACCGAATCGGTAGCCACCACTTCTTTAATGCACGACTTTTCGATGCGCTCCACCGCCGGACCCGAAAGCACCGCATGCGTCGCCGCCGCGAACACCTGCGTAGACCCTTCCCGCATCAGCGCTTCGGCAGTTTTCACCAGCGTCCCCGCGGTATCGATAATGTCATCGACGATCAACGTACTCCGCCCGCGAACGTCTCCGATCAAGTTCATCACTTCGCTGACGTCCACATCCACGCGTCGTTTATCAACGATCGCCAGCGGCGCCCCCAGCCTCTTTGCAAACGATCGCGCCCGCTCCACGCCGCCCGCATCCGGCGACACCACCGTCAAATCCGGCAAATGCATTTGCCGGAAATAGTCCACCAACACTGGTGAGCCGTATAAATGGTCCACCGGCACGTCGAAATAGCCCTGAATCTGCGGTGCGTGCAAATCCAGCGTCAATGCGCGGCTGGCTCCCGCGGTCTCCAACAAGTCCGCCACCAGCTTCGCGGATATCGGTACTCGCGGCTTGTCCTTGCGGTCTTGCCGCGCATAGCAGTAATACGGCAGCACCGCGGTGATTCTCCACGCCGACGCCCGCTTGAACGCGTCGATCATCAGCAGCAACTCCAGCAAATGGTTATCTACCGGATAGCAGCAGGGCTGCACCACAAAAACATCCGCGCCGCGCACGTTTTCCAGAATCTGAAAATAAATCTCGCCGTCGCTGAAACGCCCGAGCAACGCCTTGCCGATCGTCACATTCAGGTTGCGGCAAATACTTTCAGCCAGCGGCACATGCGCCGTGCCCGAAAATATCTTGAACCGGTCGTCATCCACGAAGCGCGCGCTCCTGCATTTCTCTTCCTCTTAGCGATGGACACGGCAGGGTGCCCCGGGTTCGCAGTTGAGGTATGAACCCGGGTCTTGCGGGGTCCGATCACTTCCAATCAACCGGATTAACCAAAAATCAATTCCGCGAACTGCCTCACATTGGTTTGACGGACACGGCGGACGCTGCGGCTCAACGAACGACACGCGCGCCTTTAACAGCGCGGAGATACCTGTCGCGCGAAATTGTTTCGCAAACGAAGGTCAAGTCGTGCGGAAACCCAACAGCGGCTCGGCGCGCCATCGTTGGGCTCGGGAAAACTCCAAACACCGCCGAACCGCTACCCGCCAACGAGGCTTCTGCAGCTCCCTTTTGAAGCAAAACCCGCTTGATTTGATCCAGCCGGTTATAGCGTTTGAAAACTGGCTTCTCAAAATCGTTTGAAAGCCCGTTTCCCTGCGCGCTCCAGGACAGAGCACAGAACTCCCAAAGTTTAGGGTCTGCGGCCAGTTTTGTCAACGTAGCCGCGTTGCGCACCGGCGCATTCAGCCAGCGAAACGCGTCGGGCGTAGGCACGCGAATATCGCGCGGTGCGACGATCAGTAGCGCCAGCTTGGCAATATCAGGTAACGGGTAAATCTCATCGCCTCTTCCCGCTCCCAACGCCCGCCCCCCAAATAAAAATATAGGCACGTCCGCGCCCAGCGACGCCGCCAATTCAATCAACACCGCTATCGGCAACTTTCGTCCGATCAGTTGCAGGTACCCAAATAGCGCCGCAGCCGCGTTACTTGACCCACCGCCCAGCCCGCCGCCCGAAGGAATCGTCTTACGCAACTCGATTTCAACGCCGGTGTGAATCTTCAGCTCCCGCCGCAACGCGTCAACGGCACGGTACGCCAGATTTTTCTTTACGGGCTCGCGTGCGAGCTCGTCGTTTCCATGAATGGTCAACAAAATTTCGCTGCTCTTGCTCGTCCGCAGCCGCAATTCATCGTGCAGCGACACTGTCTGAAAAATCGTGCGCAACTCGTGATAACCGTCCGCACGTTTCCCGAGAATGTCGAGTCGCAGATTTATTTTTGCAAAGGAGGGAATGCGTACTTCGCGCATGCGCCTTATTGCGGCTTGTTTTCTTGCGCAGAAGACTTCTGCGCGACGCGATGCTTCATTTGCGATAGCTTCTTTTCGAGTTCCGCGATTTTATCCGTTTCCACATCCGCTGGCAGCGAATGCTTCCATTCCACCAGCGACTTTTCCCACTCCGATGCCGCCATCTCCGGCCGCCCCGTCTTCGCATACAAATCGCCCAAATGCGAATGAATGGTCGCGTCGTGGCTTTCATGCTCCAGCGCTTTTCGCAGCGCAACTTCCGATTCACCCAGTTTGTTTTCTTTCAAATAAATCCAACCCAGGCTGTCGAGATAAGCGCCACTGAACGGCTCCTCCTTCAACGCACGCCGCACCAAAGCCTCCGCTTCGTCCAGCCGAATCCCCAGATCGCCAAGCATGTACCCGTAATAATTCAATACCGGCGCATTCCGCGGATTCACCGCCAACACTTTCTTGAACTGCTCTTCCGCGCGATCAAAAAACTTCTGCCGTTCATAAATCGCGCCCAGCAGAAACCACACCATCTCGTTATCACGCGGCTGCCCCGGCAAAACTTCCGCAGCTTTCGCGGCTTCTTCCGCTTCCTTGTAATGCCGTCCGCGTTCATATACCTGCGCGATATTCAGATAGACATCGCGATCCCCCGGCTTCCCGGTGAGCTGCGTGCGCAACATCTTCACGCCTTCATCGGTTTGTCCACTCTCGCCCAGCAATAGCGCTTCGCTCGAGCGCAACGACACATCACTCGGATACTTGGCCACCGCATCCTTACCCGTTTGCAGCGCTTTCGGCAGATCCTTCGCCGCGCGATAGATATCCATCATCAGCAAACGAGCGCGCCGATCCTCTTCTTCACCAAGGCGCCCCAGTTCCTGATAGGTGTATATCGCCGCCTGATAGTTTTGCGAGTCGCGATACAGCTGCCCCAACTGCTGATACAAAATCCCCAACGAATGTGCCCGTGAAGGTGATCCCGCCGGTTGGGCCTTGATGCCCGTCACCGCGTCAGACAACACGCGAATGGCATCCTCATTCCGTCCTTGCGCCTGATACAACATCGCCTCGTTGTACATCACTTCCAGGCTGCCCGGCGCATATTGCCGCGCCTTCACCAGGTTATCTTCGGCCTTGCTCAGGTCATGCAGCTCGCGGTAAATCTGCGCCATCCGCAGATAAACGTCCGCGTCGTCCGGCATCAGATCCGTCAACTTCTGATAAACCGCCAGCGCGTCCGAGTACTTTTCTTCAGCCATCAAAGTCTGGCCCAGCCCCCGTTGGTGGCTGAGTTCTGAAGGATCCAGCTCAGTGGCCTTGCGATACGCAGTCTCAGCCTTAGGCAAATCGTGAGATTGCGTGTACGCATCGCCCAGCAAATCCAGCATGGCCGGTGACGGGGAACGCGACGTGACTTCTTCGAGCAGCGCGATCGCTTCCGGAGCCTTGCCTTCGTCCAGCAGCAGTTGCGTCAACTGTTCAATAGCCGGCTCGTTCTCGGGATCTTCTTTCAGCATGCCGCGCAAAACCGCTTCGGCCTTGTCGTGCTCATTCCTCAACCGGTAAAGTCGCGCCAGCCACAGCGCCGATTCGGCGTCGGTAGAATCCAGCCGGTAAATTTCCGCGTACTGCTCGATCGCCCGCTCCACAATCTCCGATTGCCCGTTGCCGACGCTGAAATCGCCCAGGCTCCGCAGATAAATCCTGCCCAGCAGCCGCCGCGACTGAATGTCGTTAGGGTCCCGCTTCAGCAGCGCCTGCGCTTCGGTCACTGCTTCATGGGTGCGCTGCGCCTTCCAATACATTTCCGCAAGGCGCTCGCCAATCACCGGAGACTTGGGGTCGAGTGCGTAAGCCCTTTTGTAAGCATCGATAGCCTGCGTGGCGTACTCGGGCTTGCTGGTGGACTCGTACTGCTGCTCGTAGATGTGCCCCATCGTGAAGTTGTAATAGGCATCTGCGCGCGAAGGGGTCTTCGCCACCTGCGCGGAAGACTCGCTGGTTTGCTTGTCCTGCGTCGCCGCCGGCACATTGCTCTTGTCTTGCGACTTTTCCGCGGGAGAAGCCGGTTGCCCCGCGGTTTGACACAAGCTTGCGCCACCCGTGGCACTCGCCAGGAGAAACGCCAGAATCATTCGTCGAAAGTTCATGAATGCCCCAAAAGGAAAGTATCCCATGTGCCTGTAGCGGGGTCAAAAATCAAACCCGACCGCGTTGCCATGACCAGGTACCGAACCAGTCTAAATTAGGCCTAAATCAACTGCGTCGAAAATGCATATCCCTGATTTACGGCCACATCACACGGTGTGTATGAGGTTGGATTCGTAAATGAGCAAGCAGGTTTCTACCCGTTTTAGTGCAAGAAGTGTCGCATCCCCGTAAAAACCATGGCCATTCCCAACCGGTCCGCCGCCGCTATCACGTCCGCATCTTTCACTGACCCGCCCGGCTGAATCACCGCTGTGGCCCCCGCTTTGGCTGCTTCCTCCACGCCATCCGGAAATGGGAAAAAAGCATCCGACGCCACTACGCTGCCCTGCAACGAACTCTGCGCCTTCATCACTGCCAGTTTCACGGAGTCCACGCGGCTCATTTGTCCCGCGCCCACGCCCAGCGTCGCCCCATCTTTCGCGAATACGATAGCGTTTGACTTTACGTGTTTCGAGACTTTCCAGGCAAAGCGCAGCGTGTTCATTTCTTCCGGGGACGCCGCACGCTTGGTGACCGTGCGCAGCTCCCCTTCTTTAATTTCTCCCAGGTCCGGCTGCTGCACCAGCACACCTCCAAGGATGCGCTTCAATTGTAGTTCCCGGTCAGGCTCCAATCCGTTCCCCGGAAGTTCCAGTAACCGCAAGTTTTTCTTGGCCGCAAAAATGGTCTTCGCTTTTTCGTCGAATCCCAGCGCGGCAATGCACTCCACGAAAAGTTTCGCGACCTCTTCGGCCGTCGCCGCGTCCACCACCCGGTTGAAAGCCAGCACCCCCCCAAACGCCGAAACCGGGTCACTGGCCAGGGCTTTCAAGTACGCATCCAACAACGTCTCTTGCTCCGCCGCTCCGCAAGGATTGTTGTGCTTGATAATCACCGCGGCCGGACGGGAAAATTCTCCCGCCAAACTGCGCGCCGCTTCCAAATCCACAAAATTGTTGTAGGAAAGCTCTTTGCCCTGCAGTTGCTTCGCCGACGCCAATCCCCGAGGCGCGCCTCCCGCCGGAACGTAAAGCCCCGCGGACTGGTGCGGATTTTCTCCATAACGCAAAGGTTGCTGCAGCCGCAAAGCGATGTGCAAACGCTCCGGCAAAGGCTGCTTCTCGATCAACTCAATCGTTGGCGCCCTAGCCGAGAGTCGCTCCAGCTCGGTGGTAATCATGCCGTCGTAGCTCGACGTTGCCGCAAAAACTTTACGCGCCAAATCTAGCCGCGTCGCAAGCGAAGTCTCCCGCCCCGCTTCCAGTTCCCCCGCCACCCGCTCGTAATCCGCCGGATCGGTCACCACCGTCACGCTCTCAAAATTCTTTGCTGCCGAACGCAACATCGTGGGGCCGCCGATATCAATGTTTTCAATTAACTCCCCCGCTTTCAGTCCCGGTTTCGCGGCCGTTTCCGCGAAGGGATACAGATTCACAACCACCAGATCGATGGGCGCGATTCCGTGTTCCGCCGCTTGCTTCTGATCTTCCGCATGACCTCGCCGGAATAACAATCCGCCATGCACTTTCGGATGTAGCGTCTTCACCCGCCCACCCAGCATCTCCGGCCACCCGGTAAATTCCGAAACATCTTTCACCGCGACCCCAGCGTCGCGCAGTAACTTTGCCGTGCCGCCGGTAGACAGAATCTCAATGCCCAGCGCATTTACCCGCTTTGCAAACTCCAGTACCCCGGTTTTATCGAATACGCTGATCAACGCGCGCTGCACCGCCATCTGCTTCCTCCCCGTACGAACGGCCAACAGTGTAAGCGCCGCGCACCGGCGAAAGCAAAAAACGTCTTTCAACCTCAACTGCAACCAACATGTTTTGATTCGGTGTTAATTGCTTGGACTGCTAAGGTTGAAAAAACTTCAGGAGGGAATCTTCAATAAATGCCATAACGTCTTGCGCAGCGAATCAACTCTTCACTAGCGCTTTCAGCTTTACGTGCCCCTCCACCACCTCGACCACATACTCGACATCCCTACAATGCTTGGTCTTCTGCAAATCTCTCGTCTTTTTGGTCACAAATTCGTGGAAATTCGATCGCGTAAACTTGAGCGTATCCTCTCCCGCTTTTTGCTTGGCCTCCAAAAATGCCTCGTAAAGTTTGGTGATTTTGTCCACCTCTTGCTCCGGCTTGGAGCACACCACGCGAAAGAGCGCCTTCTCCGTTTCGCTCTTGGCCTCCGCCTCAGCCTTCAATCGCGTTGCCGCTCGCTTTTCTTCGCGTTCCGCTTCAATCTTCTTGGCCGCTGAGCCAAAATGCCGCGATACTTTGCCTTCTTCTTTCTGCTGCAGTCGCTTGCGAAAAACGTCTTTGTATTTTGCGTAGGTCTGCGTGAGGTTGTTGTACCGGAAGCGCTGGCCGAACTTCAACTCACCGCTACGCTCCGCATAGCGCTTGGCCACCATTTCGAGCCGCCACTCAATTTCCGTGGGCGGCCGCTTTCGTCCTCCGCCAAAATACTGTTCATACTCGATCTTCAATTGGCGAATGTCGCGCTCGAACTGGTTTAACTCCTCATCAATACTGATAGTGGTGGTCGATACGGCCACGCGGGGCACCCTCTAACTAATATGCTAGAAGCTGCCCCTGCCCCGGTCAATGGAACCCGTGCGGTTTCGTGCGAATCGTGTACGTAGCCGCACCCACCCTCATTGCGGTACACCGCTAGCTTGTGCTGAAATACAGCCGTGGACGCCCGCAAACCTCGCAAATTTCGAGCCTACCGGATAGCAACGCGGTCGAAAGCCGCCATCTCCCCTGAACAGGCAGAACAATTGCGGCGCATCCCCGGCGTCGATGAACTATTATCGCGCCCTCGTTTGGCCGAATATGCCAAACGCATGGATCGCGACCAGCTCGTTCTGCTGCTCCGCGAAGTGTTGAGCGCACTGCGAGCGCAGATCCTCGCTCCTCAATCGGTTAGCCCGTCGGTCACTGTCACAACGCTCGATTTCGATTCCATTGATGAACTAATTGCTGCGGAAGCCGACCGCATGCTTCAACCCTCGCTTCAGTCAGTCATCAACGCCACCGGCGTCATCCTGCATACCAATTTGGGCCGCGCACCGCTCGCTGCAGGCGTGGTCGCGGCCATAAAAAACGCCGCCACTCAATACAGCAATCTCGAATATAGCTTGGCATCCGGTGCACGCGGCCGGCGCGACGATCACACCGCCGGATTGCTCGCGCGCCTGACCGGCGCGGAAGACGCCATCGTCGTGAACAACTGCGCGGCCGCTGTTCTGCTGGTTCTTGCCACTCTCGCCCGGGCTGGCGAAGTCATTGTTTCTCGCGGCGAGCTGATCGAAATCGGTGATGGCTTCCGCATCCCGGAAATCATGGCGCAGAGCGGTGCCATTCTTCGCGAAGTGGGCACCACCAACCGCACGCGCCTGCGCGACTACGAAAACGCCATGAACGAAAACACTCGCGTGCTGCTGCACGTGCATCCTTCCAATTTCAAGATTACCGGCTTCGCGGAAAAGCCCTCCCTCGCGGAACTCGCCGAGCTCAGTGAACGCCATTCCATCCCGCTGGTGGAGGACCTCGGCTCCGGCTCCCTCGTCGATCTGCGCGCCAGCGGTTTCGCGGAGCCCACCGTGCGCCACAGCATCGAGGCCGGTGTTGGGCTGGTGATGTTCAGTGGAGACAAACTCCTCGGTGGCCCGCAAGCCGGAATCATCGCCGGCAAAAAAGATTTAGTGCAACGTGTACGCCGCCATCCGCTGTTTCGGGCGCTTCGCGTCGACAAGCTCACCATCGTCGCGCTGGAAGTCACCCTTAATGCTTATCTGCGCTCCGCGTGGGAAGAAATCCCCGCGCAGCGCATGATTCGCCTAACCGCGGAAGAGCTTCGGCAACGCGCGGAAAATTTTCTGCGCCATGTGCGATCTCTTTTGCCCTCTGCTGACGCAAAGATGGAGATCGCGGATGGCGTTTCTTTGGCCGGCGGTGGTTCGACGCCGGACCAATCTTTACCCTCAAAAATTATTCGCGTATCGAGCCCTAAATATGCCGCCGCCAAATTAGAGCAACGCCTGCGCCGCCCTGCCCACGGTCCCTCCGTTATTGCCCGCGTGGAAGAAAACCGCGTGATCCTGGATTTACGCACTGTGTTTCCCGAGCAGGAGCCGCAACTGGCAGCATCCCTCGCCGCCGCCCTCCGCTGAAAGTGCACAGAACCTTAGACCCCAAAACATTCCATGCTCGCCTTCACAGTTAAAAATAAAAAGCTCGCCGCGCGAAACAAAGCGCTCCCGCAACTCCGCCCCCGCTGGGCGCTCGTACGCGTTCTCCTGGCAGGCATCTGCAACACCGACGTCGAGATTCTTCGCGGCTATCATGCCTTTCGCGGAGTTCCCGGCCACGAATTTGTCGGCGAAGTTGCGGCTGTCAACGATGTCTCCGCTAAAGAAAAAACGAAATGGCTCGGCAAACGTGTCGCCGGCGAAATCAACGTTTCCTGCTCCGCTTATAACTATCGCCCTACCTGCGCATTCTGCCGCCGCGGCCTCAAAACTCACTGCGCCCACCGCACTGTTCTCGGCATCGTGAATCACGATGGCGCTTTCGCCGAATATCTGGCACTGCCCCTCGAGAATCTTCACCTCATTTCCAATTCCACCACCGACGAACAAGCCGTATTCGTCGAGCCGCTAGCCGCCGCCTGTGAGATCCTGGCCCAGGTCAACGTCAAACAATTTGGTCAAGCCGCCGTCCTGGGCGACGGCAAACTCGCCCAATTAATTGCCCGCGTCCTCCGCACCGCCCTCCCACGCGTCGTCATGTATGGCAAGCACAAAGACAAATTACAGCAGGCCGCCGCAGCCGGTATCGAAACGCAAATCGTTCGCGGCGAACCTTCGGATCTGAAACGCGGGAAAGATAATTTTGCTTTGGTCGTGGAAGGCACTGGATCGCCTTCTGGTCTTGCGCTTGCTCAACACATGACCGAGCCGCGCGGCACCCTGATCCTGAAGTCCACATTTCACGGCGCCACCCCGGTAGAAACCTGGCCGCTGGTCGTAAAAGAAATCACATTAGTCGGGTCGCGCTGCGGCCCTTTCGCAAAGGCCATCACGCTATTGCGCACAGGAAAAGTCGACCCATGCCCGCTTATCACCCGCACATTTCCACTAAGCGAAGCTCCCGCCGCAATTCAATACGCGCAGCAACCTGGCGTAATGAAGGTCCTCTTAAAGCCCGAATGATCTGTGTGGAAGTTTCACTGAGGCAAAACAGAACGTGAATGTGCCACTTTTTTAGGTGAGGAATTTTCGCGAAGCCTTATCACTCACAACCGGTTAATGCAGCTCGCCACCCGCGCCGCGCCAAACCCATTATCAATATTGACCACCGTCACATTCGACGCGCAACTATTCAGCATCCCCAGCAAAGCTGCTACTCCACCAAAACTCGCTCCGTAACCCACGCTGGTCGGCACCGCGATCACCGGAACCGCCACCAATCCTCCAACCACGCTCGGCAACGCCCCTTCCATTCCAGCCACGCAAATAATCACCCGCGCGCGCATCAATCCTTCGCTGTGCTTCAACAGCCGGTGAATCCCCGCCACACCCACGTCATAAAGATGCTCGACGCGATTGCCCATCAAGCGCGCCGTAAGTACCGCTTCTTCGGCCACCGGAATGTCGCTGGTCCCCGCGGAAACCACGACAATAGTTCCCTTACCGGATATTTCCTGATTGCGTTCGATAGTGATCGCGCCGGAAAGTGGATGAAAAGTCACCGCTCCATTTTTTTTTCCGGCAGCTCGTTTTACCGCGGCAAACATCTTCGAATCCGAGCGCGTCACCAGAACATTTTGTCGCCCAGGCTTTCGCCCCAGCAGCGCTGTCACTATTTCCGCCACCTGCGTAGCGGTTTTGCCCTTCCCAAAAACAACTTCAGCAAATCCCTGCCGCAACGCGCGATGATGATCCACCTTCGCGAAATCCAGATCCTCAAACGGCAGCAGCTTCAACCGTTCGATAGCCTTCCTGGGAGCCAGCGCCCCAGAGCGCACTGCATCCAGCAACTGCAGCAAGTCAGTTTCGGTCATAAGGATTTTCTATCAGCAGGGCTCAACAAGATTTTCACGCGCGTGAAGACTCCGCATACACGCACCACTCGGCAATTCGCCCATCCCGCACGATAGCTTTCCAGGCTGCCGGTATCTCCCAGAACCCGTCGCTGGAAAATTTGCCGTCGCGCTTGGTCGTGCCGCTAGCCGTACCAAACACCGCCACAACGTTCTTATCTACAAAAAATTGTTCGCCGCGGACTCTGTAATCCGAAACCATTTCGTAATACATCTTCCAACCGGCTCGCAACGTCTCACGCCCAATGAATCGTTTACCTAGCGCATCCTGGAACACGTGATCTTCGGTCATGAGCTCACACAACTTATCTACATTCCCTGCGTTGATCCTTTTAATGAACTCCACAACCGTTTCCATTGGCACCGCGCTAGCCATCGCACTCGCCATCAAACTCTCCTTCTGCCGGGAATCTAGAGTATAACGACGTCGCACCAAATCGCACTCGGCGTCCTGGGCAATCTTGACTTGCCCTCATCGCGTTGCGACACTGAATCTATCGACAAATTACACATGATTTTAACCGCGGCGGGACACTTCCGCGACGACCGCAAAAAAAGCAGAGGCTTGATTTGGCGACGGAATCAACACCGGGTATCGTTCCTGGCCTGAAACGCCCCAACCGCATCAAAATCGTGCTCGAAATGATCAAATTCGAGCACTCCGTGTTTGCCCTGCCGTTCGCGCTGACGGGCGCGTTGCTCGGCGCGCGGGCAACCCATCACGGTTGGCCTACGCTGCGTCAACTAACATGGGTTGTAGTAGCCATGGTCGCCGCACGCTCCGCGGCCATGACCGTCAACCGCATCGTGGACCTGCGCTACGACCGCGAAAATCCCCGCACCAAACAACGCGCCCTCGCCACCGGATTGCTATCCGTGTCTTTCGCGAGGACTTTCACCCTGATCGCGGTGGCCATTTTCTTTCTTGCCGCGTGGCAGCTGAACTTCTTGGCACTCAAGCTCGCGCCGCTGGCCCTGGCCATTCTTTTTTTCTACTCCTTCACCAAACGCTTCACCACCTGGTCTCATCTTTTTCTCGGTTTCGCGTTGGGTATTTCTCCCGCAGCCGCATGGATCGCCATCACTGGCACTTTCGATCCGCGCATGCTGATTCTCTGCGCAGCGGTTACTCTGTGGGTTGGCGGGTTCGATGTTCTATACGCCTGCCAGGACATCGACTTCGACCGCACCGCTGGCCTCTTCTCCATTCCGCAGCGTTTCGGCGTGGCCAACGCCCTCATGATCGCGCGATTTATGCACGTCGGTGTGGTCGCGCTCTTGATATGGCTCGCCACCAGTTTCGCCCTGCCCTGGCCCGCGTGGCTCGGCATCGCCGTGGTCGCCTCACTCCTCGCCTATGAACATTCGCTCGTAAAAGCTGACGACCTGAGCAAGCTCGACGCTGCGTTTTTCGCAATGAACGGTTATATTAGTATGTCGTTTCTTTTATTCTGGGGCGCCGCAGTAGCCCTCTGGCACGTTTGATTTCGTCGAAACCTTCGAAATGAAGGAATATTAGCCAATTAGTCTGGTAAGAGGCATTCTACTTACGTGGCAGAGTTACTCATCACCGACCAGCGCCTCGCACCCATCGCTGCTAAAGTTTTACGCGGCGAGCGCCTCCCGCACGATGATGGCGTCGCGCTCTATCGCTCGCCCGATCTTCTCGCCGTAGGCTGGCTCGCTAATCACGTCCGTGAAAAACGCCACGGCAACGTCACCTATTTCAACGTCAATCGCCACATCAATCCCACCAACGTATGTGTCGCCCACTGCAAGCTGTGCGCTTTTGGACGCGACCCCAGCGCCTCCGGCGCCTACACCTTCGCTCTGGAAGAAATCTACCAACGCGCCGAACAAGGCGTGCGCGAAGGCGCCACCGAATTTCACATGGTTGGCGGCCTGCATCCTGATCTGCCCTTCGAATATTTCCTGGACATGATTCGCGGCCTGAAGCAGCGCTGCCCCACCGTGCATCTCAAAGCCTTCACCATGGTGGAAGTCGGCTACTTCGCACGTATCGCCAAGCTCTCCATCAAGGAAACGCTGCAAAAAATGAAAGACGCTGGCGTCGATTCGTTGCCGGGCGGCGGCGCGGAAATTTTCCACCCTCGCGTACGCAAGCTTATCTGCGACCACAAAGTAAGCGGCCAGATGTGGCTAAGCATCGCGCGCCAGGCTCATGAACTTGGCTTTCATTCCAACGCCACCATGCTCTACGGCCACGTGGAAACCGAAGAAGAGCGCGTCGATCACTTGCTCAAGTTGCGTGAGCTCCAGGACCAGACCCACGGCTTCGTCACTTTTATCCCTTTGGCGTTTCATCCCGACAACACCGCGCTTTCGCACATTCCCAAGCCCACCGGTTACGACGACTTGCGCAACATCGCCGTATCGCGATTGCTCCTCGATAATTTTGCGCACATCAAAGCCTATTGGATCATGCTCTCTCCCGCGATTGCCCAAATCGCGCTGCGCTTTGGCGCCAACGACCTCGACGGCACCGTCGTCGAAGAAAAGATTTATCACGATGCCGGCGCGGTCACCTCGGAATTCACTTCGCGCGCCGACCTCGAGCGTCTCATCCGCGCCGCAGGCCGCGTCCCCGTCGAGCGCGACACACTCTACAATCCTGTCGATCGCTCCAAGATGCCGCCCATCCCACCGCCGACGCGCCCCGACCTCGTCTCCCTCACCCTCAACGTGTGATCTATTCTTCTGAGGCGCGTTCGTCCGAATTTCCTGCCCCGGGAGAGATCATTTCGTATTTAGATATGTGCAAGCAATGGGGTGTGAGCTTTCAACGCGGAATGCATTTCCATTTACGGCCGGATGTAAGTGTCATCCTTATGAGTAGGCGGAAGAATGCGCCATACCGTGATGCCATTGAGGTAGGTGGCCGAGCTCTAAAATACGAGGGCCACGATCTTCCCAAAACTAAGAATTGCTCAAATCCAAAAAATATGGACCAACCGAGGAAAAACCCCGGCGGGTCACTCACACAAAATGGACTATTCGAAAAAGCGGTTCTCGACGCGAAGAAAGGCCTTAAGCCGCCTGAAATTATTGCGGTCTATGAAAAAATCCATCGCGGAATCTGGGCTTTTAACGGTTTCTTTCATCTGACGGATTGCGCCTTTGAATCAGACGGCATTCGCAATGTTTTCAAATTTCGGCTCGAGCTGGCGGAGAAGAGCTTTGAAACATCTCAAGGGTTGAATAACGAGCTAGCGCACACCAGATTGATACCATCCCCGGTTAAGTTGGAAGTTTGGACCCGAGATAAAGGAGCATGCGTGCTTTGCGGCGCTAAAGATAATCTACACTTCGATCACGATGTGCCTTATTCCAAAGGCGGCTCATCCGTAACTGCCAAGAATATTCGCCTACTGTGCGCGCGACATAATCTCTCGAAGCACGACAATATCGAATAACGGGACACCTCGAAATGCGAACAATTCTCCTGCTCACCATTTCAAATATTTTCATGACCTTCGCCTGGTACGGCCACTTGAAATATCGCAACGAGGCGCTCTGGAAAGTCATCCTCGCCAGTTGGGGTATCGCCTTCTTTGAATATTGTTTTCAGGTGCCCGCCAACCGCATCGGCTCCTACGAATTCAACGCCGCGCAGCTCAAAACCATTCAGGAAGTCATCACCCTGACGGTCTTCTCCGTATTTTCCGTTCTGTATTTAGGCGACAAGTTCAAGTGGAACTACGCTGCAGGCTTCACCTTCGTGGCCATCGGATCGTTTTTCATTTTTCACAAATGGTAGTCGCCGCAATTTATTTCAACACTTGCGGCGCCCAGACCACGACTTCTTGGCGTCGCGAAAAGTGCAGCAATTCCGGCTTCAAATCCGCGATTGTGATTCCCGCTGCAACTGCCATCGTGTTTTCCTGAATCGCCGCTTCCGCCATTTGCAGCGGCCAAGGTGGATGATGAATTTCGCAGCGAACGATGCACCCCTTCCCGTCCGCGGTATACAAGCAATAACGTTCCGCCAGAAAATGTTCGATGCTTCCCGGCTGCGCGTGAAAAACGTCTCCGATCGCGCGGTACCGTGCCTGAAGCGAAGCCGGCGAACCTCTACGATCTTTTCTGCGGCTCTCGTACCGAATCCATCCCGAATCCTCCGCGCAACCCATGGCCGCAAAAAAATACGGCAGATGAAAGAACGTTCGCGCGCCCCACACCGCAACCGCATTCGCCGCATCCAGACTAAAAAACCATAGGCCCGGTTTTCCATTCCGCACCACATAAGTCCGCACATTCAATTCCGGAAACCGCGAAAACCCTGGAATGGCCGGCGTGCCTCGCATGCGCACACCCGCCATGCGAAACGGCACCACACCCAGCCACGCTTGCTCGTCAAATGTAGCTATCTCCAGCCCCCGCGGAATCACTGGACGCAATGCCTCCACGGGCACCGTCCAATGCGCGAACAACAAATCGTGCCACTCCTGCTTCATGATCCATGGACCGCGCGGCAACGGCCACGGGCGATGCGCCGTGTGCTTAAAAATTTCCATCATCAGGACCCGTCAAACCCGCTTCTCGACATCTTGCTGCGCTCAATATACCCTTCCTCAATCGCCCAGAATCGAATCTCTAGCATCAACGTTATTAGTTATTACGCAAAAAAAAGAAAAGAGGCATTTATGGATCGCAAAGCATCGGCAGTGTGGACCGGCGGACTCAAGGACGGCAAAGGTACTCTATCCACCGACAGCGGCGTATTGAAGCAAGCCCAATATTCCTTCAGCACTCGTTTTGAGAATGGCATCGGCACCAATCCCGAAGAGTTGTTGGCCGCCGCCCACGCCGGATGTTTCACCATGGCGCTCTCTGCGCAGCTCGGCAACGCTGGCATGACCGCGCAAAAACTCGAAACCACCGCGACCATTACCCTCGCCAAAGTCGGCGAAGGTTTTTCCGTCACCAAGAGCCATCTCGATCTCGTCGCCAACATTCCCGGCGCCGACAAAGCCAAGTTTGACGCCGCCGTCAAGGCCGCTGAGACCGGCTGCCCGGTTTCAAAACTTTTCAAAGCGGAAATCACCGTGAACGCGCGACTGCAATCCTGACCCACGGCGCTTTCTGTGATGCAAATCTCAGACGTACAAATCAAGTCTAAGAATTAAATGGCTCACACCGTTCCCCACCCATTTGCACTCCTCGGCGGCTTGGCATTAGCCATCGTCATTCTGGTTGACGCGTTTGAAGCCATTATTCTTCCACGCCGCGTCACGCGCAAAATTCGCGTCACACGACTCTTCTTCAGAACGACTTGGGCGTTTTGGAAATTCGTAGTCGGCAAAATTTCGTCTCGCAAAACTCGTGAAGCCTTGCTGGGAGGCTACGGGCCGTGTTCCCTGTTAATGCTGATCGCCACTTGGGCGCTCGGTCTCGTGCTCAGTTTCGGCGTGATGCAATACGCCGCGGGCTCCGCCATCGACGTCCACGAACCCGGGCACTCCGGTTTCGCCATGGACGTGTACCTCAGCGCCACCACTTTTTTCACTTTGGGCCTCGGTGATGCCGTTCCGCGCGTTCCGTTAGCGCGCTTCTTGCTCGTCGCCGAAGCCGGCTTGGGTTATGGCTTCCTCGCGGTCATCGTCGGATACCTTCCGTTTATCTACGGTTCTTTTTCTCGCCGTGAAGTAAATATTTCGCTTCTCGACGCGCGCGCAGGAACGCCGCCCACTGCTGGCGAACTTCTGCGGCGTTACAGCTACCCGGAAGGCCAGAAAGCTCTGCGCGATCTACTGAAAGACTGGGAATTGTGGTGCGCGGAGCTGATGGAAAGCCATCTTTCCTACCCGGTGCTCGCGTATTTCCGTTCGCAACACGACAATCAGTCCTGGATCGCATCGCTCACTGCCATTCTCGACGCTTGTGCTTTGGTCAAGAGCGGTATTGAAGGCGCCTGCGAGCGCCAGGCTGAACTAACTTTTGCAATTGCGCGCCACGCGGTCGTCGATCTTTCGCAAGTCTTCAGCACTGCGCCGCGCGCCCCAGCCACCGATCGCCTCAGCGCCCCCGAGTTGCGCCAATTGCGCGACACACTCGCGACCCACGGTATGAAACTTCACGACGGCGAAGCGGCCGATCAGCAACTCCTCAAGTTGCGCAGCATGTATGAACCATTCGTCTATTCGCTGGCCATGCATTTGAGCCAGACTTTACCGCCTTGGATGCCGCAGAAAAAAGGCAAAGACAATTGGCAGACCACCGCGTGGGCTCGCCAATCCGGATTGCTTGATAAAGTCGATAAAAAAGACGGCACCCCCGTGAGTGCCGACGAACACTTCTAATCGCCAAATTTATTTATTCAAAATAATTGGAGGTTTTCCATGAGAGCGATTCGCGTCAGCCAATTTGGCGGCCCGGAAGTTTTGAAGCTTGAGGAAGTGCCGACGCCCACTCCCGGCCCCGGTCAGGTTCTCGTTCACGTGCGCGCGGCAGGCGTAAATCCGTACGACACCGCCATGCGTGCGGGAACGTACGCCGTCAAACCGCCTCTTCCGTACACTCCCGGGTCAGACGCTGCTGGAGTAGTGGAATCAGTTGGCCCCGGCGTGACCAAGGTAAAACCCGGAGACCGCGTTTACACCGCGCGCACGCTGTCGGGAGCGTACGCCGAATACACTCTCGCACAGGAAGACCAGGTTCAGCCGCTGCCGGACAACATCGAATTTGCGCAGGGTGCCGGGATATGGGTGCCGTATGCCACCGCGTATCACGCGCTTTACCATTCCGCGCAAGCGCACGCCAGCGAAACTGTACTCATTCACGGCGCAAGTGGAGGAGTCGGCACCGCCGCATTGCAATTGGCGCGCGCCATAGGCCTCGTCATTTTTGGCACAGCCGGTACGGACCCAGGGCTTGAGCTCATCAAACGTGAAGGCGCGAACCACACCTTCAATCACACCAAGGCAGGCTACGAGGAAGATATTCTAAAAGCCACCGGCGGCAAAGGTGTCGACATCATCTTGGAAATGCTCGCCAATGTGAATCTGCCTAAAGATCTGAAACTTTTGGCCATCAACGGGCGAGTCATCGTGATCGGCAATCGCGGCGAAACTACCATTAACCCTCGCGAGCTTATGATGAAGCGCGGCTCCATCCGCGCTTTTACCCTGTGGGCCCTTACCGAACAGGAGACCAGAGAAATTTATGCCGGGCTGAATGCCGGACTATCGACGGGTATCTTGCACCCGGTGGTCGCCGAAGAAATTCCCCTCGTGGAAGCGGCCCGCGCCCACAAAGAAATTCTCGAGCCCGGCTCAGCCGGAAAAATCGTCCTGATTCCCTAGTCCCGCGCGTGGCTCAGAAATTCGTTTAGCGATAATCCAGAAAATAGTTACGCAGATAAATCAGAATGACGAGGTGGACGTTCCGTCCGGGCCGCTCGGAAATTTCTTCTCAGGCCGCCGCGCCAATTCGCCGAATCAAATCATCCTGCTGCTTCTTGCTTTCCGCGCCGATGGTAAACGCATCCAGCAGCCCCAGTGATAACGCATACTTCAACGCTTCATCCTGGCGCCCACTCAAATCGCCTTGCCCCAAAATCTTCATTCCTACAATTCCCTTCCCGGCCGCGCGCATTTCATGCAATACGCTGACGACCGAGTCAGGGTCGGCATCCATGTGCGAACCAATGGGATTGATCCGCACCAGATCAATTTCCACCCACGGCGACTTCGCCGCCGCCCGCAACGCCTCAATGCTGTGACACGAACATCCGTGGCTGCGAATGATCCCTTTCTGCTTGGCCTCGGAAAACACATCCATCACCCCTCGGTAGCGCTTCGTCCAATCGCCCTCCGTCACGCAGTGCATCAAGCAAACATCCAGATACTCCGTCCCCAATTCCTTACGAAAGCGATCCAGATCCGCGCGCGCCGAAGCCGCATCACGCGCCCATGTCTTTGTAAGCACCGTCACTTTATCGCGCGGCACATGCTTCAACGCTTCCGCCACGTGCGGATGGCTGCCGTAAGAATCCGCCGCATCAAAAAATCGCAACCCCTGCTCGTACCCGTTCAGCAGCAACGCAGAAAGCCCCGCGACTCCCAAATCCGTCTGATTCGAGTGATGACCAGAACCCACGGTGCCGGTGCCCATCGCCAGCCGGCTAGTCTTGATTCCGGTGTTACCCAGCGTCACCGTATCCGTCGCCGTAAACTTCCGCGGCAGCGGCTCGCTCACAAACGCCGCCCGCGCCGACGTCGCGTGTGCCATTGTCACGTGCGCCAATGAACTTCCGCCAAACCATGCCGCGCCAAATCCATACGCTGTGCTGCAAATAAACTCTCTGCGTTTTACCTGTCTAATTTTCATAACGCGCTCCATATCGCCCTGCGTCGTCGTCGCATTGCTTGCCGATCAATCTCGACCTTGACCGTAGAACCTATTTTTATGGACGCCAACCCGAGGGTTTTCGTTACCAACAATTCAAGCCGTTTTTGCACCCGCGGTCCGGGATCGAGCAATTCGGCTCAACGGTTCATGAGTGAATCAGCAGTTTGAGAAAACCCGCGATTGACCTAATGCCATCAACAAGTTACTTGCGTAGGTCATCGCGTGGTACCGGCGATTGCGAAGCCCCCACCGTTTGTTAGACTAAAATTAACTACACACTGTGCTTACCAAAATACTAAAAAAAGTTGCCACCGTTCTCACTCCCATCGTTGTGAGGAAACCGGTAGCCGTTCCCACCCCGCTTGGATTTCGCTTTGTATTGAAACCCGATGATCCCAAAAGCCTCAAAATGGCTAGTGGATTTTACGAGAGAGAAGATGTTCGCGTTTATAAAACACTGAAACTTCAGCCCGGCCTCATTCTGGATGTCGGAGCGAATATAGGATTTTTTGCCCTGTTGTTCGCACATACCTTCCCGGAGTGCCAAGTCCACGCGTTTGAGCCCAACCCTTATTCATTTGGCCGCTTACTGGAAAATTTGAAGGCCAATCCGAAACTAAGCAAACGCATATCGACATTTGATAACGCCATGAGTAATCGCGAGCACCGCGTGGAGCTGACGACCGTACCCGGTGTCGCGGGTCATGCCTGGGGCCGTGTAGGCATCCCCCGTCGCGACGGAATGATTACCTACGATGTGGAAGCCAAAACCATTGACCGCCTCTATGCCGGCCGCGGCCTTCCCATCCGTCTGTTGAAAATCGATGTGGAAGGCTACGAGCTTCCCGTGTTGGAAGGAGCCAGCGCCGTTGTAGCCGAATTCCGACCCATAATCGTCTTCGAAGTTTCGCTCTCTTTTTTGATCGAGCAACCCGGGGTGTATCAGCGACAACTGGAATTTGCAGATAAACATGGATACAAAGCCATGGTGCTCGAAGGAGCCGGCTTGGTTCCGTATAAATGGCCGCATACGCGAGTTTTCAATATGTGGTTCCTACCTAACGCGGCCCCGTAACGTCACACTCACCCGGACAGTTCCAGTCCTCCAACAAACCCTCGAGACCCGTTCGGTTCCTCACCGTTGCACGGGCATCCACAAGCCTTCCTAAGCAAAAATTAACGTGCCTTTCTGCAGTGTTTTTCCTCCCTGTCTAGGCGAGGTTTTGGACCGGTTTTGCACTATAATCATCCTCGCCGGTGCGCCCACATAGAAATGCTGTATCGGCATCCAGACTATCGTGCAGACTCCATCGTTCGTCCCCCTGTTGGCCGCGCAAAGTTCTCTCGGCCACTACTGGCAAAAAATCACCGATCGCACCTTTTCGGGCGTGTACCACGCCAATGGCTTCGATCTCGCGATGATGATTCCCTACTTCATCGTGCTTTTCATTCTGGCGCTGTATGGCCTGCACCGCTATTGGCTGGTCTACGATTACTACGCCTATTCTAAAAATGTTCCCGAGCCGCCGCCCCCAGTCGCGGAGTGGCCGCGCGTCACCATTCAGCTGCCCATTTACAACGAGCGCTACGTGATCGAGCGTCTTGTCGAGGCCGTCTCGCGCTTCGATTACCCTCCGCACCTTCTGGATGTGCAGGTTCTGGACGATTCCACCGATGAAACACAAGACGTGGCGCGCAACTGCGTCGAGCGTTTTGTCGCTCAGGGCCTGCCCATAACCTATATTCATCGCAGTAATCGCGAAGGTTACAAAGCTGGCGCTCTGGAAAACGGCTTGAAAAGTTCCAAGGGTGAATTTGTGGCGATTTTCGACGCCGACTTCGTTCCCTCGCCGGATTTTCTGCAGCGAACGATTCCCTATTTCATGAATCCCAGCGACGGCGCCGGCATCGGCATGGTGCAGACGCGCTGGACCTATCTCAATACCGACTACTCGCTGCTCACCCAGGTGGAAACCATTTTGCTCGACGGTCACTTTGTCGTGGAGCATGGCGCGCGCTCCCGCCGCGGCACGTTTTTTAATTTCAACGGCACCGCCGGAATCTGGCGCCGAAAAGCCATCGAGCAAGCAGGCGGCTGGCAGCACGACACCCTCACAGAAGACACCGACCTTTCCTATCGCGCGCAACTGAAAGGCTGGAAATTTTTATATCTCCCGAACATCGAGTGCGCTTCCGAGCTTCCTGTGGATATGAACGGCTTCAAAGCTCAGCAAGCACGCTGGGCCAAGGGCTTGATGCAAACAGCCAAGAAAATCCTCCCCAAAGTGTTCAAATCCAACGTGCCGTGGCATGTGAAGTCTGAAGCTTTCTTCCACCTCACCGCCAACATCAGTTATCCGCTGATGGTGTTGCTCTCCACCATGCTGCTGCCCGCCATGATTGTGCGTTTCTATCAGGGCTGGATTCAGATGCTGGTGATCGACCTGCCATTGTTTCTGGCTTCCACATGTTCGATTTCGAGTTTTTATTTGGTGGCTCAGAAAGAGCTGCACCCTAAAACCTGGTATCGCACTTTTCTATATATGCCTTTTGTGATGGCCACCGGAATTGGTATTTCCGTTCGCAACGCACAGGCGGTCATCGAAGCCATTGCCGGAAAGAAAAGCGAATTTGCGCGCACCCCCAAATACAACATCGCCGGCAAACAAGGTTCCTACGCCAAGAAATCCTATAAAAATAAGGCCGGATGGATGCCGTACGCGGAAATTTTCCTGGGGATCTATTTCGCGCTTACCGTTGTTTACGCCGTGGCCAATGAAAATTACGCGACTGTGCCGTTTTTGCTTCTCTTCGTATGGGGCTACCTGTACACCGGTTTCATGTCCCTCGGCCAAACCTACCTGGCAAATCTCCGCTTCGAAGTGGAAACGCCGGAAATGCGCCCCGCGGCCTCAGGCGCTCCCGGTTTCTAGGATTACCCTGTCTTCGCGGACTTTTGGCGATTTGCTACGGCGCGATCGCGGACAATAATTCCGTCCACACCGTTTTGTTCTTCCAATAAGCCACGTGCGCCACGAGCGGAACCGCCGCGTCTCTATCTTTTACATTTTGTACCGCGATATCGGGCACCGGATCGTCCTGATATCCGGGCAGGTCATAAAATTTCAAATCTCCCGAAACGATATCGTTGCGCGAATACACATTGATCCATTTTAGTTTTCGAAATTTTGGATAACTCATAATCAATGGTTGCACCGTCGAAGCCAAACGCTCGCGAATGTGCAGAGTATCTTTTCCTTGAATCGTAAAAAGAAAAGCCGTCTTGTTCAGTGGAGAGCCGAACGTAACCATCGTCGCCGTCCGCTCCGCCACCTGCAGAGCACCCTCGCAGAGCCAGTCATCCAGCATGAGCCGGTTCAAAGTGTCATACGCAATCACCGAGCCGAGCGAATGACCCACCAACGCAATTTTGTCGTATTGGAATTTAGGTGCGACGCCCGGCTGGGCTTTCAGTTCATATGACGTGAACAGTGCCGACACCACCGAACGCGCCGCCTCCTTGATTTCGCTTCGCACCGCGTCAAAGCGATCGAGTTTGTTCGGCCGGACGTAAATCGCCACGTCGCCGACATACTGCACCATTATTTCTCGCATTTTGGCGCTGAATAGTATGAGGAACGGCCAAACCCACGCCGGATTCCCCAGAAAATTGACCCAACTCGGAAAAATCCAGCCATCAAAATATCGGCGCAATATTAGGACCGAGCCGAAAAACGCCGCTACATTGAGCACAAACGTAAGTACGGAAAAAATTATGAACAACCAATGTCCCTGCAATCGTTGCTCAGACGACCGGAGCACCGCCCTGGCTATCATCGTGGCGCCCACTAAAAGGCCAGCTATCAGGATGATCAACGTGGAAAAACCTTGCAGTTTCGCGTGCGGCATTTTGTCGAACAGACACACAACCCAATTTCGCGCGCCTTCGATCCAACTCTGAGAACTTGCGCCTGTTATGCACGTATGAGTTATAGCTGTCGATGCATTAGATGCGGCAGCGTTATCGCCGAGCCAATCCGCATGGAGCATAACCGTCATCAAAGCCGCAATGCCCAGAATATTCAGAATGGTGTAAATCATCGCAATCCAGCAAAAACCGCCCACTACAATTCTCCACGGCGTGGTCAGCTCTTGCGGTTTACCCAAGTCGGCGACAAATAAAACCGCGCCAAAACTGAAAGCTACCGCGACCATGCAACTCGCCAACGCGGTGAGTTGCGGCCAGTGCGTCTTCAAAAACGCCAGCGGCGCGAGACCGGTTTGCGCAGCGGCGGAGACCAATATCACTCCGTTGATCGCGGTCAGCGCCACCAGAATTAGCAGTGCCAAACATAGCCACAGAGGCGTCCGCCAGCGAACAGAGAAGGTGGCCATCCCACCGAACATAGCTCGCTGAAAACTCTTCACGCTATTTAGAATTCCGCGCAGCCCTCCGTCCCACAAAAAACTGACCACGTCCGTCAGTTGCGCCACTCCTTCGGTCTTAGGCGCCCAATAGGTTTCATAAAGATGCAGCTCATATCGTTTGAGCGGCTGGCCGGCTGCGTCTTTGTTAATTCCGCCGACGTCCAATTCAACCCGCTGCAATACCTGATCGGCGATCTTTACTGTGCGCAAGCGCGGCTTGATCTGCGTCGGATTCGGCAGCACATCGAGAATCCCATTTGCCAAACTATCCAGCGTCTCAAACGGAATCTGCTGTCCCATACCGTGCACCACCCACACCGCTCGCTTTTCTCGAGGTGTCCCGTCGACAGCCTCCAGAGAAGCCGCGAACTTTGCTATTCCCCGGCTTGGTTCGTCCGGGCCTTTAAACTTGTCTTTGTCTTTCTCCTTAACCTTGGGCGTTTCGTCTTGTGAGTCAATCCAGTCATCAGCTGTCTTCTTCGGTTTCTCTGCGCGCGTTTTTTGGGCGCTCTCTTTTGGAGCTAAATCAATCGAGGAAGTTTTGGGCGCCTCAACAGCTGGGGTTGTCGCCGCAGAAAGATCAAAGGCGTCATAGGTCAGTGGAGCTGCAATTTCATATGCTGACGGCAAGGGCTTGCTGAAAGAATTGGGCATGCTAACCTCCAAGTTATATACCGCGGAGGTTAACTTTTTTAAAATTGTGCGTCAAACGAAAGGAAGAATACTTCCGGAAGCCCAACCTTGGTTCATGCGCGTCACCGCACCACCAGCAAACGCCATATTTTAGACAAATTCGATGGCAACAATTTCCGGGCTGCTCCCCACTCGCAATGGTGGCCCCCACGTACCTGCGCCGGTCGAGGTGTACACCTGCATTTCACCCAGACGCTGCAACCCGTAAACGAATTTGCCGTACATGCGCTCGGCGGCCAGCGTCCACGGCCAGAACTGCCCGTGGTGAGTGTGCCCGGAAAGCTGCAGCGAGATGCCCTCTTCAGCGGAAACCTGAACACGATCGGGCGCGTGGGTCAGCAAAATGCTCGCTTGCGAGCGATCAAATCCTGTCAGTCGCAGCGTTTTGCGAAAGTGCTCGCCATGCGTGGCGTCGCGATAAGTCACCCCGACGATCTGCAGACCATCGACAATGACTCTTTCGTTTTCCAACACACGCACACTGGTAGCGGCGACCGCTTTCTCATATTTGGTATGATCGGAAAACTCTTCGTGATTGCCTTCCACAAAAAATGCGCCCAGCGGGGGTTTCAACGTCCGCAAAGGTTCGGCCAGCCGCGCGAGATCGGCAGGCGTGCCGTCGTACAAATCGCCCGCGATGAACAGCACATCAGGATTCAGCCGGCGGACCATCTTTACCACCCGCCGCGAGAATCCAAACGCACGATAATTTCCCAGGTGTACGTCACTAACTAAAACCGCTGTACGCCCGCGCCACGACTCAGGCAGTCTTGGCAGTTTCACGGCGATGCGTTTTACGCGCGTCCATTCTCCATTGATCACTCCGTACGCGGTCACCGCGACTGCCAAACCCAAAAAACTCGATGCGAAATAGTGCCGTTCTATCCTGGCTCCGCCTAATCGCAGCGCCAGATAAACCAGCCAGCACAGCACGCTCGAGAAAAACGCATAATTGACAAATCCCAGCCACACCGCGGTAATGCGATACACCAATCGCAAACCCACATTTGTAAAGTTGAAGCCAATTATGGAGGTGGCTAGAAAGCTGACCGACAAAATACCCAGCGCAATCAGCAGCCGCCAGTGATGTAGAGGACTGAAATTATAAACGCCGGGTTCTCCTGGATAATTCGGCGCCCAAAAATAAACCCAGGTGAGAAAAAGAAATCCATGCACCGCAATTAAAACTGTTTGAAAGATACTCAGAAATACAAAAAAGCGCCTGGGCAGTTCCATAGTCCCCGATCGAGATGGCTGTTTACCGCTATCTTTACCAGCGTATCACGCTGCCTAGAAAATCTTTGGTCGAGGACCGCAGGCGTTTGGGCACTAAAAGTATTACTGACGAGAACTTGGCGACGATTTTGGTTACGGGGAATAATTCGGCTACAATCGCCGGAGTAATAGAACGCATCAGTTATTTGTGCCGCCATCTCGGATGGCATTTTCGCATTTAGCTTAAAATTGTTTCTGAGAAACATCCCCGCTTGCCCCGGGCCGCATCATTGTGGTGGTACTTCAAGGAGAATCTGTGAGTCGTCAGGCCTCTGGCCACACGCAAGACTCGTGCGTTCCCGGTTTATCTTTCGCTCCATTCCGATGCCGCCCCAGTAATCTGGTTTCGGGGTTTCTGCTTTCCACCGCGATAGCCGGACTCTTTTTTGTTGCCGCTCTTGGCGCGCCGCAGGCCAATTCGCAGCAACGCCGCGACCGCGAACCGAACATCCTTTATGCCGAGCGCCGCGCGCAACTTGCCGCACAAGCCGACGTCCCCATCATTCTGTGGGGTTTTACCGGCCGCGAAGAAGTGTCGCAGGCCAACGTCTTCGCGCAGGAAGAGAATTTTTACTATCTCACTGGCCACAACGAAGAAGGCGCCGGGCTGATTATTTTCCCTGCTCCAAAACATGACAACGGTTCACCTGCGCCAGCAGGCTCATCTGCCGCCGCCGGATCCTCTACCGCAACGCACGACGATGCTTTGAACCCCCGCGAAATGCTTTTCTTGCCTGTCAAGGATCCCGCGAAAGAGAAATGGAATGGCGTACGAATGTCGCCCACCGATCCGGATATCACCGCACGAACCGGATTCGCCACCGTCAAGCCTTTTGCCGAAATGCGCGCCGAGGTTGAGAAGCTCGCAAAGATCTACCCTGCCGTCTACACCATTCTTCCCTACGAAAAAGAATTGGGCGGCTACCCGCACGAGAAACAAGTGGTCGACTGGCTCCAGGTCGCTGCGCCTCAGGTCAAGGTGAGAGATATTCGCCAGAATATTTATGCTCTCCGCGAAATCAAATCTCCTGGGGAAATCGCCTTTCTACAAAAGGCCATCGAGCTTTCTCTGGACGCCCAACTGGAAGCCATGAAAATGATGCGGCCCGGCCTTTTCGAGTATCAAATCGCCGCAAAAATGGTGGAAGTGCACGCCATGGGCGGCTCCGAAGCGGAAGGGTACGCCCCGATCGTGGGCGGCGGCCCTAATTCTGTCGCGCTGCACTACGACAAGCTTTCACGAAAAATTGAGGACGGCGACATCGTCGTGCTCGATGTGGGCGCGCAATATTCCGGATATTCCGCGGACATTACGCGCACCTTGCCCGCCAACGGAAAATTCAGCGCCCGCCAGCGTGAAATTTACGACATCGTGTTGGGCGCGCAAAACGCCGCGATGGCCACGCTGAAGCCCGGAGTGGATCTCTGCAAAAAAGGTGGCCACAGCGCGTACAAAGTTTCTTACGATTACATCAACTCGCATGGCAAAGACCTCCATGGCAAATCGCTTGGCCAATATTACATTCACGGCCTCGGCCACGACATTGGCCTCGACGTCCACGATCCCGGCGAGTATTGCGAGCCATTGAAACCTGGGATGGTCATCACCATGGAGCCCGGCATTTACATTCCCGAAGAAAACCTGGGCGTGCGCATCGAAGACGACGTGCTCATCACTTCAGACGGCTACAAGCTTCTCAGCGAGCGCCTGCCGCGCGACCCCGACCAAATAGAAAAAATCATGGCCGACGCCGTAAAAGACCGCGCCACAAATAAACCGTAAACATTGTATAAATCTACTCGTCCGACCAACCGCATTAATCAGGCTGGACATTGATAATCAAGCTTCCGGTTAGTGCCTTGCTTGCTATAGGCTGACGCCTGATTTTATTCACATGAACCAGAACATGAAGCTCACACAGGTCGATCCGTCTCTCTACAATCCTGATTTGCGCCCGATTCCTCCGGAGGAGCGCACCTGGGGCACCTATAACTACGCATCGCTCTGGGTGGCCATGAGTGTTTGCATTCCCACATATATGCTTGCATCCGGGTTGATCGCGGGCGGTATGAGTTGGCTGCAAGCTATTCTCACGATTCTTCTGGGTAATTTAATTGTTTTGATTCCCATGCTGCTTAATGCGCACGCGGGCACGCGCTACGGCATCCCGTTTCCGGTTTTCGTGCGCGCATCGTTTGGTGTGCGCGGTGCGAATGTGCCGGCACTGTTGCGCGCGCTGGTGGCGTGCGGTTGGTTTGGCATCCAGGCGTGGATCGGCGGGCAAGCTATCTACGCCATGTTGCTCGTTATCTGGCCCGGAGCAGCAACTTTTTCCGGCAGCATGTGGATCTGCTTTTTTCTTTTCTGGGCCATCAACATGACCGTCATTTGGTACGGCATCGAAACCATCAAACTCCTCCAGGGCATTGGCGCTCCTTTCATGCTCGCGGTGGGATTACTTTTGCTTTTCTGGATCACTCGCAAAGCCGGCGGATTCGGACCAGTGTTGCGAACGCCAAGCAAATTTCACAGTACTGCCGACTTCATGCGCTTTTTCATTCCTTCGTTAACCGGCATGGTCGGGTTTTGGGCCACCGTGGCGCTTAATATTCCCGACTTTACGCGCTACGCCAAGTCTCAACGCGCTCAAATTGTCGGACAAGCGCTGGGCTTGCCAACCGCAATGACGCTGTACTCCTTCATCGGCGTTGCGGTTACCTCTGCCTCCGCGGTGATTTTTGGCGAAGCCATCTGGGATCCCGTTGTTTTGCTCGGACGATTCAATCAGCCGGTAGTCGCGCTAATCGCACTTGTGGCTCTACTCCTTGCCACGCTGAACACCAACGTGGCCGCAAATGTGGTCTCTCCATCCAATGATTTTTCCAATTTGCGGCCCAGCCTTATTTCCTTCCGTACTGGCGGCCTCATCACCGGCGTGGTTGGCATTCTGATGATGCCGTGGAAACTGCTCCGTGATTTCAGTTCTTACATTTTTGGCTGGCTGGTAGGGTGTTCGGCCCTGCTTGGCCCCATTGCCGGAATCATGATTTGCGATTATTACTTGGTGCGGCACCGTCACCTCGTCGTGGAGGATTTGTATCGAAGGGGCGGCGCGTATGAGTATCAGCGCGGGTTCCATCCAAAAGCCATCGTGGCATTAGTCGCGGGAGTCACGGTCGCATTGATCGGCCTCATGGTGCCAACCTTGCGCTGGCTTTACGACTACGCGTGGTTTGTGGGCTTCCTCATCTCCGGAGGTTTGTATTCTCTATTGATGCTGCGCCAACCCTCTGTATCGAGATAGTCCGCGGAATGTCAATGAGACCGGGAAACGCGCGTTTAAGCATTACACCGCCGCAGAGACCATGACCTCGATTTTGCGTGAAGAGCCGTCGGACTTGATGGGAGTAAGCCGCGTTCACCACGCCAGCGTGCGAGGACTGCGACCGGAAACTATTTGTCCGTTCCTGCGTTATTGAACTATTGAACCCAGCGTTGATCTGCGACGGAGGAGACTCTTTGTGAAGTATCTGTGCCTTGTCTACGGTGAGGAGAAGGACATCGGGGCCATGACCGATGACGAGTGTGTAGCTTACGACCAAGCCCTCCGCAACGACGGCAAGTGCCTTGCTTCAGAAGCTCTTCAGCCTGCCCGCACCGCTAGAGTCGTGCGCGTCCGCGACGGAAAGGTATCCGTCAGAGATGGCCCTTTCGCCGAGACGAAAGAGCTTTTGGCTGGCTTCTACTTGATTGATGCCGCCGACCTGAACGAGGCTGTCCAACTCGCCTCGCAAATACCGCCTGCTCGCGTGGGCACTATCGAGGTGCGCCCCATCAGGGAACTGACCAGCACTACCGGCGAACGACGACGCTTGTAAGGAAAAAAATGAAAAAAGGTAGCCCGCCCTGCATCCAGTTAATCAAACTAGACCTTCGTGGATTTAGGTTCCCACTGGCGGCTTGCGGGCCGCGTCGCATAGGAGACCGCGAGGAGCGCAAGCAGTATCACCGGCGCAAACGTCTTCGCGCCATCGTTCGCAAGGTAGTGCGCAATGACTGCACAGATCCACGCGAAAGTGAATCCCGCATAGGCCCACTCCTTAAGTTTAGGCACTCCAGGAACAAGCAGCGCGATCGCGCCAAGCGGCTTGGCGATCCCGAGAATAATGCGCAGTTGCTGTGGATACCCGGCGCGTGCAAATCCCTCGACCGCCTGCGGACTGCCCGATATGTAAGCGAATGCGGCCAAGAGCGACATCACGGCCACCAGACCAGTGCTCACCCAATAAGCGATTTTGCGTGCCATGAGTCTTGCTCTCCCCCGTTAACCAGAATAAGAAGCGAGCGCCACTCTCTTGACCAATACCTTGAGACACGCCAGTGGTCAATGTTTTGGCGCGGCGCCGAAAGGGCAGCCGTCAGGCGGTTCTCTCTGGCGCCGGCCTAGACTTTAGACGAGTTCGCTCCTCAACGGTAGTCGACAATGATGGCCCGGACTACCGCCAGCTCTGCTATAGGTTTTTCGCAGGTCTTGTGAACAGTGTTGGCGCAGCACCTCCAAATGTCCCGTAACGTTCCGCACGGGAGCTATTTTTGTTCCCCTATGTTCCTCGTTCGATGCGGGTGACGTTGCTAGTCTTTGTCTGGATGAGCGTGGCGGTAATTCCAGTATTGCGACTGCTCCTTCTTGCTCGCCTTCGAGTATTCGTGCGAACTCTTGTGGTTGTCGCTAAGGTATTGTCCCCAGGCTTTATTTTCGTTGTCGTTCCAGTTGTGATAATCCTTGTGTTCTTTATCGTAAACTCGGTTTTGATTGTGATCCTCTTGAGGTGCGGGGCTGGCCATCAATGCCACTGGCGCCGCAAGCGCAGCGGTCAGAAATAGCGAAGTGATGTAACGATTTGCAGGGTGCATGTTGTAGTCCTCCAAATGCAGAATGTCCGCTCTCGTAATCGCGGCACCTTTAAGTGTGCATCTGAAGCCGCTCGATGCATGTCCCATACAGCACACCCGCATAAGATAGGCCTGGGAGACACTGTTACACGCAGAGGCGTCATTCGCCCCTGCGGCAGCAAGCGGTTACGTTGCCTGCCTGCGTGTCTCGCCGGGGGGAAGGAGGTCGGCTTCATTTCCGAAGTTTTTCTAGCAAGGCAGAGCTTTCGGACTCGCCAAGAGCGCCCTTGCGATGTAGTACACGAATCAGTTCCTTCAGAATATTGCGTGAATGCACATCAACAACATCCGAAGAAGCGGCTGGCGCCGCTGACCCGACCGATTCCAGTTCTGGCTGTTTAGCCCCGCTCAGCTCACTCAGCCACGCTTCGAGTAGGAGGGCGTGGGGCTGTTCAGTGACGGTGAAGCACAAACCCATGCCCAATCCGACGGTGGAATACACTACGCTACCCTGGGTCTCGAATGTTTGGATGCCCCGTCTAATCTTCACCGCGAGCAAAGTTCCGGGTGGAAAGGGGCTAATGCAATCGACGTAGCAACCTCTTCTTGCAATGTCGGTGACCCGTCCACTGATTCGCGTATTACCTTGGATATCGATTACTTCCGCATCACAGGAAAAGTGATAACGCGGGTTTTGACGGTGTTCCTTCACCTCCGCCGGAGTCTCTATCGCATTTTTCTCTAATTCAATCATCTGTCAGATGCCCGAATGAGCGTGCTCACGTCGAAATGCAACTGCGATTGGAACCAACCAGAGCCAGTCACATTGCATGAATCTAATAAATGGGTCGTCTTTTCTTCGAAAACAAACCTTAAATGGAAATGAAACGGGGCCGCTTTATCAGCGGAAGAAGGGGTAAATGTATATTACCCGGAAAAAATGAATATCACTGGACACTTCGACCAAAGTGGCTAATGGGCTACCCCAGCTTTACCCGCCCCTTACAAGCCAATGCGGAAAATTTAGGAAACCGATGTGTTACTTGGAGAGCAGGCCGAGATGGCTGGCGACACACAGCCATTCTCCATTTTTAAGGATCCACGTGTCGGTGAAACGCCCGCGGTGTTCGTAGTGCTTGCCTTTGTTGGTTCCCTTTTCGTGGGTTGCGCCGGTGACGACGACGGTGTCGCCGTGGCGGTGCAGTTTCATGTCTTCTGAAACTTCCACGGTCAGTTGATCGGAGACATCTCGGATGGCAGCCAGAAATTGCGCCTTGGAAAGCACCGCGCCGTCGTAATCGGTGAGCACAAAGTCTGGATCCAGGATTTTTTCCATCGCGCCAGCGTCGTGATGCAGCTGCATTTGATTCCAGAGATTTTCGAGCGCGATGATCTTGAATTCGTCATTGGCGCTCTGAGAACAAATTGCACCTGGCAGAAAAACAAGAACTAGAATGCAGGGCCATACTCGGCGCATGGGTCTCTTTTCCATACCACGCAGAAATTCGTCGGAATCACACGCTCCGGTTTGCAAAGATGGTAGCCGATTAGCGCGCCATTTGCGAAGCGTGCGATTTTTTTCATGTATCTCTTCCATTTTTTTAATGGCAAATAAATGTTGTTAACAGTTTTTTACACAACCTCGAACTCTGCTCCGCATCGAATTCAGTAACTAAACGAATTGAAACTATTCCGCGGCAACGCGTGCGGTGTCCTGCACGCAGCGGCGCACGGAAAATAAAAAGGAGCTGTTCATGAAAATGTCGAGAATCTCAACACTGCTGTTTGGTAGCGCGCTTTTGTTTTCTTCGGCCGCACTCGCCGGAAATAATCGAGGAAAACTTGAGTTGACTGACAAGGTCGTTGTCGATGGCCAATCCATAGCACCCGGCGATTACCGGGTGGAGTGGGATGGCAGCGGTCCGGCGGTGCAAGTGAGAATTTTGCAAGGTAAAGATACCGTAGCAACCTTGTCCGCTCACGTGACCGAGCAGGCCAGTCAAAACCCTCAAGATGCCTATAGCACTCTCTCCGAGCCAGATGGCTCCAGAGAACTGACGGCAATTTACCCTGGTGGAAAGCGCGTTGCTTTGGAGTTCGACCACAACACAACCGCCGGCGCCCAGTCAGGAAATTAACACCCAGGCGGGAAGCTAAAATGAATCATCGCCCATTCCTTTCCGGCCCCGCCGGAAGGAATGGGTCGTACTTTTTTCGAATGTCATAACGTTGCGGCCATGCCGCCCGAAATCACGAATTGTTATTCTCGTTCAGCATCTGACCCTTGCTTTTCGGCCAATTCAAACGTCCTCCGTGTTAATCAGGCATTGGCCAAAACGAGGTCGTGCTAACTCCGGGCATGGGCATTTATATTGTTGATTCAGCGCCGGGGATGGTTCCGGCGTCCCTCGAGTGATTCTCGCGGGCTCTTTTGGGAATTACGCCAGCTTTTTTTCTCGCTTGTATTCGTCGAACTTCTCCAGAAACCGGTTGATCTCTTTCTTCTGCAAATAGTACGGTGTGGATAATCGCAACTTGTTAGGATCGGCGCCGCGGATGCGAATTTTGTGTGTATGCCATAGCCAGTTCTCCAGATCTATGCGCGGAACCGGCGGCACATTTACGGTGACGATTGCGCAACGCAGCGCTGTATCCGGCGAAGTCCAGGAAATCGAGCCACGCTTCGTCATTTCCGCCAGCATGTAGTCGGCAAGTGCGCGGTGACGGCGTTCGATGCGCTCGAGGCCAATGTCGTTGGCCATCTTGATGGCGGCGCGCAGGCCCCAGAGCGCGGGGACGTTGGAGCTCCCGATGCGCTGGAATCGCTCTGCGCGAATCTTCGTGTCGTCCCAGCCTTCCGTGGCAATCGTGTTCCAAAGGCGGTCAATCACTTCGTCGCGAACGTAGAGAAAGCCGGAGCCCTTGGGCGCTTGCAGCCACTTGTGCGGGCTGGAACTGTACATATCGCAACCAATGTCGTGCACGTTGAAACGCATCATGCCCGGAACGTGCGCGCCGTCCACCGCGGAAAGAATTCCTTTGGAACGCGCCAGCGCACAAATTTCCTTCGCGGGCAAAACCACGCCAGAGAACGTCGTGATGTGGCTGAAAAAAATAACCCGGGTGCGCGGTGTGATGGCCTCGCTAAAAAGGTTGAGCACTTGTGCCGCATCTTTCACCGGCCGCGGCAGAGTGATTTTCTTCACCACGATGCCGTAGCGTTTGGCTTTGAGGTTCCATGGATGTTCACCGCCGGGATGCTCCTGATCGGTCATCAGCACTTCATCGCCGGGCTTCATGTCCACGCCGTTGGCGATGTAACTGTTAGCTTCCGTAGCGTTGCGCAGTAGCGCGATCTCGTCGCGATGGCAGCCTACGAATGCGGCCAGCGGATCGCGGAACTCGTTCCACGCGGCATAACCCCAGATGGGATAATCCTCGGGATCCTGCTGATCCATCTTTTCGGTTGTGGTGTATCCGTCGAAGACGGCGCGCAAGACCGGCGCTGGGCTGGACCCTACCGTGCCGTTATTCAAATAAATCTCGTCTGCGGGAATTAAAAATTGCTTGCGCAATTCCGCCCAGTAGGCCTCCTCGTTCTTGTCAAAGAGCGCGCGATCGGGGAGTGCGGACGGCGCGTCCGCAAGTTGAGCCAGCAAATTCCCGCGGAAGGCGAGCGTTGCCGCCAATCCCGTGGCACCAGCAGTGAGAAAGTTGCGGCGGTCAAACATGTCACCCCCTGTGCGAACAAAATTAATGTGATGGAAAATATTCGAGCGAACAACGATTGCGAATTGTGTGCACCTTCACAGCGGAATGCAACCTATTTCCTCAGATGTTCCGAAACCCAGCAATCAGGCCAGTAAAGCCACCGAGAAATGGTACCCCGTCGTTCTTGTGCCACCTTTCATGAAACCTTCAATAAAATCCACCGTGAAGTTTCTCCTTCGGGGAGTGGCTTGGCTCTTGTTTGCGATAGCTGTACTAACATTTTGGCTGGGGGAAGCGTAATCAGCGTGTTTGCGAAGACGAACCGAATACTCGCCGAGATGGAGGGCACCGGTGTTGCGGTGTTGTTTGCAGGGCTGGGCACCGTGGCGAAGTTTGCTGAAGACCATCTTGAAGAAGACGAAAAAGATGAGAGTCTCAACCTTTAGGATGGAGTATTTGGTAGAACTATATTTTTACACCGCCGTGTGATTGACCGCGTGGAATGCGGAGATTTATACTGTTGATTCAGCGCCGGGGAGGTGTCCGGCGTCCCTCGAGTGATTTCGCGGGCCCTTTTGGGAATGCTGGCACCCGGCGAAATTTCCGAAACTACATTTGATTGGGAGATTATGAGCAGCACAAAAGCCACACAACTTCGCCCCGGCATGGTTATCCAGCATGAAGGGCAGCTCTACACCGTATTCAGCGTCGATCACCGCACTCCGGGCAACAAACGCGGGTCCATGCAGACGCGCATGAAGAATCTGCGCACCGGAACGATGATCGATTACCGCTTCCGCGCGGAAGAATTTGTGGATCGCGCCATCCTGGATGAAGTGGAGTTTGAATATCTGTACAGCGAAGGCGACGAATTTCATTTCATGAACACCAAGAATTACGAACAGATGCAGATGACCCGCGACGAACTGGGCGAGACGGTGTTTTATCTGATTCCCAATACCATCGTGCATGTGGAATTTTTTGAAGAAAAAGCCATCGGTATAAATTTGCCGGATACCATGGAAATGAAAGTGGTACAGACCGAGCCGACACTGCAGAAAGCGACCGCCAGCGCGGTGGGAAAGCCGGCTACTCTGGAGACCGGCCTCGTAATTCAGGTGCCGCCGTTTGTGAATGAAGGCGACCGTGTAAAGGTGGACACCACCGAAGCGCGTTATGTGCAGCGCGTGGAGTAATTTTCGTTAGTATCGAGCTTCGCGGTTAAATTTTAGGAATTAATTTTAGAAATTGAGTTTCCGCCTCCGCAGCTAGATGCAGCTCCAATCTAGAAGAGGCTGTTAACGCCGGTTGATGAAAATCAGCCGGCGTTTTGTTGTGATTTATGTAACTCGCAGGCGTTTTGGCTGCCTGCGCTAGAGATCGTCTCGCACTAAGGGACGTCGAGACTCAGCAATCGTAGCTCTATCGACAGGTTCCGGGAGTTCCTGGGGCTGTTTGCTTTTCTCTTTATTCTTGCCGAACACGCGCGCGAAGATAGCATCGACGTGGCGAAGCTGGCGCTTCAAATCAAAGGTGTGAGCCAGGGCGGTGGTGTCGAGATATTTTGTGATGCGGCTATCTTTAGCGACGCGGCCGCGAAAACTTGATTCTGTTTCCCACGCAGCCATGGAATTTTCCTGCACCGCTTTGTAGGCGTCGTCGCGGGGCATGCCCTTTTCCACCAGGTCCTGCAGCAGTTGGCCGGAGAAAACCAGACCGTGCGTCAATTCCAGATTGCGCAACATGCGTTCGGGAAAGACGCGCATGTCCGCGATGACGGTGGTCATTTTGGCCAGCATGTAATCCACAAGAATGGTGGAGTCCGGCAAAATAATGCGCTCCACTGAGCTGTGAGAAATATCGCGCTCGTGCCACAGCCCTATATTTTCAAATGAGGCGATCAGATTCGAGCGCACGATGCGCGCGAGGCCGCAAATTTGCTCGCAGGTCACTGGGTTGCGTTTGTGCGGCATGGCGGAGCTGCCGCGTTGCTCGCCGCCGAAAGGCTCTTCCGCTTCGCGCACTTCGGTGCGCTGCAGGTGGCGAATTTCCAGCGCGATTTTTTCAAGCGTGGCGCTGATCAGCGCCAGTGCGCTGACGTACTGCGCGTGGCGGTCGCGCTGAATCACCTGCGAAGCCACGGGAGCCGCGATCAATCCGAGGCGCTGACAAATGCGCTCTTCGGTGTCCGGGCCAAGATGTGCAGCATTGCCCACCGCACCGGAAATCTTGCCGACCGCCATTTGCGCGGCGGCATCGCGAAAGCGGTGCTGGTTGCGCTGGTTTTCCGCATACCAGTTGGCGATTTTCAAACCAAAAGTAATCGGCTCGGCGTGCACACCGTGCGTTCGTCCGATTTGTGGCGTGGAACGAAATTCCTGGGCGCGTTTGGCCAGCGCGTCGCCGAACTTCACCAGCGCGGTTTCGATTAATCTTGAAGCCTCGCGAACTTGCAAAGCCTGCGCGGTATCGACCACGTCGTTGGAGGTCATGCCGTAGTGGAACCATCGCGCAGCCGCCGCATCCCCGATCGATTCGCCGACGGCCATAGTGAAGGCCACCACGTCATGCTTCACGCGCGACTCCAGCTCCTGAATGCGCGCGACATCGATCTTGGCGTTGGCGCGAATCTTCTCCGCGGCTTCCTTGGGCACGTCCCCGGCTTCCGCGAGCGTTTCGGTGGCGGCCAGCTCCACCTCGAGCCACTTGGCGTATTTGTTGGCATCGCGCCAGATCGCGCCCATCTGCTCGCGGGTGTATCGTGGAATCAACTTTTAGCTCCTGATATTGGTCAACGCAGCGGGGGTTCCGCGCGCAAATCCACGGTAATGATACGGTATTTCAAACCACCACGCGACTTTCGCCGCTTGGCGCACCAAGCTGTTGCAAGGGCGGGCCTTGCAGTATTCAAATAGGCGCGGATTGCGCCAATAACGGCTTCGCGGACCTAACCGCGAGGCTGAAAACCTGTCTAAGGATACGAATGAACGAAAGCGTTGAGAGCGTCCGGGCCGCCGACGCCATTGCCATCGAGCGCACGCTTGCGGGCGATCGCGACGCTTTTCGCGTTCTCGTGGAGCGCCATAGCGCCACCATTTTTAGGCTGGCGTACCGGCTGACCGGCAACCATCACGACGCCGAGGAAATTGTCCAGGAGGCATTTTTGCGTGCTTATCAAAAACTCGAACAGTTTGCCTCGCAGGCGAATTTTGCAACCTGGGTGTATCGCATCGCGGCGAATTACACCATTGACCGCATGCGCCAGCGCAAGCAGGAAGATGCCCGCAGACAAGCTCCGAGCACGGAAATGAGCGATGACGTGGAGCAGGATCCGCTGCGGCAAGTTCCGGACGCTGCACCAACACCCGAGCGGCTGACGCAAAGCGTGGAGCTGCGGAGACAAATGGAAAATGCGTTGAACAGTTTAACTCCAGCGGAGCGCATCGCTTTTGTGATGCGGCATTGCGACGGTTGCGGCATTGAAGAAATCGCCGCGGCGCTGAAATCCAATTCGGGCGCGGCCAAGAACACAGTCTTCCGCGCGGTGCACAAGTTGCGGCAGATGTTGGAGCCGCAACTTGCGCCGCGCGCGACCGCCAGAGCCATGGGAACGGAATCATGAAGCATTTAAGCGAAGAACAATTGATCGCTTACCAGGACGGCGAAATTTCCGGGCGCGATGCTGCCGCGGCGCACATCAACTCTTGCGCGGAGTGCAAAGCGGAGTTGAATCGGCTCGCGGAAATGCTCGCGGCTTACCAGGCGCTCCCGATTCCAGATCCTGGCGAAGACTACGGTCGGCGTGTTTGGCAACAGATTGCGCCACGGCTGGAAGAAAAGCGGAGCCATTGGTGGCAGGTGTTCCTCGAACCACGAAGATTGACTGCGGCCGGACTAGTTGCCGCGCTTTTGCTGGTTGCTTTTCTCGCCGGGCGCGTCAGCAAGCGAGCGGACCACGGAGACGCAGCGCTCACGGCCGAGCAGGTCCGCCAGCGCGTGTTGCTGCTGGCGGTCGGCGAACATCTGGGGCGATCCGAGATGGTGCTGATGGAAATCGCGAACGCCGAGCCCGAAGGCGCGAGCGTGAAGCAGGTGAGTCTCTCATCGCAGCGGCGACGCGCGGAAGAATTGCTCGACGAAAATCGGCTGTACCGGCAAACCGCGTTGCAGGAAGGCGATACCGGTATCGCCAATGTGCTGGACGAATTGGAGCGGGTGCTGCTGGACGTGGCGCACAGTCCGGGCAACCTGACACCTGCACAGTTCAAGTCCATCCGGCAGCGTATTGATGATGACGGGCTGCTGTTTAAGGTTCGTGTGCTCACGCAAGAAATTGAACGGCGGGAAAAGACAGGAAAGCAGGGGCCGGCGGAAAGCGGTTCCGCGAAAGTCGAAAGGAATAACCAGGCATGAGCTTTAACAAATCACTTCGAGTCACGACATTTATATTCGCAGGCGCGTTCGCACTTCTATCGCGACCGCTCAGCGCGACTGCATGGAGCGGCTGGCAAGATTTTGCGCAAACGCCCGAAAACGTCACTGCGGAATCAGCCGAGCCTCAGAATAACGGCGAGATGCAAAGCGACCGCGATCAGGAACAGCGCGACCGCGAACAAGAGAAGCGCGACCGGGAGCAGGAACAACGTGACCGGGAGCAAGAAAAAAAGGATCGCGACCAGGAACGCGTGGACCGGCTGGAGGAGCTGTACGACAACGGACGCGAAGCTCTGGATAACGAGAAATATGAGCAGGCGCGCGATAAATTCGCGGCACTGGCAAAGGCCAATGGTCCGCAAACGGATGCGGCGCTGTACTGGCAGGCTTATGCCGCCCAGCGTCTAGGACAGCGCGAGGCAGCTCTGGCTGCGCTCGCCGATTTGAAAGCTCGTTTTCCGCAAAGCCGCTGGCAGCGCGATGCAGGCGCACTAGAAATTGAAGTACGGCAAGGCACTGGACAGCCTTCACGCCCGGAACTGCAGGGCGACGAAGAATTGAAAATGCTGGCCATTCAAGGCTTGATGAACAGCGATCCCGAACGGGCCATGCCGTTGCTGGAAAAAGAGTTGCAAGGTCCGGCATCGCCGAAAGAAAAATCGCGGGCCATGTTCCTGCTGGCCCAGAGCGGCTCTCCACAAGGACGCGAAATCATCGGGCGAATTGCGCGCGGGCAGAGTAATCCGGAGCTGCAGAAAAAGGCGGTGGAATACCTCGCGATATTTGGGGGCCCGGAGGCGCGGAAAACCATGGCGGAGATTTATGCGTCTACCGCGGATCCCTCGCTGAAACGCTCCATTTTGCGCAGCTACATGATCGGCGGCGACAAGGAGCGGTTATTTGCCGCGGCCAAAAGCGAGAAAGATCCAGCGCTGCGACGCGAAGCAATTCGCCAACTAGGATTAGTTCACGGGGAGCAGGAATTGGAACAACTGTATCGAACAGAAAATACTCCGGAGATCAGGCGGGAAATCTTGCAGGCGTTTTTCCTGGCCGGCGACGTAACTAAGATGTTGGAAGCCGCGAAAAATGAGAAGGACCCGGAGCTACGGCGCGCGGCGGTGCGCAATCTCGGACTGGTTCGTTCCGATGAATCCAGCAAAGGGCTGGCGGAGATTTATGCGCGCGAAACGGATCGTGGCATTCGTGAAGAAGTGTTGAACGCGTACTTCCTGCAAGGAAACGCCGGCGCGATTGTCGCAATTGCCAGGGCCGAAAAAGATCCGGGGCTCAAGAAAAAAGCGGTGGAAAAACTGGCGCTGATGCACTCCAAGGAAGCGTCGGACTACATGATGGAGCTGTTGCAGAAATAGGTGAGCCAGATGAAAACCACAATCGCACTACGCAATACTCTGCTAGCGGCGGCGTTCGTTTTGTTGGCCGGCGGCGCCAGTGGGAGTCGAGCGCAGCAAAGTGATGCGCCACTGGTCGAGAATGCCCAGGTTCAGACGCGAAGTGTCGCGGGAACTCTGGCGGCCACGATGGCTGCCTTCGAGAAGAATGCGCCAAATCCGATGTGGGTCGGCTACGCGGTAAATGCGGTAGCCGGACAGCACTCGATTTGTTGCGGGAATTACAACGATGGAGAAAGCTGCAGAAAATGTGCACTTGAAGATGGGGATGCCCGCGACGCGGTAAAGGCCAAGAACGAAGCAAGCAAAAGCCCATTACGGCTGGAAGGTAAGCGGCGATTGACAGTTCTTTTTCGCCTGCAAGACAAACAAGTCATGCGCGTGAAAGTGACTACGGAAGATTGCGTTCTGGATGCGGGCGGCTTGGGCTTCGTCTGGCTCACGAATGTAAAACCGGCGGAGAGCGTTGCGTTTCTTGGTGAGTACGTACGCGACGAAAATCTGGGAGGACATGGGAGACATTCCGTCGGCAATGAAGCGCTGGTGGCAATCGCTTTGCACGACGGTCCGGAAGCGCAAGTGGCGCTGGAGTCTTTCACCGCGGCGGCGCAACCAGAAGAGTTGAGGAAACAGGCAGCATTCTGGCTTGGAGTGGCGCGCGGCAACGAAGGATTTACGGCGTTGCAGCGCATGGCGAAGAACGATCCGTCCACAGAGGTGCGCGGGCACGTCGCGTTTGCGCTCTCCGTCAGCAAAGAGCCAGCGGCGCTGGAAGAGATGATTCGCATGGCCCACGACGACGAGAGCGGGCATGTGCGCGGGCAGGCGATTTTCTGGCTGGCGCAGAAGGCTGGTAAACGTGCGGTAAGCGCAATCGACGGCGCCATCGCGAACGATCCAGATACGGAGGTAAAGAAAAAGGCGGTTTTTGCCTTGAGCCAATTGCCGAAAGATGAAGGAGTGCCGAAGTTAATTCAAGTCGCGGAGAATAACCGCAATCCGGAAGTGCGCAAGCAAGCGATGTTCTGGCTGGGGCAATCGCAGGATCCGCGAGCACTGAGTTTTTTCGAAAAAGTTCTCCTCAAGTAGTTCTTCACCAGGCACGGTGAAGCCGGGGGTGCATCTGTCGCACTGCAGCGTACAGTAGCGTTCGAATGACTGCTCGCGTTGGCGCGTGCGCCGCGCGTTCGAATGCTCAATGTCGGCGTGTCGACAATTGAACAAATGTCGGCGAGCAGACAACTACACTTGCTAGCTCTAAGCAGTGTTCCACGTGAAACAAGAGAATTCTTATTCGCCTAATGAAAAGTTCGTTTCACGTGAAACGGGATTGCGTTCGAACGTGAAAGTCATTCGAATGCGCGGCTCGTTCGAATGGTCATGGTATTCGAATGATGTGTGCACTGTGAATAGCTGCTGGAATGTTTCACCCAACGATGGTGAAGGAATGGCGCGGAAAATCTTAGGAAAGAGGTGTGAATGGAGGGGTATTGGCTGGCGCGAGGGATCGAAGAGAGATTTTCTCCACTGCGTGAGCCGACTCGTTCGCGGACGGACGAGGGGAAAAGGCGTCGGCTTGCTTCGGTCGAAATGACCGTTGGGAGAAGGTTTTAGGAGTAGATGTTGATTTGGGAGAACTGGAGAAGATGTTGGTTTAGGAAAACGGGTAGACGTTCGTCAAGGAGAACCGGCGTAAATTCTTGGGAAACTGGGCTTAGGCTGGACGGGTGTTTCGGCTCGGCTGCGTCAGCAAGCGATGGCACAGGTGCTGGAGGCGAACCCGGCGTAGATTGGACGAACCTGAAGACGCTCGAGGTGAAGCTGGAATTGGCGGGCGCAACGCGGACTCAGCTAATAAAAGAAATGGAACTCGGCTGGGGACCCGGCGGCTTAGTCGCCGGTGGGGTTAGAGCGCATGTAGCGCCACGGGTTGACGGGGGCGTTGTTCATGCGTACTTCGTAATGGACGTGCGGGCCGGTGGAGCGGCCGCTGATGCCGGTGTAGCCGACCACCTCGCCGCGCTTGACGCGCGCGCCGGGGATGGCGGAGAAGGCGGAGAGATGCGCGTACCAGGTGGTGATGCCAAATCCGTGGTCGATCACTACCAGGCGGCCGTAGCCGGTGTGGGTCTCGGCATTGATAACAACGCCGTCAGCCGTCGCGTGCACGGGCGCGCCGTAGTCGGAGGCCACATCCACACCGCGGTGAAACGCGCCTTCCCCGCTAAAGGGGTCCATGCGTTCGCCGAAACTGTCGGTGATGTGCCCCATGACCGGCCAGATGGATGGCGTATAGGTTGAATCGGCAAAGCTCATGGCTGGCATCAGCCGCAAGCTGGCGGAGGAGACGGCGATCACGGCGGCGTTGCGTTTCAGAAAGGTGTATTGCTCAATCGAGCGGTCGAAGCTGTCCTGGGCATTGGCTGGGCCATCGGGCTCGTCAAAGGCCGCAGGGTGGTAGCGGAGCACACCATAGGTCATGGCCACTTCAGTCGCTAGAGACTGCAAGGAGTCAAGACGCTGGTTGGTGTCGACCACCGTGCCTTGCAACTGCTTGTACTGCTTCTTGAGAGTTTCCTGGTCGTGACGAAGAGCGTTGTAGTTGCCGACCTTCCACAGCATGCGCGAGTAGGAACCTACCGCGGCAACAACTGTGAGAGTGCCAATAAGGGCGAGAACCGCCAGGGCGTGCAATTGGTAGGCAGGAATAATCACCTTACGCATCTTGCCGGGCGTGGAGGCGATATAAAAAGTGTAGTTCTTACCGGACATACTAATCCTCAGTTTTGCTACACCGCGAGGCGCTGCTAACTCCCGCCGCAAGCAACTCTAATCTTAGCAAATCCGAGCGACGGCTGGGTTTACTCGCTGGGGCATACTAGAATCGGGGGGTGTTAGAGTCAATCCTGTATTTTCCTGTTCGTGGGCCAGGGTGTGGAAAGCCGTCCCCTGTCCTACCGGACAGGTTTTTGCCACAAGAAGGTCTACTGTACCGAATTGAACGCTTTTGAACTGGCGAGAGGCCTACTTGCGAGAACGCAGGACCGGAAGTGAGGATGACGTTCTCGAACGGATCAGGCGTGTCTTTGCCGGGCCGTCGCACAAGCGCAGCAGCGGTTTGCGAAGTGCGGCACGCTCAAGATTTCTGTCGCTGGGAATAGGAGATGATGCCGCGCTGATTTCCGGCACTCCGGGCTATGAAATAGTTCTGACGTGCGACTGGTTTCTGGAAGGCACGCATTTTTTGCGGGACAAGCATCCCGCGGATGCCGTTGGGTGGAAATGTCTCGCCCGGGCGGTAAGCGATATAGCCGCTATGGGAGCAGCTCCCCGCTGTATTCTGCTGAGCCTGGCGCTGCCGCAAGAATTGACGAGCTCGTGGCTGGATGATTTTCTTGCAGGACTGCGGCGGGCGGCAGAGCGTTTTGGCAGTTCCTTGGTGGGGGGAGACACGACTGAGCGGCGGGAGGTGTTAATTAATGTTACGGTCGTTGGTGAGGTGCGTCGCGGGCGAGAGGTGCGGCGTTCCGGGGCGCGGCCGGGCGATCTTATCTATGTGAGCGGGCGACTGGGTGAAGCGGAATTGGGATTGCGATTGCTTCGCGAGCGGAAGCGGGGCTTGAACATCCGCCAACCCCGGCTGCGAAGGCATTTGTATCCCGAGCCGAGACTGGAGTTGGGGCGGTGGTTAGGCGAAAAACGTGTGGCTAGCGCGATGATGGATGTGTCGGATGGCGTGTCGAGCGATTTGCGGAGGTTGTGCGAGGCCAGCAAAGTTGGGGCGTTAATCAGATTTGACGACCTTCCTACGGTTGGCAAGCCAAGAGTAGGTCGTAAGCGTGGAGTTGATCCGATACAGTTGGCGCTTCACGGCGGGGATGATTACGAATTGTTGTTCACGGTGTCGAAAAATAAAGCGAGACGGTTACCGCGTTCGATTGAAGGAGTAGCGATCACGCCGATTGGTGAAGTTACCAGGGAGCGCGAAGTTATGGTAACCGATGGCGATGGCCACTCACGAGTTTTGAACCCTCGCGGATGGGACCCCTTCAGGGGCTGAAGCCGGACTTCCCCGCGGCCCTGTCGTCGCGGCTAAAGCCGCGACCCACAAGTTCTGAGGCGCCAGTCCTTCGGCCGACTGGTCTCAGTTCCGCGCTCTCAGGCGGGTTGTGGGCTTCCGATGGTGGTGTTCGGGGGCAGCGAAGAGGGGGGCATAGCTGGTGATACGGGCACAGTTGCAGTATGTGGCGGCGTGAAATGGCGGTAAATCGCCAGAGAAATGGCGCCCATGCCCCACAGCACAACGGCAAACCTGATCCACCCGCCCAGGAACGGAATCATTCCCAAGACGCGTACGACGATGACACCCACGACCATGCGCCCGATCAGCTGCCAAGTCTCCCTGGTATGGCCCATCAACCATTGGCCGACAATTGTGCCAACCACGATTTGCGCGCAGAACAAGGTAGTCATCCACAGGATAAAAGTTGAAATTCCAATCACCAGCCCCACTACGGTAATACAGGCGATGAAAGCGGCGATGGGCACCCCAAACAAAACCAGCACACCCAAGCCAAACGATGCCCCGTAACGCTCCGCGGAGGCCAGCGAAGCTCGAGCGAAGTTCGGCAAGAGATTGAAAAGCACCAGGCCAAATAAAATGACTGCCGCGGTCCAAATTACACGCCAGACGTAAAAGCCGCTTTCTTCATATCGTTTGTGATGTTCTTCCTGGGTGAACACCACAGGAACCGCCAGTTTTGCGCCGGAAGAAACGTCGGGAGCATGTTCTCCTTTGAATTTGACCGGGCCATTGACTTGGGCGCCGGAGTTAAATTTTAAAGTATTGCCTTGGGCATGTATGCCGCCACCAATGTTCCCCGCAATCGTAGTTTCATTACCGAAGGCCAAAATGTCACGGCCCACAGTTCCGTCGATAGTGAGAGTATTCAGGAAGGTGGTAACACTTCCACCCACCTTACCGGTGAGGTCGATGTTGACGGTCTCAGCGAAGGTAAGCAAATTCTTGGCGACGCTCCCGCTCACCCAGGTTGTATTCGTAAAGGAGCGTATATTACCGTCAACCTTTCCGTTGACGCGCAGCATTTGGGCGAAAGCGATAACGTCTCCGGTGACGTGGCCTTCAATATCAGCGCCTTGGCAGAACACATAAAGATCGCCGTCGACTGTGCCCTCGATTTTGACGTGATGGCCATGGGCAAAAAGATCACCCTTGATGGTCTCGTCCTTGCCGACTTCAATGGTGTCGCCTTGATTGCGAAATTCGGTCGCCATGGCCGGCGAAGGCATGGAAGCGGCCGCGCAGATTCCGGCGACCATCATGGCGAAGACCGATCCGCGGCCGCGCAAGCGCCGACGCAGGAAAACCACGGCCGATCCGGTGATCGTCAACAAAGCCAAAACCTCAAGTAGAGTGACCATCGATTGCCATCCTTTCCAGAAGGCGCCTTGAAAAATCATTAGGTTGAGAACGCTGCTGCCACCAAAACCAGCTTGCTCGAAACGCTGCTGCATGGGCTCGACATATCCGGTGTATAGCGCGTACGCCCCGGTAGCGGCGAGTCCGACAACCGCGCCCCAAATCCATTGCATGGATTTTCGTGCGCTCTGTTGAAAGGCGGCTAAGCGCGAGGGAAGCGGTTCGTCTTCTTCCAGCATAGAGCGGGTGAGAAGGCGTGATTCGCGCTCGAGCGCGCGCAACAAGATGCGGCAAGAAGAGCAATCCTGGGCATGCGCCGAGACTTGCTGGGCGCGCTGGCGATCCAGCTGACCTTCCACGTAGAGCATGCCGGTCATTTCATCGAGGTGCTCGCCTAGATGCTCGTCCAGATGCTCGTCCGGACTATTCGACGATTCGTTCATGCGTTCCCTCCCGCCGCCAGAGCCGCGTTGCCTTCCAGCGCGTTTCGCAATTCGTGACGCGCGCGTAACAATACGACGCCCACAAAAGCGCGCCGCACACCCAGCTCATCGGCAATTTCGTCGTAACTCATATCCGAGTAATAGCGCATCACCAGCGCCATGCGCGCCCGTTTGCTCAGGCAGGCCAGCGCTTTGCGTACTTCCGCGCTGCTGCGCTGCTCGATCAAGCGATCGAGCTGGCTGGGATCGGGATGTTCGAGAGGCAGCTCATCGCTATCCTCGGTTTCCTTGTCCTGGCGGATCCTGCGGCGGCGCAGCGTGTCCCAGCAATGATTAGCCGCTACCTTATATAACCAGCCCGAGAATGGCCGGGAGGAGTCGTATTGATTGATCTTCCCTTTCAACTTCATAAAAACTTCCATGGTGGCGTCTTCAGCGTCTTCCCGGGTCGGCAGCGCCCGGCGGCAAAAGCGGAAAATCGCCGGGGCATAGTCGTGGTAAAGCTGGCCCCAAGCCTGGGCGTCCCCTGCCTTGGCACGGGCGATGGCCTCCGTCGGTTCCGCTATTCCCGGCGAACTCATCCGTCCTGGTCTCAGAGCTTCCATAAGGTAGTACGCAGCCGAAGCGAAAAACTTACACGCTGCAACGTTTAGGGATTGTGGGGTGTCTTTGGCGACCCACGCGATAAGACATTCCCTAAACTGCCAGCAATCTATCAGAAAACAGAACGGCCCGGCGGTTTGCCAGGCCATTCGAGAGCAACTCAGAGGATGAAAAGGCCGCAGCTGCACCTGCTTCGGGGCGCGAAGGGCTAAAAGCTGATTTTCGCGGCGATTTGCAGACCTCGAGGCCCGCCACTTCCCAGGAAGGGATAGCCGATGCCAACGTCTCCGGTAGCCGTGAGGCGCAAGGCTCCAATGGATCTGCCATTGGTCCCAACGCCGTTCGCCGCGGCGTCCGCGATAAATGCCGGAAGATAAGGATTCGCGAAATTCGGGTGGTTGAATAAATTATAGGCTTCAAAGCGCAACTCTAGTTTTATTCGTTCGGTAATAGCGGTGTCTTTGAAAATGGAAAAATCAAACTGGCGGAAGTGCGGACCGATGAGGGAGTTGCGCCCTTCATTGCCGAAGTGACGGGTGCCCGGTATGCAGCTACTCGCGAAACCAGTGCCGCCTGCTGCTGGATAAGTACATGGAATCGCAAACGAAGTGAGATCCAGGAATTGCGCGGGATCGCTGGAGTAATGGATTGGTCCTACAACGTCCGGACGGCCGAAGCCCTCTCCGCTGCCGTCGAAATCGTCTTCAAAGTTGTAGTTCAACTGGAAGGGCTGCCCGGACTGCGCGGTGACAATGCCATTCACGCCCCAGCCGTCGGTGACGCGCTGCCAACTGCCTTTGCGGTTGGGCAATTGATAAACGAAATTCCAGGTGAGTCGGTTGCGTACATCAAAGTTAGAATTGCCGCGATTGGAACCGATGGGCGCGGTGCTGTCGTTGGGTTGCGAGGCATTGGGAACGTAGTCTTCGCCGTCGCTGGCGTCGTCGATGGAATGTGACCAGGTGTAGTTCAGCGTGGTAGTAAATCCATGCCAATCGGTTACGCGCAAGCTGGTTTGCAAGGCGTTGTAATTGGAATTGGCGGAAGACTCCTGATAGTTGATGTAGAAGAAGGGCGACGTCGGGTAGTGGCGTGGAACGCTATAAATGTTTATGCAGTTGCACAGGAGGTCCGCGGAGTCAATTTGCGCCTGGGTAGGCTGGTTAATATCGCGGAAGCGAAGCAACTTGTGTCCGTTGGAACCTACGTATCCGATCTGGAATACGGTTTTGCGCGTTATCTCTTGCTGAAAATTCAGATTGAAGTTCTGCATGTACGGCGTGCGGATGTTGGGATCAACACCGAAGGCATCGCCCATTGCGCTGGCTGCGCCGTAAACCGGAGTACCCGAGGCGAATGGACCGGGGTTGACGCCCGCCGAGGAGATGGGGTTAGGGCCGAATCCTGAATAGGCTGGGCCGGGATCAAAACCGCTATTGAATGGCAGATGGCCCATGAAGAGGTCCTGGGAAAAAGCATCATAAAAAATGCCGTATCCCGCGCGCACCACGGTTTTGCCCTGGCCGGTCACGTCCCAGGCCACGCTCACGCGCGGTCCCCAGTTGTTGTAATCCGGTTGGTACAGGCGTCCTTGGCCCACCAGCACGCCTAATCCGGTGGCAGTGTCGACATTCGTAAAGTTGCCGTGCTTTTCCTGAATTAGGCCGTAGTAGTCGTAACGCACTCCGAAGTTAAGCGTCACGTTTTTCTTCCAACGGTAACTGTCCTGAATGTAACCAGCGTGAGAATTTTCAAAAGTGTTGCGGTTGGTGTCGCCCTGCCGTTGCGAGCCACCTGTGGGTGTACCAGCGAGAAATTGCTGGAGGCCGGTCACTCCACTGGGCAGGTTGCTGAAACTGAGAGTTCCTCGGAATCCGCGATTGAACATCTGGGATATGGAAGTTCGCCTGAATTCGTAGCCGAACTTAATGTCGTGCTTACCGAGCTTCCAGGAAATATTGTCGATGTAGTGCCAGTTGGTATCGACGCGCTGGCGCGGATCACCATTGTCGGCCCCCAGAGGAGCAAGTCCCGAGATGCTTATTTTGGGGAGTCCGAAATTGTAGGGCGCGGCATTGGCGGTGCCCGGGCCGATGGTGTCAAGGCCGATGCTGGTGGGATCGAAGTTGCGGTCCTGAGGAAAGAATCCCTCGGCGAAGCGGTTCCAGCCCAGGCGCGCCTCGTTGACGATCGATGGTGTAATGGTGGAAACGTAGGAAATAGAAATGAGCTGCACGCGTGTTGGCGTGGAAGTGTTGTAGCCCGGAACGAGTCCACCGCCGACCAGCGCTAGCGGAAAGCTTTGTGTGCTGTCGCCGATATAATAACGGCCGGTCAAGAGATTATTGCTGTTGATGTTGTGATCGATTTTTACGATGGCGCTATCGACGCGATTTGAAAATGGCGTGGCTAGAGAAACGTTGGCGGTCACCGGGGTCTGTCCATCAGATCCATTACTGAGGCAGGAGCCGCCGAGGTTCGGCGCGGGCCAGGGATTTCTCGCCAGCAGAGCAGAGATAACGGGATTGACGGGTGTGCCGTTCGCGGCCGTAGCGGTGGCGATATCCTGAGCGGTTGGGACGCAAGCGGTGCTGGATTCGGCGCCCTTTTCACGCATGGCTTCATAGTCGACGAAGAAAAAAGTTTTGTCGCGCTTGATCGGGCCGCCCAGCGCTCCGCCAAACTGATTATTGTGAAAGGGATTTTGCGGCGAACCGACCTGATTGAAGAAATTGCGGGCATCCAGAGCGTTGTTGCGGAAAAACTCGAAACCCGTTCCGTGAATGTCATTGGTGCCGCTCTTGGTAACGATGTTGACCACGCCGCCGGCGCTGCGGCCATATTCGGATTCGAAGTTGGAGAGTACGCGCAACTCGGCGATGGCTTCGATGGGCAGAATGGTCGCGGGGGTGCCGAACACTCCAGCCTCGTTGATGGCCGGGTCGTTGCGATAGCCGTCATTCATGTCCGTGCCATCGAGCAGGAAATTGTTTGCGCGGCCGCGCGCTCCGTTAACGGAGAAAACACCGAAGGAACCGGGCGAATCGGTGATCTGGTCGGGCGAGCCAGCCACACCGGGCACGAGAAAGATCAGCTTCTGATAATCGCGGCCATTCACAGGGAGATTGGTGACTACCGTGGACTCGATGATGCCGCCCAGCGTGTTGGAAGTGGATTCCACCTGCGTCAAAGTGTCTCCCGACACCTCCACGGTCTCGGAAACTTCGCCGGGCTGCAGTATCACATCGGCGCGGCGCTCGGTGGAGACTTCCACGCTGATGCCGGTTACTAAGCCGGCCTTGAAGCCGGATTTTTCTACCGTGACGCTATAGGTGCCGATGGGCAGCTCGGGCGCGCTGTAGTTTCCGTCATCATCGGTGGTGACCGTGCGCAGGAGTCCCGTGCCAGTATTCTTCACACTCACGGTGGCGCCGGAGATTGCGGCGCCGGAGGTATCGGTGACGGTACCGAGAATTGTTCCGCGAAAAGTTTGTGCATTCGCGGGGACGCTGAAGACGAGAGCTATCAGTAGCGCGGCGACCGCAAAAAAGCGCACCACGGCGAGGCTGCGGACAAATCCCATCATTGAACTCTCCTCAGTGTGTTTACAATCCACGAGCGCCACTCCCCGAATATTTGCGGGCTTCCCTCGAAGAAGTACCGTGATTAGGTCTTACAAGTACGAATACACTACCCGCGCGTCCGCGAGGGCGTCAAGCGGGTTCGAGATAAGTTTTCTAAATGTTGTTAGAGATTATCGCTAGCAATTGGGCGAAACTCGGCTAAGGACGAGTCCACTCGGTATTTATTTTTGGAGGATGCAACAAAGTTTGCATAACGACGCAATACTGTTCCGTCTTTTCCTGTAGCGCTTTCCTTTGTTCGGCAGTTGCTTGCGGGGCATCGATGTCGAATCGGACGCGAATTTCCTCAAAACCCACAGGCACTTCTTTCGAAAGGCCCAGCGTGCCGCGTAGGTCCATGTCGCCGCTTACGCTAACCTTTACGTGCCCGGTGGGGATTCCCATCGCGGTCGCGACGAGCTGGCAAGTGATCTGTGCGCACGCCGCTAGCGCGCCGAGCAGCAGGTCGCCAGAGCACGCCGAGGTGCCCGCCCCGCCGACACCCTTGTGAGCTTCCGCCTGATAGATGGCGCGGCCAATATCCACGGAACAACTCATGGGCGTACCGGTCTGCGAGCCGGTAGCGGTCATGGTAATCCGGGAGGAATTGGGGTCGCTACGATACTGTTCCTTCAGCGGCTTTTGCAGTGATCTAATATCCAATGGCGGCCTCCAAAAATTTGTTATGCTGCACCGATATTAGATGCGCGGCCCCGCAATTCACAAATGGAATCCAGTAATTCGATGGACGAGGCGATAAAGCGGGTGGTGACGGCTCAGAACGAATCCCCGACACTTCCCGCAGGTTCACATTTCGGCCGCTATGAAATCCTTGGCGCGCTAGGCACCGGCGGCATGGGCGAAGTGTACCGCGCGCGCGACCCGCGGCTGGGACGCGAACTGGCCATAAAAATCCTGCCCCGCAAACTTTCGGACAGCAAATTAGACGTAAAGCGTTTTGAGCGAGAGGCCGGATCAGCATCCGTACTCAATCACCCCAATATCGTGACCATCTTTGAGTTAGGACAAGTTGAGAATACCTACTACATCGCTATGGAATTGGTCGAGGGCGAGTTGCTGCGTGACATGCTGCGAGACGGCCCCATTCCCTTGCAAACGGTCATGCGTATCGCGGCGCAAATCGTTGATGGACTTGCAAAAGCACATGCGGCGGGCGTGATGCATCGAGACCTGAAACCAGAAAACGTTATGGTTTCCCGCGACGGCCTGGTAAAAATCCTGGATTTTGGTCTCGCCAAGCTGGTCAGCACGGACACGGACACTAACCTGCCGCTGGATCTTGAGACCGTTAGCACCTCGGAAACCAACCCGGGCGCGGTTCTAGGCACACTGCCGTACATGTCCCCGGAACAAGCCAACGGTCAGCCGCTGGATTTCCGTTCCGACCAGTTTTCGCTTGGTTCGTTGCTGTATGAAATGGTGACGGGAAAACGCGCGTTCCCCCATCAGGGCGCCGCTGAGATTCTCGCAGCGATCCTGCGCGATCAGCCTGAGGCAGCAGGGTTGTTAAATCCTCAAGCTCCTGCGCCGCTTTGCTGGGTGATAGAGCGATGCCTGGCAAAAAGTCCGAAAGACCGCTACGACTCCACCCATGACCTGGCCAGAGATTTGGCGGCGATTCGTGACCGGCTTCCCGAAGCGCCTTCACGACATTTGGCGCCTCGCATCAACACATTGCCGAGTCAGGCCACGGCGTTTATCGGCCGCGAGCGAGAACTGGCGGCAGTGAAAGAATTACTGCTGCGCGAGGATGTCCGGGTGGTCACGCTGACTGGACCCGGCGGAATAGGAAAAACCCGGTTGGCGCTGCAGGTCGCCACTGAACTACGCGAACGTTTCGACGGCGGAATATGTTTTATTCAATTGGCGGCGGTCAGCGATGCATCGCTCATTCCCTCGATCGTCGCGCAAGGATGTGGAATACGGGAAACGGGCCGCCCGGTGAGTATTCAAAGTTTGAAGGAATATTTGCAGGACTCCCGCTCCAACCTATTGCTGATCTTTGACAATTTCGAGCACCTGCTGACGGCAGCGCCGCTGGTGGCGGAATTAATCACCGCCGCGCAAAAGTTACGCGTTCTGGTGACCAGCCGAGCTCCCTTGCATATCTACGGCGAATTTGAATTCCCGGTGCCCACCCTGGCGTTGCCGGAACTGCAACACGGCACATCGCCTAGCATTCTTTCGCAAAATCCCACCATCGCGTTATTCATGGCGCGCGCAGTTGCCATTAAGCCAAATTTTGCACTCACCGATGAAAATGCGCGAGCCGTGGCGACGATTTGCACCCGGCTGGATGGCTTGCCTCTGGCGATCGAGCTGGCCGCCGCACGTATCAAGTTACTCTCGCCATCTGCGATGCAGTCGCGGTTGGAGAGTTCGCTGCAGCTTCTTACCGGTGGGGCGAAAGATCTGCCGATGCGACAGCAGACTCTGCGAGCAACAATGGACTGGAGCTATGACCTGCTCAGTCCGGCCGAGCAGACACTGTTCCGGAGACTTTCCGTTTTTGTCGGCGGGTGCACTCTGGAGGGCGTTGAGGCCGTCTGCAATACCAAGCAGGATCTTCAGATAGATGTGCTGGACGGCATGGGATCGCTGGTCAACAACAGCCTGGTTCGGCAGGTTGAGCAATCCGCGGGCGAGCCGCGTTTCGCGTTACTGGACACCGTTCGTGAGTACGGGCTGGAGCGACTGGCTGCCTGTGGCGAGGAATCCGGGATAAGAAAGGCGCATGCGGCGTATTGCCTGGTATTGGCCGAAGAATGCGCGGCGCAAGCCGCCGATCCAGCAAGCACGGAGTGGTTGAGTTTGCTGGAAGTGGAGCACAACAATTGTCGTGCAGCGCTCGATTGGTTGACGCGCAGCGGAAACGCGGAGTGGGGACTACGCTTGGGATCGGCGCTCTTCCAGTTCTGGGAAACGCGCGAGCATTTGACGGAAGGCCGCGACCGCCTGGAAAAACTTCTCAAACTGCAAGGAGCCGCAACGCGTTCTAATTCTCGCGCGCGCGTGCTCTTCGCGGCCGGCGTACTGGCCTCCGAGCAGGGCGATCACCGGGCAGCGTGGACGCTGCTCGAAGAAAGTCTTCAAATTGCTCGCGAGTTGAACGACACACGCGGCGTAGGCATCGCCTTGAACGCCTTGGCGGTAAGTGCACGGGACGACGGCGAGGTGTCGAAAGCAAGGTCGCTGTTCGAAGAGAGTCTAACCGTGTGGCGAGATCTGAATGATCGCGCAATGGTGGCGCGCGCACTCAGCAACGTCGCCAGCGTGGTGAAGTCTCAGAGAAACTATGCGCTGGCACGCTCCCTGCATGAAGAATCCCGCGAAATTTTTGAGGAACTGGGCGATAGCACCTGCATAGCATGGTCTCTCAATTACCAGGGCGACGTGGCCCAGGAGCAGGGAGAAATTTTGGTTGCGCGCGAATTGTATGAACAGTGTCTAAAAATATTCAGGAAGCTGGGCGACAAATGGGGCGTGGCGGGGTGTCTTGTGGACCTGGGGAACCTAGCGCGTGACGAAGGCGATGAAAAACAGTCGCGATTACACTACGCGGAGAGCATGAAACTTTTTCAGGAATTGGGGCAGAAACGTGGTGTGGCGCGGGTTCTTGACTGCCTGGCGTGTTCGGCTGCGTTGCAGTCTCAAGCCGAACGCGCGTTGAGATTGGCGGGATCGGCTGCGGCTATGCGCCGTGTTCTAGGCGTGCCGTTGCCAGCGGAGGAGCAAACGCGACTGGAAAAAGCTTTGGACCTGGCCCGGCAATCGCTCTCTCCGGCTAAAGCGGCCGCCGCCTGGATGGACGGTTGGACGATGGCAACCGACAAAGCGATACAAGAAGCCTTATCGTTTACCTGATTGCGTTCAGAAATTGCAGTTTCTTTGGCGCGTATTTCGGGCGTCGCGACGGATGGACCGGAAAATTCGCGGAGGCTATTTACTCCGCGGTGGTGGGATCAATCATTCTGCGCACTGCGGAAATGCGGTTGGCGGGGATACCGGCTTTATTCGCGTGGTTTTTGATCGTGGCTTCGTCGGGAGCGAGATAAACGCAGTAAATCTTGTTGCCGGTGACATAACTGTGCAGCCATTGTATCTGTGGGCCAATGTCCCGGAGAGCCTGAATCGATTTCTGTGCGGCGGCACAAAATTCGCTGTCCGACAGATTTCCCACATTTGGCATTTCCCGCTCGATAACAAACTTGGGCATAGTTTTGTTTCTCCAATGTGCGCGCTTCAAGATTCGGCTGTTACAATTAGCAAAACTTTATTCTCAATATTGTTGGCCGTCAATCAAGTGTCCCTGGTTGGAAGCCACGCCGGGCTGGAAAATTTGATATTTCCGACTACAATAGCCGCGGCGGACGAATCCCATGCCCCAGCGCGTTCCTTTTTTCTATTGGATTGTCTTTGGCCCGATCGCGGCGGTCGGAACATTTAGTTTGCTGCTGCTGGGATTGGGCCGGACGGGTCAGCGGCCGCCTGACGCAGCGTGGAAAGGTTCGTTTTACTCCAATCCCAGTGACCCGGCGCTGCTGGTGCCGAAGCGTTTGGGCATCGGCTACACTTTAAATTTTGGCAATCCCTGGAGTTGGGCGGTGCTGGCTTTCGTGCTACTGATGGTCGCGGTGCCATTTATTTTGTTGCTCTCCGGCACAAATCATTTACCCGCCACGTCGCAATAATCTCGCAGATTTTGTTTTCGGTTTGAGCCTCCACTCGACTGACTTTGGGCTGACGAGGCGATGCGGTACAGTTGTGGCACGTCCTGCTGCGGTTTTGCGCGATCGGTGCGCCATTTGGGCGCGCGCGACAAATTCACACGAACGGCCCGCGACTCTTTTTCACGTGGCACAAAATTATTCATGGCACAAAACTTACCATCGCTTGTAATTGTGGGGCGCCCCAATGTGGGCAAATCCACGTTGTTTAATCGCTTGACCGGCACGCGGCGCGCGATTGTCACGGACGAGCCGGGCATCACTCGCGATCGAATCTATGGCAAAGCGGACTGGCGCGGACGTGCGCTGGAAATTGTAGATACCGGCGGGCTGGTTCCTGATGACAAAGCGCTGATCCCGCAGGAAATTTTGCGGCAGGCGCGCGTGGCGATTGATAACGCGGCTTTGCTTGTGCTGGTAGTCGACACTCATGCGGGAATTACGCCGTTGGACCAGGAGCTTGGGCGGCTGCTTCGCACTACCGGCAAGCCGTTTGTGATTGCCGCCAACAAAGTGGATGCACGTTCGCAGGAAGCAAATGTTGGGAGCTTTCACTCCATGGGCGTGCCGGTTTTTCCCATCGCGGCGGAGCATGGTACCGGGATTGACGATTTGCTGGATGCCGCGCTGGCGCAAGTGGAAGTGGTCGAGTCCATGGAGGAAGAAAAGCGCCCAGACGTAATCGAAGTTGCGATTATTGGCCGGCCGAACGTGGGCAAATCCACGCTGCTAAATCGCCTGGCGGGCGAGGAACGCTCCATCGTGTCGCCGATTCCGGGGACCACGATGGACAACGTCGACACTGAAGTGGTCCGCGAAGATCACACTTACCGTTTTGTGGATACCGCGGGCATCCGGCGAAAAGGAAAAACTACGCTGGTGGCCGAAAAACTTAGCGTGGTAATGGCGCGGCGCGGATTGGAGCGCTGCGACGTCGCGCTGCTAATCGTCGATGGCGAACAGGGCGTAACTCAGGGCGACGCGCAGATTGCCAATTACGCGGAGCAATCCAACCGTTCGGTGGTGATCGTAATAAATAAGTGGGATTTGGCGGTGAAAGCGGCGCGCAACGCGGAAGCTCGCGATGCCGAGAGCGCTAAAGGCAAATCCCGCAGAAACCCCGGCGAGCGACACAGGCCCGAGGACTTCGAGATCGGCCGCTTGCTCTTCGAATACGAAAAGATGATTCGCGGCAAATTAAAATTTCTCAGCTACGCACCCATCGTGTTTCTTTCGGCCAGCACCGGCGAGCGGGTCGAAAAATTGTGGCCGCTCATCAATCAATGCTGGAAAGCGCGCCGCCGCAAGATTTCCACGCCGGAGCTGAATCGTTGGCTCAAGGAAGAAGTCGATCTACAGCGCGGTACCACACCCAAAGCGCGCCCGGTGCGTATCTACTACATCACGCAAGCAAAAATCGCTCCGCCGACATTCCTGATGTTCACGAACCAGAAAAATCCGCTGCATTTCAGCTACGAACGCTTCCTCGAAAATCAAATTCGCGCGAAATTTGATTTCGTCGGCACGCCCATCCGCTTCATCCAACGTCTCCGCACCCGCCGCGACAAAAACAGCGACACCGAAAACTAAATTTGTAATTTTGAACTGGCTACCGCAGCTATCGAGTATCCCCAGGCGTTGGACGGAGTATCTATGCAAGTTCTTTTTGTCTGTCGCGCACTTCCTATTCGCGAAGGCGCAGCTGTTTCGTCATGAGGTAGCGTTTATGGTCCACGAAACCTCGGCAGCGATAAAGCTCGATGGCGCGATTTCCGTGGCCGACTTCCAGGTGAAGAAATTGCGCACCGTGTTCGCGGGAAGCCGATTCGGCTAAATCGAGAAGGTACGCGCCAATACCCCGTTGGCGATAGTCGGGTTCGACGAAGAGTTCATCGACCCACGCTCCCTTGCCTCGATATTCCAGGCTGTAATCAAAACAGATGACCAGGTAAGCGATGGCGCGATTTGCATCCGACACCAAATAAATGAGCCCGTACACCGGAGTTTGAAGAAGTTCGGACAGATTGTACCGAACGCGAGATTCGTCAAACGACTCGGTCCAGGGTTCATCGAGTTGCATGTGCTGCATCAATTTGAAAATTGAATCCAGGTCACTCAGGCTGGCGAGCTTCGCGTCGTGCAACATTTCGGGGCCTCTGCTTCTGATTTTTGATGCATTTTTAGTTTTGTTGACCAGAGCTGTTGACTCTAGCGACCGGAGCTACTTTGCCCGGTGAAACAATCGGCTCCGGTTCACGTATATAATCCAGGAAGTATAGATGTCCTATTCGCCCATACTGCTTGTTCATATTTGCGCCGGAACCTTGGGGTTGCTTTCGGGGACCGCTGCAATCTGCTTCCGCAAAGGTTCCCCCCGCCACGTGCTGGCGGGCAAGATTTTTGTCGCCTCCATGCTCACCATGGCCGTCGGCGCAGTTTACCTTGCTATCACAAGACATCAGCCAAACAATATCGGGGGCGGGATTTTAACTTTCTATCTGATCGGGACCGCCTGGCTTACCGCCAGACGCAGAGACGGGGAAACGAGCCGTTTTGATTGGATTGTGCTCCTGATTCCTTTGACGCTAGGTATTCTCACTTGGATGAACGGGCTTAAAGTCGTGCGCAGCGGAGCGAGCTCACAAGACGGAGTTCCTGTTGGAATGATCTTTTTCATGGGTTCGATAATGTTACTGGCCGCGGCCGGGGATATTCGCATGCTGGTGCGTGGCGGTGTTTCTGGAACAACGCGCATCGCGCGGCATCTCTGGCGCATGTGCTTTGGGTTGTTCATCGCAGCGGGGTCTTTTTTCATGGGACCCTCGAACCGCCCGCGGAGATTACTCTCGACGGTGGGGATAGGGCAGCATCTATCCCCGGCTTTATTCAGCACCGGCCTGTATTTAATTCTCACCATACTTCCTTTAATTCTGCTGATTTTCTGGCTAGTCCGAGTCCGCTTTAAAAATGCCTACAATGGGCAGCCGATGCCGCCTGGCGCCGAGGGTCACTCGCTGGCAGCCGCCGACTAGAAAATAAAAAAGGAATAAGAGAAAGACCTCTTCGTCTCATCTCCGACGCGCCAAGCAACCATAAAACATAATTGTTTTCGCTTAACGACCGACCATTTTTTGCAGATTTTCCGGGTAGCGCGCTCCTTGCACGGTGATCTTCGAGACGGCGTTCTCAATTTCGCGAAGATCGTCGGGCGTGAGCTTGACCGAAGCTGCTCCAAGGTTTTCTTCGAGGCGCGCCAACTTGGTCGTGCCAGGGATCGGAACAATCCAAGGTTTCTGGGCCAGCAGCCAGGCCAGTGCGATCTGCGCAGGTGTGGCCTTCTTTTTTTCTGCGAGTTTGCCGAGCAGATCAACCACGCCTTGATTGGCTTTGCGAGCCTCGGCGGTAAAGCGAGGAACGATGTTACGGAAATCGGTGCTATCGAACTTCGTATTCTCGTTGATCTTGCCGGTCAGGAAACCCTTGCCAAGTGGGCTGAATGGAACAAATCCGATTCCGAGTTCCTCCAGTGTAGGCATCACTTCCGCTTCAGGTTCTCTGAACCACAGCGAGTATTCGCTTTGCAGCGCAGCTACAGGCTGAACCGCGTGCGCGCGACGGATGGTTTGCACCCCTGCTTCAGAAAGCCCGAAGTGTTTCACTTTGCCTTGGTGGATCAAGTCCTTCACAGCTCCCGCCACGTCTTCGATGGGCACGTCGGGGTCAACGCGGTGTTGGTAGAAAAGATCAATGGTGTCGGTCTTGAGTCGCTTGAGCGAAGCCTCGGCAACCTCCTTGATGTGCACTGGCCGGCTATCCAGCCCGACCTGTTTGCCGGTGTGCGGATCAATTTTGAATCCGAACTTGGTGGCGATCACCACTTGTTCACGCAAAAGAGCGAGCGCTTCGCCCACCAGTTCTTCGTTTGTGTACGGGCCATATATTTCTGCAGTGTCGAAGAAAGTGACGCCGTGTTCGACCGCCGCCCGAATCAGCGAAATTCCGTCCTTCTTGTCCACGGCGGGCCCAAACCCGAAACTCATTCCCATGCAACCAAGTCCGAGGGCCGAGACCTCCAAGTTACTCTTTCCAAGTTTGCGTTTCTGCATTGATCCCTCCCTGCTCATGCAACGATACAACTCATGAGCCGGGGTCGCAATTGAGGCCCAAATTTAGCGGCCGAATTCAGATGTGAAAATCAATCGCGCAAGGCTTCGGCGGGATCAGTGCGGGTCGCGCGCCACGCCGGTATGAAGCACGCTACCAACGTAGCGATAGTCATCACTGCGAAGGCTGCGCCGAACGCGCGTGGGTCGCGCGGGCTCACATGGTAGAGAAGGTTTCCCATTAATCGCGTCGATGCTACTGCCACGACGGCGCCAAGAAGCACCCCTCCGGCCATTAACGCTAAGCCGCGCGATAGCACCAGTTGCACCAGGTTCGAAGCGCCCGCGCCAAGCGCCATCCGCAGCCCAAGTTCGCGCGTGCTTTGCGATACTGCGTAGGCCATCACGCCATACAATCCGATGACGGCGAGCAGCAGCGCCAAGCCACCCAGGACGCCGACTAGAGTTACGGCCACCAGCTGCGGCGATGTCGAGCGATCCAACTGCTCTTGCAGGGTGATGAGTTCGTACGGGGAAAGGCTCGCATCCAGCGCGTGCACCTCCCGGGTTAGAGCCACCGCTACGGTTTCCGGGCTTAGCGGCGTGCGAATAAATAGTGCCCCCCCAACGGAGAAATTCTGACGCCGCGGCACGTAGAAAAAGGAGTTCGCTCTCTCCCGAACGCTGCGGTATTTGGAATCTTTTGCCACGCCAACTATCTGCATCCATCGGTCCTTGACCTGAACGCGCTGGCCAATCGGATTTCTGCCGCGCCAATATTTCGCAGCCATCGTTTCATTCACGATGGCTACCAGAGCACCTCTTTCGTCATCCGCACGAGTAAATTCGCGGCCGGACACCAACGGTATCCCCATGGTTGCGAAATAATCCGGGCCCACTTCGTTATATTCCACAGTCGGGCGTTCCTCAGGTGGAACTTCAAAGCCATCCACGGTGATCGGCGTGGAAGAAAAACTTCCATAGCTGAGCGGTGTCATGCGCGCAAAAACCGCCGACTCAACGCCTGGGAGCGCCTTGACGCGATCCAGTAGTTGATCTTGAAAATTCTGCGCGCGCTGCACATCGTATCCCGCCGAAACCAAATCGACGGCGGTGAACAGTACTTCATGCGTCGAAAAACCGGGATTGGAAGTTCTAATTTTCTGCAGGCTCTGTATCAGCAGCCCTGCGCCCACCAACAAAACAAAACTCAGCGACACCTGCACTATAACCAGGCCCGAGCGCACCCAGGCTCTTCCCCTGCTCCCGACAACACCTGCGGAGTCGGCTTTCAACGCTCCGGCAAGATCGATTTTGCTGGTCTGCATTGCGGGAACCAACCCCAGCAGAATTGTCGCAAGCAGGCAAACCCCAGCGCTCAATAGCAAAACGCGCCAATCAATTTCCCCCGGTAAATGCATTGCCACGCCAGCCCGCGCCGGAAAGAGCAAGATCAGCGCGTGACGGCACCAGTGCGCAACGAGGAGTCCGCCGGCTGCCCCAAAAGCCGACAGGATCAGCGCTTCCGTGAAAAGCTGCTTCACGATCCTGCCGCGGCCCGCGCCGATGGCCAGCCGCACGGTCATTTCATGGCGGCGCGCAAACGATCTGACCAGCAGCAGATTCCCGACGTTCGCGCAGGCGATGAGCAGGACGAAAACGACTACCGCGAGCATGATTTCGAGCGTGGGAAGCAACGTTCCCGCGTTGTTGAAGGGCGTTTGCCATAAGGCCCACAGTTTTACGCTGCGGCCGCGATTGGTTCCCGGATAATCGTCCTCCAAACGTTTCGCTACCGAAGAAATTTCGGCTTGTGCCTGCTCCCGCGTGACACCAGGTTTGAGCCGGGCAAAAGCTTCAATCCAACGCGCGTCGCGATCCTCTAATTTGTAGCCGCCGGATTCAAACACTTCCTCCATCGACGTTGGAACCCAAAACTGCATTCCCCAGCCGACAAAGGTTCCGAAAAATCCCTGAGGAGCAACACCCACAATGGTGTGCACTACACCGTTGAGTCGCTGCGTTTTCCCGATAATTCGCGGATCGCCGTTGAAGTGCCCTTTCCATAGCTGGTAGCTGATCACCGCCACGGGATGGGCGTTGCGTCCTGAGTCTTCGCCGGGCTCGAATCCACGGCCCAGAATCGGATGGACGCCAATGGCGTCAAAATAATTGTCGGATACGATGCTTCCTATAGTGCGTTCGGCGCGGTCACCAATACTGAGAGTAGTTCCGGTGATTTTGCTCACAAAAAATGAATCAAAAAGCGTGCAGCTCCTGCGCAAATCGACGAAGTCTGGCCAGGAAAGACCAGTATGGCCAGCTTCGCCGCGCGCCGAGCCGCTAAGTGCGAGCAGCCGCTCCTGATGGGTGACCAGCGGGTACGGACGGAATAAAATCCCTTCCACCCAACTGAACACCGCGGCGTTTGCGCCGATGCCCAAAGTCAAGCAAAGCAGGGCCAGGATAGAAAAGCCCGGATCGCGCCGCAGCATTCGCAAGCCGAATCGCAGGTCTTGAAAGGTTGTCTCGATCATGGGAGGCCTCGTTGGTCGCGATAGAGTTCCTTGGTTTGCTGCACCCAGGATGAGCTAGCAATGTTCACCAACGGCACGTCTGCGCAGAGTGCTTCAGAAAAGGCCACAGCGATGATGCATTCAGGCGCTGGGTGCCTTTTACTTCGGGGGCTGTGCAGGAGGGTTTTCGCTTGTGGGCGGCACGATCCCCTTCAGTCGCAAATAGGTCACCATGTTTCCATAGTGCTCATCAGTGTGCGCCGAATTGAGCGAGAACAAGCTGAGCTTCGCGACATTGAAGCTCATGAATTTCACCATCTGGCTGCCTTTTGCGTCGGTCATGCTGTCAAACGCCTTGTTGCAGTACGCAACTCCGTCCTTGAGAGCGGCCACAAGATCGGCCTTTGAGGTCTTCGTTTTTTCGATGTCCTTCGTTGGGTTTGCTTCACCTGTGGCTAGCGAGCAGAACGCGTATGAAGCATCGGCCACATGGCCAACCAGCTGCCCAAAACTGCGAACCTCTGGTGTCGGCTTGAAGGAGTAGTTTTCTTCCGGCATTTTCTGCGCCGCACCGACGACCGCGTTACTTACAAATGAGTACAGACCTTTTTCGCTCGCAGTAATCGGGTTGTCTGGCGCAGCGGACTGCGCCGGTGACTTGTCCTGCCCGATTAGAGCAACGGGAACCGCCATCAATGCAGCAAACACAAAACAGCCTCTTTTGTTCATAGTCATAAGGAACTCCCTCCGAACTCCTTGCAATCTACTACGAATGAAGCGTCAAATTGTTACCAGATATCTGCGACCGTTCTGCACCGAATGAGCGAAGGTGGGGAAAGGCATAACGAGGAATTCCGGCGGCTCCGTCAGCCATTTCCAGTCGTTCACTTGGCTAAATCCTGATAGTCGATTATTCGGAAGCTATGACGAGCCGCAAACCAGCAAACCGCCTCGTTAGCAACGGCGTAAATTGGCTTAGGATGAGGAGTTACCGCCCTTGATTCGTATACTTATCGGGATGAACTAACAATGTCCAGCAACGGCACCGCTGCGCAAAGGGCTTCAGAAAATTCCGAAGAGGGCTACCACTGCAGCAGCGACCACGCCCGGCACTCCGACGCGGTTATTGGTGCGGTCAGTGCAGGGCTGGCTTTGTAATGAATCACGCCGTCCGACGTTGAACAGAAGCTTCTTGTTCCGGTGTTGGTAGCGATCGGCGTAGCAACAACCAGATATTCCCTGCATGAGTGCTGCTTGCAGACAGCTGTTACTCTGAAGTGGAATCCGGATTTCGTACACCACGCGTCACCCGTGCAGCTTTCATTGGCCAGACTCTCGGACTGTGCGTCTGAGTACGATTTGATGTACGCAAGCTCGGAGAAACTTATTTAGACCATAACGCGCTTATCGGAATCGGCGAAGAAAACGGTTGGGCATATGCCCGAAAACACAACCCACTGAGCAATTAGTCGTGAAACTGTGAACTGACGTAACTAGTACCTATCGAAGCTCGAATCGTTGACAACCGCGTAAATTGGCTTAGGATGAGGAGTTACCGCCCTTGATTCGAAGACCTATCTGGATGAACTAGCAATGTCCACCAACGGCACAGCTACGCAAAGTGCTTCAGAAAATTCCGAAGAGGGCTATTACCGCATCGGCGAGGTCAGCCGCCTGACGGACGTAAAGCCTTTCGTGCTGCGCTATTGGGAGAGCGAATTTCCCATGCTCGATCCGGTGAAGAGTCCCAGCGGGCACCGGCTGTACCGCCAGGAAGATCTGGACATGGTCTTCAAGATCAAGCGCCTGCTTTACGACGAAGGCTTTACGACCGAAGGCGCGCGTCGACACCTGCGTGAACAAGCCGGGATGGATAACGGAGCAGGCGGCAGCTTTGCGCCTGCGGAAGACACGCCGCAAATTCTCAGCCGAAAAATGTTGCTCGATCTCCGCGATACGCTGCGCGCTTTCTTGACGCTTCTCGAAGGCCGATGATAGCCTTGAACTCCCAGGCTACGACAAATCATTTCCAACCGGTCGGGACGTAGCGAAGCCTGGTATCGCGCACCCTTGGGGTGGGTGAGGTCGCTGGTTCGAATCCAGTCGTCCCGACCAATCACACCAGGTCCAACCCGGACACATGGGTTACAGAATGTACCGGCTACATAGGTAACACTTTCGGGCCGAAGGGATTCTTACCTCTCACGGCCCCACGAATATCCTCTAAGAACTATTCTGAAAAGACGAAATTCCCAAAAATTACCAAAGGATCTTGAGGCCTTTGTACAGGCTGAATTTCTCGTCACAAGTCATCACTGGGATCTCTTCCGACAAAGCCTGGGCAATGATTTGACGGTCGAAAGGGTCCGCGTGCAGGAGCGGTAGATCGAAAAGAAACAATGAATGGTTCGCGGTGTACGGCAGCACGCGAAGGTCCAGGTCCTCAAGCGCGTCACGCATGTCCGCGGCAGAAAATTTTAACTTGCCGAGGGCTGCTTTAATGGCAATTTCGGAAAGAGAAATTGCGCTCAGTTCAAGGATGTTTTCCGTATTCTGCAAAATGGCGGTCGCGCGCTTGGTGAACCGTTCTGGTGACTCAACAGCGAAAATCAACGCGACCGTGTCCAGCAGTAACCTCACCTATTCGCGCCCTTCTACGAAGACGTCGGCTTCGTCCTCCGACATGGGTTTCCACCAATCGATATCAAGAATCTGAATTTTGCCTTTCAGCGCCCCGAGCTTCCGCTTTTTGCCGCTAGGCGCTTTTGTTCGGACGATATCGACGGCAGGCACACCCCGCCGGTAGATGGTCACTGTTTCGCCACCCTCGACAGCCTTGATCAGTTCGGGCAGCTTGTTTTTGGCATCAGCCACGCTAACTTTCATACTTTCGATGATAGCTATCTAATATAGCTATGTCAAATGAATGATCGCCCTTGGTAGATGCTCGAGAAGACTTTGTCACCCTGTGAGGTTGGTGACAATGAGTCAGAAAGAGTTTCAACGCGTGAAAGTGATTGAGAATGCAGTGGGCGGGAGGCTGAGCGTGCGCGAAGCAGTAAAAGTCGCGTATCCTACTTGTGGACGCTGGCTGCGATACGAAGAAATTACACTTCCCTACTGATGACGCACATACTTTTGACTAACGATGACGGGTACGAAGCGCCGGGATTGCGCGCGCTGGCTGCGGAGTTGCAGAGCTTCGCCACCGTGAGCATCGTCGCGCCCAGCCGCGAACAAAGCGGCGCGGCGCAGTCGTTGACGCTGCGCCAACCGATCGTGTGTCACTCCATCGCGGAGCGCGAGTGGGCCATCGACGGCACGCCTGCCGACTGCGTCATTGTGGCGCTGCATAAACTTTTGCCGGAGCGGCCGGACATGGTTATTTCCGGGATAAATTTCGGCGCGAACCTGGGCGAGAATGTGTATTACTCGGGAACCGTGGGAGCGGCGCGGGAAGCTGCGTTGCACCATCTCCCCGCCATTGCGATGTCGTTGTGCTCCAAAATTCCTAACGTGAGTTTCGAGAATGCCGCGCGCGTGGCCAGGACGGCCGCGGAGATTATTTTGAAAGAAGGCCTACCTGACCAGGTGCTGTTAAACGTAAATGTACCTGAGCCGTGGACCGGCGGCGTGTGCTTCACGCGTCAATCAAAGAAAATTACAAGAAATCAGTTGAGCGAAGGCAAAGACCCGCGCGGCCGTTCCTACTTTTGGTTATTCGAGCAGAAAATCGATAAGGATGTGGAACCGGAGACGGACTACGCCGCTATCTTTTCAGGTAACGTGTCGATTACACCGTTGCACCTCGACCCCACGCATACCGAGTCGTTGAATCATTTGTCGCATTGGGCCAAACCGATTGCCGCCGCGTTTAAACGCGGACGTTAACCGATGCTGGGTTTCGGCCTTCAGGGGCTAAAGCCGCAACCTGCAAATCAGGAATTTTACGTCACCGCACTGCGATTTTCAGCACACCAAGAGTTTTTATTTACTAGCTTCCGCCGGCGCGTAGATTGGAACAATTCCGTTTTTTTGCATCGCCGCATTGATGGCCGGTACGTCGGTGGAAAGCAGTTCGTGCCATTTGGCGAGCTGCGCGTCCAGTTTCTGATTCAGCTCCGCGAAGACTGCTAGTTCCCCCTCGGTGGGCGCAGTGTCGGCGCTATCCACCGCGCCTTGCAAATAGCCGAGCCAGCTATTCATTTTGGTTGGGTAGTTAAGTTCGTCTTCGCTGGCCTTAGAGTTCACCTGGATCAACTCGTCTTCGACCGCGCCAATTTTCTTGCGCAATTCCTTGGACTGTTCGATGACGGCTTTCGCGTTGTCTTTGGAATTCCAGCGCTTTTCGACCAGGTTAAGCTGCACGCGCAAATCGCGAATCGCCAGGATCGAGCGGTTCATCTCTTCCTGGCGGTCGCGCATTTTCAGCATCAGATCGAATTGTTTCTGAAGGTCGTCCATGGACGTTTTCAAACGGGGATCGATCTTTACTTCCATACTGGCGGTGGAAGTTTTTCCCGCGACGGTAAGCCGCGCCTGATACTTTCCGGGCATGACCAGCGGGCCAACGGGGTCGCCTTCGTCATAAATGGCGGCGGGAATTTTCACCGGAGGTTCGTAACGCAAATCCCAGGCGAATAGATTTGGTCCCGCCTTCGCCGGAATGTGTTCCGCCTCCGCGTCTCGATCGCCTTCGTCAGGCGCCTCTTCAGTCTTTTTTTCTTCGCTGGTAAATGTGCGAATTACTTTTCCCTGGCTATCCAAAATCTCCAATTTGGCGGGAGTCTTAGGTTCTTCTTTCAGGTAGTAATACAGCGACGCACCGAAAGCGGGATTTTCTCCGATGGAATCGCGGCGGCGATTATTGTGGCCGACGCGCGAACGCATCACCGTGGAAGGCGCGAACAGGCGCGCATCTTCGTTGGTGACGCCAGCATTCATCTGGCGCAGCGGGTCGATATTATCGAGCGACCAGAACGCGCGACCGTGTGTCGCGACCAGCAGATCGTCGTCATGAATAATCATGTCGTGGACTGGCGTGGTGGGCAGATTCAGCTGCAAGGTTTGCCAATGCGCGCCATCGTCGAAAGAAACAAAGATGCCCGTCTCCGTTCCCGCATAGAGCATGCCTTGACGCTTGGGATCCTCGCGCACGGCATGCACGTAGGAAGTCTCCGGCAATCCATTGGTGAGTAGCGTCCACGACTTGCCAAAATCGGCGGTCTTGTAAATATATGGTTTTAAATTATCCAGCTTGTGCGCATCCACAGCAGCGTAAGCGGTGCCTGCATCGAATGGTGAAGGTTCTATCAAGCTCACCATGGCCCACTCCGGCAGGCCTTTGGGCGTCACGTTGGTCCAGGACTTGCCGTCATCCCGGGTGAGTTGAATCAGCCCATCGTCGGTGCCCGCCCAGATCACGCCTTTTTGTTTCGGCGATTCCGCCACGGTAAAAATCAAATCATAAAATTCAATGCTGGCCTGATCCTTAGTGATAGGACCACCGGAATCCTGCTGCTTGGTTTTGTCGTTGCGGCTCAGGTCCGGGCTGATGGTCTGCCAGGAGTGCCCGCCATCGGTGGAGCGAAATAAATACTGCGACGTGTGGTACAGCTCATTAGGATCGTGGGGCGAAAAAACAATCGGCATGGTCCAGGTGTAGCGGTATTTCTGGACCGCGGCGTTGTAGCCGTCGGGATCGAGCGGCCACTGCTGGATGTTTTGCACCTGGTGCGTGCGCCGGTCGAAGCGCGAAATATCTCCGAAGTAGGAGCCGGCGTAAACAATGTTGGAATCGCGCGGATCGACCGCGACGTAGCCGCTTTCTCCGCCGCCCACCGGTTCCCAATCGGAGCGGCTGATGAATCCGTGATCGCTCGCGGTGGCGATGCCTACCGAACTGTTGTCCTGCTGCGTCCCGTAAATGCGATAGGGGAAATCATTATCCGCGGTGATGTGATAAAACTGCGCGGTAGGTTGGTTCATTTGCGTGGACCAATTCTTGCCGCCATCGACGGTAATGGTGGCGCCGCCATCGTTGCCGTTGATCATACGATTCGGATTGTTAGGATCAATCCAGAGACCGTGATGGTCGCCGTGCGGCGCGGGAATGCGTTCGAACGATTTGCCTCCATCAATGGAACGGTACAGCCCAGTGTTGGCGATATAAACTTTGTTGGAATCTTTCGGGTCGGCCCACAGGTGCGTGAAATACCAGGCACGTTGCCGGAAGCGATGATCTTCGTTGATGAGCGCCCAGTTTTCCCCGCCGTCGCCGCTGCGGTACAAGCCGCCCTTCTTGGCTTCAATCAACGCGTAAACAACATTGGAATCTTCTCCCGATACGCCCACGCCGATGCGACCCAGCGGGCCGTCGGGCATGCCGTGGCCTTCAATGCGTTTCCAAGTGCTGCCATCGTCATTCGAACGGTACAGCCCATCTTTATCGCCGCCGCTGTTGAGCATCCACGGGGTGCGATAGCCTTCCCACATCGCGGCGAAAAGCACGTGCGGGTTGTGTGGATCGAAAACGATGTCGATGCCGCCGGTGCGATCATCGAGATATAAAACTTTTTCCCAATTTTTGCCGCCGTCACGCGTGCGAAAAATTCCGCGCTCGGTATTCGCGCCATAGGCGTGCCCCAGAGCGGCCACGAAAACGGTGTCCGGATTTGTGGGATGCACGATCACTTTGCCGATGTGGCGGGAATCTTTCAGCCCGATGTTTGTCCAGGTCTTGCCGGCATCATTCGAACGGTAAACCCCATCGCCAAAGGAAATGTTTCCGCGGATACAAGCTTCGCCGGTGCCGGCGTAAATCACATTGGGATCGGATTCGGAAACCGCGATGGCGCCGATGGAGGATACCGCCTCCTTGTCGAATAGTGGATCCCAGGAGACGCCTCCGTCCATCGTCTTCCAAACTCCGCCGGAGACCGCGCCCATGTAATAGGTGTTGGACTGGCTGGTGACGCCAGTCACCGCGAGGACTCGGCCTCCACGAAATGGGCCGATCAGGCGCCATTTCATTGCGCCGTAGAGCTTCGGGTCGATGGTGTTATTGCTCGTCGCGGCGTGATCTTTTTCCTCGTGATCTTTATCTTTTTGTTTTTGTTTCTGCTGTGGGTAGGCGCTGAAAGCAAATGTGCCGAGTAACGCGATCGCGAATGCTGAAACAATTACTGGTTTCCGAACTGCGTGCACGCAAACCTCCTGGGAAATGGCAAGTTGGGCATCGTACAGCGGCTCGTGCTTGGACGGAAGTGTTTTCCGCATTAAGAGCCGATGCGTTACGATGCTGGACCGTGCATGGTTTGACGCGCGGCAACCCCGGCTTGTAACGCCTTGCAGGGCGTTGCGGTAAAGGATGCGACTGAAAACGTGTCAAAGTCCAAAACATACGATGTAGTCGTAGTCGGCGCCGGGGTATTCGGTGCGTGGACGGCTTTTCATATGGCGCGTCGCGGACAGCGGGTGTTGCTCATCGATGCTTATGGCCCTGGCAATTCCCGAGCGAGCTCCGGCGGCGAATCGCGGATCATCAGGATGGGCTATGGCGCGGATGAGTTGTACACGCGATGGGCCATGCGTTCACTGGTGCAATGGAAGGAACTCCTCGCGGAAACGATGGGAACGCCGCCGTTATTTCACCAAACTGGCGTTCTGTGGCTTGGAAACAAAGAGTACGCGCGACTGAGCGAGATGATCGCGGTGTTGACGCGCTGCAAAGTGCCGTTCGAATCGTTGAGCAGCAACGCGATTGTGCAACGTTATCCGCAATTCAGTTCACACGATCTCGGCGTGGGGATTCTTGAAACTGAGAGCGGCGTGTTGATGGCACGCCGCGCGGTGTCGGAGGTGGTGGAAAGCGCGCTAAGCATGGGTGTGGAGTACGGCCAGACGCAAGTTACGCATCTTAGAGCGAGAGATGCGAGTAACTCGAGACTCGCTGCCATTTCCACCAACAATGGCGAGGAAATTTCGGCGGGGCAATTCGTTTTTGCCTGTGGCGCGTGGCTTGGAAAAATATTTCCTGAGATTCTCGGCCCGCGGATATTTCCCAGCCGGCAGGAAGTTTTCTTTTTTGGCGTGCCTCCGGGCGACAGCCGGTTTTCAGCGCGCTCACTGCCAACCTGGCTGATTCAAGCGGACGAAGTGTACGGCATGCCGGACCTTGAATCGCGTGGCTTCAAGATCGCTTTCGATAGTCACGGCGAACGCGTTGATCCAGACACGCAATCGCGTGTAGTGTCGGCGCAGTCAGTCGAACACGTGCGCGAGTACGTAGCAAAGCGCTTCCCTGCCCTGGCAAACGCGCCAATCGTCGAGACCCGCGTGTGCCAATATGAAAACACTTCTAACGGGGATTTTTTGATTGACCGGCACCCTGAAATAAATAATGTGTGGTTCGCGGGCGGTGGTTCCGGGCACGGGTTCAAACATGGCCCCGCGTTTGGAGAATACGCCGCGCAACAGATCTTGGATGGCGGCCCGACTGAACCGCGATTTTCGCTTGCCAGCAAGGCGACGAAACAAAACCGTGCGGTATACTGACGCGCTGACTAACCGCCAGTATCTAAACCAAATGAAACGTTTGCATTTTGCATCCGTCTGTAGGGATGACGGCCCAGCGGCGGTCCATAGTTCGGACATGAAATTGTGTTTAGCGCCATTCGTCTGCACAAAAATTCCCGCAACGATGCAGGCAATGCAGCAAGTAACGCACGGAGGAAAGATGCTTTGGACGATTAAACGGGCGGCACGACTGCTCGTGATAGTTGTGGCTGCGATCCTAGCGAGCCTGACGCCAGCAAACGCGGTGCCGGACAACCCGCCAGAATTTAGAGTTCCGGTGGAGTATTACAAACTCTCCAACGGTCTGCGCGTGGTGCTTTCACCGGATCACACCTCCCCGATCATTTGCGTCGGTGTTTACTATCACATTGGATTTCGCATCGAGCCGCGCGACCGCACCGGCTTCGCGCACCTGTTCGAGCACATGATGTTTCAAGGCTCGCAAAATCTGGGGAAGATGGAATTCATCAAGCTGGTGCAGCAAAACGGCGGGATCCTGAACGGCTCGACGCGTTTTGACTTCACCAATTATTTCGAGACGCTGCCTGCTAATAAGCTTGAAACCGCGTTGTGGGCTGAAGCCGACCGCATGGGCGGCCTCGCGGTCAACGAAGATAATTTAAAGAATCAGCAAGGAGTGGTCGGCAACGAAGTAAAAGTGAACGTGTTGAACAGCCCGTACGGCGGCTTTCCGTGGCTGGACATGCCGCAATATGCCAACACCAATTGGTACAACGCACACAATTTTTATGGCGACTTGAAGGACATCGAGAGCGCGACGCTTCCCGAGGTGCAATCGTTTTTCAAAACGTACTACGCGCCGAACAATGCCGCGCTGGCGATTGTGGGGGATTTTGACCCCGCCCAAGCCAAGCAATTCGTGGAGAAATATTTTGGCGGTTTGAAATCTTCGCAATTGCCGCCGCAGCCGGATCTTACCGAGCCGCGTCAGGAAAAGGAAAAACAGGCCATCAAAAAGGATCCCCTAGCAACGAAACCCGCTCTCGCATTGGGTTATCACATGCCGGACCGCAATACTCCCGAGTATTACGCCATGGGCCTGATCGACGAAATGCTGATCGAAGGCGATGACAGCGTGCTGCATCAGGAGTTGGTGCAAAAAAAAGGTTACACCGGCGCAGTAAACGGCGGCATCAACCTGCTCGGCACGCCCTGGAATTACAACGGGCCGATGCTGTTCATCACCAACATGATTCACGATCCAGCGACCACCCCGGAAACCATCGTGCAAACCATCGATAGCTCCATCGAGCCGCTGCGCACGAAACCTGTGGATCAAAAAATGCTCGATCGCGCGCTAGTGAAGCTGCGCTCTGACCTGTATGACACCATCGGCGGCCAAGGCGGATTTGGATTGGTGGACCTGCTGGCTAGTTTTGCGTTGTTCGATGACAATCCCGCACGCGTAAATTCGCTCGTTGCGGAATATGAAAAGGTGACCCCGGCACTCATCCAAAAAACAGCGCAGGAATATTTGCGGCCTGGAAATCGCACCGTGCTTCTGATTCAACCTGCCCCGGCCGCAACGGTTAAGCCCGCCGGCGATAGCGAGAAGAAACAGTGATGGAGCGAACGATGACAGTAACGCGCACCATGAAGTTTTTGCTAGTGAATGCAATATTCCTTTTTGCCGCTACTCACACGTCGGCCCAAGCGCCGGCCGCGGCGCAAAAACAAACACCTCCTGCGGGCGGCCCTCCGAAACCCTTCAATGTTCCCGCACACGAATCCTTTACTTTGCCGAACGGCATGCGCGTCACATTGGTACCGTACGGAAGTATTCCCAAAGTGGCGATCAGTCTGGCCGTACGCAGTGGCAATTTGAACGAGCCGCAGGATCTCTTGGGCGTTGCGGACATCACCGGCGAATTGCTGAAAGAGGGCACCAAGACCCTGAGCGCCCAGGAGGTCGCTGAAGACGCGGCCCGAATGGGCAGTAGCCTAAGCGTTGCGGTAGGAGCGGACGAAACCGCGATCGATGTGGATGTGTTGTCGGAATACGGCGCCCAAGCCGTAGGTTTGGTAGCTGATGTGGCCATGCACCCCGCGCTGCCGGAATCGGAATTGGCGCGTTTGAAAGCAAATTTGCTACGGCAAGTATTGGTCGCAAAATCTCGTCCTGGCCAAATTGCCTTGGCGCGTTTCCGCAAATTGCTCTACGGCGATCATCCTTACGGAGAAATTTTGCCGACGGAAGCGAGCTTGAACAAAATAACCATCGACGATGCGCGCAAGTTTTACGCCGCCAACTACGGAGCGCAGCGCGCGCATCTTTATGTAGCGGGAAAATTCGATGTCGCCGACGTGAAGAGAGCCGTCGCCGCCGGATTCTCGGATTGGAACAAAGGCACGCCTCCTGTTTTGAACGTGCCCCATCCCAAAACGCAGCGGCTGTTGGATGTGACTGACCGCCCGGGCGCGCCGCAATCCACAATTTATGTGGGCTTGCCGGTCATCGATCCCACTAACCCTGACAATATTCCGTTGACGGTGACTAACGCGCTGCTGGGCGGTTCGTTCAGCTCGCGCATCACTTCCAATATTCGCGAGCAGAAGGGTTACACCTACTCACCGAGCAGCCAGCTTTCGCGGCGTTACCACGACGCGTATTGGGCTGAAATTGCCGACGTGACCACCGCAGCCACCGGACCGTCGCTCAAGGAAATTTTTGGAGAGATCGATCGCTTGCAAAAAGAACCTCCGGGAGCAGCGGAGTTGAAAGGCATTCAGAGCTATATGTCCGGACTCTTCGTGATTCAGAATTCCACGCGGCAGGCTCTAATTGGGCAATTGCGCAATGTGGACCTGCAAGGGCTCGGCGAAGACTACCTGAAAAATTACGTGCAGAGAGTGAACGTTGTTACCCCCGAAGATGTGCAACGCATGACCGCCAAATACATCAAGCCGGAACAAATGACCATCGTGGTGGTCGGCGATAAATCAAAAATCACTGAACAATTGGCGCCTTACGCAGGAACGCCAGAAGCCGACAAATAGATCTGCATCTGGCTCAGTGACTGCCGCGCCGTTGACGATTTGTTGTGCGAATTAGCGTGCGGAGAGCGGCGTTGACGGACCGATCGTCTGGAAAATGCTTTGCAACATCTGGCGAGAGAAGCACGAGATTCGTTCCGGCGTTGAAGCGTGCGGCATACTTGCTGCGTACACCGTTTTTTAATTTAGAGAAGTCATACTCCTGACGTAACTCGTCAGCCTTTTGCTTCTTAACCTTTTTCTTCATAGTGATTCAATCAGCCAGGTTGCTTCCCGATCGCTAGCTAGCCGGAGGATTTGGCGGCGGCGCGCTTGTGGCGGGTTGATTTGTGCCGGTATAAATTCTTGTCCGCATCAGACAACAACTTTTCAATTCGCCCACCATCGCCGCGATAGGTGGAAACTCCGATGCTGGCGGACACCGCGGGCTCTTCGGGATCATTGCGCATGACCTCGTGAATTCGCAAGGCTACCTTATGGGCATCGTTTTCTGGCGCTTCGGGGAGCACCAACACAAATTCGTCTCCGCCGTAACGCGCGGCAGTGTCCACAGCACGGATGTTCATTCTCAAAGTATCCGCCAAGCGGCAAATAGCGCGGCTGCCTACCAGGTGGCCGTAGGTATCATTAATTTTCTTCAAGCCGTCGACGTCCAGCAACAAAATCGAAAAGGGTCTGCCGGTGCGATTGCTGCGTTCCATTTCTTTCTCGAGTACGTCGAGCAGCCGGCGATAATTCGCCAGGCCTGTTAGAGGATCGCTTACCGCCAGGTGGCGCACCTTCTCGAACAGGCGCGCGTTATCCAGCAAAGCGCCGCCCAGCGCGACGATATAACTCATCACCGTCAAGCCTTGTGCCAGAGCGAAAGGCGCGTCCTGCAGGTGTTCGGATTGCGACGCCGCGCATTGCGCAGCGAGATTAAGCGCGGCGGTGGCATAGATGGCTTTGTCGAAAGCGCTCGCATCGCTCGTCAATCGGCGGCGATACCAGATAACGCTAGCCAGAAAAATCGCGCCAGGAAGAAGTTGCTGCGGACTGGGGAACAGTGCGAATGGGTGCGGTGAAACCTCCGGCGGCAGCCGCCGAAGCGTCGCGGTAATTAAATAGGAAGCAGAAATTACGGCGACGAGCGCGGCCACCAGCTCCCGGCGTGGATGATGCGAGCGCGGCAAGAAGCGCTCCACAAGGAGCGCGACAATTAAAAGCAGCGCGAACACCATACGGCTTTCCCACCACGCTACCGGCGCCCACAGAAATTCCAACGGCGCATCGCGCAAGAGCTGGAAAAAAAGAACGCTGGTAGCCGTGAGCACCGCGCCGGAAACCATGAAACCCACGCCGAGAATCAGCGAGATGCGGTCTTGCGTGCCCTGAAATCGCACCAGCGTTACGGCCGCGAAAACAAATGCCAGCAAGCCGGTGATGACCTGCAAATACCCCTGCAGTACGGGGTCAGCCTGCAGCGATTTGCCGCGCAACCAGTAAGCGGCGAGCAATACCCCAGTAAATGCCACGGCGTGAAGAAGCGCGGTGGTCGCCGGTTTGCGACTCTTCCATAAGAATGTTAGGGGCATGAAGTTGTTGGCGGCTTATTCTTGCCGTCAGTTTAATTAGACTATGCGGTGGCGCAGCGTAGTTTGCCGGGTGTCAAGCAGAGTAAATTAAACGATACCGTACGGTGGAACCTGCCGAAGTACAGCGACCCTGTTCGCGCGTACCTGCACCAAATTAACACTCCTGACAATGGGGATTTTTTGCGTATGGCGAAAAACTTTGCGCTTGCGCCACCTCCGAACTTCTTGCAGAGTTACTGGCATTGAAACGATTCAATAGCGTCAAATAGCCACAGCATTTCTACCGGCGTTAAGAGCATCATGCGCCAAAGCGATTGCCGTTCCGTGCCGCACAGAGGAGGAATTTTTTGAGCAGTGAAGCCGCCGTCACTGGCGCACCGCGATTGCGGCGTGCCCTCACCCTCTGGAATCTGGTGATCATCGGCATGGTGATTGTGCAGCCCATCGCGCCGATGGGAATTTACGGGGTGATCAGCAATAAAGCCGGCGGCCATGTGGTTACCACCATCCTGATCGCCATGGTGGCCATGTTGTTTACGGCCATCAGCTACGGAAAAATGGCGCGCGCTTATCCGAGCGCGGGCTCCGCGTACACTTACGTGGGCCGGGAAATTCATCACGGGTTCGGTTATTTAACCGGCTGGGCCATGGTGATGGATTACATTTTAAATCCGCTGATCTGCACCATCATCTGCAGCAAATTGACGCAAAACATTCTTCCGGGCATGCCTTATTGGGTGCTGGCGATTTTTTACGCGGGATTTTTTACCATTCTGAATTTACGGGGGGTTAAGACTTCCGCGCGCATCAATGATGTTCTCGCTGCCGGAATGTCCATCGTGGTAGTGGTGTTTTTCGTCTTTATTATTCGCTTTTTATGGGGTTTGCATGTGTATGGTGCGCGATTTTTTACCCAGCCTTTCTATAACCCCGCGACCTTTAGCTTTTCGGGCGTTTTCCAAGGCACCTCCATCGCAGTGCTGACCTACATCGGGTTTGATGCCATCTCCACATTCTCGGAAGAGGTGGAAAATCCGCGGCGAAATATTTTGTTGGCCACTGTTCTGGTTTGTGTAATCACCGGCGTACTATCGTCGCTGGAGGTTTACGCCGCACAGTTGGTGTGGGGTTCCAAGCCGTTTCCCGACGACAAGGTGGAATCCGCGTTCCCCATCGTGGCTCAGCAAGTAGGAGGTTTTTTCCTTTTTCAGCTGCTGAATTTTACGATTCTAATCGCCAACATCGGCTCGGGCATCGGATCGCAATTGGCGGCCGCGCGGTTGCTCTATGGAATGGGGCGTAACGACGCGCTGCCCAAGGGATTTTTTGGAAAGATCAGCGCGCGGCTGCGCATCCCGCAGAACAACGTAATTTTGATTGGCGCGCTCGCGCTGCTGGGCGCCTTCCTCATTACCTACGAACGCGGCGCAGAATTGTTGAATTTCGGGGCGTTCATCGCGTTCATGGGAGTGAATGCCGCGTCGTTCATGCATTATTTCGTTCGCGCCAAGGAAAAGAAAATTGGCAACTTGCTGGTTCCTGCGCTGGGTTTTTTGATTTGCGGATTTATCTGGTGGAATTTAAGCCCCCCAGCAAAGATTGTTGGAACCATTTGGCTGGCGCTGGGGATTGCCTACGGAGCTTGGAAAACTTCATGGTTCCGCAACGAAATGTCATTTGATGCTGCGCCTGAACAACAGATTGAGTAACGAATGGCTGGAACAAAAGCTTGGATAGTTTTGCGAAGGAAATATTTTTCTGACGGCCCGGAGGTCGAGTGAAGCGGCAAGGTAATAAAGACGCCACGGTAACGATGCGGGATGTGGCCGAAACCAGCGGATTTTCGCCCGCTACCGTTTCGATTGTGCTGAATAATGCGCCTCTGGCTCGTTACATCGCGCCGGCTACAAAAAAACGCATCGAGGAGACCGCCAAAAAATTAGGCTACCGCCCCAACGCGATGGCGCGATTCCTGCGCAGCAAGCGCAGCCACAGCGTAGGCGTGATGATTTTCGATATTACCGACCCCTTTTGCACGCCGGTGCTGCGCGGCATCGAAAATGCCCTCTATCAATGTTCTTACGTTCCTATTTTTGCGGACGCGCACAATCAGCGGAATCGCTTCGAACGTTACCTGGAAATGTTGCTTGATCGTCACATCGAAGCGCTGATCGTGGTCGCGAATTGGCTCTTCGTGGACATTCATCTGCTTGCGGACATCGGCAAACGTAATATTCCCGCGGCCACCATCGGTTGCGAATTGCCCGGAGACACCGTCAGTTCCATCATCGTGGATAACGAAGCGGGCGGGCGTCTGGCGCTTGAGCATCTTTATCAACTTGGCCACCGCAAGATCGCTTTCATCCGCGGGCCAAAGATGCTGGTGGATAGTGCGCCGCGCTGGCGAGGCATTCAAAAATTTGCGCAGGGTGTGGGTTTGGAGATCGACCACGCGCTGGTAGTCCAACTCCCGGATTCCTTTGACCCCAATTCAGGATTCGAAAACGGTCAGCGTTTCACCGACGAACTGTTACAGAAAAAAAAGCGCTTCACGGCTTTGTTGGCATTCGACGATCTCACCGCTCTTGGCGCTATCCGCGCATTAACCAAGGCTGGCCTGAAAGTTCCGGAACAATGCTCGGTGATCGGCTTCGACGATGTGCCGCTGTCGTTGCTCGCGGCTCCGCCCTTGACCACCGTGCGCCAGCCCTTGGAAGCGATGGGCGGCATGGCGGTGAACGTGATTATGGAAGGCGTTAACGCCAACCTGGAAAAGCGCGAAGTAAGCATCGCGCGGCACCGTACGAATCCGGAGTTGGTCATTCGTGAATCGACGCGCGCGGCCGCGCTTTCTGGTGACGATTAAGCTGCCTCGACCGGTGATATTTCGCTTCAGTTTCGTGGGCCGTATACACAGAGTTGCGCAACTCCATTGGACCTCGCGCCCACTTTATGGTATTACATTTACACAAATGTAATGGAGGGACGCCATGGAGTCAGCGATTACCGTCAAGGGTCAGGCTACAATCCCCAAGGCTATTCGCCAACATCTAGGGTTGAAACCCGGAGATCGGGTCAAGTTCTTTGTGCATCCCGATGGCAGCGTGGTTCTCTTGCCGAAACTCTCTGCGGCAGCTCTACGAGGCATCATTAAATCCAGACGTCGGCGGCCTGTAACGATCGATGAGATGACCGAGGCTGCTGCTGAAGGTGCTGGTGGTGTCGGGCCACGAGCGGGACGTCGGTGATCGGGCTCGACACGAACATTCTCGTTCGCTACCTCACCCAAGACGACCCGATACAGTCGGCGAAGGCACGGGAGATAGTCGAGCGGCGGCTAACTGAGGAAAAGCCCGGCTTCGTCAGCATTGTCGCGATGGTCGAGACCGTGTGGGTTCTTGAGCGTGCCTATGGGCTAAGACCCCACGAAATTGTAGGTGCCGTCGAACGCATGTTGCAAACAGATGTGCTCGTTGTAGAGAACGAGCAAGAGGTTTTCACCGCCATGATCGCGCTGAAGGAAGGACCGGGTTCGCTCGCCGACGCTGTAATCGCAGCACTAGGTGCCAGAGTGGGCTGCTCCTCCACGATGACATTCGACCGGCAAGCACTGCGACTTCCAGGTTTCGAACTTCCCTAACGTACGCGGTTCTTCAGGTAAGACGTTCAAATCAAATCATTTCGTAGTATCCGTGTTCACGCGAGCAAGAGGATGCGGCCTGAGTACGCAACCCAATTAAGAAAAAACGCGAGCAAAACTCGCGCCTTTTTCGTTGGTGGATTACTGAATTATTCCTTCGGCAGAAAAACTCCGGACGGAGTCATGAACTCCACTTGCGGAATTTCACTGGTCACGCGAATGCGCTCGAATCGTCCGCGCTTCCCGCCGCTACCTTCAAAGGTGAGCAGATATTGGTTGTTAAGATGAGTGGAAATCTCGTCGAAATAACTTTTGAGCGTAACCGGAGGCCCAAAACCCAGGAAATAAGCTTCCGCGCCAGTTTCCTCCGAAACTTCGCTTAATTCCGATTGCGCGTTATTCACGCGGAAAAATCCACGTCCGACGTGCCCCGCATCAGGAGCATATATGGTCCAGATATTAATGTTGTTCTTCTGCGCGTTTTCGATCGTGGGATCCACGTCAGGACTGATAGGTCCAAAATTTCCGCGGAAATAATCGATACCCGAAGAAATCAACATGATAGAGCGTCGTTCACCTTCTCCCGGCAGTCGTTTAATCAAGTCCTGCAGTTCCAGATAAGGGCTTGAAAAGGCGCCAAATCCACCATAAGGAATGCGCAAGGCTTTGGCTGCGACCGCGTGGTCCTTGGTGAAATCCTGACCCACGATGGCCGCACCGTTGCGCCCGTAAAACACGCCGATATACGTGGTCGGCGGCTGAGCCATCATGAAAGCCCTCAAGTCATTCCATTGGTTGGCGATATCCTGGTCCAGCGAATCATCGATCAATACGGCGAGAAAAAGGGTTTCTCCCCTGCGCCAATCGGCCACCTGCAAGCGTTCCTTGCCTTGGTAAAGCTCGACGTCGTCTTTTTTAATCGGCGGCGGTTGTGTGTTTTTCTTGCCTACCGCGGTAACTGTGGTGGTAACCGGTTCGGCAGCTCGAACAGCCGTAGCCGTGAAGCTAGCGACCGCAAGCGCGGCAGCCAGCAAAATACTCGTTCTCTGCTTACTCATCGTCTTCATTTCCTCACTCTTTTCTTCCGTCTATCGCATTAGATGCACAAAGTATGCAAATTGGCTTATTCGCGCTGCGTCATATAAGGGTCAATAGAATGTCCAGATTTGGTGGCGCAAACACCTGTAGCATCACGACCTTAAAGTTGGCATCTACCGGGAAGTGTGCTGAAATGCCCCCGCCACACTGCCTGCCTGGGAGCCGTTCTCTTGAAAAGCTACATTGGCGCGATTGATCAGGGCACCAGCAGCACGCGCTTTATGGTATTCGATAAAAGCGCCAGGGTGGTCGCGCTGGCACAGGCAGAACATGAACAGATTTTCCCGCGGCCCGGCTGGGTGGAGCACGACGCGCGCGAGATTCTGCGACGCACCCGCGAAGTCATCGCGGAAGGATTGGCCCAGCGCGGCCTCCAGGCTGCCGACCTGGCGGCCATCGGTATAACCAATCAGCGCGAGACTACAGTGGTGTGGAACCGCAAAACCGCCGAGCCCATCTCCAACGCGATTGTGTGGCAAGACACCCGGGTGTCCGAAGACGTGACGCGATTCGCTGCAAACGGTGGGCAGGATCGTTTTCGCGCCCAAACGGGCTTGCCGCTAAGCACCTACTTCAGCGCGTTGAAACTCAGGTGGCTGCTGGCAAATGTGCCGGGTGCCCGTAATAAAGCGAATGCCGGTGACCTACTCTTTGGAAACATAGACACATTTTTGGTCTGGAATCTTACCGGTGGCCCAGCAGGCGGAGTGCACGTCACGGATGTAACCAACGCCAGCCGCACGCAACTTTTCAATTTGCAATCACTGGATTGGGATCCCGCTCAGCTTGCCGCGTTTGACATTCCTCGTGCCATGCTGCCGCGAGTTTGTTCCAGCAGCGAAATTTACGGCGAGGCCGCGATCATCGAAATCAAAGGGGTGCCGATCGCAGGCATTCTCGGCGATCAGCAAGCGGCGCTCGTCGGCCAAGCTTGTTTCCAACCTGGCGAAGCGAAAAACACTTACGGTACCGGTTGTTTTCTTTTAATGAACACCGGCGAACGGATGGTGCCTAGCAAATGCGGCTTGCTCACCACGGTAGCTTATAAATTTGGCGGCCAGCCTGCTCATTACGCGCTGGAAGGCAGCGTGGCCATCGCGGGAGCGCTGGTGCAATGGCTGCGCGACAATCTCGGCTTAATCCAGCGCAGCGAAGATGTGGAGACACTGGCGCGCACCGTGACTGATAATGGCGGCGTTTATTTTGTGCCGGCGTTTTCCGGATTGTACGCGCCGCACTGGAAAGAGAATGCGCGCGGCGTGATTGCGGGGCTTACCCGTTACGCGAACAAAGGCCACCTCGCGCGTGCCGTACTGGAAGCCACGGCGTACCAAACGCGCGAAGTGGTGGAAGCGATGGAAGCGGATTCCGGAATTTCGCTCGCCAATCTGCGGGTGGATGGCGGTATGGTCGTCGATGAATTGTTAATGCAATTCCAGTCCGATATTTTGCGTCGCGAAGTTTTGCGTCCGGTGATTCAAGAGACCACTGCGTTGGGCGCCGCTTACGCTGCTGGATTAGCCGTTAAGTTTTTTTCCGGGCTTGAGGAACTGCTCGCCAACTGGGCAGTGGCCCGCACCTGGAAACCGAGACTCGACGAAGCGAATCGCGAACAGCTTTACAGGCAATGGAAAAAGGCCGTGGTTCGCTCATTGGACTGGGCCGATTCGTAAATTTAAAACGCAAGAGGAGATTCAATGACAATGCCGTCGCCGCTGCTCGGCGAATTTCTGGGCACCATGATTATGATATTGCTGGGCGATGGCGTGGTTGCCGCGGTGCTTCTGAAGCGTTCAAAAGCGGAGGCCAGCGGTTGGATGGTTATCACCGCGGGCTGGGCGTTCGCGGTAATGGCGGGAGTATTCGTGGCACTTGCTTGCGGCGGCGAGGCAAACTTGAATCCCGCGGTCACGTTAGGCCTTGCGGTGCGCACCGGAATCTATAGCAAGTTGCTGCCTTTTTTTGTGGTGCAATTACTCGGCGGAATCGCGGGAGCGGTGCTCGTCTGGCTGCAATATCTTCCGCACTGGCGTGAGACACCGGATACTTCCGCCAAACTTGGGTGCTTTTGCACCTCTCCGGCGATCGGCAGCTTTTTGCCAAACTTGCTGAGTGAAATCATTGCCACCTTTGTTTTGATATTTGTTATCGGTGCGATCTATTCGCGGCTGGTGTTTGCCAATGGCCCGGCGCCGGGATTTTTAGCGGTATATCTCGTTTCGAGTTTGGTGTGGGGAGTCGGGCTTTCGCTGGGCGGCTCCACGGGTTATGCCATCAATCCCGCGCGCGATTTGGGGCCACGCATCGCGCATGCGATTTTACCGATCGCAGGCAAAGGCGGGTCCGATTGGGGCTACGCTCCGGTGCCCATCCTCGGGCCGCTGGTGGGCGGGGCTTTGGCGGGACTATCGCTGCGGCTTCTCAATATTTGAAATATCATTTCAATTGAAATGAATCCTGCCCGTTCCATCTTGCTGGCTGCCTCGCAGAACGCCTGGCTGCGCAATCACGCGGCCAGGCACAAATTTGTGCGCCGCGCCGTTTCGCGATTCATGCCTGGCGAAGAACTCCGCGACGCGCTGGCCGCCGCGCAGCGTTTGCAAACCAAAAATATCGGGGCGATTTTCACCCGCTTGGGAGAAAACATAACGGACCAAGCTGAAGCGCGCAGTGTCACCGAGCATTACCTGGAAGTTTTGCGCAGCGTCCGGGAACAACAGTTGGACGCGGAAGTATCGGTGAAACTCACACAGTTGGGACTCGACCTGTCTCCCGAGCTTTGCTACGGCAATTTGAAAACCATCATCCACCAGGAAGATCCGCGGCGCGTGGTGTGGATCGACATGGAAGCCAGCAATTACGTGGATGCTACGTTGCAGCTTTACCGGCGCGCGCTCGGCGAGTTTCCGAACGCCGGTGTTTGCCTGCAAGCGTACTTACATCGCACTAAAAATGATCTGGCGACGCTGCTGCCCTTGCGGCCATCGATTCGCCTGGTAAAAGGCGCTTACAGCGAGCCGCCTGAGATTGCGTTCCCGGAAAAGTCGCGCGTGGATGAAAATTATTTTCTGCTCGCCAAGGAAATGCTGCTCGCAAAAAAGGCCGAGCCAAAAATCCGCGCGGCGTTTGGAACGCACGCCATGGTACTGTTGCGGCGCATTTCAGAATTTGCCGCCACCAGCGGCGTTCCGAAGACCGACATAGAAGTGCAGATGCTTTACGGCATCCAGAGCAGTGAGCAGGAACGTCTCGCCCGCGAGGGTTATCGTTCAAAAGTTTTGGTGTCCTACGGCATCCATTGGTATACCTGGTTTATGCGGCGCTTGGCGGAACGGCCGGCAAATTTGTGGTTTGTGGCGCGTAACCTTTTTAATTTTCGCTAACGACTTACGAAACGTCAGTTACTAAGTTTTGCAAGAGCGCTTCGCAAAATATGACTACCAGCAAGTCAAAAACGCCGCGTGAGCTCATGCCGTCAGTTCCGGCCGCGGCGGTGATGAGTTTTCTGAAAGACACGCGAGGCCTGCTGACCTGGACGACCCGCGATCTGGCCGAAACGCTCGACATCCCCGCAAGCGAGGCCGCCAAAGTAATCACCATCATGGAAATGCAAGGTTATGTAAAAGCCGCGCAAGCCGCCCGTGAATGGTTCACTACCCCTGCCGGGCAAACCATTTCAGGATCGAAGCTGCCGCACTACACGCCCGAGCGCGTCGCCGCCGCGTTGGCCGGTCTGAAGGAACGCATCGCAGCGGCTCGCAAGGATTTTAAAACGCCTTTTAAAATCTCCGCAGCCGTGGCGTTTGGCGATTTTCTCAGTGGCCGCTCGCGTGTGCAGGCTCCCGACGTGGGCATCGAACTTGCAAAGCGCAAGTCTGATGCAGGCGCAAAGCCTTCAGCGACGGAGGCCAAAGCACGCCACGCCTTCTTGAAACAACTACGTGGCAAAAATACTCCGCTCAACGTTCAGCCCTACCAGGAGTGGATGAGCAAGCGTTCACACCAAAAACTGTTGCGCCCTTAAACCGGTTAAACAGTGACCATCCTGGACGGAGCTATGCAGATCGGCCATTATTCCGGCGCGCAAATGCTCGTTTGCGCCGCTAAAATGGCGTGCTAACATATCGGACTGTTCGGAACAGCCCGAGGCAAAATGACCAAAAAACCGAAGACTACCAAACCTGGTGTTGTGCAAAAAATCATCGAACCGCGCGTCCCGCATGAGAAGGAAATGGCCGAGATCGCCATAGAGGGCGCCGATCATCTATATCGCGAGATTCGTATCGAGAACACCCTGGAAGATGCTAAGGGCAAGGCAGTTAAGCTAAAACCCGGGGCCCAAGTGGAAGTCACCGTGGAAGCCGATCCAAAGGAAACTGCGCCAGTCAGGTAACCGCGACACTGCCCGATTTTCGGCCACGAATACAGGAGCCCGCTCGAGGTAGCTAGGCTGAGGCCCGGCTCGCCTTCTCCTCTGCTTTAGTCTGCTTGTCCGCAACATCTGGGGCTTTTTCACCGTTTGCCTTTGCATCTGGCTCACCCTCTGCCGCGGCAGCATCTTCGACGACTGAATTGAGTTCCGCGCCGAACAATAGCGAAGCACCCGAAACGTAAAACCACAGTAAGAGAATAATGACCGCGCCCAGCGACCCATACGTCGCGCTGTACCTGTCAAAAAAGTGTAGATACGCTTTCAACGCAAACGACGCGGCCAGCCATAAAGCCACCCCGGCGATAGCCCCCGGGGTTATCCAGTGCCACTTTTGCTCCTTCACGTCCGGCGCAAAAAAATAAACCAAAGCAAAACCAAGCAACACCAGAGCAATGGCGACCGGCCACTGCGCGATTCTAGTAACGATCTTCACGATCCCGCCGGAAAACGCCTCGGCCGTAGGACCACCCGCCAGCACGATGGCCACTGCGCCGATAAGCAGAATCGCTACTGCCAGCGTGAGTCCAAGCGCGACCGCGTTCCTTTTAATAAAGGAGCGACCCTCATGAACTTCATATTCCGCATTCAAGGTGTCCATAATCGCGGACATTCCCGCGGAAGCAGACCACAGCGAAAATACCAGCCCTATTGACAATTTTGAAATGGAGTGCGCCTGGTCAACTTCCGTGAGGGTCTTCTGTACTAACGTGGAAGCAGAACCAGGAAGTAAGCTTCCTAAAAAGTCGAGGACCGCCTCTTGAACGTGCGCGCCCTTGCCCGCAAAGACTCCCAATACCGCGATAACGCAAATCAAAAGCGGAAACAAAGCTAGGAAGAAATAATAAGCCAGCTGCGCGGAGCGCCCGAATACATCATCTTCGCCGGCTTCTTTCCACGTGCGCTTGAATATCTCAGACCAACTGACGGAGGAAGGCTTAATGATGGCCGGCATGAAAAATATCGCATCCTTGCAGCCGCGCTACCGGCAGATAATTTCAAGCTCGAGGGGAGACAATACACGCAGAACGATCCCTCTCAGCGCTTGAGGCCCGTATCATCCCTCAAGTCTTCCGCGCGATTCCATCATGGATTGCAGGTAATGTTCAGTTTATACTCCTGTACCGGATGGCGCGGTATTCAGCAGATCTATAAGAGTTCAAGCGCACCGGCAAACCCAGTAGGCAGGTCGAGACACCCTCAGTCATCTCGATGCCCCGTATGCGACGAACTTTAACAATCCATTGCCCTAAGCGTCATGAAAACCGCGTATTCGATTGGATCTCAATTAAACGAATCACTCTGGAGGAACAGGAATGCCTGGAATAAAACTTTGTCTTCGCGCGTTCGGCTGCGGGCTGCTTGCCCTCGGTCTCACTTGGTCGGCTCATGCCCAGTGCCGGCTCAACTCCCCGTCAGGAAAAATTAAGCACGTGGTGTACGTGGAATTCGACAATGTCCACTTCACCCGTGACAATCCCAATGTGCCTTCCGACCTTGAGCAAATGCCTAACCTTCTCAACTTTATTAAACAGAACGGGGCCCTCGATACCGGCGATCACGCTGTGCTCATATCGCATACCGCCAACGACATTCTCACCACACAAACCGGCCTTTATTCCGACGATGAGGGAATCTTCATCGCGAACAGCTTCGGTGTTTTCGGACCCGCCGGCTCCGGCCTGTTCCCTTCAGCCTTCTTCTACTGGACTGACCTGGTGTCCGATATCACTCCGGCGACCGCGGACAATTCCTTTGCGCTCACTACGTCTTCCGGCCAGAATGTGCCGGCTCCGTGGGTGCCCTTCACCCGCGCCGGTTGCGACGTCGGCGCCTTTTCCACCGCCAACATCGTCCTGGAACGCGCACCTTTCGACGTAAAGAAGGTTTTCGGTGCTGCTTCTCCGCAAGCTGGGGAGACCACGTCCAACCAGACCAACGATTTCATCGGCGCAGCCATCCACTGCGCGCTCGGGAGCCCCCTTTGCACGCCGCAAAACAATGCCGTAGCGGATTTGCTCCCAAGTGAACCAGGCGCCTACTCTGGCTACCAGGCGCTCTTTGGGCTGAAGTATATGATTCCCGTCCTTGGCTCCCTCACGGATTACAACGGAACGCCTATCACCGGATTCAGCCAGCTCAACTTCAACCCGCAACCGGCTCAGACGCTTGCGGTCGTTGAAACCATGCTGAAGAAAGGCATTCCCGTAGTGTTCGCGTACATCGCGGATGCTCACGACAATCACGAAGGCGCCGGTCTCAGCAAGGAATCCACCTTCGGTCCCGGCGAGGCTCCGTACGTGAAGCAACTTAGCGACTACAACGCCGCCTTTGGAACCTTTTTCGCCAACCTCAAGGCTGCCGGAATCGACCAAAGCAACACGCTTTTCATATTCACCCCCGATGAAGGCGACCATTTCTCGGGTGCAGCTCCGAACCCCGCAAGTTGCGACGGCGTAAACGTTCCATGCACTTACGGACTAAACGGAGTTGGCGAACTTGACTTCGACTTAAGTCTTGCCGTTGCGAACGCCGGAGTCAAAACACCGTTCACCTTCCACACCGACGATGCCGCCACTACTTATGTACAAGGCAATCCTGATCCGAGCTCACCAGCCGTCCGCACCCTTGAAAAAACCATGGCCAGCCTCAACACCGTCAATCCGCAAACCGGCGTGGCGGAAAGCTTGCTCGGCACCGGTCTTGGGCCCAGTTTGCAAGGAGCCATCGTTGATAAAACGGGTCAGAAGCTCCTGCATATGAGTTCCGCATCGGACCCGAATCGCGATCCGACCTTTACCTTTTTTGGCGATCCGAACTTCTTCTTCGAGTCCACCGGCAGTCTCAGCCCGATTGTGGGCCCGGGTTTCGCCTGGAATCACGGAGACATTCAGCCAGAAATCGCTCGTACTTTCATCGGCATGGTTGGACCCGGCGTGCGGCCCATCGGCGTGACGCAGCCCGCTGATTTCTTCACCGACCACACTGACGTTCGTCCGACGATGATGTATCTTCTGGGCCTAAACGACGACTACCAACATGACGGGCGGGTCATCCTCGAAATGCTTGATCCGAACACGCTCTCCGGCACCCTGCACGCTCATTCTCATACGCTGCTCGAGCTTGGACAGATCTACAAACAAATCAACGCGCCTTTCGGCTCTCTCGCGCAAAGCACTCTGACTGTCTCCACTTACGCGATCGAAAGCACTTCCCAAGGCGATACAATCTATACCAACCTTGAAAATCGCATCGCGTCCTGGACCGCCCAACGCGATGCCCTGGCCACTCAAATTAAACAATTGCTTTCCCAAGCGCAGTTCAGCGGCCTCGCCATCAACGAACAGCAGGCCAAGCAACTCATAAGTTCGAGTCAGACACTTCTGGACCAGGCTAGCGCCTGCGCATCAAGTCCGGCGGCCTGCGTCAACTAAGCTCCGGACCGCGGTCGTCTCAGGCGTTTAAGTTGCAGTGAACGAGGGCGCGGGGGTTCTTGCAGAACCCCTTTGCTCTCGTTTTTTTTTGGTTGTAGAAGTTGTCTAAATATTTGCCGCGACTCGCTGTAGCATCAAGTTATGCCGCGACTCAACATTCCGACGTCGCATTCTGCGCGCAACATCAGGGACAATGCGCCATCAAATAGTGCGCATCGCCGATCATGATGGCCGCCGCGGCGGCGTCAACGCCCTTTCCTGATTGTGCGTTCAGTTCATTGATAAACGCCTGGTAGATATTATTCGCCGTGACGCAGTTACCAGCGGCCCGCGCGTTGGCCGCAGCGTTGAGTTTGGCGAGCAAGGAATTCGCTTCGCCATTATTTTTGATTTTGCCGGCGCCCAGGAACTGCGTCACGTCGCCTTTAATGCTGTCCGGCGTAACAATCACCGTGAAGGTAACCGAAGTCGTCCCGGTGTTGTTCACATTGTCCGTTGCAGTGATGCTGAAGGTATGGGAACCAAGTGTCAGCTCCGTTAAAAGGTTGATCACCTGGCCGTTCTGCAGGCCGAGGGGGCCGGGCAGGGTTGTTGCGCCATCCATGGTCGGCGTGAAAGACGCGACTCCAGAGCCCGTCCCATCGTTGACCGTGTAGCCAAGCGTGAGCATGGCGCTATGCGGGTAAGCCCTAGCTTGAGGTTGCCCAATACTGATGACCGGCGGCGTGTTGTCGAGCGTCAGCGTCGCAGTGTGCCGAGGTTCGAGCAACTGCCCGTAGCTCTCCGCAGAGTACTGCAAAAAATATGGTCCATCGGCGCCGCTGAGGCTGACCGCCACAGATTGCGAGCCAGTCGGCAGATCGGCGTGAGTCCAATGCACCGGGAACGGCTGCGTGGACGGATATATCGGAAGCGCGCCCCCCTGAAGGTATGACCGGTACTGAAACCCTTCCGCGTCCGCCGAAGCAGTCGTGAGCGTAAGTGGCGTGACGGATGAAACGAATTGACCGGAGTTTGGTGTGCCGATTCCCAGCGCACCGCTTAGCGGAGCTGTAGCAGCAGGGGTTTCTTGTACGTCGAACGCAACTTGATACCGTAGCGAACAACCAGTTAATGAAATGACTGTGCAGCCAAACTGGGCCGTGGTGAATGGATTGGGTGCAATGTAACTCGGTGCTTTGAGATCGAATTCATAGGTTCCAATCCGGTCGTCATTTGAAAAGGCAAACGCCCTAAATGGATCGTCCAGCGGATCGAAATCCTGCGGAGCATCACAGCCCCCACTTATGTTCGGGTTGTGGCACATATAAAGGGAACTGCCAGAGTCCTCCACTCCTCTAGCGATAAAGCCGCCAACGGCAACGTGGATCGGCGTGCCATCCTCAACACTTGCAGTCCAGGGAGTGCCGTCAAACTGATAGCAGTCATCATTGCCATTATCGGTGAGCGGGTCAGCACCGTTGCAAACGCTCGTGCCATCCCCCTTTGCGTCAAAGATCCGGCTCATGTAGCGGTATTGGCCGCCGACGTTTACAAACACCCGCCAATCTGAGTCATTGCAGCAACCTGACCCATTGTCTTTGACGGTGAGATTGTGTAATCGCACCTGAAAGGTTCGCACCACAGGGGTTGCGTGGCCGGCGGGATCCGGTACGTCGTCCCACCCTACCAGGATGCTCTTGGCAAAGTAGTTTGGATTGGTTGTATTTGTGCAGCCGCCTGGACTCTGGGCGGTAGGGTTCGTGCCACAGAATGGGAGAATAACGCGCAGCCGCGTGGGACGGGCCGGAACCGCTGGGCAGCTGGTCTCGGTTTGGTCTGGTGGTTTTGTCGAAGCATCGATAAGACAAATGATGGGGTCTACCGTCACACAGCCGCTGCCATCCGCAGTGCCGCACGTGTGCAATGGGAGTTCACTCGAATGATCCACGACTCGCCACTGCAACGAGGCGTCCGCAGTCGGCGGAAAGATCTTGAACGTGCCATTCGCTTCCGGAAATCCGTAGTCCGTTATTGGCGGATAGATGTCAAATACATAGTTGCGGTCGTTCACCGGAATGATTGGCCCGGTGTGGCCGCTGCAGGGTGCCGTCGTGATGCTGCAAATATCGCTGGCCGCGCCTCCATTGCCGCTTATAAAGATGTCGGCTTCGGTCACCGGCACGTTGGTGGGGCCGCTGTTCGCCATTCCCTGCGGCAACGTTGCTGGATCAACGGGCGCGCCGGTGACCGGCAGATAGCTCTGAGGGAAAGGAAAATTCGGAGCCGAGGTGCGTGCCGTCGGGAACGAATCCAGTGCCTCGTGGTTAAGGCGGTAAGTAACTATCGCGCGTGGAGGGTGAACCTCCGTCGAGAATCTGACATAGGTAGTGCCATTGGCGTCCGCAGCTGGCGTACCTGGATGCCCGCAATCGAATATCCAACGCCCCGAGACCCAAACGCGGTCGTTCACTGTTGGCCACACGAATTCCGGTACTGCGCCCCAATCCCGCTGGAAGCCTTCATGCTCGTCCATGAGGCTCGCGTTATCCCACTCCACCTCCATATCCGTGTACTGACAGGTCGCGCCCATCGACCCATCAGGACAAGTTTCTGGAGGAACAGTGCAAGTCGAAGTGCCGGTAACACTACCGCCCACGTTCGAGCACACCAGGTCAAACTCGAACATCGGTAAATTAGCGGTATTGGAAAAACTTGTGCCCGGATACCTCGTCCACGAAGCCAACAAACCCTGATAGGCCGTATCGGGCACTACTTTAAACGTAAAGTCGTGGGTGTAATGCGTCCAAGGAAGATCCTCTTCCGCAACTTCAGAGCTCGCCTGAGAACTCGATGTTTCGTTGTTCGCCACCGGCGAAACGAACCCCTCAAGGACTCTAGGAGGTTGTAGATTGGATGGTTGGGTGGAGTCGAGGATAATGGCCTTCCACTCGGGATTCCCTCGCTCCGGACTTGGGACGTGAGCGGTCGCCACACCAAAATCTATATCCAAGCCCCCGAGCGCAATATCGCTGCAAGCAGGGGCATCGAACGCCTTCGTCGCGGGAATTGGGTCGGTAGCTTGGCCGAATAGTCCGGGCTGGGGAATACACAGGCCGAATCCTAGCGCCAGAAACCGTACAAAAATTCTCATCGAAAAACCAGACAACGGCAATCTATTTCGTGCGTACATACTCTCTCCCCTAAAAAACACGTGGCGAAGCGAATGCGCAGTATTCGGCGCCTTGGCGAGAAGCCCAGCGCTTTCTTGTAATCAATGCCGGAATGCCGATTTGCCTTTCACATCTCAAACCTTGGCGTCGGCGGTCAATGCAGGCGAACGCAGGAAAAGCTCAGATTGAGGTCAAGGCCCAACTCGCTCAATGCAAGAAATTTATCTTGCCCCGGAGACGCAAGCAGGGCAAGATTCCACGCAAGTCGAAGGTCACGCAATGCAGTCGCACCCCGCCATCTATCAGTTCGGACCGTATGAATTGCGAATTCGTACGCGCGAACTCTTTAAACACGGAACCAAGCTCAAACTGCGCTCGCAGCCTTTCCAGGTGCTTCAGGCGCTGGCCGAGCGTGCCGGCGACGTGGTCACTCGCGAGGAACTTCGGCAATTATTGTGGCCCAAGGAAACGTTCGTGGATTTTGAGCATGGGCTGAACACCTCCATGAGTGAGTTACGGTCTGTTTTGAGTGACACCGCGAATCATTCGCGCTATATCGAAACGTTGCCGAAACTGGGTTACCGCATCATCATTTCCGTTAATAGGGTTGCGCCGGCGTTGCTTCAGCAGCGCGTCGCCGTCCAGCCGTCGGCCGCAAGTCAGCAAGAGGCGCCGGCCACAAAGATTATCGCGGGAGAAAATCCGTCGCCGCACTTACTCTGGTGGGGACTCGCGCTTGTAACGCCTTTGATACTGGTCGCCGCAGTTTTCGTTTATTCCCATTGGTCAAAATCCCGCCCTCGCCCACCGTTGGCAACCGCGCGAATAATGCTGGCGGTGCTTCCGTTTGAGAATCTCACGGGAGATGCCGCACAAGAATATTTCAGCGACGGATTGACGGAAGAGATGATCGGGCAACTGAGTGGTCTCGATCCCTCGCATCTAGGACTGATCGCGCGCACTTCAGTGATGCACTACAAACATAGCGAGCAGCAATTGGAACGAATCGGACGCGAATTGGGCGTGCAGTATGTGCTGGAAGGGAGCGTGCGGCGCGACGCCAGCAAGGTGCGCATCTCCGCGCAGTTGATTAAAGTGCAAGACCAGACCCACGTGTGGGCCAGGCAGTACGATCGCGATCTCAGCAATCTGCTCATCGTCCAAGGTGAAATTGCCGGAGAAATCGCGCATGAAATTCAAATCGCCCTGGGCCAACCGGAAAGAATTAACCCGGCCCGCGCGATCCCTCTATCCGCCACGTCCATCGAGGGCCATGACTTATATCTGAAAGCTCTGTATTTTTGGAATAAGCGAACCGCGGCGGATTTTCGCAAAGCCATCGATTATTTTCAGGAGGCCATCGCCAAAGATCCGCAGGATGCGCGCGCCTATGCAGGACTTGCTGACACCTACGCATTGATCGGCGGTTATAGCCAGGAACAAAAACCGGAGTACACGCAGAAGGCTCGCGCCGCGGCTCAACGAGCGCTGGAATTGGACAACAACTTGCCGGAAGCCCACACCGCGTGGGCCTTGATTGTGCAGAACTACGATTGGGACTGGAAAACCGCTGAGAAGGAATTCCTCCGCGCTATCGAAATTAATCCCAATTATGCTACAGCCCACCACTGGTACGCCGAACATCTCATGTGGCGCGGCCATTTCGAGGAGGCGCTTCGGGAAAGCGAGCTGGCGCGTAAACTTGATCCGCTCTCATTGATTATGGCCACCGACAACGGCGCGATTCTGTACTTCTCGCGTCAATACGATCATGCTATCGAACAGTTTCGCTACGTGTTGGACCTGGACCCGAATTTCCCGCGCGCAGGCATCATAAATGCCGCTTATATACAAAAAGGAATGTACGCGAAGGCCTTGGCCGGCATGGAAAAGCCGCCACAAGTTGAAAGGGCGGGGTGGTATTGGTCGACGCTTGCATACATCTACGGTCGAAGCGGCCAACACGCCAAAGCCCAGGAAGCCCTGGAACAAATATTAAAGGTCAATCGCCAGCGCCAGGTGGATGCCGAGTATTTGGTGCAAGCCTACCTGGGAGTAGGAGACTACGACCAGGCGCTGACCTGGCTGGAGTGGGCAGCCTCGCATCAGCCCAATGTTCTGACTGACCTGAAGGTTGAGCCTATCTACGACCCGCTGCGAAGCGATCCGCGTTTCCAGGATTTGCTGCACCGCGTCGGATTGGCGGACTAGGATTTGCTAGACGAGCCTATCTGTCGGCTATCCTACGTTCGCCGTACACTCTCTTCAGTATGTTATAACTACCCCGCTCATGGCCCTGCGAGTCCTGGTTGCCGATGACAACGAAGTAGTGCGTTCTTTAATTGTAAGAATTCTTAAAGAGAATTCCGCCGTCGAAGTAGTGGGCGAATCCATCAACTACGCACAAACGTTGGAACTTACTGGCTCGCTTAAGCCGGACGTTGTAATTCTGGATCTGCTGATGGCCGACGAGGACGCCTTCACCCGCGAGGCAATAAAATTACATTTGGTGCACAACGCCAGTTGCATCCTGGCAATTTCCGTTTGGAACGATGACGACGCACACCGACGTGCCGTAAGCTTGGGCGCAAGGGCGCTGATAGACAAAGCCTGTCTTTATGTCGAACTGAATCGCTGGATTGAGTCTCTTTGTAGTTAATGGATCGTCGGGCCTTGGACAAAAGTTGCTCTAATTTTTGTTTCTGTTCGGCCGTTCATTGGCAAGTCTCAGCCTGCGTTCTCATGCCCGGTGCTGTGAACTGATCCAGATTCCGGCCACAATCCCAGCAGCAAGGCACCACTCACGCCCGCATATATGGCCACCCATGGGATCACCGGGAAGTGATAGCGGGCGTTTCCAAAGAACACCAGGCAGATCGCGGTGAAATAGAGGATTACATAAACTCCCAGCCGATAAGGCCCGCTTCCATGGCGCACCACCCTCCAGCAAAATAAGGCCAAACCCAGCACGAAAAAATAATAAAGCTCCGCCCAGACCCTCAATGCCACGTACAACCAATGCATGGTCCTGGATAAACCGGGAATCATGCCCATGGTGTAGTAAAAACCATCGACGTCCGAGCGGTATAAATAGAAAAGCTTCTTGGGCCACAACAAAAGAACGCGCAGCGGATGTCGCTCGATGTAGTTGATCCCGACTTGTCTGGCCCTCGCTTCCCGGGCTACTTCTTTCCCATCGAACATCTCTTCGCCCTTAGACCGCAGGTCGCCCAGCAGCGAGTCTACGTTTTCGTCCCAGATATGTTTTCCGGTGGCATAAGGATTGTTGGCTTGCATCAGCACGATCCCGCCATTCGTGGATAGCAGCGGTTTTCCCATCACCCGGTCATTGCGGATCATCCAGGGCGCCAGGCACGCCGCGATAACCAGGAATACGATGCTTGCTGACTGCAACAAAGATTTAATATTCTTGGAAAAGATCGCCAAAAAAAGCAGCGGTAGAAAAATGAGTTGCGGCTTCGTCAGCGTGGCCAGTCCCCAGCAAAGCCCTGCGGGAATCAATAGTCCTATGCGCCCCGAGGCGCGCATGAGCAGCAGCCCACCCAACATCACCAGAAATACCACGAAAATTTCCGTCGCGAGCAATGACGTGTAGGCAATGTGGTTGGGGTAAATGCACAGGATGGCCAGCGCGATTCGGCCTGAATATTCGGAATGAAATATTTCTTTGGTAAAGGAATACGTCAAGGCAATTATGCCCATGTACAGCATGAGGTTGACCAGCTTCGCAAGCAACACAGAGGGACCAAATATAGAAAAAAGCACACCCAGAAATCCCGGGTAACCAACTGGCCAATAAGCGGTCGGGCGGCCGTCCACGGCATACCCCGCGCCGTTTGCTATGCTTACGGCGCGCTTCTGGTACCACACGAAATCGCTCACTTGATCAGCTCTAACGAGCCATATCCAAAGAAGTCGCAACACCACGCCTGCCAGCAGGCATCCGGGCACGAAATACGGGTGCTGCGTCAGTTTGCGTAGTGACGCTTTCAGCCTTTCCATTGGCACATGCTACCTCGATTGGCGCTGTCCCCATGCGGCAACCGTCCAGGCGGTTACAGAATGGTACCCACTGCCGCCTGCTTGTCGAGCGCGTTGACGCTACAGCGATCCGCTGTCAGTTCTAGTTAGTGGGTGTTTAGTTCCTGGGCACGTGGGAGAGGCGGGACATTTTCTATTCGGATTTTCTCATGGTGTGTGTTTTGAGCGGTCGACAGGGCGAAAAGATTTGAACCTTCGACCTCCTGGTCCCGAACCACAAGGAAAATCTAAGCTGTTGAATTGGCTTGAGTTGCCCTGTGGCACCCTCTCATTGACTGCGCTACCATCTGCGCTACGGCGCAGCACGACATCACCGAACGCTTCTCGCGACCCAACCACACGTGGTAAGGCGGCGAGAACGTGGCTTAGTAGTCAGCGACATGCGGGGGGCAAAAGCTAAATAAGTCATTTTGGAATGAAGCGTGGAACTTCCCCGCCCTGGAAGGAGCATTCAGGTGTGTTCCGCGGGCCCCTCTGTTGTTAGGTCCGGAAAC
>Ga0210394_10000139_pt1 | contig 175748 bp, 153 predicted proteins | sample IncBWC12MmetaG_FD_160121 | JGI IMG/M metagenome (GOLD analysis project Ga0210394, IMG submission 160121) | Forest soil microbial communities from Barre Woods Harvard Forest LTER site, Petersham, Massachusetts, United States - Inc-BW-C-12-M | ecosystem: Environmental > Terrestrial > Soil >...
ATTCGCCTCGCGGTGGGGCCGGGAAAATGGCGCGTGGTGCGGCAGATGCTGACCGAGAGCCTCCTGTTGAGCCTGTTCGGCGGCGGCGCGGGACTACTGGTGGCAAAGTGGACAAGAGAAGCGCTGCTGGCGCTCCGGCCAACCAGCCTGCCGCGGTTCAACGCCATCGAGATCGACGGGCGCGTACTATTGTTCACTCTGGCAATTTCGATCGCCGCAGGATTGCTTTTCGGTCTCGTCCCGGCGCTGCGCGGGACAGGCCTGAATCTAAGCCCCGCGCTGCACAACACATCGCGAAGCTCCACCACAGGAAGAAGCACGCAGCGACTGCGCAATGCATTTGTCGTGGCGGAAATCGCAATCTCCCTGGTGCTGCTGGTCGGCGCCGGTCTGACCATTCGAACTTTTCTTCGGCTCAGTAGCAGAGAGCTGGGCTTCCGCGCCGATCACACCGTCACGGCGCGCATTTCGATTCCAAGCGACAAATATTCTCGCGACGATCAGGTCGTTTCCTTCTATGACCGCGTGCTCCAGCGCATTCGCAGCGCCCCTAGCGTTGAATCCATAGGCATGGTGAGTTTCCTACCGCTGACCGGCCCAAACTTCGACAACAGCTTCGACATCGTCGGCCTTCCGCCGCGACCGCCATCCGACCGCACCTATGCCCTCGTTCGCTTCGTGGACCCGCACTACTTCAACGTGCTCAGCATCCCCGTGCTCAGCGGGCGCGGATTTAGTGAGCACGACCGTCCCGGGACTGCGCGCGCGCTCATCGTGAGCGAATCCATGGCCAAGCGTTATTGGCCGAATGCCAATCCCGTCGGGCAGCGCCTGGTCGTCTATCTGAGTGAAGACCAAAGCCCGTGGGAGGTCGTCGGAGTGGCCGGCGATGTCCGCACCGGCATCGCAACCGACCCCGAGCCGACGATGTACATGCCGTACCCGCAAATCCCCTATCGCTACATGGTGCTGGCCGTGCGCACACACGGCCAGCCAGCTGCCATGCTCGAAACCATCCGTAGTGCTGTCGGCACGATTGATCCGGATCAACCCATCCACCAGGCCCGAACATTGGACGAACTGATCAGCGAGACTCTCGTGCCCTGGCGCTTTTCCATGACACTTCTCGGCGGTTTCGCGGCGACGGCCCTGCTGTTGGCCGCGGCGGGTATTTACGGCGTGATGGCCTACCTCGTGCAGCAGCGCACCCATGAAGTCGGTGTGCGCATGGCGCTCGGTGCGCAACCAAGTGATGTCCTGCGCTTGGTCGTGGGCCACGGCGCGAAGCTCACCTCCGCCGGTGTAATTGCCGGCGTCCTCGCCTCGCTGGCCCTGACGCAACTCATGTCGAATCTGCTCTTCGGCGTAAGCGCCACGGACCCGCTCACATTCGCTGCCGTGGCATTGTTACTCGCAATTGTGGCCCTCGCGGCCTGTTACGTTCCCGCCCGCCGCGCAGCGGCTTTGGAACCCTTGGTGGCCCTCCGCAATGAATAGGTTTTCGAATCGCCCGATTGCCGCGGTTGGCTCGGTCCTTACACTCGGGCCGGAGGCAGCCTGAAACTCCTCGCGTATCTCCGCCCGCTTCTCTCTACGCTGTCAGCGCCCGAAGCGCCATGAAAGAATCCGGTTCTAGTAGCGCCGTCTCTTCGAGTCCTGAGCTTCAAAGGGCAGGCCGACATCTTGGGTTACCCTCAATCCAATATCGCTTCCTCCGCCAACGGAACTGCGCGCTTCCGTAACAATTTCTTCCCGAGCGGCACACTCGTCAAAACCTCCGCAATCTTTTCCGAAGCCGTTCCATCTCCATACGGATTGCTCATCCCGCGAAGCGATTCCCGAAACTCGCTCCTCCGCGCCGCCCGAATCGCCGCAACAATCTCGGCTGCATCCGCCGCGGCATCCACCACGTTGCCCGGCCGCTCTCGCCCGTGCTGCCGAATCCCCACGTTCACCGTCGGCAACCCAAACGACGCCGTCTCCATAATCCCGCTGCTCGAATTCCCCACGAGCACCCCAACCTCCCGCAGCAAACTCCAATACGTCAACGCATCCAGATTCACAAACACGCGTCCATTCCCCCGCGCCACAAGAAAATTCTTGGTCCGCTCAATCAGCGCGCGGCTCCCCGCATCCGCATTGGGGTAGCAAAAAAGCAACTGCTCAGGAAGCTGCGACAAAGCCAAAAACAAAGCTTCCGCCTCTTCCAGCGTATCGTCTGCCAGGGTAACCGGATGGTACGACACCAGCACCGCAGGAACTCCCAAATCGCATGCAAGCTTCTCTTCGAGCTTCGCCCGCGTCAGCAAACTCGACCGCCGCAAATAATCGAGCGACGGCGCCCCCGCGCGATGCACACGCCACTCCTCTTCCCCCATCAAGATAATCCTCCGCCGCGCCGCAAACGTAGACGTAAAATGAAGATGCGCCATCTTCGTAAGCGCGTTTCGCACCGCGTCATCAATCGCGCCCTCGCTCGTCTCTCCCCCCTCGATGTGCGCAATCGGAATCCGCAATGCCAGAGCCACCGCAGCCGGCGCCAGCATCTCGTATCGATCCGCAATGAGCAGCAAAATATCCGGCCGCATCGCCCCAAGATGCTCCGCCAGGCCGAGAGCCGCCACGCCAATGGTCTTCGCCATTCCCACATCGGAATCGGACGAAAGCAAACACTCAATCCGCGCGGCGATAGGAAAACCGTCCTTCTCTATTTCGCGAACGGTGTTCCCGAATTCAGAAGAAAGATGCCCCCCAAGCACAATCAACCGAAGATCCACATCCGGCCGATCCGTAAGCGTCCGCAATGGCCAATAGAGATGGCTGTAATCCGCCCGCGAAGTCGTAACCACGGCAATCTTGCGCTGCGCCTCAGTCATAAAGGTGCCCACGCGCCGTGTACGCAGACCGGTAGCTCAGGTCTCGGAGCTTGCCCTGACGCGGGAAGCGGCCTGAGGTTTTCCCGAACGACACCGAGGTCTTTCCGCCCAGAAATCACGCTCAAATTATACGGTGCCTCGTCCGCTGTCTGAAACGCGTCACCGTTCCACGAACGTCTTCAGCCTCGACAGCGCCTCGTCCCACTTCTTCGATACATCGTCGAGATACTCCCGCATCCCCCGCATCGGCGCTGGATCGAACTCGAACAGACTCTCGCGTCCGGTCCGCACGCCGTGCACGATCCCAGCGCCCTCAAGCACACGCAAATGTTTGGTGATCGCCTGCCGCGTCAATCGCGATCCCTCCGTAAGTTGTGAGATGGAGTGCGGCTGTCCCTGGCACAGCTTGGCAACCAGCCACAGCCGCGTCTCGTCCCCCAGCGCCGCAAACACCGGCGCAGTCGACGGCACCCTGCTCACCGTTCTTCTACGAGTTCTTTGCGACATAGTCCTCGATGTTTTTCATCTGTTCGGTCCAACCGCCCTCGTTGCCTCGGTACGCCTTCTCCCTGCGGTCGCTCGGCAACTTGTCGAACCCGGACTCTGTCACCACCAGCAATGTGCCATTGGGAGTCTTCTCGAGTCGAAATTCCACAAGCGTGGTCGGCTCTTTCGAATAGTCGGGCGAGTAGTCCGCCTTCGCCAGGGACTTGGCGTGCGGCCACGTGAAGGAAAACAACCGCTCCGGCTCCATTTTTTCCACGTGCGCCTCCCATTTCACATGTTCATAACCCGGATACATAATCTGTCCGCGCGAAACCTGGCCCACCGCGAACGGTCCTTCCAGCTTCACGCGAAACCACTCCCCAAACTCCTTGTAGTCCGTCAGCGCGCGCCACACCCGCGAAATCGGTGCCTTCAACTCAATTCTCTTCTCAATGCGATCCGTTGCCATATGCAACCTCCTGGTTGCACATTATAACAGCCTCACACAAAAAGCAACCATCGGGTTGCGTAACTCCGGTTACCCATCACGACTCAAGGATGCGATAACAGGCGTCGGATGTTGTGGCCGGGGGCCTTCTCCAGCAACAAACATTTCTCCGACAACCGGGCGTGGAACACGAGTCACCAATCAGGTTGTTCTCACCGCCTCCTCTTCGCCGTTCCCACCATTCGCTCCACCAGTTCCGCCGTCGGTCCACGTCCTTCCATCACAATCCAGTTATCCTCAAAAGTAAGGACTCTTCGATCGCCCTGGTCCTGCCCGACATATCCGCCGCCTCGGCAATACGCTCGCCATTCCATTTCATCGCCCCTCAGGATCGTCATTCCTCCGCGATCCGCAGCCCGCGCAATCTTACAACCCTTCTCTTCACCACATTTACAATCATCGTGACCGTAGATCCATTTGTCCCCGCACTGCACAAAGTCGCTCGTTACCGTGTTCGCGTCAGTGCCCTGCATGATATCGATCTCGTATCCGTCGTACGCCATCAGCGATGCGTCCGGACACGTCAGCGTAATGCTCTCGCCGCTCGCGTTAATATGCCACGAACCCGGATACGAGAACGTGATGGGCCAACGCTTGTCGTTGAGCACTTTCCACGGCTCACTCCCGTCGCATTTCGGCCGGGCGACTGGTTTCAGTTGCAAGGGCACGCCACTACCTTCGCCTTCCGCGGACCAGGTTCCGGCAAAACCGTGCGGCGCAATCTGCCCCTTCAACACCGCCAGCACCGCGTCGCGCTCGTTACGCGCCGTCACTTCGATCGTTCCTTCATCCCCTCCGCTCCATCGGCCTCCAAGGATCAACGGAACCCAGTCGGCGGTGTCGTAGAAAATTCCCACCACGCCTCCGCCTCCTCTTTCTAAGAACATCCGCACGTGCTTTTGGCCGAGGTTGCCGTCAAACCAGTATTTGCCGCTCGGAGTCGTTTCGAGCTCCGCGGTCTTCGGACAAAACGCTGTTTGTAATTGTTTTCCGTCCGGCGCCTGAGCCGGCGTCGTGGTCAAAAAAAGAAGGATGAGTAGCGCGTATCGCACGGCGCACCCCAATATTAGCCCAAGAACGCCCTCAACCGTCGCCTCTCACCACTAGACATTCTTGCACTCTTATACGCTGTCACGCTGTCACGCTGTCACTCTTACACTTCGTTGCTTTTTGTTTCAGACTTCAGACTGGGCTGGACTGCGGTTTGGTCTAAACGATCTGCACTAGATCCGCGGGACAATCCCGCAAATTCTCAATCGATACGCTCTTGTCGGACCTAAATACATTGCGCGCCGGCAGCATGCCATAACTGCGGTTCCGCCCCTCGCGCTTCGCCAGGTACAGCGCCTTGTCCGCCAGCTCAATCACATTGTCGATCGACAGCAACCCAACATCATTCGTCAACCACGGGAACGGCGCCCACCCGATCGAGCATGTTTTGTGAATCTCTACGCCATTGCCCACATCAAACGGCACTTCACGCACCGCCTCCAGCACGCGGCTACACAGCATCGAAGCGTTTTCCCGGTCCGTCGTCCGGCATACCAGCAAGAACTCCTCTCCGCCCCACCTCACCAAGTCGTCGGACCGCCGCATCACGGACTCAATTCGCTTGGCCACTTCTTCGAGCAAACGGTCGCCGGCCGCGTGCCCCAGGTCGTCATTCACGCGCTTGAACCGGTCGATATCCACCAGCATGAAAATCAGTTCCTGCGCAGGCTGCACTGGTCCGCTTGGATTGTTGGTCTTCAAGTGCGAGCGCAGCGCCTGCGCAATATCCTTTGAGATCGTCTCGTAGAAATACCGCCGGTTCCGCGTCTTCGTCAGCGGATCGGTCAGCGAAATCTCTTCCAGCTCTTTGTTCTTTTGCAGCAATTCGGCGCTGCGCTCCGCCACGGCCTGTTCCAGTTCCAGCCTGCGCCGGTTCAGCGCTCGGGTGCGCAGCGACACATATCCCCACACGCATCCGAGCAAACCGAATATCCCCGCCACACGCGCCCACCACGTCTGCCAGAAATTCGGCAACACTTCAAACCGGAACGTCGCCGGCGTCGATGCCATCGCGGTTCCCGGCTGCCGGCACTGCACCCAAAATTCATAATTCCCCGGCGGTAAGCCTCCGTACTGCAACTCCCTTTGCTGCGTCTCCGTCGCTTGTTGTTCTAGACCCTTCAGCTGGTAGAGACACGTCACGCGTTCCGGATTTCCCAAAATCATCGGCGCGAATTGTACCGTCAGCGACCCGTCCGCTGTCTTCACTTTGGCGGTGTCCTCCACCTGGCGTTCCTGCCCGCCCAAAGCCACTCGCGTCAGCAGCACGTTCATCTGCTTCTCTCTGATCTGCTCCTTCTCCGGTCGGTATCGCGCCAGTCCTCGCGACGTCGCGATCATGTAACTCCCGTCCTTCTCCTCGCGCATCCCGGTCCATGGGCTCACGTCGTCCCACAGTAGTCCATCCTCGTGGCTCAACGTTTGCAGCGCTCCATTCGGCGACCGAATCGCCAAGCCGTCCGGACCGTCGAACCACACGCGCTCGCTCGAGTCGCGCCCCACAATCAACCAATCCCATGCGTGATTTTCAAACCGCGCCTTACCGGTATCGTCCAGCATGATGCGCGTCACTTCCACCACGTCGTTGTACGCCACCCACGCTTCTTTGTCACTCAACGCCGCGATGCTCGTGATCGTTTGCCCCTGCAACCCGTCCTTCATGGTCAGCGTCTGCCATTTCTTTCCGTCATACCGGTACACCACCGCTGTACCGGATACCCACACCGCGCCTTCCGGCGAAAACGAAACGTAGAACAGCTCCGTTCCTGAGCCGAGCGGTAACGGCACATCCTTCGGTTCCGCAGCGGGGTTGTTCGGATTAAAACGTACCAGGTGGTCCCGCGTCGTCGACCAGATTTCTCCCCTCGGCGATGCGTACACCGTCTGAAACGGCCGCCCGCGGTAACTCGCGTGCATCGTAGCGGAAAAATCCTCCGGATTGATTCGCAGCAGCGCTCCCGTGACGGTAAGCGCCCAGATCGCTCCATCCGCTGCCACTTGCATCTGCCGCACCTGCGCGCGGCCGCTGCCTTCCAGCGATGGCACCTTCTCCCACCTATGCGATTCCCCGTCCCACACCGCCACCCCGCGCGCCGTGCTCACCCATAACCTGCCCCTACGATCCCTCTGCGTGGCCCACGTTGTGTTGTCCGGCAAGCCTTCTGCAGTCGTCCAACCCGTCCATTCATGCACGCCCGGCAGTCGGTCCAGTCCGGTTCCTGACCCGCCGATCCACAATGTCCCCTCACGGTCTTCCATCGCAAATTGAATATCGTTGCTCGAAATTCCCTGCTTGTCGGTAATCACTTGCCAGTGCCCGTCGGCGTCCTGCCAGTACAACCCCGTCGCGGACGGCACCAGCAACTTTCCTCTTTGATCGAGCGTTGGTTTCCCTTCTATATCATCCGCGGGTCCAATCGTCGTTTTCTCGAGCGTCAGTTTGTGCGCTGCTGCGTCGACCCGCGCTACGTTGGTAATCGTCCGTACCCACAACTCATTCGTTCCTTTTCCCACCAACGCCACAACCCGCTCTTTCGGCAAATTGATTTCAGGATCGACCTCGACTTTGTCCGAACCCGCCCTCACGTGCGCCAGGTGTGTTCCATACGTGAACCAGACCGAGTCATCTTCCGCTCGCACAATTCCCGCCGCTGGCTCACTGATCTCTTCCGCCTCGCCCAACACTACGTTCTTCGAAGGATTTTGCGAATCGACTCGCAATACTCCGTGGCTGAACAAGAGCGCATACACCACACCCTTGCTGTCGACCGCGAAAATCTGCGCCCCGCTCGCCAAGGCCATCGCCGAAGCCGGAATCGCCAAACTCTCGAAGCGCCCTTCCTTGTAGTAGGCAATCCCACGGTTCCCGGCGAACCAGGGTGTCCCATCCGGCGCGATCAGCATGTCCACGACGTAGTGCCCAATCAGCCCTTCCACTTCCGTCATTTTCTGCGCCCGTGCGCCGTCATACCGGTACAGTCCCGTTTGCGTCCCAATCCACAGGAATCCCAGATTGTCCTGTCCCATCGCGGTCACCGTCACCGCTCCCAGTCCGAACTGGTCCGCCAGCCTCTGTATCGTAAGTCGGGGATTATCTGGAAAGTTAACTTGCGAAGGTTCCGTAGCCGTAGCGCACCGTACGCACGCGAGAGCGCACAGAAGTATCACGCTGCGGATTTTTCGTGCTTCGAGCACAGGTTTTACCAAATTCACGAAGGCTTTCTAGCGTTCGGGCGGTGGAAGACGCCAGAGCCTGGTGATAAACTCAGAGTAAGCTACGGACTTGTTAGAGGTAAATGCAACAAAGGTACCTTAGCGTAGTACGAGCGAATCGTTACTACTTCGGTACTACCAGGGTTTCTCTCCCGGCCGGCACGCTTGCTCCCTGTCCCCCGGTACCTGTCTCTGCCGCCTCCGGCCGGTCCTTGCTTTCCTTGCTGTTATTTTCCTTGTTCCGCGGGCCCCTGGCCATATTCTCCAGCAGCAGTTTGCGGAACCTCGTCCGCTCTTCCAGGCTGATGTCCACGATCTCAAACGACATATCCTGCGCCCGATAATCTCGCATCAGCGCAGTGGCCTGTAGGTTGCGTAATCCCAATTGCATCCGAAGCTGCACCTGCGTACCCGGCGCCAGGTGCATGTTGGTTGTCGCCAATCCGCCGCTCAGGCTCGCCGTCTTGATATCCAAACGGCAGTTCTGCTTCAGGTTGGTGCTCACCGCCGAGATCGATTTCTGCAGTCGCACCCGCGTATGCCGGCGGTGCCTCACAAATTTCGAATTGCGCGGCACCGACAGCGGTGCCAGCTTCAGATCCTCCTGCTCGATCCCGCTCTTTGGCAGATATTCCTGCACCCATTCCGGTTCGAGCTTCTCCAGGGCCTGCAATGCCGCGATTCGCAGTTCCTGTGGGTGCACCCAGCCGAATATCTTGCGCGCCTCCAGAATCCGCTTCAGCGCGTTCGTGGACTCCGCCGCTTTGATTCGACCCAAGCCCTCCACGGCTTTCACCCGTAAATACGGTCCTGCGCCTGCCGGCAAATCTCCATCCGCTAGCGTCAGCAGCCGCCCCAACGCTTCCCGGTCTTCTGTCATTCCCGCTTCATCCACCACCAGCGGCATGATCAACGGGTCCACATGGTCCAGCACTTTCAACAAAATCCGGCAGCGCTCCGCGGCTCCGCAGGACGCGATCTGCCTCACCATGCGGTCCTGCGCCGCGCGTGGAAAATCCTTGATCCGCGACGGCAGAAAAACCTCCGCCGCCGTGGGGTCCAACCTCACCAGCAATCCCACCATTTCGACCGCATCGGCGTGTGCTCCGCCGCGTACCGTACTGCGCAGGTAGTGCAGTGCTTCCTCCCCCAAGTCGTGTGCCAGGTTGCCGATATTTTCCAAGTCGTCGCGGTACTGGCAGCGATTGAATCGCACCGCAAGCTGTTCCATCGCGGTCTGCGGCAATTGCCTCAGAACTCCTGTCAGTCCTGCCGAAAGCTTCCTCGCGCGCAACGCCTCTTCCACAAACTCCGGCACGCGATCTTCGATGCCCATTTTCCCGCGCAGCGTTTTTGCGATTCCTGGCCGTTGCGTTTCGACTCCCGCCAAAAGGTTCAGCGCCTGTTCCATCGCGGGGAAACACCGCTTGGAAGCGGCTTCCTGGCTCAGCCGCACGAATGCCGCGCTCACCAGCGATTGCAAATCCTGGTCCTGCTCGACGCTGAGCCGCACTCCAACGTGCCGTAGCGCTTGCACCAGCAGTTTTGGATCTGCCTGCGCGTACAATTCCGCCAATTCAGACAATCCCGTTACCGCCCGTTTCCGGGCGTCCGGCTCGTCGCTGTCCGCGCAACTCGCGTAGTTCTTCAGGATGCTAACCGCTTCGGCTGCGTCACCTTGTTCGATCAATCCCGCTACGTACGACTGCACGTTCTTTGGCGGAATGCACCAAGCTTCGGAAGACAACAACACTTCCCTCTTCGCGCTTTCCGGCACGCTGGCCCAGAACTGACGGTCCAGCAATTCCCGGTGCGACTCTACCAGAAGTCCCGCTTCCACCATCTTGTCTTCATGCTGGCCCAGAATCTTCCGCAGCGCGTCGATTTCCTGGTTCATGCGGTCCAGCATCTGCCGCACCGCGTTCACCTTCACTTCGCCGCGCTCAAAACGCTCCAGCGCGAACCGGATGGACAAATGCTCCGCGAGCTTCACCAGCATGTTCTGATCGAGCTTGGTGTTCTTTCCCTGTTCGGCAATTCCTGCCAGCGCATTTCGCAGTACGTCCTGCGCTGGCCCCGGCATGCGAGCCACTTCGCCCTGAAATTCGACCGCTGCCGCGGCAGGGTTCGTTCCGCTCCCCACCTTCCCGAATGTTGTTAGCGCATGCAGGATCGCGTAAATATCATCGTCGGTCGCCTCGCCCAACCCTTTGCCTGGTGCTCTTCCCCCGCCCATTCCCGGTCCAGGTCCAGGTCCAAATCCGGTTCCGCCCCCGGGTCCAGTCCCCGATCCCGAGCCGGGGCCTACTCCTGCGTTAGTTCCAAATCCTGAGCCGGATCCCAGTCCAAGCCCGCCTCCCGTGGCTGCGTCGGTACCTGCCCCGGTTCCGCCGATCCATCCGCTTCCACCGCCAGCTCCTGTTCCGCCCCCCGAGCCCGTCCCTCCGCTCGAGCCCCAACCTCCGCCGCCTCCCGCGCTGCGAACTCCTGATCCTCTGGCTCCGCTCCCGTCACCACTACCACTTCCGGTTCCAAAACCACCCGAACCCCCGATCCCTGTTCCTCCCCTGCCCTCGCCGCTCCCGGTTCCTCTTGACCCTTCCGCCGCCGCAATCAACTCCAGCAGTTTCTGCGGGTCGTTCAGCATTCTCTTGAACGAATCCTGATCGTCTCCAAACGACGCCGCCGCGATTTGCGCCGCTACGCTCGCGTCTTTCAACCGCGCATCGGTCGCCACGAAACAAATCTCGTTCACTTGGATGCCGTGCGTTCCCGCGATCGCCGCTTTCAACTGCTCGGCTAACTCCGCCGGCTTCGCCTTACCGGTCGGAAACGCATGAATCAACTTGGCCACATCTTCTTGCGTCACGCACGGCTGGAACTGCAAACTCGCCAGTCCGGCAGCGCTCAGCAGTTGCGCAAACTGCTTTTCCGCCGGCGCCCCTTCGAGCGGCACTCCATCCAGCAGCAATTGCGAACCGGTGGCCCCCAGCAGTAGTCCGCTCTCCGACCCCTCCGGCACCGCCGTACGCAGCTCGTTCCAGGCGATCTCCAGTTGCTCGATCGTCCGCGCGTGGTCGTACCCGTACAAACGAGCAAATTTCAATAGAATATTCAGGCTTCGAACGAAGGCGCGGGCGGCTGTCGTCTTTGGATCCGTTTTCATCCCAGGTCTGTACCTTCGCGCCGTCGATAGTCCCGGCGTTTTTCCCTGAAGTACACCCTCTCTAGTACCTTAGGCCCTTCCGAACCTGTCTCACAATGGTACAGTCGTCCCATGTGACCCTCACGATATCGCGACTCTCGTACAGTCCTCTGCACCTGTTCTTCCGAACGGTCTTACATCTCGAGGGACAGGTCGATTTTCAAAAAAGAAAGGGAATTCGCAAAGGAACTACTTCGAAACTGCCATCCGGCCTTGCCGCCGGCTTCGGTTGGACACCTGGGAAGGCTGTGGCAATCCACCCAACTCCAGCAACAGTTTTCTAAGTCGCGATCTCTCGTCGAGATCCATGTCAACAAATTCAAACGCCATGGCTTGCGGCCTCGCGCCTCGCACGATCGCCTGCGCTCGGATATTCCGCACGCCATGCGACAATTTCAACGTCAACAGCGATCCCGGCGCCAGGTGACGGTCGGCCGCTCCGATCCCGCCTCCCATGTTCAACTCCGCAAGCGTCAATTTCATGTTGTCGCGCAGATTTGTGGTAACTGCCGGCACATGCTTCGTCAATTTCAATCGCGCGTATCTTCGCTGTCGGATCACTGGCGCGTTCGGCTCCGGATCCGTCGGCTCCAGCACCAGTTCCCTCCGGTCTAGCCCGCTCGACGCGGTTTTCTCCATCCCCATGGTCGGTTCGATCTTTTGCAGCGCCTGCAAAGCGGAAATCCGCAACTCCGTGTGATAGGTCCAGCGCCACACCTGCTTCGCTTCCAGAATCTTTAGCAGCACCGGGCTCGCCGCGCTTGCCCGCAGTCGCCCCGCCGCTTCAATCGCCTTGATGCGCGTGAACCCCGGCGTGCTGTCGTCCTGCATCAAATCCATAATCTTCGTGATGCACTCTGGCCGCCCGCTCATCCCCATCTCGTCGAGCGCCAGCGGCCGGATCAGCGGGTCCAGGGTGTCGTACAGCGACACCAGTAACCTCGCCCGCTTCTCGGCGTGAGAACTCGACAGTTGTCGAACCGTGCGGTCGTGCGAAGCACGTGGCCACTGCGCTAATCGCGTCGGCAATATCTGTTCCACGGTGTCCGCGTCAAGCTGCGTCAACAAGCCAATCACTTCGGTCGCCTCGTTTGCCGGCGCATTCTGCAGGATATCCGCCAGCCGGTGAACCGCGTCCTCGCCCAATCCAGAGACCAGCGATCCTAGCAATTCGCAATCCTCGCGGAATCCGCAATTCGCAAACCGCGTGGTCGCGTATTGCAACGTCGCCTTCGGCATGAGCGCCAGGATTTCCAGTAGGCCGTCCGGAACCTGGCCCGTGCGCATTGTGTCTTCCACGAATTCCGGCAGCCGGTCTTCCGCCCCAATTCTCTGTCGCAAATTGCTTGTGGAACCTGGCCGCAAAGCTTCCACGCTGTCGAGCGACGCCAGCGCCTGCTGCATCGCCGGGTAAAAGCGCTTTGATCCTGCTTCCTGGCTCATACGCACGAACGCCGCGCCGAGCAGCGTCTGCAAGTCCCCTTCGCGTTCGACCGATAGCTGATTCCCTAGCCGCTGGATCACGTCGATTAGCGCGCTTCCGTCTCCGCTTCCATAGAATTCCGCCAGGTCGGCCAGCCCGATCGCTGTCGTTCGCCGTGCTTCCGCCGCTTCCAGCGCCACGCAAGCCGCGTACTTCGTTAGAATTTCATTGACGGTCTTCAACTCTCCACGCCGCAGCATCTCTTCCAAAAACGCGCGTACGTTTCGCGGCGGCACGCACCACGCCTCATCCGACGTCAACACTTCCTTCTTGTTCTCTTCCGGAACCTGCATCCAGAATTCCTGGTCCAACAATTCGGTGTAGGACTGCACCGAAATGCCTGCGTTCGCCATGGTCTCTTCTTGTTGACCCAGGATTTTCCGCAGCGCATCAATCTCGGAATTCATGCGGTCTAGAAGCTGCTTTACTGCGTTCACCCGCAGTTCCCCGCGCTCGTAACTGTCCAGCGCAAATCGAATCGCCACGTGCTCTGCCAGTTTCAACAGCATTGGCTTGTCCGGCTTGTCCATCGGCGCCTGCGCCGCCAGTCCCGCCAGCGCCTGCTGCAACGTGTATTGCGCTCGCACCGGCAGAGCGGACAACCTCGATTGGAATGTCGCCGGATCTGACCGGGCATCAGGATCCTTTCGCGCCTTTCCCAACTGCGCGAACAATCCGATCATCGACCGCACTTCTTCTTCGGCGACCGCATAAGCTCCGCTGCCAACGTCCGCGCCGCCCGGAGCCGTGGTCAATCCCACTCCGCCCATTGAGCCGCGCAACATGGCCGTTGCGCTCATCCATTTTCCAGGCTCTGTTCCTCCACCCGTTCCGCCTCCAAAACCCGAGCCTCCTCTTGTGCCCCCGCCTCCGCCGGAGCCACCCGTGCCCGTTCCTCCAACGCCTCCGCCAGGACCGCCGCTTGCTGCTCCACCGCTTCCACCAACTCCCGTACCTCCGCCGCCGGAGGATTTCCCCGCGTCCCACAAACTCCCGCTGCTATCTGCGCCGCCGCTCCAACTCGAGCCGCTTCCGCCGCCACCGCCAGAGCCCGGGCCAAACGCTCCGCCGCCACCGCTGCCCGTGCGGCTGCTTTCCGCGGCCAAAATCAACTGCAACATTTTCTGCGGGTCTTCGAAAACGTCGCGGTACTTATCTCCCGCGCTGCCCAGCATCTTGGCGGTCAACTGCGCGGCCACTTTGATTCCCGCCACCGATCCGTCTTCCGCAACGTAGCGAATTTCGTTGATCTTGATGCTGCTTTCCCCCGCGAGCGCGGCTTTCAGTTGTTCCGCCAGCATGCTCGGCTTGTTATTTCCGCTGGGAAACGCGCGCACGAATCGCGCAAAGTTGTTCTGCGTGGTGCTTGGAGAGAAGTGAATGCTGGCGATTCCTGAACTCGTCAAAAGATGCGCGAAGCTCTTCTCCGCCGCTGCTGCACCGAGCGGCACCCCGTCCAGCACAATCTGATTGCCCGAAGCGCCAAGCAGCAGTCCCGCATCTCCGCCCTGCTCTAGCGCCGTGCGCAATTCCTTCCACGCGACCTCAAACTGCGCCGCCGTGCGCGCGTGCCCGAATTCGTACAAGCGCGCAAACTTCAGCAAAATGTTCAGACTGTGAACGAACGCGCGGGCTGCCTGTCGTGTGTCCCCGGCCATTTTCTGCGGATTTCCCCAGATACTTCTTACCTCTACACTAGGCTCGTCATCCCCTCAAGACAAGCCCTCCTCCTCTCCCTGTAGCCTGTTCAGCAACCTGACCTCCCTCTCCATCGCTTATCGGGTGGTCATTCCTATCTTTAGTCTTTCGGAACCTTGCCGCCGTCTTGGCCTTGCTCATTCTGCCATCCCGTCAGTACAATGCAACGAGTCGGTTCGTTTGCTGAGGAATGGTTCGGGATTTCTGGCGTATAGGTTCAGAGAACCCGCGTTGCTTGAACGGTAGAGCTTTCCCTGAGATAACAAGGTTCTCAGGCTATTTTTTTCGGGCGTACGTCACATTATTGCTATCCGCTACCGGGTGACGCCACTTTGGCCCGCATTTAGGTCCGCTAATGGCTGATGAACTTTCACCCACGCGCTTTAAGCCCGACATGCCGGAAATTCCGGGAGTGTCGGCTGGCTCAACCCGCCCTCCCAGATCCAATCCCTTGCTGCCTCTGATCATCGGCGTGGTGGCTCTGGGAGTTGTCCTTCTTCTGGCCGTTCGCTGGTTCCCTCATTCTCGCCCTAAGGAGCCCGTGCAGCCCAAACCCGCTCCTCAGATCGAAGTCCCCCCTCCACCGCCCGACCCATCTTCCCTGTTGCCGCACGTGAACAAAGCCAACCCTGTGGTCGCCGATCTCGCCACTCTCGCTAAGCCCTGGTCCTCAGTCGACTTCTTTATCCACGATCTGACCACCGGTGAAAACGTGCCCGCTACTGTCGTGCGCCTTCCCGGCTCGCCGACCGCCCTTTCTAGCTATTGGGCGTTCTCCCGCAGGGCTCCTTACGGAACCTGCCCGCTCGAGTACATCAGCAACCTCGACAAACTCCGCGATGAATACGACTTTCACTCCGCCAACCATCCGCTCGTTGGCAACCCCTGCAGCCACACCTTGTATGATCCGCTTAAGACCACCAGCCTCCCCGGCAACATCTGGATCCGCGGCGCCATCGTCCAGGGCAGCGACATTCGCCCGCCCCTGGGCGTCGAAATCAAAATCCAGGACAAGCAAATCCTCGCCTTCCGCACCGAATAGCACTCCAAGTAAGAAAGGCTTCCGCCAGTTTCCTCGGGTTTCTTCTCGTCTCCTCGCAAGCGGCAGAGCCGCGCGACAAGTTAACCTAGCGCGCAAGCGCTGGGCGCTGGGACCGAACCATAAAATTCATGAGCGCCGTAGGTGCGACATTTTCGCACTCGAGCTTCTCTTCTTCACGCGCGGACTACAATCGGCATAGGGGGAGCGGTCGCCCGCTCGCCCCTGCCACACCACCCGACATGCGGGTCCGCATCGGGCGGTTCAGAGGGTTACGAACAATCGAGGTAGAGCAAGCGAATCGAAGTAAGCGATGGAAAGCGCGGAAGACAGGGCCGGACTGTTCGCCAGATGCCAAGGGCCGTGTGGGCTCCCCGCCGTACATGCAACCAGTGCCTTTGATGGATGTGGGCTTCGCGATCATGTGCTCGCTCGTCCGGCACCGTAGGCCTCAAATCCAGTTCTTGTCCATCGGCTCGCGTGTTTGCTTCACGCTTCTTTCAGACCTCACCTCACGGGCTCGGCCCTTGCGCTTCGCTATCACTTCGCCTCCATCAGGCTGTGAAGACCTCCAAGCTATCGAACGTGCTCGGCACACACAGAAAAGGGGCGGCCCGATGGGCCGCCCTTTTCCCTGCGTCTTTGCGGGACCGATTAGAAGCTCATCTTCAGCGACAGCTGCACGACGCGCACCGAAGAGTCGAACCCGAGGAAGTTTCCATACGGGCTCGTCGGCACGCCCTGCATGGACAGGATCTGGCCGAATTGCGAGCTGCCGAGGGTCGTGTCCGGCAGGTTGAAGTTAGGATGGTTGAACACGTTGAACGCCGTCGCACCCAAACCGAAGTTCAGCCGCTCCCTGAAGGAGAACGTCTTGTACAGTCCCATGTCGAAGTCGATGTAATGCGGCCCACGGAACTGGTTACGGGTCTGATTTGGATAGCTGCTGTACGCCGTAACGCCCGTCGCGAAAGCGCTGGCGTTTAAGCAGGGATGGATGTTGGCATTGCTATAGGCTGCGCCGCTGCCGCAGGATTGCCCTGCGCCACTCGAAATGATATCCGCAGCCGCATAGCCGCCGTTAAAGAGGCTACCTCCGTTAAAGCCGTCGCTAACTGTATATGGGAGCCCCGAGCGAATGAAGGCCTTACCTGACCATTGCCATCCACCCAATGCAGCCTTGAGGAACTTGTTCCCAAAGTGCGATGGCGGCGTAACCACGTAGTCAGCGTTGAACAGGTTCCGGACGTCATAGTCGGCGTTGCCGTAGTTGTTCGCACGCAGGCTGCCCGGGTTTATTTGAGTTTGAACGTTTCCTCCACCTACCCACCCACCTATAGGGAACAGCCCGCCGTTCGAGGTTTCGTCGAGGGCATGTGAGTAGGTGTAGTTAAAGTGCGACATAAGCCAGCTGTGATACTGCAGTCGCACCGAGGTAGTCAGTCCGTTATAGTTCGCTATTGCTCCACTCTGCAGCGTCTTTACCAAGCCGTAGTTCACAGCCGGATTGGTATTGACACCTGGAACGGTCGCGTACGGGGCGCTCACTGAGGTGTTCCACCAGCTATTAAAGTACGGAACATTGATCGAGTGGTTCCCGTTGTAACCCACGGAGAGCGCGACGGTCTTCGTGATTTCTTGATCCACCTTCAGGTTCCATTCCTGCACCTGCGGCGAATGGATGGTGCCCTGGATGGAAGTGACCGAGAGCGGAGGAGTAGAGCCGATGATTGGGTTCAGGATCGCGGCAAGTTGATTGTAGCTGTCATTGACGTTGAACGCCGCTGAAGCCGCCTTGAATGCGTTCGGGCCGCTCGCCGGGTTGCTGGCATCAAAAGGCAAAATCCCGAGGGTACCCGTGCTGTCGAGCGGGGCGATGTTGAACAGCACCGAATGCGGGGCATTTCCGAGTAGGTTGTCCAGCATACCGGCCGCCGGATTGTCGAAGAAGATTCCAACGCCGCCACTGATGACCGTCTTGTTGCCTCCGGGGAAATATGGGAAGTGGTCTCTGGCTCCCGGCGCCCAACTGAACGACAGGCGCGGCGAAACGTTAATCGCATCCACACCAGGGAAGGCGCTGTGCAGATTCGTGTTGAGGTCGCTGCTATACGGCACGTCACCCGGCGAACCGGAAGACACGCTGGGCAGATCGAAGAAAGAAGTCTTGAAGTTTGACAGACAGCTCGTATTGCAAACTGGATTTGCGTTGTGCTCAAACCGCAAAGCTCCCGTCACCGTAAAGTTGGAAGTTACCTTCCACTGATCCTCAAGATAGAAACCCAATCCCCAAATGCCGATTGGCACGTCCGTTGACGGGCTGTATTGCTGCTCGTAATCCTGCGCCAAACCGTTGGCGTAGGCCTGCATACCAGACAAGCCGTTGCCGCCGCCAAGCGTGGCTGAAGTCAAATTATAGAAAACGCTCAACGGATTGATATTGAAGAAGTTATGGTCGCTCACATCGTATCGCCGGAAGTTCGCACCGAACTTGAAGGTGTGCTTCCCGCGGACCCAGGAGATGTCGTCGATGAACTGATATTGCGTGATATTTCTGCCTTGCGGAAACGCGCTCACCTGCGCATTGATGTTGGAAAAACTTTGGTTAAACGCATTGTAAACTCCTCCGTAGGGGAACTCCGAGTTCACCGCGGAAGAGTCCTGCGTGAACTGAGCGACATAGTGGCTCAGAGTGGCCGTGAAAGCGTTCGTCAAGCTGTTTCCGAACACATGTCTCCAGTTTACCTGGTAATCCCATGCCGGCTGATTCGAATTGGCATCGAAGTTGGAACTTAGCGGATCCACCGTCGTCGGCTGAAGTCCGTGATCGATCTTGAAGCGGAAGAATAGGTCATCTTTCGACGTAAGTTTCTGGTCGATGCGGCCCGCCAGGATCCATTCTTTCGCGAACGAAGTCGGCGTCGACACAAAGGTATTTGCGCACGTCGCTCCACTCGTCCAACCCGTCAGTACCACCGTCGCGCACTGATCTCCGGAAGCAGCGGTGCCTACCGAAACAGGCGTCAAAACCTTCCCCGCCGACGCATTCGCGTAAATCTTGAACATACTCTGATACGCCGGTAACTCGTTCGGCTGCAGACTCTGAATGTTGTTCAAGATTGCCGTGGCGAACGCCGGAGTCGGAATCGTCTCCACGTCCACGTTCGGCAGGATGAACCGCAGACCCTCGGTGTCCACAAAGAACCATGTGTGATCCTTGATCACTGGCCCGCCGATTGATGCTGCCCACTGGTTCGCATTCGAGAACGGTCGCGGTGTATCGGACGCGTTCGAGAAAAAGTCATTCGCGTTCATCAGGCGGCCGTTCCAGTAGTACTGCGCGTTGCCATGGAAGGCGTTCGTTCCGGACTTGGTCACATAGCTGACCTGGGCGCCGCTTAACTGGCCATACTGCCCAGAGTACGGATTCGTCACGATCGTTACTTCCTGCACTTCGTTGCTTCCCAGCGTGAGGTTGGTAGCACCGGAGTTATTGATGTTGAAGTAGGGGTCCATGTCGTTTTCGCCGTTCACGGTATACAGGTTCGATGTGCCCGGCAGGCCGTTGACGGTGAAGTTCCCGTAACCGGTTCCCTGCGCCACAACTACGCCCGGCGCAGTAAAGGCCAGCGTAGTGATGTCACCGCCGGGAGCCGGCAACAATGCCACCTCTTCCGGGGTATAAGATGTCGCCACTCCAGGCTCGGTACTGATTAGTGGAGCCGCACCTGATACTTCAATCGTCTCGGCGGACTTTGAAATTTCCAGGGCGATCTCGATTTCCGTTGTTTGTCCCAAGGCAACCGTCGTCGACTGAATCGTCTTCGCAAACCCGACTACGCTCGTTGAAATCTCATATCGTCCCGTTTTTACCAGGTTGAACCGGTAGGTTCCTTCACCGCTTGTTGTCGTCGTCTGCGTCTCACCCGTGTCAAGACTCTTCAGACCGACGGTAGCGTTCGGGATCACCGCTCCGGCCGGATCGATAACGCGGCCCGCAATACTCCCCGATGTCAACGATTGGCCCGCGGCAACATTCGAAAACACCAACATTAGAAGGAAAGCCACCACAACTCCCGTTCTAAACAGCTTCATTCAAACCTCCTTGAACGTATAACGCCACCACTCTCGCAAGTGGTGCCCCACTTCGGATACAAAAGCCTAAGCCCAGCCAAACCTTTCGTCAGGCTTCCAACTACTGATTTTTTCGTGTGAGACCCCCACCACAGGGAGAAAAACACTCGATGTCGTATTCGCAATTAATCGACCAAACACAACCAGTTTTATCTCTCATATTTACAATATGTTACATCGATCTACAGAACTCCCACCCAAATAATGCATATAAATTTATGTAGATAGCACTAGTCCTACCAATTTTCATATGCGTTCGGTCCCGCCATTCGGCCGTCCAATCCCCTTATCGCAACGTCTTAACACACCCCTTCCTCGCTCTTGCCATCCCGCCTCAACTTCCGTTTCTGTATTCCCCGCGCCAGTCTGCCAAGAAGCCGTTGGCGCAACCCTTCGGCCCCCGTTTCGCGTCCCACCAAAAGGGTCCACTGAAGGAGGGTTCATGCACCGCCGCAGGTCATTGCTTCTCATTTTCCCGCTTGTCACGCTGTTCGCCATTGCCTGCAACAACAAGCCGAACGACGACGCGATCGCTACCGAGATCAAAGCAAAAATGTTCTCGGAGCCGCTATTGAAGTCCGGTTCGGTGGATGTCGCCGTCAAAGATGGCGTCGTCGCCCTCACGGGCACCGTTTCCGACCAAGCCTCCCGCCTTGCCGCCCAGGACATCGCCTCCAAAACGAATGGAGTCCGACAAGTCATCGATTCCATAGCCATGGCGAATCCAGCTCCCCCCGTTGCGGAAGCAACCCCGGCTCCTCCACCAACGCCTCCTTCTCGAAAGCCAGCGCGCAAGAAGAAGCCCGCTGCGCCAGAGGCCGAGCCTGCGCCTGCCACTCCGGCGTCCGATGAAAACACTTCTGCTGCCAACAATCCACCAGAGCCGCCTGCTGCTCCGACGCCTCCTGCCGCTCCCGCTCCGCCACCGCCTCCACCTCCGCAACCCATCACTGTCGTGATTCCGGAAGGCTCCATCGTCACCATTCGCACCATCGACGCGATCGACTCCGCCAACAGCTCCACTGGTCAGACGTTTCGCGCCTCGCTCGATGCTCCAGTCGTGGTGAACGACCGCGTGGTCCTTCCGCGCGGTCTCAACGTAAAGCTCAAACTCGTTGACGCCAACTCCGCCGGCAGCTTTAAAGGACGCAGCGAACTCACGGTGTCTCTCGAGAGCGTCACCTATCAAGGAAAGACTTACTCGCTGCAAACAAGTGACGTTCAACAGCAAGGCAGCTCACGTGGCAAGCGTTCCGCCGCAGTCATCGGAGGAGGTGCCGCCCTCGGCGCGCTGATCGGCGGTCTTGCCGGCGGCGGAAAGGGCGCGGCCATCGGGGCCGGCGTAGGCGCGGGCGGCGGCACAGCCGTCCAAGCCGCCACCAAAGGCCAACAAGTCAAGATCCCGTCCGAAACCCGCCTCGACTTCACTCTCCACGCGCCCGTCCCGGTAACCTATCTTCCGCCGAAGCAGTCCGCCGCCACACCGCCGCCCAACCCAGATCACGCCCCATCCTCGGCACCGGATCAACAGCAACCTCCAAATTTCCAGTAACCGCTCGACCCGTCTCCCATCCAAGACTGTAGCTCACCGCTTCTGGGGTGAGGGTTTCCATCATGCAGGCGGGATCGATCAAAGCAGGAAAAACCCTCAGGCCTCGAAGGCCTGAGCTACCGGTTTGATTGCGAATTTCTCTTCTTTGCTTCTTCCCTTCTTTCTTGGCATCCTCTTAGCCCATGACCCCGCAAAATCGTCGTCGTTTCCTGCAATCGTCCGCTGCTCTCTCCGCGCTCGCGTTCCGTTCAAGAGCGGAGGCACAATCCCAACTCCCGTCCTCCTTCTCCACGTTGAAACCGCTCGGCGACCGCGTCCACCCCATCACTCCCGACGAATTTCACGGCCGCCTGCTCCATGCGCAAGAACGGATGTCCCAGCTCGATCCCAAATTCGACGCCATCCTCCTCGGCCCCGGCACCTCGCTCTACTACTTCACCGGCGTTCGCTGGGGACTTAGCGAGCGCCTCCTCGCTCTCGTCATACCTCGCACCGGCCAGTCTGTGCTCATCTCTCCCGCCTTCGAAGAAGGCCGCATGCGCGAACTCATGCGCTATTCCATCGAAGTTCGCGTCTGGCAGGAAGACCAAAGCCCCGCCGAACTCGTCGCCAAATTCCTCGCCGAGCGCGGGATCCGCACCGGCCGCGTTGGCATCGAGGAAGCTCTCCCCTTCACGTTTTACGATCACTTCCGCGCCGCCGCTCCTTCGCTCGAGTGCGTTTCCGCCGATCCTGTCAGCATCGCTTGCCGAGCGCACAAATCCGCGCACGAACTCGAACTCATGCGCCTCGCCTGTGAAGCCACTTGTAACGTCTACCGCCTGGTTTTCCAAAATTTAAACGAAGGAATGACCGAAGAAGACATCAGCCGCATGGTCACCGCCGGCTACACGAAGATGGGTCTTCGCGGCTATGCCCTTGTTCTGCTCGGTCCCGCCGCGGCTCTCCCGCACGGCACTCGCGAACCGCAAAAGTTAAAGGAAGGTGATGTTGTTCTAATCGATGACGGCTGCCTGGTCGAAGGCTATTGGTCTGACGTCACGCGCACCGGCATCCTCGGCAAGCCCACGGAAAAAATGCAGCGCGCTTACGACACCGTCCGAAAAGCGCAGGACGCCGCGCTCGCCGCCGCGCTCGCCGGCAAACTCTCCGGCTCCGTCGATGATGCCGCCCGCGGAGTCATCACCGCCGCCGGTTTCGGTCCCGACTACAAATTCTTCACCCATCGCCTGGGCCACGGCATCGGCCTCGATGGCCACGAGCATCCTTATCTAGTGCGCGGCAGCAAAACCGTCCTCGAACCTGACATGACCTTCTCGAACGAACCTGGCATCTACATCCCCGGCGAATTCGGCATCCGCTGTGAAGACCTCATGGCCATCGCCCCCGACGGCCCCGCGCAACTCCTCACTCCCGGCTTGCAAGTCTCCCTCGAAAAACCCTTCGGCTAATCCCGCGCTCACCGTAGCGCAGGGCCTTCAGGCCAGCATCTTTGTCGCCCTACGTCGTAGGGCCCACCTTCCGAGGCGGGACGCTTCAAACGGCCTCTCACCACGGAACTCACCACACTGTCACTCTTCTACTCTTTCACTGCTTCTCTTCTCTCTTCGCTTCCTTCTCCACAAACTCCACAATCCTCTCCTCCGCCCAAAATCGTTCCGCGCCCGCAAACCTCGACACGAACCCGCAGTGTCCCCCGTGTTCCGGCGCAACAAATCGCACGCACGGATTCTCCTCCACGCGCGCCGCCGAGAACGATACGTACGGCACAAACGGATCATCCTGCGCAGTAATCACCAACAGCGGCACCGCCACCTTCCGAATCACGCTCTTCGCCCCCGCCGCCTGGTAATATTCTTCCGCATCTTTATATCCGAAGCACGGCGCGGTAATGGCATCGTCAAACTCACGCACCGTCCGCACCGGCCCAAATCCGTTTCTCTTATATCTCTCCGGAAACAATCCGCACTTCGTCTCATACCGCCGCATCAACCCGCGCACGAAATGCCACTGGTATAAATAGTTTTCTCTCTCCTCGAGCGCGTCCGCGCATCGCGACAAATCCAGTGCCGGGCACACCACCGCCACTCCGCGCAATTCCTTGGGCGCGGATTTCCCCCGTTCACCGGCCATCTTGGTTACCAGGTTTCCCCCCATCGAATATCCGGCGAAGAAAATCTTCTCGAACCTTTCCTCAATCAACTCTGTCAGCACCGCGAGATAATCCCCGCTCAGTCCACTGTTATATAAGGTAGGCGTCAACCGCTCCGTCCCCCCGCAATTTCGCTGGTTCATCCGCACCGCATGGAATCCTCTTGCCCACGCCTTATCTGCAATCCCTCGCATATAGTTTGAATCGCACGAACCTTCCAGACCGTGCACGATCACAATCACCGGCAAATCTCTCCGCCCTCCCGGTTGCCAGTGGCACACCCCCTTCAACTGCGTCCACGGATCGACACGAAACAGCCGCTCTTCTCCCGCTGGCAACAGAAACTTCCGCGGCACAAACCCCGCGGCAATCGTCTGCGCGTGGCCGCTCCTCAGCCACCGGTGCGGCTCAAACGCTCGCATTTCATTCGCCATCCTTCTACTTTATCAGCTCCCGCTTTTGCACCGTTTCACCCCCGTATCTGCTGCATAAATTCCGGCTTCAGCCCTTGAGGCTGCTTTCCCGACACAATCACGCTATTGTTAACACCGCGCCCCTCTCGCGCGTCTAGCCAGAGAGGCATGCACCATCGCCGCCGTGGCTACACAGCTTGAAATGCGCACCCCATTCCTCGGCAGGCTCGCCATGAACACCAGCCCTGACGACGCCCTCGTCCGCGCCGCCCAGCAGGGCGACCGCACCGCCTTCGGCCTTCTTTATTCCCGCTACTCCCGCATGGTCCACGGCATTCTTCTCTCCCGCGTTCCTTACTCCGACGTGGACGACCTCGTCCAGGACGTTTTTCTCCAAGCCCTTCCTCGCCTCAACGCTCTTCGCGAGGTTTCCAAATTTCCCGGCTGGCTCGCGGCCATTGCTCGCAACCGCGCCTCCGACTTTCACCGCCGTGGCAAACCGCACGACGAATTTTCCGAAGAATCCATCAGCGAAGAAATCGACCCCCCGCCTCCTTGCCACCCCGCTCCTCACTCGAACGCCGAAGCCCACGCCGCTCTCGATGCCATCCTTTCTCTCCCTGAAACCTATCGCGAAACTCTCATCCTTCGCCTCGTCGAAGGCATGACTGGCCCAGAAATCGCCGAGCGCACCGGCCTCACCCATGGGTCCGTGCGCGTCAATCTTCATCGCGGCATGCAGCAACTCCGCGAAGTTCTTGGCCGCAAGGCCGCGCCGCTCACCGGGGGTGAGCTATGACCACACACCCAAACAAAGCAGAAAAAGACATGCCCATGAATGACGATTACTTGTGGGACGGCTCCGGTACGCCCGATCCCGAAATCCAGCGCCTCGAGTCGCTCGTCGCCGAATTTCGCCACGCCGAACGCCCGCTTGCTCTTCCTCCGGAGACCCCACTCGCACCGACGAAAGCTCGCGGTTTGCTGCTGCAATTTCCGTGGCTTCCCCGGCTCGCCGCAGCCGCCGTGATTCTTCTCGCCGCCGCTCTTCCCTTTTTCTCTCCGGCAACCCGCGTCACTCCACCTCCGGTGGGTCCGAGCTGGGATGTAGCCAATCTCGAAGGCGCGCCGCAAATCGAATCACAATCCCTTTCCACGCATCAATCCGCCGCCAAACTTTATGTCGGCCAGACACTGACCACCAATTCCTCTTCTCGTGCCTCTCTTTCCGAAGACGACCTCGGCCAAATTCAAATCGATCCCAATTCCCGTGTCCGCCTACTGCAATCCGGCCCGAACCACAAGCACCTTCAACTCGATGTCGGCACCATTCACGCCGCCATCTGGGCTCCTCCCGGCGAATTCGTCGTGGACACACCCTCCGCCATCGCCGTCGACCTCGGCTGCGCTTACACTCTTCACGTCACACCCGACGGTTCCGGCACCATTCGGACCACGCTCGGCTGGGTCGGTTTCCATCTCAATGGCCGCGACTCTTTCATTCCCGCCGGCGCGATGTGTTCCACTCGCCCGAAAGTCGGCCCCGGCACTCCTTATTTTGAAGACGCTACCGAATCTTTCCGCGAAGCTCTCCATGCTTTTGATCAGGCAGAACCATCGACCTACGCCGCTTCCACCGCCCTCGCCGCAATTCTTTCGCAGGCACGCGCAAAAGACGGCCTCACTCTCTGGCATCTTCTCTCGCGCACCTCGGGCGACGAACGCGCCTTAGTCTACCAACGCTTCGCCTCGCTCGTTCCTCCGCCGCAAGGCATCACCCGCAACGGCATCCTCGCCCTTGACCCTCACATGCTCGACCTCTACTGGAACGCCCTGGACCTCGGCGACATCTCCATCTGGCGCTACTGGGAACAATCCTCCAGCACCCACCGAACCCCCGCTTCCTCACAACTCCAGAAAAAAGTACTGCTCCTCAAAAAGATCCCGTCCCCGTGAGGATCTGTCGCGGTAGGCGCGCGGCCCCAGGACCGTCGGCGCAGCAAGCTAATTTCCAATTTCCATTTTCGTCCTCCGCCCGTTAACACCTCGCACCCCGCCCGCGTCTCCTCCATTGATCGCGCACCTCAACCTCAAAGGAGCCACCATGAAACTTTCCGCAATCAAATTCACCGCCGTGCTTCTCTTCACACTCTCACTGTTCGCCGCTTCCGCCTTTGCCGGTCCGCCGCTCATCTGCCACACCTACGACATCGGCAACGCCAAATCTCTCCCTTGGATCGGCCACAACTGGAACCTCACCGGGAACGAATCCTACGACACGAACAATCTCGTCCCCGACACGCTCTCCATCCTCGACACCGACACCACCGTCCTCGTCCACATGGAAACCCTTCGCCGCGCCGCCCTCTACGGCCAGAAAAATCCACAAGTTCTAAAGCAACTCGTCGTCAAAATGATCTCCCGCACAGATGCGCCTAGCAAAAACGCAACGGCCGCTTCACTCGCATCCTTCGACCTAGGCTATTTCACCGCCACTCTCGCTCAACTCCACTGGATCTACAAAGATTTCGCCAATCCCGCGCAATCTCTCGACGCCCGGGCCCTCGTGAACAAAGGCATCCAGCTTCGGGGCAACGACCCGCAAATGGAATTTGCTGCCGCTCTCATTACCCTCGACGGCCCCGCCAACGAACACAACGCCCACGCACAGAAAGCCCTTCTTGGCGCGAAATCAGACACACTCCTCGCAGAAAACCTCTCCACTCACTTCATGAGTCCCGAGTCCGAAACCATGACGCAGATGATCACGCGCAATGCCGGCGTGAAGGTGGCCCAGCAATGACACACGCAACAAAACAAGCCGCCTCCCCGCGGCTCCTTCACCCTATGCCGTTTTTGATTTTGGTGCTGCTCGCCGTTGTGGCGCAGGGCGAACCTGCGAAGCTGGCTTTTTCCTCGTTATGGCATTGGGGGTCGGAACTTCGGCTCCGACATTTCGCGCCAACGGCAGTTTGGGCTTTAGCCCCTGAGGAATTGTTTCTCTCGCTCCGGCGCGCACCATCTTCCGACCTCACGGTCGACGAATGGGGCACCTTCACTTCCATCGCCGGGCCCGACGGCCGCGCCATCGACTGGCTCCCTCTCTCCGGTTCCACCGACCTTCCCTCCTTCGTCGAACATTTTCGCGAAGTCAACTTCAAGGGTGGCCTGCGCGGCACCGTCCGTATGGAAACCCCCGTTCTTTATTTCTATTCCCCGCAGGAAACCATCGTCTCCGTCGACGTTTCCTTCCGCAAAGGCCTCATCACTGAGTGGTATCCTCGCGCTAATTCTGCCAACAGCGGCCTCACCTCCAAAGATTTCACTCTCTACAACATGAAAAATCCCGGCGCGATCTCCTGGAACTCCGTGCACATCGACCCGCACGCTGCCGCCGACTTCCCCAGCGACAATTCGCAAAATCACTACTACGCCGCGCGCGAAACCTCCTCCGCTCCGATTGAACTGTCAACTTCTCCTGGCGCACAACGCGAAAAATTCCTCTTCTATCGCGGCGTAGCCGCCTTCCCAGCGCCGCTCAACGCCACGCTCTCCGCGGACAACACCGTGACTCTGCAAAACCATTCATCGGGGTTCGCCTCTTTTAGGGGGTTGGACCTTCAGGTCCGACAATCATTCTCGGCGCGAACTGGGCTTCAGCCCCTGACGAATCCGCTTCCGGCATCTTCCGAAGAAGGCATCGTGGATGAAATTCCCAACGTCATCCTCTTCGAACGCCGCGGCGAACAGCTCGGCTACCGCGTTCTCGGCCCTCTTCAAGACGAAGCTGCGCTAGCACCTCCGTCCCTCGATGGCTCGCTCGATTCCCTCTATTCCACCCTAGAAGGCGCACTCATCGCGCAGGGCCTCTTTCCCGACGAAGCCCACGCCATGCTTGAAACCTGGAAAAACTCCTGGTTCGAGGAAGGCTCCCGCCTCATCTATATCGTTCCACGCCCGTTCGTCGACTCCGTTTTACCGCTCCATATCAATCCCACTCCCGCCAACACCACACGCGTCTTCGTCGGTCGCCTCGAACTCATCACGGCCACTACGCAAAAAGCCGTCGAAACCGCCATCGTCACCGGCGACAACGCTACGCTCGCCAAATATTCCCGCTTCCTCGAACCCATCCTCATCTCCATGGTCCAGCAGACAAGCGACGAAGCGCGCCAGCAACGCCTGCTCGCGTACCTCAACTCCGTACCGACAGCGTAAATTGGAGCAACCTGTCGCTCGCCCCTTCCGGGGTGAGGCTTTCCATCACAGAGGCAGCCTGGATCCGCCGGAAAATAGCGGCAAGCACAAGGGGCACAGCAATTTCTGGCTGCGCTCTTGGGCCCTCACTGCTGGTTTCGGCTCGCCTCGATATAGCTCGGCGTGTATCCTTCCCACTCCCACGGCGTCACATCGTCGCCAAAAATCTTCTCGAGCAAAGGACGAAAGGCCAGCTCCCCGTTGTCGCTGTTAGTCAACAAAATCATGCAGCTCTCCTGCTTCTCAAAACAAATGATGTAGTTCTGCGCGCCATCGCCGTGCCCTTCCTTAAAAAACGCCGGCCCAAACTTCGTGTGTGTCAGTAATCCCCACCCCACGCCATACGCCAATCCAACGTCCGCCGCCTCTTTTCCCTCGCCTTCGTTGCGTCCTTGGCGATCTGCCCAACACAAACGGAAGCCGCCACAAAATACAGCGCACACCCAATCATCGTTTTCATTTTCATCGAATCATTTTATCCAAAAACTCCCTCGGCCTGTTTTTATGGACAACTGGAATCACCTGTAGCTCACCCCCTCAAGGGTGAAGGTTCCGTCACGCAGGCGGGATCGATCAAGGCAAGAAAAAACCTTCAGGACTTCCAGGTCTGAGCCACAGGAGTTCAAAAAACAAGAGCCGGGGAACGCCTCGGCTCTTGCCTTCAGGAGTGATTTTCGTTACGGCAACGGGGGTCGGACCTTCCGGTTCGACATCCACCAGAGGCTTCAAAGCGGGCTTTAGCTCTGAGAAATTGTTCCTAGCTCGCCTTGTGTTCCTCGCCGCAGCACGCGACGCCTGCGCTCATAGCCTTCGGCGCCGTCGCGCTACCATCGGCGTAGTAATCCTGCTCATACCGGTCATGATGCCGTCTCCACGCCATCGGAAACGACAATCCTTCTTCATGGCGGCCTCTCGGTGTCACGTCCAAGTAATGGTAAACGCCCATCATCGGTTCGCCGCCGCGTCCATAAGTCGAATAGGTGTGAAACACTTCACCCTTCTCGTTCTTGTAAAACACGCTGAGTCCCGGTCCCTCATCGCTCGGAAAAAATTGATTTTTGAAGTTGTAATACATCTCTTTCTTCGCCATTTCCTCGGGCGTGAACGAAACGTGGTAGTCGCGGTTGAACTCGCTCCCAAACGAAGAGGCCCACCTGAACCTCCAGCCCATGCGCTTCTTGAACGCTTCGATCTTCGCCACTGGCGCGCGCGAAATCGCAATCAGCGTCACGTCCCGGTTCGCCAGGTGCGTCACGCTACCGTCGATGTGATCGCCGAGAATCGAACAGCTCGGGCATCCTTCCTCCCAATCCGGACCGAACATGAAGTGATACGCCACCAATTGGCTCCGGCCTTCGAACAAATCCGCCAGCTTTTTCTTTCCGCGCGGCGTGTCGAAGACGTACTCCTTCTCCACCTTCACCCACGGTAGGTTTCGGCGTTCCGCGGCCAGCGCGTCGCTCTGCCGCGTCAACGCCTTCTCCTTCGCCAGTAGTTCTTTTCGCGCCGCCAACCATTCCAACTGTGAAACAACTTTCGGATGTTCTACGCCGCTTTGTGTCATGACTGTGTCTCCTTTTTCTCCAGACTGAGAAACTCTTCCCTGGACGCTACTGGACCTTCACTCGCGGGTTCTTTCTTCCGCAGCAGCGTCTTCGCCGCCAGCACCGTTACGCCGCCCGTCGAAAACGCCCCTGCCAGGATCATCGAGATTGTCGCCAAGCATGCCGGACACATCATTCACTCCTTACCGATAGCCAACCCAAGAAATTTTGTCATCCCGAGGAGCGTTTCTTGTTGACGAAGGATCTCAACCGCCGCGTCTTGCCTCAGTGTTTCGGCGACGCTTCCAAGCGCGCGCGAATGCTGTCCAACATGTACGACCAGCCCTTGCCCACGCCCTTCTTGTGTTCCTCCTCAATGAAGCCCAGCGCCGTGTGGCGGAACTTGATCAGCGTTCCGCCCTTCTCTTCGCTCAGCCTGTATTGCACATTCGACAGCAACGGGTACGATGCAAACAGCGGCCCGCAAATCTCCAGCAGCGTCGGCCGCTTGATCGCCTGCACGTTCCCCCAAAAATGTCCGTTGCCGTCGCCCAGATCGCGATACCATCTGCCCCCGGGCCAATCCTCCAGCTTCATCTTCAAGGCCACGCCCTCCGGCGTCGTGTTCAGCGGACCCATCTGATCCAGCACCGCCGAAAACGTCGCTTCAATTCCCGCCTTCACATGCGTATCGATGGAAATGTTCAACGTGAAATCTTCAATCTTCTGTGCTGTCCCAGCCATGTTGCCTCCTCGAAAAATAGAATTTGAGAATTTCAGTGCTTGGTACCGCTTCCTTCCGCCTGCTCTTTCATTCGAGCAAGTTGGTGCCGCCACATCCGCTCGAACGTCTGCGTCCATTCGTGCAGCGGCCGGATCGCTTCTGCGTTGGTCCGGTACAACATTTGTCTTCCTTCGCGGCGCACGTCCACCAAACCCACTTCCCGCAACACCCGCAGATGCTTGGAGACCGACGGTTGCTCCAATCCCAACTCATCCACGATGTCTGAAACCGGGCGTTCCTGCAGCGCCAGAAAACTCAAAATATCCCGGCGCCGCGGTTCTGCCACGGCGTTGAAAGCGTCGGAAGTGGTTGCCGCTCGTGCCATGCGCCTAATATATTCCCATATGGGAATATGTCAAGAACTTTTTCCATTTCTCCTCTCCTCGTAGGATTTCCCTTCTTCCCGCGCCATAATGTCTCTCTGAGGTCTACGCCAAGGAAGAATGCTCGCTTCCACTCTGTGGCTCATCGCAGTTGCAACCACGCTCTTCATCCCCGCGCTGCTCCTCTGGGGCTGGGTCCGCTGGTCGAAAGACAGAAATGCCTATCCTCGCTCTCTTTCTTCCAAGCTCTCTATGGTCGGGTTTTCTCTGGCCACCGCTTCCGCGGCGCTTGCGCTCGCCACGCATCTCTACGCGCGTTTCGTTCACAGCTTTCCTTTTTACGATCCGATGCTCATGAAAATTTACGCTGTCGGTTGCTTGCTCTCGATCGTCGGCATTGCTCTCGCTGTCGCCGGCACAGGCCGCCCGAACGCCGTCCGCTGGCTTGCTCCCGTCTGCGCCGTCGGCACGCTGGTCTTCTGGCTCCTCGCCATGAGCAGCGAGTAAGCTCCATCTTGTAAACGCCCCGTAGCGCCGCGCCTGCTGGCCCAGAGCTTCGAAGGGCAGGCCGCGGGATCTTGGGGTGCACTCCGCGCTCTGCCGGGCTAAACCCCCCAGCGCTAGGTACCTGTAGCTCACCCTTCAGGGGTGAGGCTTTCCACGTCACTTCTCTGCACTTCTCCCGGTGTCCTCTGTGTTAAAGCCGGGTGCCCCACCCTCGTTTTCTGAGGATGGTCATCCTCCCGCTATCGCGCCAATAATCAGCAGCGGCTCTTCCCCCTTCGCCACCGCTTCCGGCAACAACGCATCCGGCCCTTCGTGCGACAAATCCTCCTCGCACGCGAAAAACCGCAAAAACGGCCGCCGCTGTTTCGTCACATGATCCCGAATCGTCCCGCGGAGCGCCGGAAATCTTTCCTCGAGCGCATCGACCACCGTCCGTTGCGTCGCCGGCCCTTCCACCGACAACTGCACTTCGTCTTTCACCTTCGCCAGTGTCCGCAAATGAGCCGGCAACACCACGCGAATCATGACAGCGTCTGCACCTCGATCGACAACACGCCAGGCAAATCCCGCGCTGCCGCCGTCCACGTATCTCCCTCGTCCGCCGACACGTACACCTGCCCGCCGGTCGTCCCAAAATAAACGCCGCAGCGATCCAACTTGTCCACCGCCATCGCGTCGCGCAGCACGTTCACGTAACAGTCCTTCGGCGGCAGCCCTTTCCCCAATTCCTCCCACTCATTCCCGCCCTTGCGGCTGCGGTACACACGCAACTTCCCGTCCATCGGAAAGTGTTCGGAGTCGCTCTTGATCGGCACCACGTAAACCGTCTCCGGCTCGTGCGCGTGCACATCAATGACGAATCCAAAATCCGTCGGCAAATTCCCGCTGATCTTGTTCCACGAATCCCCGGCGTTGTCGCTGCGCATCACGTCCCAATGCTTCTGCATGAACAGCACACCCGGCCGCGACGGATGCATCGCAATGTGATGCACGCAATGCCCCACGTCCGCGGTGGGGTCGGGAATGTATTTCGAGTACAGCCCTTTGTTGATTGGCTTCCAGTTTTCGCCTCCGTCATCTGACCGGAACGCCCCGGCCGCCGAAATCGCAATGTAAATCCGTTTCGGATTCTTCGGATCGAGAATGATGCTGTGCAGACACATCCCCCCGGCTCCCGGCTGCCAGCGTGGGCCGGAGCCGTGCTTCCGCAACCCACTCATCTCCGTCCAGCTTTTTCCTCCATCTTTCGTTTGAAACAAGGCCGCGTCTTCCACGCCCGCGTACACCGTGTCTGGATCGTGCAACGAGGGTTCCAGATGCCACACGCGCTTGAACTCCCACGGATGCGCTGTGCCGTCATACCACTGGTGCGTTCCGGCAACTCCGTCGTACACAAATTTGTTGTCCATCGGCTCCCAGGTTTTTCCACCGTCATTCGAGCGCTGGATGAGTTGCCCGAACCACCCGCTGGTCTGCGACGCGTACAGCCGCTTCGCATCGGCCGGCGATCCCTTCATGTGATAAATCTCCCAGCCGGCAAAGTGTGGCCCATCGATCTCCCACTCGTCGCGTTTCCCATCCGAAGTGAGGATGAACGCACCCTTCTTCGTCCCCACCAGCACTCGCACTCCGCTCATCTCTTCTCTCCTTTCCGTTATGTCCTGGCAAATGCGTTTGTTCTCGCCCCTTCCGGGGTTAGGGTTCCATCACGCGGCAACCTCGATCGCTTCAAGAAAACCCTTAGAGCTCGAGGCCTGAGCTACAGGCGCTCGCTTCGACTCTTGTACTTTGCCACTTTGCCGCTTTCACGTGTCCTCGGTGTTAAAAGCCCTTCTCCTATACTCGAACCTGTCATCCCGTGTCTGCCTGCGGTCGGCGGAGGCCGCGAAAGAGATCCGCTTTCCGAATTTCGGTCTTCCATTTTCGCTTCGCTTCTCCACGCCGGGTGCCTCGTTTTTTTGAGGTGCGTCTTGGGTTTCCTCGCTTCTATTTTCTAATTTCCATTTTCGCCTTTCTCCCCGCGCTTCCCGCAAACCCGCAGTCTGCCGCAACTTACTTGCTTATTGCAAGTAAATTGTGCCAACATATCCCATGCCCAAAAGAAAGCCACTCTCCGGCCGCCGCTCCGGGTGTCCTCTCAACGCCTCCATCGAAATGCTCGGCGATCGCTGGTCCCTGCTCATCATCCGGGACATGATGCTCCGCGGCTCGCGCACCTTCAAGGAATTCCTCGGCTCCTACGAAAAAATCGCAACGAATATTCTGACCGATCGCCTCCACCGACTGGAATCCTACGGCATCCTCACCGCCGAGCCCGATCCGACCGACGGCCGCAAACTCATCTATTTGCTCACGCAGAAAGGCATCGATCTTGCTCCGGTGCTCACCGAAATGGTTCTGTGGGCCTCCGCTCACGAACAGACCGACAATCAAGCGCTGGTCCGCGAAATGCGAAAAGACAAGCAGGCATTCCTCGAGCGTATCCGTAAGCGCTGCGCTTCCCGTATCACGACGCCTTAGCACAGCTTTCTTGCGCTCAGGGGTTCAGCATTGCTGGACCTATGTCCGCACGATCGCTAGTGTGTTGACGATGTTCAGGCAGTGTCGGGTCTTCAGGGCCGTTCTTTTCGCCGACGCCGTTCTTATCCCGGTCGAAAGGTCGTTGTCCCAATCCAGAGCGGAGTAAGCGACCGAAGGTTCTTCCTATATGTGCGGGAAACCGCGAACTCTTTTCCTCCCTTGATCCGCAGGATATTGTCCCCGGTGTTCAAGGTCAGAATCTCTTCCACAAACGAAGCGTTGACGATCACCGAGCGGTGAATGCGCACGAATCCGTACGCCCGCAGCTTCTCCGCCACCGTCGACATCGACTCGCGAAGCAGCTCCGATCCCCCCGTCCTTTGCATCAATACGTAGTTGCCCCTCGCCTCCACTGCCGCAACTTCATCCGGATCCAGAAACAAAATCTTACCCTTGGCCTTGATCGCGATCCTGGCGCGTCTCGGGAGTACCGCTTCAAGCTGAGGATGGAGGTCCAGCGTTATCGTTTTTTCAAACATGCGATGGGGTTTCCTTTGGCATGGCTTGTGCCAGAAGCAACGCGGCTCCGCAGAACATCAGCGTATCCGCAAAGTAATTGAATCCATTTTCGATGTCGAAGAGATTCGCCCCCCACAACGGCACGTAGACAAACAACACCAGCAACATCACTATGACGCCCAGGGACGTCGCCGCCAGCCTGGTTTTCCTGTTCACTAAAAGACACGCTCCGGCGGCGATGAAAACGACTCCCGCCAGATAGCACCACAAAATTCGTCCGGGAATCCACGCCGGCGTGAGCTTCTCCAGCGGAACGCCCGGGACGAAATCGGGGTGCAGTAACTGCTCCACGCCAAAGACGATGGTCGTCACCGCAATAAAAATCTGTCCGGTGCGGATGGCGATCTTCTTGGTCGCTGTGGGCCAGCCGTGCGCCGCGGTTCCCGCAAGCGCCAAGGCCCCGCCGCTGAACGACAGGTCCCGAAACAAAACCGCCCACGCGATTCGGTCCTTCGGATCGCTGACGACGTTCGGCAGGTGCATCAGCACAACGAAAAGAAACAACATCAACGCCACCAGCGGAGCCGACCATCCTGCTTTCTGCTTCATGGAGATGCTCAGCGCCCCGGCAATCAGCGCAACGCCGACAAAATACGTCCAGAACAACGGTCCCGGCATCCACGAAGGCACAAGACGCATTATGGTTTTGGCCGAGGCAAAGTGTTCCGCGCCGAAGACCGCCATCGGCATGGCGAAAAGCAACGGCCCCAAAAACGCAATCCTGTCCGGCCCTCGCGCCGACGAGACTTCTCCCCGCAGCGCCCATACGCCAGCCAGCGTGATCGCTGCTCCCGCAAAATAGGGCCAGAACACTTCACTCTGCATCAAGGGCTCCCGCTCCTCGACATCTAGACGATCGCTTGCAATGCCGGCTGCATCCCACGCACCTTGCCGCCGAACTATATCCTTGGCCACAGTCTCATCCAGAAAGTGGTCTCTCGCAATAGCCACTTATCCCAAATTGGATATAACCAATATGACCACTGCCCGCCGTCCCGTTCCCGCCACGCGCATCATTCGCTTTGCCTGTTCCCTCCTCCAGTGTTAATTTGCTTAGCACTAGAGTCGGACCCGAACCAAAGGCACGTCGATTCCGCGCATATGGGCCCCAAAAAGCAACCCCGTCTCCTCTACCTTTGCCTCGCCATCATCTTTGCGGTCGCTTGCGTCTATCAAACCTATGCCTTGATGTATTCCTTCCCCGACTACCTGCACGTCCAGGCCGTCCAGTGGCCCATGGTCCCCACCTATGTGCGCGGCCAACCGCTCGCTGAATTCGTAAATGACGTCGCGACTCAAGCAGGAGTGAAGGAAAACGACGTCCTCGTCGCCGTAAACGGTCAGCCGTTTGCCGGCCTCGCGGTCTTCGGCGAAGCGATGCGCCTCGCCAAGCCGGGCGGCCATCTCTCGGTCACAGTTCAAACGCCAGGAGAACCAGCTCGCACGGTCTCCGTTCCTCTCACGCAGCGTCGCTCGCCGGCAAGTTTATTGGCGGCCATCCCGATCCTTTGCATCAAGTTCGTTATGCCTGTGTTTTGCCTTTTGCTGGGCGGCTGGGTCGTTGCTGTGCGCCCGCGCGACATCTCCGCCTGGCTGCTCTTCTTCATCCTGCAGTTTTTTTCCGTCACTTCTGGCGCTGGTAACGAGAGTTGGGGCCCCGTTGTTCGCGATATTGCACAGGTTTACCGGGTGGCTTTGCTCACAGCCTGGCCCATCTTCATGCTGCTCTTCGGGCTGTACTTCCCGGAACCATTTCCCGAAGCGGAAACGCGCTATTGGAATTGGTCCAAGCGCACTCTTATACCCACGCTGCTTGTCCTCGGTGTTTTGACCGTCATCGAAAGCGTCGGCGAAATCGAACGATTCTCTTCGGTTGCCGCGCTTTCCCGCTTTCTGGGCCGCGTCTCGACGGTAACCTTCTTTGTCAGCTTCGCGGCCACCGGTTGCTTTTTTGCCGCCATCGCCGTAAAGGCCCGCTCGGCCGTCACTCCGGATGCCAAACGTCGCCTTCGCCTTCTCTATTGGGGAACCACCGTCAGCATGGCCCCCGCTTGCATCTTGTTTGTGACTCAAGCGCTGAAAGGCGGGGGCTATGTCGAAAAGATGTTTCCGGAGTGGTTTGTTCTCTCCGCTCTCGTGCTGATGTTGTTCTTTCCCGTCACCCTCGCCTACGTCATCGTCGTTCACCGTGCTCTCGACGTCCGCATGGTGCTCCGCCAAGGCCTGCAATACACGCTCGCCACCAAGGGCGTCCGTGTCGTGCAAATCCTTTTGATCGCGACCATGATGACCATCGCAATCACCTTCATGAACCGCCAGGACATCAGCAGCGCCTACAAGCTGACCATCGTCGCGCTGTTGTTTGCCGCCGTCTTCTCGCTGCGGAAAATCGCGCTCAAAATTCGTTCCTGGATCGATCGGCGCTTTTTCCGCGACGCCTACAATTCGGAGCAAATTCTTGCCAGCCTCGGCGATGAAGTGCCTACCATTGTCGAAACCCGCCCGCTCCTCGAGCGTGTCGCCGGTAAAATCGCCGAATCTCTCCACGTCCCGCGCGTGGCCGTCTTCCTTCCCCAGGAAGGTTTCTATCGCCCGGCCTACGCCCTCGGCTACGATTCCACTCCGCCCACAGAATTTCGGGATTCCGCCGCCACCATCAGCCATCTCCGCAAAGAGCCCGAACCCGCCCGCGTGTATCTCGACGACGAAAAATCCTGGGTCAACACCGAGCTCTCGCAAGACGAGCGCCAGAGTCTCGCCGCCCTTTCTCCCCAATTGCTCTTGCCTCTTTCCGTTAAGGACAAACTCCTCGGCCTCATCTCTCTCGGCGAAAAACGTTCCGAAGAGCCTTACTCCAGCAGCGACCTTCGCCTGCTCAAATCCGTCGCCTCGCAAACCGCTCTGGCCCTTTCGAACGCGCAACTCTCCGCGGTCATCGCCGAAGAAGTCGCCCGCCGCGAAAAACTCAATCGCGAAATTGAAATTGCCCGCGAAGTTCAGGAGCGGCTCTTTCCTCAACGCCTGCCCGAAATTGCCGGCCTCCGCTACTTCGGCCAGTGCCGCACCGCTCTTGGCGTCGGCGGTGATTACTACGATTTTCTTCCCTTGCCCGACGGAAAACTCGGCGTCGCTCTCGGCGACGTTTCCGGCAAAGGCATCGCCGCCGCGCTTACCATGGCCAGCCTGCAAGCTTCCCTTCGCGCCGACGCCATGCGCGCCGGCGACGACCTCGCCGGCCTGATCACTCGCGTCAACAATATGGTCTACGACGCCTCCACCGAAGATCGCTACGCCACCCTGTTCTACGCACAATTCGATCCTGCGACTCGTCGCCTCACCTACGTCAACGCCGGCCATTGCCCACCGATTCTTCTCCGCGGCGCAGCGGCCGGACACGCCGTCGAACGCCTCGACAAAGCAGGCGGCACCGTGGTCGGTCTCGTCCTCGACGCCACCTACGACCAAGCGCAAGTCGATCTTGCCGAAGGGGATCTTCTCGTTATCTACACGGACGGCTTCAGCGAAGCCATGAGTCCCAACCTCGAAGAATGGGGCGAAAAGCGCCTCCTCGACGCCGTAAAATCTTGCGATGGCCTCCCCGCCAAAGACGCCATTTCCAAAATCATGCAAGCCGCCGACGCCTTCGCCTCCGGCGCCCCGCAATCCGACGACATGACCCTAGTCATCCTCCGCGCCATTTAGCGCCCGACGATTCAACAAGCCTCGACCTCTCCCCTATCGTCCATACAACCGTCATTCTGAACGGAGTGTACGGAGTGAGGAATACCTCTTGCATCGTGCTCGTGTTGGTCTCATCCGTTTCGGGCCCTGGGTTGTTCTGTTCCACCCAATTTCCATTTTCCCTTTCCTAATCTCTACTCCACCCAACTTGACCCAATTCCCCACCGCCCCTAAAATAGGATTTCACCGTGATGCAAATTTTTGATTTGTTGAATTTGTCCACCGGCCCAGCGCCTACCCGCTGGGCTGCGTTGTTTTTAGCGCCGCGCTTCCGAAGTGGCGGATCTTTAGACCGTGCCTTTTCCGCGCCGCGCATTCCACCGCGAGGTAATCATGATTGACGGTCCCATCCCCGAAGGTCTTACATTCGACGACGTGCTCCTCCAACCGGGCCGCTCGTCCGTCCTTCCCACCGACGTCGACACCTCCACGTATTTCGCCCGTAAACTCTCCCTCAACATTCCTCTCGCTTCCGCCGCCATGGACACCGTCACGGAATCGCGCCTCGCCATCGGCATCGCCCGGCAGGGCGGCATCGGCATCATTCATCGCAATATGTCGCTCGACCGCCAGGCCGAAGAAGTCGATCGTGTCAAGCGCTCCGAATCCGGTATGATCGTCGACCCCGTCACCATTTCTCCGGATATCACCATTCGCCAGGCCCTCGAGATCATGACCAAGTACCGCATCTCCGGCCTGCCCGTCACCCGCGGCACGCGCCTCACCGGCATTCTCACCAATCGCGACCTGCGCTTCGAAAAAAATCACGGCCAGCTCGTTGGCCAAGTGATGACCAAGGACAATCTCGTCACCGTTCCGGTTGGCACCACCCTCGATCAAGCCGAAAAAATCCTGCAAAAGCATCGTATCGAAAAACTTCTCGTCGTCGATCAGGACTTCAACCTCAAAGGCCTCATCACCGTCAAAGACATCCAGAAAAAACTCGAATATCCCCGATCCGCCAAAGATCCCCAGGGCCGGCTTCGCGTCGGTGCCGCCGTCGGCGCAACTGGTGATTTCCTCGAGCGCGCCGTGGACATGGCCAAAGTCGGCGCTGACGTTCTCGCCATCGACACCGCGCACGGCCACACCGAACGCGTCATCGAAGCCATTAAAGCCATCCGCCATCGCCTACCCGAAATGCAAATCGTCGCCGGTAACGTCGCCACCTACGAAGGCGCAAAGGAACTCATCTCCCTCGGCATCGATGGCCTCAAAGTCGGCATCGGCCCCGGCTCGATTTGCACCACGCGCGTCGTCACTGGCGCGGGTGTTCCTCAGCTCACGGCGGTCATGGAAGCTGCGCGCGCCGCCCAAGGCACGGGCGTCCCCATCATTGCCGATGGGGGAATAAAATATTCCGGCGACATCACCAAAGCCATCGCCGCCGGCGCCAGCGCCGTGATGATCGGCAGCCTCTTTGCCGGCACCGAAGAATCGCCCGGCGAAACCATCCTGTATCAAGGCCGCACTTTCAAATCTTACCGAGGCATGGGTTCGACCGGCGCGATGGATGCGGGCTCGGCCGACCGTTATTCGCAAGAAGGCGCAGAGCGCGGCAAATCTGTCCCCGAAGGCGTCGAAGGACGCGTCGCCTACAAAGGCCCGCTCTCCGGCCTTACCGATCAACTCGTCGGCGGCCTGAAAAGCGGCATGGGCTACGTCGGCGCCACCACGCTGCCCGAACTTACCGAAAAAAGCCGTTTCATCCGCATCACCGCCGCCGGCCTCCGCGAGTCTCACGTCCACGACGTGGTCATCACCAAAGAAGCCCCCAACTACCGCATGGAATAAGCGCGCTACCGTTCTCCGTCACCGGTATCAATGGGGTGAGGGTTTTCATCACGAAACCGCGGTGCATCCAGAGGACAGAAAGGCCTCAGGCCTCGAAGGCCTGGGCTATGCGATTTTCCAATTTCGAATTTCAATTTCCGCTTTTCGGCACGTCCTCCCTTATTCATTTACAATGGTATGGGAACTGAAATCGTTCATGGCTTCGACCGAATCCTGGCGCACGTCACAATCCACCACCGATCTCGACCAAGCACGCCCTCCTTCGCCAAAGTCGACAATCACCACTTGGCTCCGCGCCTGGTGGCCCGCGCTTCTTTGGGCTGGCACCATTTCGGTTTTCTCGACGGATACGTTCTCCTCCGCTCATACCGGCCGCATCGTGGAGCCGTTGCTCCGTTGGCTCTTCCCTGCCATCTCGGTCAGCAGCGTCGAGCTTGCGCACCATATCGTCCGCAAAAGCGCCCACTTCGCCGAATACTTCATCTTCGGTATTCTCCTTTATCACGGGTTTCGCGCCTCCCATCGCGACAGCCGCCCCTGGCACTGGTCCTGGGCGCTAATCGCGTGGCTGATCGCCGTCTGCTATTCGATCCTCGATGAAGTCCACCAGATCTTCGTCCCTTCTCGCGGACCTTCCGCCTGGGATTCCGCCCTCGACTCCGCCGCCGCCCTCTGTGCCCTCCTCTTCCTTTTTTTGGTCTATCGCCGCTTCGTCCGCCCCCGGCCCGACTAGTCCTCGTCTCTGGTAGCGCTGGCTTTCCTGCCACCGCTTTTGCGGTCTCGCCAGAGGGCTAGAAGCAACTACGGGGCGCGAAAAAAACCACGGTGTCATCCTGAGGCGCGCTTTCGGCGACGAAGGATCTCAACCCTGCGTCCTGCCTCTGATCTCCGATCCGTCGCCGCTAATTTTCCCTTTTCTATTTTCCAGCCGCTCCCGCCGTATAATGCTTCTCCATGGGCCAACTCTCCCACGACCCGAGCAATGTTCCTACCGTCCGCCTGGACCGCGAAAATCCCTACCTCCGTCTCCAGGCGGTCACCGTCTTCGTCCGCAATCTCGACCGCAGCATCGATTTCTTCGTCAAATTGCTCGGCTTTCATCTCGTCTTCGACGCCCGCGCCGTGGCGGGACGAGCCTACGCCGTCCTCGCTCCTCCCGACGGTACCAGCAACCTCGCGCTGGTCATGCCCGAACCCACCTCCGAACAAGCCAAGCTGATCGGCCGCAACACGCAAATCTCCTTCATCACCGAAGATGTCCTGGCGAAGTTCCGCGACTGGAGCCGTCGCGGCGTCGCGTTCAACATCACGCCTCGTCTTCGCCATTTGCGGTACAGCGCACAAGTACCCGCGCAGTCTCAGCAATCTTCCTCCTCCGCGCCCGAAACCCCAACCGTTTGGGGCGGCGTCTTTGCCCGCTTCAAGGATCCCGACGGCAACATCTATACGCTCGTCAGCTTTGACGAAGTGACCCGTTCGATTGAAGCCGAACGCCAGGCCATCGCCGAACGGCAGGAAGCCGAGCGCCGCGCCGCGCAAGAACTCGAAATCGCCAAGCAGGTGCAGGAGCGGCTCTTTCCGCAGAACATACCGTCTCTCAGGACTCTCGAATTTGAAGGTTTCTGTCTGCCCGCCCGTCACGTCGGCGGCGACTACTACGACTTTCTCGACCTCGGCAGCGAACGCCTCGGCCTGGTGATCGGCGATATTTCCGGCAAAGGCATCGCCGCCGCCCTTCTCATGGCCAATCTTCAAGCCAATTTCCGCAGCCAGTGCGCCATCGCTCTGGACCAGCCACAGCGCCTTTTGTGCTCCGTCAATCAGCTTTTCTGTCAAAACACAGCCGATGCTGCCTTCGCCACTCTCTTCTTCGCCGAGTACGACGACACCACACGCCGTCTCCGCTACGTCAACTGTGGCCACCTTCCGCCGCTCGTCCTGCGTAGCGACGATTCTCTCGAACGCCTCGAAGCCACCGCCACGATCGTTGGCGCGTTCAAGGACTGGGATTGTTCTCTCGCCGATTGCCAGCTTTCTCCCAACGACACGCTGGTCCTCTACACCGATGGCATCACCGAATCGTTCAATCCCGCCCGCGAAGAATTCGGCGAGGAACGCCTCGTCGACGCTCTCCGCCGCAACCGCAACCTCTGTTGCCAGGACCTGCGCTCCGCCATCGTCGACGAAGTCCGCCACTTCAGTCCCCACGAACAACACGACGACATCACCCTTATCATCGCCAAATGCCTCCGCTCATAGCGCTTTTTCATCTTTCTCGCGGTCGCGGCGATCAACACCGAACTCGGAGGGTACCCACCCTCCAAGGTGTTTGCGGAGGGTGGTCTCTTACGATCACACGCCCAGGCTTTCCTGTCTTCTTCCTGTTAAGCTGCACTTTGCGTCGTATTTTCCCGTTGACGCGCTTCCCTGCCCGCGCTACATTTTCTCCATATTCAACCGTTTTAATTCAGTGCATTTCGCCAGCGCCGCAACCGCTCTGGCCAAGGAATCCGCCATGAAACGCTCCCTGCTTTGCTTCGCTCTCGCCTTCACCGCGCCGGTCGCTTTCGCACAAACCATCCACGTCGACGCTACCCCCGCGCACTCCACCAACACCATCCGTCCCACCGAATCTCTCGGCGCAGGCATCGACCGCCTTCCTTACGGCGCCGCCGACAAACTCTATGTTCCAGACACCATCACGCAGGTCCTTTCCGCGGGCTGGCAAACCATCACCTATCGCCAGAACACCGAACTCCACATGGAAGCGTGGCACTGGAATCCCAATGGCAAATGGAGCGATCCCGCCGGAAAAGGCTACTTCGTCGGCGATGCCACTCCCGGCGCGGAACCGATTCGCCATTCTTACGGCTACCCCCTCCCGCATCGCGGCGTCACCCGCGACGATGGCACCGACACCGAAGGTTACTCCCGCCTGACCGACGGCGATCCCGCTACCTACTGGAAGAGCAATCCCTATCTCGCCGAACCTTTTACGCACGAATCCGATTCGCTTCACCCACAATGGGTGATCCTCGATCTCGCGCAGCCTCGCGAAGTTTCCGCCATTCGCATCGACTGGGCCGAGCCCTACGCCACGCATTTCGTCGTGCAATACTTCACCGGCGAGGACGCCATCCACAAACCTACGCTCGGCGTCTGGCAAGCCTTCCCCGGTGGCGCAATCACCGACGGTAAAGGCCGGAACGGCATTTTGCAACTCGCCAACGCGCCGGTCACCGCTCGCTTCATCCGCATTCTGATGACCGCTTCGTCTAACACTTGTGACACCCACGGTTCCGCCGACAAGCGCAACTGCCTCGGCTACGCCATTCACGAAATCTATCTCGGCTCCACTTCGTACGACGGCAAGTTCCACGATCTCGTCCGCCACACGCCCGACCAGGATCAGACCATGACGTATTGCTCTTCAGTCGATCCCTGGCATGAACCGAGCGACCTCGACGAGCAAGCCGGCGAACAAGTCGGCTTCGATCTCTTCTTCATGCCCAATGGCTATACGCGCGGTTTGCCCACCATGATTCCCATCGCCATGATTTACAGCACTCCGGAAGACGCCGCCAACCAACTCACTTATCTCGAAAAACGCGGCTATCCTATCTCTCACATCGAAATGGGCGAAGAACCCGACGGCCACTTCATGAATCCCGAGGACTATGCCGAGTTCTACATTCAGTTTGCCGCCGCTCTGCATCGCGTCGATCCCAAGCTAAAACTCGGCGGCCCGATTTACACCGGCGTGAACAAAGACATCGAAACATGGCCCGATGCCAGCGGCCAAACCTCCTGGACGCGCCGCTTTATCAATTACCTGAAATCCCACAACAAGATCGACGAGCTCGCGTTTTTCTCCTTCGAACACTACCCCTTCCAGCCCGGCACCATTCAGTGGAGCAACCTCTACGATGAACCGAAACTCGTCACCGGCATCATGAAAATCTGGCGCCAGGACGGCGTCCCCGACAACGTTCCTCTACTCATCACCGAATCGAATCTTTCGTGGGTCGATTCCGAAGCGTTCCCCGATATTTTCGGTGGCCTCTGGCTCGCGGATTACATCTGTTCGTTCCTCAACGGCGGCGGCCAAGCGGTTTATTTCTTCCACTACATGCCGGAAGCCATCGGCCACGGCTTCAACAATTCCCACGGCACCTTCGCGATGTTCTCCGCCACGCGCGACTACAAAATCATTCAGCCACTCTCGCAATACTTCTCTAGCCAGCTCATCAATCTCGAGTGGGTCCAGCCCGGCAGCGGCGAACACAAACTCTTCAACGCCACCAGCGATGTTTTTGACGGTGCAGGCAACAATCTCGTCACCGCTTACGCCGTCCATCGCCCCGATGGCGACTGGTCGCTCTTAATCATCAACAAAGATCAGGAAAACGCACACAACGTGAAAATTGCCTTCGACGATGGCCCGCCATCCGCTTCCGGTTTCTTCTCCGGTCAGGTGTCCGTGAAAACCTTCGGCAAAGGCCAATACCAGTGGCATCCTGCCACATTGACCGCCGACCCCGACGGCCCCATCGCCAGCTCGACTCTCAACGCCGACGCGAACACTTCCGTCGAGCTGCCAGCCTCCTCCATCACCGTCCTCCGCGGCCAAATCAAATTCCCCGCCACCACCAAACACTAATTCGTTTTCCGCCGTTGCACCGCGCTGTTTGCGGTGGGTCGGCTGTTACGATCTAGCGAACCCGTTTTCTTCTCCGGACGGCGGGCACCCCACGTGCTTGCCGAGAGCCACGAAGCGCCGGTTTCGCGTGTCGGACTTCGGTTTCTTTACTATTCGGGGGTCGGAGCTTCAGTGCACCCTGAGCTTCGAAGGGCTTCGACATTGACCAAGACCAAATACAGGGGTTTTAGCCCCTGAGGAATAGGTTTGTCGTGACCCAACCACCGCGTCTTGCCTCAAATCCAACCCACGCAACCTCTTCCGAATTTCAATTTTCCATTTTCTAACCGCTCCACTACCATCTCCCCATGCCTCCGTACCCACCTGGTCCCGAACAGGGTTTCTTCGACGGCCTGCAAAGCCCTCTCCGCCACGATCCTCTCAGGTTCATGACCCGCGCCGCCCGCGACTACGGCGACATCGTCTGCCTGCGCTTCTTTCATCTCCGCACTTTCCTTCTCTTTCACCCCCTCCAGATCGAAGACGTCATCGTCAACAACGCCCGCAAATTCATCAAAGGTCGCATTCTCCGCGCCAATCGCCATCTCTTCGGCAACGGCCTGCTCACCAGTGAAGGCGACTTCTGGCTTCGTCAGCGCCGCATGATGCAGCCCGCCTTTCATCGCAACCGCATCGCCAATTACGCCACTACCATGACCGATTGCGCCTCGCGCCTTATCACCACGTGGAGAGACGGCCAGCTGCTCAACTTGCACGACGCCATGATGCGCCTCACCCTGCAAATCGTCGGCAAAACCCTTTTCCACTCCGACGTCGAGCGCGACGCTCCGCAAGTCGGCGAAAATCTTCACACGCTCCTCGAATACACCATGGATTTTCGCCGCCTGCTCATTACTCCGCGCTGGCTCCCCACGCGCCGCAATCGCGATGCCAAGCGTGCCGTCCGCGAACTCACCCACATCATCGACCGCATCATCCAGCAGCGCCGCGATTCGCGCGACGACGCCGGCGATCTGCTGTCTCTCCTCATTCACACGCAGGATGAAGACGGCTCGCGCATGACCACCCAGCAACTCCGCGACGAAGCGCTCACTCTCTTCCTCGCCGGCCACGAAACCACCGCCAGCACTCTCTCCTGGACTTGGCTGCTCCTCGCGCAAAATCCTCGCGTCGAAGAAAAACTCCACGCCGAACTCGATTCCGTTCTCCACGGCCGCGTTCCCTCCCTCGACGACATCGCGCGGCTCCCCTACACTGGCCACGTCCTCTCCGAATCCATGCGCCTCTATCCTCCCGCCTGGGCCATGGCGCGCCTCGCAATTGAAGACCACGAACTCGCCGGCTACCCCGTCCCCAAAGGCACCGGCATCGCCGCCGTCACCTACATCGTCCATCGCGATCCGCGTTGGTATGAAAATCCCGAAGAATTTTTCCCGGAGCGCTGGCAAGGGGACCTCCTCAAAAAAATCCCGCGCTTCGCCTACTTTCCCTTCGGCTTCGGCCCGCGGCAGTGCATCGGTAACGCCTTCGCCCTCATGGAAGCCACCCTAGTGCTCGCCACCATCGCTCAACACTTCCGCTTCACCCTGCTCCCCAATCACCCGATCGTCCCCCTTCCCTCGATCACCCTCCGCCCCCGCCACGGCCTCCACGTCCAACTCCATTCCCGAAATGGAACCTGTAGCTCATCCCTGGAGGCAGTTTTATAGGGTTCGGGGGTGGGAATTTTCATCCGGCTTTGACAAAACATGCTTGCAATGGACTTGACAACCTACTTCCTTCACGCTTCTAGTCTTCCACTTCTGCTCTTCACTCTCATCGTCCAATGTATAATCCGTTCGTCGAGGTCTCTTATGCCAATGGGCCGAAGCGTCCTTTTCCTTCTTCTAACCGCACTACTTTTCGCTGCTATTCCCTGCCCCGCCGACGAGCACGCCCCCGCGCCGCTCGCCATTGGCGCCACCGCTCCCGATTTCTGCCTCCCTGGTATTGACAGCAAGACCCACTGCCTGGCCGACTACGCTTCCAGCAAAGTCCTCGTGATCGCCTTCACCTGCAATCACTGTCCGACTGCGCAACTCTACGAATCCCGCATCAAGCAGCTCGCCGCCGATTACCAGGGCCGTGGCGTGACCCTGATCGCAATCCAGCCCAACAATCCGAACGCGGTGCGCCTCGATGAGATGGGCTACACCGACGTCGGCGACTCTTTCGACGAAATGAAAATCCGCGCCGCTTATCGCCATTTCAATTTCCCTTATCTCTACGATGGCGAAGACCAGAAAATCGCGCGGGCTTACGGCCCTGCCGCCACGCCTCATCTCTTCATCTTCGACGCCGAACGCAAACTCCGCTATCAGGGCCGCGTCGACAACAATCCCCGCGAAAATCTCGTCACCCGCCGCGACGCCAGCGGAGCTATCGACGCACTCCTCGCCGGCAGACCTGTCGCCGTCGAAAAAACTCCCTCGATCGGCTGCTCCACCAAATGGATTTACAAAGAAGAAGGCCGCAACGCCGAACTCGCCGAAATCGAAGCCAAGCCTGTCACGATCGCTCCCGCTTCCACCGGCGATTTCAAAACGCTGCGCGCAAACTCCTCCGGTAAGCTTCGCCTCGTGAATTTCTGGGCCACCTGGTGCGCCCCCTGCGTTCAGGAAATGCCCGAAGTGCAAACCGTGCTGCGCATGTACGGCCATCGCGCCTTCGAAGTCGTCACCGCCAGCATCAACTATCCCGACGAGCAGCCCGGCGCGCTCGCCACCCTCAACAAACTCCACGCCACCAGCCGCAATCTCATCCTCGGTTCGACGGACATCTACGCGCTCCTCGCCGCCTTCGATCCCGACTGGAACGCCGCGGTTCCCTACACCATGCTCATCAAGCCCAATGGCGAAGTGGTCTACAAAAATCAGGGCCAGATCAATCCTCTCGAACTGCGCCGCATCATCATCGCCAATCTCCCCGACGACGATTACCTTGGCCACCAAGCCTACTGGCAATCCCAACCACCCCAGCAGCCCAACTGACTCACAATATGCGTAGTCGCAGGTTCTTAGGCCCGGTTTCTCCTCCGAGGTTCCCCTTTCCGAAAGATCAACCCTCTTAGGAGCAGAGACCTTGGTTGAGGCACGGGGTCGGAGCTTGCAGCTCCGACATTTCAGCAATGGCAAACGGGCTTCAGCCCCTGGGGAATTGGTCCTGCCCGCCGCCCCCGATCAATTACATGGTAAATTAGACATATCCGGCGCTTGCACCGGCTCCGCGGCGGAGAATCTCGAGGAATTTCCCAACATGAATGGCACTACCAATGAACGCGGCGGTGCCGCTGCGCTTGGCGTCCTGCTTGCTCTTGGACTGATCATCGGCGGCTGGGTGCTCGGCGTGCAAATCAAAAACACGCGTCTCGCCGACCGCTACGTCACGGTGAAAGGCCCTTGTTGAACGCAACGTAAAATCCGATCTCGCCATCTGGCCGCTCAGCTACAAAGAAGCCGGCGACGACCTCGCCGCACTGTACGCCAAAACCGAAGCCGACAAAAAAGTGATCCTGGATTTTCTGCAGCAGCAAACCATCCAGCCCACCGAAATCGAATTAGGCATCGTTCGCGTTGTGGATACCCAAGCCAATGAATACGGCGGCGGCCAGCGCGCGCCGCATCGCTACATCGTCGAGCAGCAAGTCACCGTGCGCACGGCGCGCGTCGACGTCGTGGCCAGCGCCGCGCAAAAAACCATGCTGCTTCTGCAAAACGGAATCGTGCTCGGCGGAAATCCCGGTCAGGGCCTGGCCTACAAATTCACCGGCCTCAATTCCATCAAGCCGGACATGATCACCGAAGCCACGCGCAACGCCCGCGCCGCCGCCGATCGCTTCGCGTCCGATTCCGGCAGCAAAGTCGGCGCCATCCGCCAGGCAAATCAGGGCGTCTTCTCTATCCTCGCCGCTGATCAAGGCCCGGCCACCGGAGAACCCGCCGAAGGGGGCGACGTAAGCTTCGGCGCCGACGCCAGCCTCATGAAAACCGTCCGCGTTGTCACCACCGTGCAGTACTACTTGAATCAATAGCCAGAAAGCAGTGCCGAGTGCCTGAGTGTCGGTGGGTCTTGGAGTTTGTTCGGCTCGCCACTCAGCACTCGGCACTTCGACGAGACTGGGTCGCCCTTGGACGAAGCAACTTCCGGCATGGTTCTTCGATTAGCAAGTAGGAGAGCAACGAGGCGGCGACGGCAGCAAGGAACGCAAGCGTGGCGCGCAACGGCCATGGAAGAGAAGGCGTGCCGTCGAAAACTCTCGGGATTACGATCGAATGCAGCAGATACAGGCTGTAGCTCGCGTCACCGAGGAGCACGAGCGTGCGAGTTTCAAGGAAAGCAGCCCAGCGCGGACGCAGCGCCAAGCCGTAGATGATGGCCGCGAACGCCGGCGAAAGAAAGCCCGCGGAAATCAATGGACGGGGAATCCGATCGGCCACCAGGACTAGCGCCGCCACTACAAAGACGCCCAGCAACACCAGCGGCGTAGCCAGCCGGCGGTTATTCCGGGCCGATAAAAACAGGCGGCCGGCGAATACTCCGACGAGAAACTCCGGCAACCGCGCCACAGGATTGAAACTGAGAATATTCTTCCAGAGCAGAGTGGTTTCCCTGGAGTTGATTTTGTCGATTCCATCGGGGTGCAGAAAAATGTACAGCACGGAAATCAAAAGACTCAGAAACGACCAGCCGGCAATCTGATAGAAAAGACTTCGCCGCGTAAATTCCTTGCTCCCTATCAGGAGGAGCGGGAAGGCAAGATAGAAAAAGGCTTCGACCGACAAACTCCAGCAGACGGCGTTCCAGGTCAACGCGGCCTCAGGAAACCACGACTGCAGAAGGGTGAGGGTCAGCACGCACGCAGCCACCAGATGTTGCTTGCTCCATGCCAGGAAAGGAATGTCCAAGTGGCGCACCGCAAAAAAGAAGAACGGCGCACTGAGCAGCAGCGACAACGCGTAAGCCGGGTAAATTCGCGCGAAACGCGCCTGCCAGAAGCGTCGAGGGCTCACGGTTGTGTTGGCGTAGGTGTAGACCAGGATAAATCCCGAAAGTACGAAGAAGAGGTTTACGCCGATATAACCGACGCTGGAGAAATTCTGATACCACCACGGGCCGCCGGGGAGAACACCCGTAACGCGCATGTGGAACAGCACAACATGCAAAGCCGCAAGGAAGCGCAGCGTGGTAAGCGCGTTTAATCTGGGCAGAGCGGTGGTCGAGTTGGGCATTGCGCGTGCCTTCCGTCAGTAAAGACGCTTCGATGGGGAGAATGGTCTCACCCAGTGGGATTGCGTTGGACGGTCAGAGCCGCAGCAAGGTTGGTGCGCTCCCCAAAATGAAAACCGTCCGCGTCGTCACCGCCGCGCAGTATCATTTTAGCCAGTTGTCCAGGCTTGTGTAGCGGCCGCTTTCCGAGGCGGGCGCCGTACGGTACCATCGCGGTAACATTCGAAATGAAAAGAGTACTCAAAACAATTGCATCCCTATCCGCGGCGGCGCTTTTGTTGCTGCCCGCCGCAAACGCAAATGAAGCTGTTTGCAAACCGCAGAAGGTGAAGAAAGTTTCGCGCCTGTGCGTCTTTCTTATCAATCAGACCGGAGCGCCTGAACCCAACGTGCATCTGAGGGTTTTCGACGGCGAACAGGAAATCGCCGCAGGAGTCACCGGCAACGACGGGAAGTTTTCCTTTGATGATCTAAAAGCAGGCAGCTATCAAGTCAAAATTCATGGCGATGGCTTCCAGGAAGATGCGTTCCCAATCGTCATAACCAACTCTGGCAAGAACTGTACACGGGCCGTCCAGATCCTGCTTTTCATCGGCTGGCTGCCGTGCCCCGGCATGGTTCACCTCATGAAACCCTAAAAGGGGCTCCCATCGTTCAGCTTTTCCCTTAGTTCTTGTAGTGGCGGGGCTTCCGAACCCGTGTCTTTCGTCCTGGGATTCTCACCCACCTGGAGCGACGATCGGCACCAAATTAGGGCCGGGGCGCCAGATATTAAGTAGCCCGCGCGCAAGCGGTGGGTACGCGGCACACAACCAGAGCGCCTTAGTTAGGCGCGAGACACTCGAAACTCATTACTCGCTTACGACCATGGCGCGAAGCGTTTCCGTTTCTATTTCGTGCTTCTGCCCGTGCTACTCGCCATCAAAGACAATCACCGCGCAGGCGATCAACGACGTTCCATTTTCTCTTTTTCTATTTTCCGTTTTCTCTTCGCTCGCCACTCGCCACTCCCCACTTTCTCTTACCGCGCGGTCCAGCCGCCATCGATCAAGATTGTTTCGCCCGTGATCAGCGCCGCCGCGGGCGACGCCAGGAACACCACCGCGCCGGCCACTTCCATGGGCTCGCCGATACGGTGCAGCGCCGCGATGCGCTCCACGGTGTCCACCAGATGCCGCGGATCGGACAGATATTCCTCAGTTCCTGGCGTTTTGATGAATGTCGGCGCTACGGCGTTCACGGTGATCCCATACTTGCCCCACTCGACCGCCAGGCATTTCGTGAGGTGCACGATGGCGGCCTTCGTCATGCAGTAGATCGATTCCGTCGGTAGCGCCGCAAACCCCGCCTGCGAACTCATATTGATGATCGTTCCCTTTTTCTGCCGGATCATCACACGCCCGGCGGCCTGGCTCGCGAAAAACGTTCCCTTCAAATTCACTGCAAGCGTCGCGTCGAAATCTCCCTCGCACACGTTCTCCGCGGGATTCTCCGGAGCGATCCCCGCATTGTTCACTAAGATGTCGATGCGCCCGAACTCTTTCACCGTGTCGTCCACGGCCCGACAAATCTGGTCCATTTTACTTACGTCCATCTGCAGCGGCAGCGCCTTCTTCCCCAGCTTGCGAATCTCTGCCGCCACTCCCGCGTCCGCGTTCGCTTCGCGCAACCCGAGCGCCACATCCGCTCCTGCATTTGCCAGTGCCAGCGAAATCGCGCGTCCCAACCCACGGGCCGCGCCCGTCACCAACGCCACCCGCCCCTGCAGTCCAAACTCCGGGAATTCCATCGGGTTTCCTCCCCGCATAATTGTACAACCCGAAGCGCGCACCGGTAGCTCAGGCCTTCGAGGCTAGGGATTTTTCTTGCCTGGATGTACATCGGTTTCGTGATGGAAACCCTCACCCCTGAGCGGTGAGCTACTGGTATCAGGTCAACGCGGCAGTTGCCGAAGAAAACCTGTCTGCTCGATGGGCAAATGCATTCCTCGGTCCCCAAAAACGTCATTCCGGGTGGAGTCTGCGGCGTGAGGAAGATTCTTGTCCATCGTCCCGTATCTTTGCTTACACTTCCTTCAGACCCCCACCTCGCGGTGACGCCCTTGCGCTTCGCTACCCTCCACCTCCATCAGTGGTTGGGACGGGACTTGCGCCCGCCAGCTGCCGAACAAGCGCGGCGTACGACGAAAGCCCGCGTTGGTTGTCCAACGCGGGCGCCAATTTCCATTTTCTATTCACCAATTTCTATTTTCTACCGCTCACTGGTTTTGCAAATCCTCCACGATTCCACTGAGCAATTCCTCCGAGACGCGCTGGTTGTCGCTGCGCTTCGCTTCCTCCGGCCATTGCTCCGCCACGGCCACGCCATCCTCGGTGTACGCCGTTGCGTACCACACCTGCCCCTGGCTGAGTTCCTTTGTGCCGCCACTGGTGCTTGCATCACCCGTGTAGCGCCACATCGAACCGTTCTGCGCAGTGAACGCACCCGCCGATGCAGAATCAGGCATAGGCGTCGCGGCGTTCGAATTGCCGCCGGCAGGCATGATGTAAAACACGATCAGATAATTTCTCGCGCCGCGCATTGGCGTGGCCGAAAAGCAGACACTTGGCAGCGCTTTTTGGTTTTTTCCGATCCAGGTTTCCGCCCAGCCCGGGGTACCCAGCGCCAGCTTCTCGTCTTTCAAACTTCCGAGCGTGATATTCTTCGTGCATTCCGGCCGCTGTCCTTCATGAAGGCCTGCCGTTTCGCCGGCCACGGAATTTGTGCGTTGCGATTGCGCCGCCGCGTCGGGCGCCTCTTTCGGTTTGTTGAATGCTCCCATGCGAACTTCAGCGCGAGCGGCAGGCGGCGCCCTGACGCCGGGTGCAGACCTGGTAGGCGCACTGGCTGGCTTTGACGGCTCGACCGCGTTTACGTCGGAAAATCCGTAATCTTTTTCGGGTGGCTCCGAAGGAGTACCCGCAGCTACGGGAGCGTCACGTTTTATGCGCATTGGTTGTGACGCCGGTACACTCGCCGCAGTTGCGACTGGCTGCGTGGGGGCAGGTTGCGCGGGAGCGGGCGCGGCGGCCGGAGGAGTAGGCTCTCGCACTGGCACCGCATCTTTAGCAGGGGGTTCGCGCGCAGCCAGCGGTTCGCTGGCCGGCACTTTCGCGGGCGGCGTTGCGTTCGGTTCCGCTTCCGGCGGAGAGACGACTGTTGCAACTGGCGCAGGGGCCGCTGCCGGAACGGGATTTCTGACCATCTCGGGTGCGCCTGGTCCGGCCGCTGCGGCGGCGGGTTCCGTAATCGGTTTTGAAGCAACCGCAGTCGGCGCCGCCACAGCGACCGGCGCGGTCGCGAGGTTCTGCTTCGACTCGGCCTGCTTTTTCCTGTTGGCTCTCGCTGCTTCCGCCACGCTCACGGACGGCTCGGCAGAAATGTCAACGTCCGGCTGCGGTTTCGCCAGTTCCGGTTTAGCCGCGTCCTTGTCGCCCGGCTTTGCTTTCTGACACACCATGTTGCCGTCGATCACTTCGTTGGGACCGACAAAATTCCCGGCCTGTTCGAGGGTTCGGCAATTCACCAACTTGGTTTCCTGGGCGGAGAGCAGAGCAGGGATCACAGCGATCAACCACACAACAAACAGTCGGCGATTCATCGAGTTGCTCCGCGGAACCATTTATCCAAGCATTGGACAGCGTCGGTGGCGTGTCAATTGAGAATTACGGCCACGATGCGTAACAATCCTCCCACAAGCTATAGCTCAGGCCTTCTTAGGTCTGGGGTTTCTTGCTTGGGCTACACCTGGGTTTCGCTAGGGAAACCATCACCCCGGAGTGCGCTACAGATCTCCAATAGCCACACCGGGGATGCAGACAAAAGCCCGCCCCGGTTTCCCGGAGCGGGCCCATGGGCGCCTTTGCGGAGGCGGGTTAACTCTTGGCGTCGACAGCTTCCTGCAGCTTGCTCTTTTCTTTCTTTTCCTTTTTCTTGAACTCGTAGCCTACGAGTTCAAGAATCGCCACTTTCGCTCCGTCGCCCACGCGGATTCCCGCGTGAATAATGCGCGTGTAGCCGCCGGCGCGGTCGGCGAACTTCGGCGCGATTTCGCTGAAGAGTTTTTGCGTGATGGCGGGAGTCATGATGTAGGAAGCTGCCTGGCGGCGCGCTTGCAGCGTGTCGCGCTTGCCGAGCGTGATCATTTTCTCCGCCACCGGACGCGTCGCTTTCGCGCGCGTCAGCGTGGTGGTGATCCGCCCATGTTCGAGCAGATTGGTCACGAGGTTACGCAGGGTCGCGCGGCGGTGCCACGGATTGCGTCCCAGTTTTGATCCTGACTTCAGATGTCGCATACCCGATCCTTTGAAAAAGCTCTTGGTTGTTAGTTCTAAGTTTTAAGCAAACCAAGAACTCCGAACTTATTACTGACGACTTAGAACTGAAAACTCCTAGAGCCCGAGGTTCTCTTCCGTGCTCGGCATCGACGTCTGGCTCGGCAGCGGCGGCCAGATGATGCGGCCGTGCTCGTCGAACTTCATGCCCAGGCTGAGGCCCATCTTCACCAGTATATCCTTGATCTCGTTGAGCGATTTGCGGCCGAAGTTCTTGGTCTTCAGCATTTCGTTCTCGCTCTTCTGCACGAGCTCGCGGATGGTCTGAATGTTCGCGTTCTTCAAACAGTTGTAGCTGCGCACGGAAAGCTCCAGCTCCTCCACGGAGCGATCCAGGTGCTCCAACCGCGGGTCGTGCACGGTGTCCGTCGGCACTTCCACGTTTTCCACCGGCTCCTCGAAGTTGATGAAGATGCTCATGTGGTCCTTCACCAGTTTGGCGGCCAAGCCCACGGCATCCGAAGGCGTGATCGCGCCGTTGGTCCACACTTCCAGCATCAGCTTCTCGTAGTCCGTCATCTGTCCCAAACGCGCGGATTCGACGGCGAAGTTCACCTTGCGCACCGGCGAGTGCACGCTGTCCACCGGGATGTAGCCGATCGGCAGGTCCTCGTCGTAGTTGCGGTCCGCCGCCACGTAGCCGCGACCGTTCTTCACGCGCATCTCGATGCGCAGCTTGCCGCCTTCGCTGACCGTGGCGATGTACACGCTCTTATCGAGAACCGCGAAGTCCGCGTCTTCCTCAACGTGCGCGCTGGTGACCACGCCCGGCTGCTCGACGTTCAAGTAGATCGTCTTCGGCAGGTCGTTGTTCAGCTTGATCGGGACCTGCTTGAGATTCAGGATGATGTCCGTAGCATCCTCAACGACGCCCGGGATCGAAGAAAATTCATGCAGTACTCCTTCGATCTTCACCGCGGTGATCGCCGCTCCTTCAATGGAGCTGAGCAGCGCGCGCCGCAAGGCGTTACCCACCGTGGTGCCCCAGCCGCGTTCGAACGGTTGAGCGGAAAACCGCCCGTACTTCTCGGTCAGCGATTCAAACTCCGGTGCAAGACGCTTCGGTTTCTGAAATCCCTTCCACATCGTGTTCCTTCCTTCTGGGCTGCCCAAAACAGCCCGAAAACTTCTGGGTAGTGGCCGGTCTTTAGACCGGCCAGTCTAAAGACTGGCCACTACAAAAGCCCTGCAATTACTTCGAATATAGTTCGACGATCAGCTGCTCGTTGATCGGCGGCGTCTGCACATCTTCGCGTTTCGGCAACGCCACAACTTTGGCTTTGAACTGATCGCGTTCTTGCTCGAGCCACGGCACCGTGTTCTGGCTCTGGGCGACGTTGCGCGCCTCGAGGACCATGGCGTTCTGGTGCATCTTTTCCTTCATGGCGATTTCCTCGCCGACGTTTACCTGGTACGACGGGATGTTGACCTTCTTCCCGTTGACCCGCACGTGTCCGTGCAGTACGAGTTGCCGGGCCTGCGCCCGCGAAGACGCCAAGCCGGCCCGCCAGACGACGTTGTCCAGGCGGCGCTCGAGCATGATGATCAGGTTTTCACCCGTGGGACCCTTGGAGCGCTCCGCTTTCTCGAAGTAATTGCGGAATTGCCGTTCCAACAGTCCGTAGGTGCGCTTGACTTTCTGTTTCTCGCGCAGTTGCAGGCCGTAGCCGGCAACCTTAGCGCGCCGCGATTGCCCGTGCTGTCCCGGCACAAAGTTGCGCTTCTCGATCGCGCACTTGTCCGTGAAGCACCGCAGCCCCTTCAAAAACAGTTTCTGCCCTTCCCGGCGGCACAGGCGGCAGACTGCATCTCGATGTCTTGCCAACTTCTTATTCTCCCTTCGCGAAACTTTCTGAAAGTTCTAAATTCTTAGTAATCCGTTTTGGGTTCGCAAAAAAACTTTCTCTCACTGATAACTTACAACTGAAAACTGCGTTACACACGCCGGCGCTTTGGCGGGCGGCAGCCGTTGTGCGGAATCGGCGTCACGTCGCGGATGACCACGATGTGCAACCCCGCGGCAGCCAGAGCGCGCACCGCAGACTCGCGGCCGGAGCCGGGACCCTTGACGCGCACTTCCACGCTCTTCATGCCGAACTGGTCGCGTGCGGCGCTTGCAGCGGCAAGCGAAGCCTGCTGCGCGGCATACGGCGTGCCCTTGCGCGAACCCTTGAAACCGATCGATCCAGCGGAAGAGTTGCAAATCACGCGGCCATCGGGATCGGTGATGGTGATCTGCGTGTTGTTGAAGGACGCGGAGACGTGCACCAGCCCGTGCGGAACCGTGCGGCGTTCCTTCTTCTTCTTGAATTCCTTCTTCTTCTTCGATGCCGCGGCCGGTTTCGCTGGTGCTGCCGAGTCCGGTCCGGCGTTCTGCTGCTTCTGCTGCTCTTTAGCCACGTTTCACTCCAGAAGTACTAAGTTATGAGTCGTCAGTTGTAAGTAACGCACGGTTTGCACGTATTACTTAGAACTTAAGATTAGAAACGATCTCAGCCCTTCTTGCCTTTGACCTGCTTTTTGCCGGCGACGGCGCCTCGACGCGGACCCTTCCGCGTGCGCGCATTGGTGTGCGTGCGCTGCCCGCGAACCGGAAGATTGCGCCGGTGACGAATCCCACGATACGCCTGAATTTCGATCAGGCGGCGGATGTTCATCTGAATCTCCTTGCGGAGATCGCCTTCGACGCGGCCTTCCTGCTCGATGACCGTACGGATGCGGTTCACTTCGTCTTCCGTCAGGTCGCGCACTTTCTTCGTGAAATCCACATTGGCCTTTTCGGCAATGCTCTTCGCGCGCACCTGTCCTATGCCATAGATCGAGGTCAACCCGACCCAGAGCCGCTTCTGCGGTGGAAGATCAACACCTGCGATACGTGCCATGTTCGACTTTCTCCTTCTCAGTTCACTCTGTGCTGCGGTAATCCGTAATCAGTTATCAGTAATAAGTTCCAAGCTAAAGCCGGTATCTTGCTACATTCCTTACTCAAAACGAAAAGCTTAGAACTTAAAACTTCTTCATCCCTGACGCTGCTTGTGCTTCGGATTGACGCAAATTACCCGAACCACGCCACGGCGATGGATCACTTTGCATTTGTCGCAAATCTTTTTAACGCTTGCCCGGACTTTCATGCTCACTCCTCGATCGCGAGTAACAAGTTCAAAGTTTTACCTATTCAGTTCTAAGTTCGGAAACGACCCGCTTTTGCTTACTACCTAGAACTTATAAGCTCCTCGCGTTCAAAACTCTCTACTACTTGTAGCGGTATACGATGCGCCCACGGGTTAAATCGTAGGGCGAAAGTTCCACCGCTACTTTGTCCCCCGCCAGGATCCGGATGAAGTTCTTTCTCATCTTGCCGGAGACATGTGCCAACACTTTGTGCTTGTTCTCCAGCTCCACCCGGAACATCGCGTTCGGCAACGGCTCCAACACCGTCGCCATTACTTCGATGGCATCCTCCTTGGGATTTCCGGAGTCGCCCTTGTCACTCTTGCTCTTGTCGTCAAACTGCTTTGCCATAAGCCTCGCTACTTCTTTCTGCTTCCTGTTTCTGCCGATCCTAAAGTTCGGCCACTACACAACCTTTACCTACCAGCTTGGCCCGGTCATTTCTTTCGGCCGGGTCAAAATCCACGGGCCGTTCGCGGTGACCGCCACGGTGTGCTCGAAATGCGCCGAAGGACTGCCATCGGCGGTTTCCGCCACCCATTCGCCGCGCATCTGCACTTCTGGCTGGCCGGCATTCACCATCGGTTCGACGGCAATGACCATGCCTTCCTGCAAACGCGCCCCGCGTCCCGGCTCGCCGTAGTTCGGAAGATTCGGTTCATCGTGCATCCTGGTGCCGATGCCGTGTCCCACAAACTCCCGCACCACCGAAAAACCGTGCTGTTCCACCCAACTCTGCACCGCGTATCCGACATCGCCCAGGCGATTCCCCGGGCGCATCTTGTCAATCGCGCGGTCCAGCGATTCGCGGGTCACGTCCAGAAGTTTCTGCAGCTCCGGACGAATTCTCCCCACGGGCACGGTGACCGCCGAATCCGCGTAGTACCCGTCGACTTCCATGCCAAAGTCGATCGAGACGATGTCACCTTCGCGCAACTTGCGTTTCGGCGACGGTATCCCGTGAACGATCTCGCTGTTCACCGAGGTGCACAGCACACAGGGATACCCGCGGTACCCTTTGAACGCCGCCTTGCCCGGCCACTTGGCGATGAGCCCCACGGCAATCTCTTCGAGGTCCATCGTCGTCATTCCGGGCTTCACCTGCGCCCGAAGCGCGTTCAAAACTTCATGCACGGCCTGGCCTGCGCGGTACATCTTTTCCAGCTCAGCGGCGCTGCGTAGTTGAATCGCCATCTCACCGCGCTCCGCGCATACTTGCCACGGCCTGCTCAATCTCCTGCTCTACCTCCGCCACGCTCTTGCTGGCATCGATCTCATGCAGCCAGCCGTGCCTGCGGTAGTACGCGACCAGCGGCGACGTCAGCTTCTCGTACGCGTGCAGCCGCTGCTTGATCACTTCCTCGCGATCGTCCGGCCGCTGCACCAACTCGCCGCCGTCGTTGTCGCAAATCCCTTCCACTTTCGGCGGGCGGTCGTAAATATTATAAATCTCCCCGCCGATCTTGCAGGTCCTTCGGCCGGTCAAGCGCCGGAGCAGCAGCGCGTTGCCGATGACCATGTGAATCACGAACGGCTGCTTGAAGCCTTGCCTCTTCAGCAGTTCACCCAGATACTTCGCCTGAGTGACCGTCCGCGGAAAACCGTCAAACACAAATCCGTGACTGCAATCCGGCCGCTCGATCCGCTCGGCGACCATCTTCAAAACGAGCGAGTCCGGCACCAGCTCGCCGCGCGCCATAATCGGCTTGGCCTTTAAGCCGAGCAGCGAACCCTGCGCGATATGCTCGCGAAGCATATCTCCCGTCGAAAGGTGCGGCACTCCATACTTTTCCGCCAGCACCTTCGCCTGGGTTCCCTTCCCGGAGCCCGGAGGTCCCAGGAAAATCACCGCGCGGTCGAGTTTTCCGACAGGACGCTGTTCCAGCGCCACGATGTCGTCTCCCTTAGCTTAGCGACGGCCGCGCAGTCTTCCTTTACGCGCAAAGCCTTCGTAATTACGCATGACGAGTTGTGCCTCCAACTGCTGCACGGTATCCATCGCCACGCCCACCACGATCAGGAGCGAAGTGCCACCGAAATAAAACCGCACGCCCAGACCATGCAGGATCCAGCTTGGAAAATGCCGGTCAAACCAGTCACCGCCCAACCAGGTGGGCAAGTGGTTCAGGGCGATACCTGCAATCATCCATTCCGGCAGGATACAAACCAGCGCCAGGTAGACCGCTCCGATGAACGTCAACCGCTTCAGGATGATGCTGACGTATTCGGAGGTGCTGCGGCCGGGGCGGATGCCGGGAATAAATCCGCCGTTCTTGCGCATGTTGTCCGCGAGCTCTGTGGGATTGAAAACGATGCCCACATAGAAGAACGCGAAAATGATAATCATCGCGACGTAGAGCAAGGTGTAGAGAGGCTCGCCCCACTTCAGCTTGTCGGCAATTCCCTTCACGAAGGGCCAGCGCGTACCGAGCACCAGCGCGGCGGTGGCGGGAAACGCCAAGAGCGAGCTAGCGAAAATCGGCGGAATCACGCCGCCGGAGTTCACGCGCAACGGAAGATAGGTAGCTTGTCCTCCCATCACCCGGCGCCCCACCACCCGCTTGGCATACTGCACCGGAATGCGGCGTTGCGCGCCTTCGACGAAGACGATGAAGCCAACCACGACGACCATCAACGCGATGAGCAGAAGGGCCGCCATCGGGGTAAACGCGCCCCAAGCCTGCGTCTTCACCTTTTCGTACAAGTCCAGGATGGCGCGCGGCAGGCCTACGACGATACCGACAAAGATGATGAGCGACATGCCGTTGCCAATGCCGCGTTCGCTGATCTGTTCGCCGAGCCACATGATGAAGGCCGAACCGGTGGTCAGGGTCAGCACGGTCATCAGCCAGAAACCGAGACCCGGATGATAGACCAGTGCTTGGCCGGAATAGGTCTGCGCTTGCAGCGTGGTGGCGATGGTCGACGACTGAATGAGGCTCAGCACGATGGTCAAGTAGCGCGTGTACTGGGTGATTTTGCGCCGGCCGAGTTCGCCTTCTTTTTGCAGCCGTTCCAGGTACGGGAAGACTACCTGCATCAACTGCAAGATGATGGATGCCGTGATGTACGGCATGATGCCCAGGGCAAAAATCGTCATCTGGCGAAAGGTGCCACCGCTGAACAGGTCGAAAATGCCCAGCATGGAGCTCGAAGCGGCCTGCTTGAAGATCTCTTCCATCAAGCCGGTGTTGATTCCGGGCGTGGGGATGTGCGCGCCGAGGCGATAGACCGCGAGCAGCGCCAGTGTGAAGAACAGCCGGTTGCGCAGATCTTCGATCCGGAAGAGATTCGTAAATGCTTGCCAGAAACGATTCATTGCAATTCCCCACTACCGACTACCGGCAGCTGAAAAACTGCCGTCATTCCGAACCGAGTCCGCGAAGTGAGGAATCCCTCTTCGATCGATCCGTAAGAGGGAGTTCTCGCTACGAAGACTTCGCTCGGAATGACGAATTTAGAGTTTTTCCGCATCCTGTAATTACGCTACCTTTACCACCTCGAATGTACCGCCTGCTTTGGTGATCTTGTCCTTCGCCGAAGCGCTGAACGCGTGAGCATGAACGGCGAGTTTGTTCTTCAACTCGCCGTCGCCCAGAATCTTGATGGGGCCAGTGGCGCGGCGAACGAAACCGTGGGCGCGCAACAGTTCCGGTGTCACCGTTTCTCCGGCGGGAAACGCATTCAGTTCCTCGAGATTGATCACCGAGAACTCCACGGCGAACGGATTATGGAAGCCGCGCTTCGGGATACGGCGATGCAACGGCATCTGCCCGCCTTCAAAACCGCGGCGGCGCGAATAGCCGCGCCGGGATTTTTGTCCCTTGTTGCCCGATCCGGCAGTTTTGCCGAGCTTCGAGCCGATGCCGCGGCCGACGCGCACTTTCTTCTTGCGCGAACCCTTAGCCGGTGCGAGCGTCGAGAGCGAAATCGTGTTGTGTTCTTTCCGTTTCACCTTGTCTGCCATGTCTTACTCCACCACTTCCACAAGATGACGCACCTTATGAATCATGCCGCGCGTTTCCGGTGTGTCTTGCCGCTCGACGACCTGGTGCAATCGACGCAGCCCAAGGCCGCGAATAGTGGCGCGCATGTCCTCGGTACAGCTAATGAAGCTGACCACCCACTTGATCTTTACCGTTCCGGCGCTCTTCGCGCCTTTTTTCTCCACCGTCATGATTTATTCCCCTGCCGCCTTTTCCACCGGCTGCTCCTGCTTCGGCGCCTTCGGCGGACGGCCGGTCATTTCTTCCACGGTCTTCGAGCGCGTTTCGGCAACCTGCGCCGCATCTTTCAGGCCGAGAAGCGCCGCGAAGGTGGCCTTGATCACGTTGTGTGGGTTCGAAGTGCCGAGCGATTTCGTCAGCACATTCTGGATGCCCGCCACCTGCATCACTTTGCGCACCGGACCGCCTGCGATCACGCCGGTGCCTTCGGGCGCAGGTTTCAGCAGCACCTGCGCGGAACCGTACCAACCGGTTACTTGGTGCGGAATCGTGGAGCCCTTGACGTTCAGTTTGATCAGGTTCTTTTTCGCCTGTTCAATTCCCTTCTTGATGGCCATCGGGACTTCGCGGGCTTTGCCCATTCCGAAGCCGGCGTGGCCGCGGCTGTCGCCGACGACAACAAGCGCCGAGAAGCTGAGGTTCTTGCCGCCCTTGACGACCTTGGTTACGCGGTTGATGGCAATGACGTCGTCTTTCAGATCCGAAGGATTCACCTCGAGGATCCGCCGCACTGCCAGACTGTCACGCAAAATTTGTTTTGACATAAGTTAGAACTGTAACCCCGCTTCCCGCGCCGCATCCGCGAGCGCCTTGACGCGGCCGTGATACTTGTACCCGCCGCGGTCGAACACCACTTTGACGACACCGGCTCCCTTGGCGCGTTCGGCAATGAATTTGCCGACGGCTTTTGCGGAAGCGATGTTGCCACCACCCTTCAAATTCTTTTTCGATTCCTTGTCGACGGAACTGGCGGACACCAGGGTGCGGCCGTTCCGATCGTCAATGATCTGCGCGTAAATGTGCCCGAGCGAACGATACACGCAGAGCCGGGGCCGTTCCGGCGTACCGGTCACGCGGGTGCGCACGCGCGCGTGAATGCGGCGGCGCTGCTCGTCTTTCGATAGCTTTCGAACTGGTACCGATGCCACGTTGTTTCTCCTCAAAAGTTGTAAGTAATAAGCTCTAAGTTTTTAGTACAGCGACTCCGAAACTTATTGCTTAAGACTGACAACTAAAAACTCTTGCACTGCGCCCCGGCGCTACCAGATGGCCGATCTGAAGTTCGGCCACTACAGCGGCTAGGCCGCTCCGGCCTTGGCTCCGGCCTTGCCTGCTTTCTTCTTCAGGCGCTCGCCGGTGATGCGAATCCCCTTCTGCTTGTACGGGTCGGGCGGACGCAGCGAACGAAGGTCCGCGGCGACCTGCCCGACTTGGGCCTTATCGGCGCCGCTGACGACGATGTGCGTCTGCTTATCGACGGCAATCTGAATCCCCTCGGGGATCGGAAACTCGACCGGGTGGGATTTGCCGAGCGCGAAGGCGACGGCTTTGCCCTTTACTTCGGCGCGGTAACCGACGCCGACAATGTCGAGCTCCTTCTTGAAGCCCTGGGTGACTCCGTGAACGGCGTTGGCGAGCAGCGCGCGCGCCAAGCCGTGCAAGGCGCGGTGTTCTTCGTTGTCGCGCACGGCGGTCAAGACGCCGTCTTTCTGCTCCAGCCGAATCTGTTGCGGCACGAGCACCTGCAGTTTTCCCTTCGGGCCCTGCACTTCGACCTTGCCGCCGGTGGAGTTGATCTTCACGCCCGCGGGCACTGGAATCGGTTTGCGACCAATACGTGACATTGCTGTTCCTTTTTCCTCGCGTTGTCATCCTGAGCCCGTCCGGGCGAAGGATCGCAACGTTAAATCTTACTTGCGGTTTGCGTTGAGATCCTTCGTCGCAAAAAGCGCTCCTTAGGATGACAACGAATTACAAACCGCCAAACTCTGCAAACGGCCCGCTTCGGAAAGAGGGCCTTTCAGAAAACCCACGGGTCTAAAGCCCCGCCACTACAAACCGAAGACGCCCGCCTCGGAAGGCGGCCGCTACAAACCTGCTACCAGACTTCGCAGAGCAACTCGCCGCCTACGTTGGCTTTGCGGGCTGCCCGGCCAGTCATCAGACCTTTGGGCGTTGTCAGGATGCTAATGCCCAGACCGCCGACTACCGGTTTGACTTCCGTGGCGCCGAGATAATTCCGCTGGCCGGGGCGCGAAATGCGCTTGAGGCCGCTGATCACGCTGCGGCGATCCGGCGTGTACTTCAAGAAGATGCGCAGCGTCTTGCGCGTCTTGTTCTCGTCGACCATCTTGTAGGTCGAGATATAGCCCTCTTCTTTCAGGATGCGGGCGATCTCCGTTTTCAGCTTGGAAACCGGCACGTCCACGCGCTGGTGCTTGGCCGCCGCGGCGTTGCGGAGACGGGTCAAAAAATCGGCAATGGGATCGGTCTGCATAATTATCTTATTTCGCTCCTACCAGCTTGATTTGACGACGCCGGGGATTTCCCCCTTGAGCGCCATGCCGCGGAAACAGATGCGGCACATTTGAAACTTACGAATATAACCTCGGGCGCGGCCGCAAACGCGGCAGCGGTTGCGCACGCGAACCTTAAACTTCGGCTTCTTGAGGGTCTTGGCGATCTTAGCGGTGCGTGCCATTTATTGTGCGGCTCCTTTTTCGCGCAACGGAACGCCGAGGCCTTTGAGAAGCTCGCGGCCTTCTTCGTCGTTGCGGGCGGACGTAGTCAGGGTGATGTTCATGCCCTTGATCTTGTCCACACGGGTGTAATCAATTTCGGGAAACACCAACTGGTCTTTCAACCCCAAGGTGTAATTGCCGCGGCCATCGAAGGCGTTCGAGGGCAACCCCCGGAAGTCGCGCACGCGGGGCAAAACCACGTTGCACAGGCGGTCGAGAAATTCGTACATCTTCTCTCCGCGCAGCGTAACCGCGCAGCCGATGGGCATACCTTTGCGGATTTTGAAATTCGCGATGGACTTCTTCGCGCGCGTGATCATGGCCTTCTGGCCGGTAATCTGGCCGAGCTCCACGGCGGCCGTGTCCAGCAGCTTGGCGTTTTGGCTGGCTTCGCCGAGGCCGATATTCACAGTGATTTTCTTCAGCTTGGGCACCGCCAGACTGTTCGTCCAGTTAAAGCGCTTCATCAACGCCGGAACGGTTTGCTTGCTATAGGATTCGTGTAAGCGACTCTTCATTGCCTCTTCGGTTCCTTCTCTTTTGCCGCGTTGTGATCCCGCGCCCGCGAGGACGAAGGATTTCAACGTCAAGTTCTTGCTCGCATCTTTCGTTGAGATCCTTCGTAGCAAAAACGCTCCTCAGGATGACAACGAATCAAAAACCGCCTCACATCTACAAACGGCCCCCACCTCGGAAAGCGGGCCCTACAAAAGCTACTTGTCGAGCGTGGTGCCGCAGCGCTTGCAGACGCGCACTTTGGTGCCGTCCGGCAAAACGTTGTGGCCCATGCGCGCGTGCTTTCCACAGCTGCTGCACACGATCAAAACATTCGAAACGTTGATGGCCGCTTCGCGTTCGACGATGCCGCCCTTGATATTCTTTGCCGGATTCGGTCGCGTGTGGCGCTTGATCAGGTGCGTGTGTTCCACGATCACCGTGTTCTTCCGCGGATTGACACTCAAAACGCGCCCGCTTTTGCCGACGTCGCGACCGCTCATCACGCGGACGGTGTCGCCCTTGCGGATACTCATGGTGTAGCGCTTCATTTCCTTCTGTGCCATGACTTACCAAACCTCCGGAGCCAGCGAAACGATCTTGGTGAACTTCTTTTCGCGCAGCTCTCTGGCGACCGGGCCGAATACACGAGTGCCCACCGGTTCGCCGGTGTCGTTGATCAGGACCGCGGCGTTGTCGTCGAAACGGATGTAGGTACCGTCCTTGCGGCGGCACTCCTTGCGCATCCGCACGATCACGCATTTCACTACCTTACCTTCCTTGATCTGGCTTTCCGGCGTCGCTTCCTTCACCGAAGCGGTGACAATGTCGCCGAGTCCGGCCTTCAATCCCGCGTCGCCTCCAATGGGGAGGATGCACATGAGCTTGCGTGCTCCGGAATTGTCAGCCACCGTCAGCCAGGTTCGCATCTGAATCATGATTCGCTCCCCTGTCCCCTATTACTTGGCCGACGCTTTAGGCGTCAGCACTTCCTTCAAGCGCCAGCGCTTGAGGCGCGAAAGCGGCCGGGCGGACACGATCTTGACGGTGTCGCCTTGCTTGGCTTCGCGCTTTTCGTCGTGCGCGTAGAATTTCTTCGAAATGCGGATGACGCGGCGATACTTGGGGTGCTGCATCAACCGCTGCACTTCGACCACAATGGTCTTTTCCATCTTGGCGCTGGTGACCTTGCCGATGAGCTCTTGCCGCTCACCGCGCTCAGCCTGTTGCGGCGCCGCTTGCGTTTCCGTTGTCATACCGCCTTACCTGCCTTCGCCGGCTTCGCGCCGGCCGTCAATTCCTGCGCGCGAAGAAGTGTTTTCACTCGCGCGAGATCTTTTTTGGCTTCGCGGAGGCGCTTGAGCGCTTCCGCCTGTCCGGTGGTCAACTGAAAACGCAGCCGGAAAATCTGTTCGGTCAAATCCTTTTCGCGGGCCACGAGTTCGGTAGCGCCTTCTTCGCGAATTTTTTCGATACGCCGGGGCATGGTTTAGAGACCTCCTGCGCGGCTGACGAATTTCGTCGGAATCGGTAGCTTGTGGGCGGCGAGGCCCAGCGCCTGGCGGGCGGTGGCTTCGTCGATGCCAGCCATTTCAAACATGATGCGACCGGGTTTCACCACCGCCACCCAGCGTTCCGGCGCGCCTTTGCCTTTGCCCATGCGGGTTTCCGCGGGCTTCTTGGTGAAAGGCTTGTCCGGGAAAATGCGGATCCACAGCTTGCCGCCGCGCTTGATGAAGCGGGTAATGGCCACGCGCGACGCTTCGATCTGGCGATCCGTGATCCAGGCGTTTTCCATGGCCTTCAGGCCGTATTCGCCAAAAGACAAACTTCCGCCGCGCCAGGCCTTGCCTTTGCGGCGGCCGCGCTGCTGCTTCCTGTATTTTACTTTCTTCGGCATCAACATTGCTTTTGTCTCGCTTGCTCTGGTTTTCCGTTGTCGGCCCGAGGTTTTCAGTCGGACCCTTGGAACCTGACGACTGAACTTCACTGCTTAAATCTTGCTCCTCGCCGCGCCGCCCTTCCTGCCTCAGGGCAAGCTAAAGTTCGGCCACTACATCTAGGCTACGGCCGCTGCCAGGGGCTTATCGTCTTCCCGCTTGACGCGGCGGGGGATGTTTTCGCCCTGGTAGATCCAGCACTTCACGCCGATGACGCCGTACGTCGTTTGCGCTTCGGCGGTGCCGTAGTCGATGTCCGCGCGGAGCGTCTGCAAAGGCAAACGGCCTTGCAAGTACCACTCTTTGCGGGCGATTTCCGCGCCATTCAGGCGGCCGGCGACGCGAACCTTGATGCCTTTGCAGCCAAAACGCAGAGCGGAGTCAACGGCTTTGCGCATGGCGCGGCGGAAGGCGACGCGCTTTTCAAGCTGCAGCGCGATCGATTCGGCGACGAGTGTGGCGTCGAGTTCCGGCCGGTGCACTTCCTGAATGTCGATGTGCACTTCGCGCTTAGTGCGTTTTGAAACTTCCTGCTTCAGCTTGTCGATTTCTGCGCCCTTGCGGCCGATGATGATTCCCGGACGCGCGGTGGCGATGCGCACGACGAGCTTGTTGGCGGCGCGTTCGATATCGATCGAGCTGACGCCGGCGCTCTTCAAACGCTCCTTCAGTTCCTTGCGGAGTTTCACGTCTTCGTGGAGCAGGTCCGCGTATTCGCGATCGGCATACCAGCGAGACTTCCACGGCTTGTTGTAGCCGAGGCGAAATCCGTACGGGTGAGTTTTCTGTCCCATAGTTTGTTTTCCTTGCCGACGCAGCGGCCCGCTTCAGAAAGCGGGCCCTACAACGGCTTCTTACTTCTTCCCCTTCTTTCCGGGAGCCTGCTTCCCGGTCAAAGCCTTGCGAACCCGACGCGCCGTACCGCGAACACCCTTCTGGGCTTCCGCTTCGGCGAGATTGGCGGCGACGCGCTCCGCTGCGGCGCGGTGATGCTCGGCAACGGCGACCCAGATGTGCGCAGTGCGCTTCTGGTAGCGGAATGCGCGGCCCATCGGCGCGGGACGCAAACGCTTCCAGCGCGCGCCTTCGTTCACGAAACACTTGCTCACGAAGAGCTGATCGACATCGAGCGGCGAACCGGCGTCTTCGGCTTTGCGTTCGGCGTTGGCGATGGCGCTACGCAGCACTTTTTCGATGTGCTTTGCGGCGCGCTTGGGCGTATAGCGAAGCGACTGCAAAGCATCCTGTGCCTTCTGGCCGCGGATCAAATCGATCACCAGGCGAGCCTTTTGCGGGGACATGCGCACATGCCGCGCAATGGCGTGAGCTTCAATCGAACCAGCTTGTGTCTGTACGTCAGCCATTTCTTATGCCTTCGGCGCGGGCGCCCCTGCTGCTGGCGCGGCACCGCCTCCTGCGGGAGCTGCTCCGGCGGCCTTCTCGAGGGCGGCCTTAACGGCGTGGCCCTTGAACGAGCGCGTCGGGGCGAACTCTCCGAGTTTGTGGCCGATCATCTGCTCGGTCACATACACGGGAATGAATTTCCTTCCGTTGTGGACGGCGATGGTGTGCCCGATCATGTCGGGCACGATCGTCGACCGCCGCGACCACGTTTTGACTACTTTTTTCTCATTGCGCGTATTCAGGGCTTCGACCTTTACGCGCAAGTGGAGGTCCACAAAGGGACCCTTTTTCGTTGACCGTGCCATCGCTTCCTTATTCCTCCACGCGGCGCAAACGGCCCCACTGGGCATGCCGCATCTTTTTAAACCCACGCACCGGACCAGGCACCCGATGCGACTTCGGACAGAACGGGCAAACAAAGCGCGTGCCGAGCGCGTTCGGTATGCGTTCCACGATCACCGCCCAGCCCGGTTTGCACAGCTTGTACAGCACCGGTTCGGGTGGCGCGACCACTTTGGCCGCGGGTTTGGCGACGGCTTTGACCGCCGCTCGTTTTACGCCTCGCTTCACGGGCCGCGTCCGGCGTCCCGAGGAACGTGTGGTTCGTGTTCGTGTCGCTCGCATGGTTGTCGCTTCCTCCCAGCCGGTCAAGGTACATCCGGCTGGATTCTGCGGTTGTCTCTCGTTCTACCTTGGGCGCTCTCGTTCAGGATCGCGCCCCGTCCAAAAACATTGTCAGTTTTTGGTTCTAAGTCTTCCGTAAAACCCTTCTGAACTTAAAACTTATCACTCAAAACTTAGAACCTTCTGGCCGATCCAAAGTCCGGCCACTACACAACCCAGCCGAAAGGCTGGGTTACAAACCTTACTTTCTGCGCTCGACGATCATGCGATCGGTGCGCTTGTTGCCGCGCGTTTTCTTGCCGAGCGTCGGGAAAGCCCACGGGGTTTGCGGGTGATTGCCCTTGACGCGGCCTTCACCACCACCGTGCGGGTGATCCACCGGGTTCATAGCCACGCCACGAACCGTCGGTTTCTTTCCGTGCCAACGCGTGCGGCCGGCCTTGCCGTAGGTTTCGTTCTCATGGTCCAGATTGCCGACCTGGCCCACGGTCGCTTTGCAGTCGACCGAAAACTTGCGGACTTCGCCCGAGGGCATCTTCACCAGGGCGAGCTCGCCTTCCTTGCTGAGCAATTGCGCGGAAGCGCCTGCGGTGCGAACCGCTTGGCCACCGCGACCGGGATAAAGCTCCAGGTTGTGCACCATGGTGCCGGGAGGAATATGGCGGATCTTCAGACAATTGCCGGGAAGAATATCCGCGGTCTCGCCGGTGGAAACCGTGGCGCCGACTTCCAGGCCCACGGGATGAAGGATGTAGCGCTTCTCGCCATCGGCATAATGCAAGAGCGCGATGTTGGAGCTACGATTCGGGTCGTACTCGATCGCAGCCACCTTGGCCGAGACGCCGTCTTTGTCGCGGCGGAAATCGACCACGCGATACTGCTTCTTGTGGCCGCCACCGCGGTGCCAGATGACGATTTCGCCCTGATTGTTGCGCCCGCCGGAGCGTTTCTTCGGCTCCAGCAAGCTTTTTTCGGGCGTCTGCTTGGTGATCTCGCTCTTGTCGAGCACGGTCATGAAGCGCCGCGACGCCGTATATGGATTAAAACTCTTGAGTCCCATCTCTGCCTCTTACCTTCTAAATCTCCCGCCAACCTGGCGGTTCGGTCCGTTGAGCCCTGGTCTTACAAATTCTCCGAATACTCGATCATCTTCTCGCCTTCGGCGAGCTTGACGTAGGCTTTCTTCCAGTCGCGGCGATAGCCTTCGTTCTGTCCGCGCCGGCGCATTTTGCCGGTAAAGTTCGCCGTGCGCACGCCGTCGACCTTGACCTTGAAAATCTGCTGCACAGCTTCCTTGATCTCGGTCTTGGTGGCCGCGGCGTTGACTTCGAAAACCACGGTGTGCTGCGTCTCTTTCACGCCGAGTCCCTTTTCGGTGATGATCGGACGCCGGATGACTTGATAGTGCGGGGCTGCCATGGCCTACTCCTTGCCCTTTTTGGCGGCCGGTTTTTTCGCAGCTGCCGGTTTCTTGGCCGCGGCTTTCGGCCTGGCGGCCTTTGGCGCGGCTTCTTTCTTGGGCGCCGGCGCCGGAGCGATGGATTCGACCTGCGGCGCTACCGCGGGATCGTGGTTTGGGTCGAGCGTGCGAATCAAGCGCGCAGCGGCGTCTTTCGAAACCACCAGGCGATCGTGGCGCAACACATCGTAGGGCTGAAGAACGTTGGACGCCGAAAGCTTCACGCCCTCGAGATTGCGGCTGGCGAGCTCGAGATTGCGGTTTTCGCCGTAGGCCACGAGCAACGCGGTTTTGTCCGCGCTGAGCTTGTCTAGAGCCACGCGCAAAGTTTTGGTCTTGTGCGTGTCGAGCGACCAAGCGTCGACGATGGTGAGCTTTTGTTCCGCGAGCTTTGCGGACAGCGCCGAGCGCAAAGCGCCGAGAATCATCTTTTTCGGCAGCGCGTAGCTGTAGGAGCGCGGCTTTGGTCCGTGAACAGTGCCGCCGTGGCGCCACAGAGGCGAACGGATCGAGCCGACACGCGCGCGGCCAGTGCCCTTCTGCCGCCAAAGCTTGCGGCCCGCGCCGCTGACTTCGCTCTTGTCCTTGGTCTTGGCCGTGCCGCGGCGCAAACCCGCGAGATACCAGCGGGAAGCTTCGTGCAGGAGATTTTTGTTGATCTCCGCGCTGAAGACGGCGTCCGCCAGTTCGACCTGACCGACTTTCTTGCCTTCCAGATTGACTACGTCTACTACCGGCATATCTTCTTCTCTCTCGTACTGCTAAATTCGCTTCGTCTACTGCTACCCTACCGACGGCCCGCTTCGGAAAGCGGGCCTTATAAAACCTTACTTCGCCTTCGGTGCTGCTTTCTTGGCTTTGTGGATGAAGATGTAGGTTCCACTCGGCCCGGGCACCGAACCGCGAACCAACAGCAGGTTCTCGTCGGTGTCCACCTTGATGACTTTCAAATTCTTCGCGGTGACATTGGCGTTGCCCATGTGCCCCGGAAAATGCTGGTTCTTCCACACCCGCGACGGAAACGAACTGCCGCCGATACCGCCGGGAGCGCGATGGAACATCGAACCGTGCGTGGCGTCGCCGCCGGCATAGTGCCAGCGCTTGACGCCGCCAGCGAAGCCGCGACCTTTGCTGACGCCCGATACATCGACGAGCTCTCCGGCCTTGAAATTCTCGACAAGGACGCGATCGCCGACTTTGGTTTCGTCCTTCGATTCCGGTAAACGCACTTCGCGAAGAATCTTGACCGGGGCTATGTTGGCCTTCTTGAAGTGGCCGGTCAGAGCCTTGTTGACGCGCTGCGGCTTGACGAATTCCACGAGCCCGAGTTGTGCGGCGTCGTAGCCGTCTTTTTCCTTGGTGCGGCGCTGGACAACGACGCAGGGACCCGCTTGAAGCACGGTGACCCCTACGAGGTTGCCGTCTTCGGCGAAGATTTGCGTCATGCCGAGTTTGATTCCGATGATTCCGTCGACTGCCATTTTTTCTCTCTCTTAGCAGCTTGCCGTTTTGGTATTGGCTGCTTGAATCTAAATTCTTGCTGCTTCAACTGGCCACTCCAAAGTTCCGCCACTACACGACCTTGCTGTTTCCGACCAGCGGCCCGCTTCAGAAAGCGGGCCCTACAACTGCCGCTCCTGAGGGATCCTTCGTCGCGCAAAAGGCGCGCTCCTCAAGAACGTCGGATCGTCACTTCACTGCGTGGCCGAAGGCCTTGATCTCCACGTCCACGCCGGGGGGAAGATCGAGCTTCATGAGCGCGTCTACCGTATCCGGTGTGGGCTCGAGAATATCGATCAGCCGCTTGTGCGTCCGCATTTCGAACTGTTCGCGCGACTTCTTGTCCACGTGCGGCGACCGCAGCACCGTCCAGCGGTTGATGGTCGTGGGAAGAGGAATCGGACCGGCAACATCGGCGCCGGTGCGCTTCGCGGTTTCCACGATTTCCCGCGTGGATTGATCAAGAATCCGGTGATCGTAAGCCTTGAGGCGAATGCGAATTTTGTCTCCTTGTCTCATGGCGTTACTCGATGATCTCCGTGACGGCGCCTGCTCCGACGGTGTGGCCGCCTTCGCGAATGGCGAAACGCAAGCCCTTCTCGAGGGCGACCGGTGTGATCAGCGTGACTTCACAGCTGACGTTGTCGCCGGGCATCACCATTTCGACGCCGGCCGGCAACTTCATGTCTCCGGTGACGTCCGTGGTACGGAAATAGAACTGCGGACGGTACCCGGAGAAGAACGGCGTGTGACGGCCGCCTTCTTCCTTGGTTAGGACATAGGCTTCGGCCTTGAACTTCGTGTGCGGCGTGATCGAACCCGGCTTGCAAACTACCTGGCCGCGCTCGACGTCGTCCTTTTCGGTACCGCGCAGGAGCAAGCCTACGTTGTCGCCGGCGATGCCTTCATCGAGCAGCTTCTTGAACATCTCGACGCCGGTGACAACTTTCTTCTGCGTGTCGCGGAAGCCGACGATTTCCACTTCTTCGGCGGTCTTGACCTTGCCGCGCTCGATTCTTCCGGTTACGACGGTGCCGCGTCCGGAGATCGAGAAAATATCTTCGATGGGCATGGCGAAGGGCTTGTCCACATCGCGGACCGGGAGAGGAATCTTGGCGTCGACGGCAGCCATGAGTTCATCGATTTTGGCTTCCCATTTGGCATCGCCGTTCAGGGCTTGTAATGCAGAGCCACGAATGACGGGAACGGTGTCGCCGGGGAACTGGTAGCTCTTCAGCAGTTCGCGAACCTCGAGTTCGACGAGTTCGAGCAACTCAACGTCTTCGACCATGTCGCACTTGTTCAAGAACACCACGATGTATGGCACGCCAACCTGGCGAGCGAGCAGAATGTGCTCGCGGGTCTGTGGCATCGGTCCGTCGGTAGCCGCAACAACCAGAATCGCGCCATCCATCTGCGCCGCGCCGGTGATCATGTTCTTGATGTAGTCCGCGTGGCCCGGGCAATCCATGTGCGCGTAGTGGCGGTTCGCGGTTTCATACTCCACGTGCGAAACCGCAATGGTGATGCCGCGCTCGCGCTCTTCCGGAGCGTTGTCAATCGAATCGAACGCGCGGAAGGCCACCTTGGGGTTGTGCTTCGACAACACTTTGGTGATCGCCGCCGTCAGCGTGGTCTTGCCGTGATCGATGTGACCAATGGTCCCAATGTTCACGTGTGGTTTTGTGCGCTCAAATTTCTCTTTCGCCATTGCTTCTTTTGCTCCTCAATCGAGAACGAATTCAAAAACTTGCGTTACTTCGCATTACTTCAAACCCAAAAGCTATTTCTCACCACGGTGCTTCTTGATGACTTCTTCGGCCAGAGCGGCGGGCAATTCCGCGTAGTGCGAAAAATGCATGGTGAAGGTGGCGCGGCCCTGGGTGCGGCTGCGCAAATCGGTGGCGTAACCGAACATCTGCGCCAGCGGCACTTCGACGCGAATCACATTGCTGCCGGCGCGGTTTTCCGTGCCCTGAATCGCGGAACGCCGCGAGTTTAAGTCGCCAAACACCTGGGCCATGTATTCTTCCGGAACCACCACTTCCACTTTCATGATGGGTTCGAGGAGAACCGGCTTGGCCCTGGCGCAGGCTTCCTTGTAGGCCATGGAGCCGGCGATTTTAAAGGCCATTTCGTTGCTGTCGACGTCGTGGTAGCTGCCGTCGATGAGCACCACGGCGACGTCCACCATGGTGAAGCCCGCGAGGATGCCGTTGTCCAAAGCTTCGCGAATGCCCGCTTCGATGGGAGGAATGAACTCGCGCGGGATCGATCCGCCGACGATTTTGTCGATGAACAGGAAGCGGTGTTCCTTGTCGAACTTCCACTTGCCGGGCGTGCCGCCGGTGACGGACTTGGCGAGCGCGTCCAGATCGTCGGTGGACATTTCCTTCATGTTTTCGTGATCGGAACTCGGCAGCGGATGCAATTCAATCTTGCAATGGCCGTATTGGCCCTTACCGCCGGTTTGCTTGATGTACTTGCCTTCGGCGATCGACTTCTTGCGAATGGTCTCGCGATAAGCGACCTGAGGACGGCCGACGTTGGCCTGCACGTTGTATTCGCGCAGCATGCGGTCAACGATGATTTCCAAGTGCAGTTCGCCCATGCCCGAGATGAGGGTCTGCCCGGTATCGGGTTCCGTAGAAACACGGAAGGTGGGATCTTCCTGAGCCAAGCGCTGGAGCGCCACGCCAAGTTTGTCCTGGTCCGCCTTGGTTTTCGGTTCAATGGCGACGGAGATGACGGGCGTAGGAAATTCGATGGATTCGAGGATAATCGGTTTGCTTTCGTCGCACAGAGTGTCGCCGGTGTTCACGTTCTTCAAACCGACACAGGCGCAAATATCACCCGCACAGACTTCGTCGATTTCCTCACGCTTGTTGGCGTGCATCTGCAAGAGACGGGAGATGCGTTCGCGCGAACCCTTCGCCGAGTTCAAAACGTAGCTTCCAGACTTCAACACGCCGGAATAAACACGGATGTAGGTGACATGGCCGACGAAGGGGTCGGACATGATCTTGAAGGCCAGCGCGGCGAAAGGCTGTTCGTCGGCGGCGCGGCGAAGAATGGGCTCGTCGTTTTCCGGATTGATGCCTTCGACCGGGGGAACATCGATAGGCGAAGGAAGGTAATCGATCACGGCATCGAGCAAGGGTTGAATGCCCTTGTTTTTGAAAGCAGATCCTGCAAGGACGGGAACGATCTTCAACGCCAGCGTGGACTTGCGAATGGACTTGCGCATTTCCTCAAGAGAAAGCGTACCTTCGGTCAGATATTTGTCGAGGACTTCGTCGTCGTGCTCGGCGATGTATTCGACCACCTTGGCGCGGTGGTCTTCGTAGAATTTCTTATCGATGGCAGAACCCTTCAGGGCGGCAGCCACGTCGGGACGGCTGGCGACGAAGGCCGGGTCCCAAAGCTTGGCGACTTCGAAGATTTCATACTTGGCGCCGAGGGTTTCCTCGAGCCAAACAATCACTTTTTCTTCGAGGAAATCAATGCAGCCGATGAAATTGTCCTCGCGGCCGAGCGGGAACTGCAGCGGCACGGGATGCGCCCCGAGGCGCTGGCGAATGGTGCGGATTACGTGATCGAAATCCGCGCCCATGCGGTCCATCTTGTTCACAAAGCAAATGCGCGGCACGCGATACTTGTCGGCCTGACGCCATACGGTTTCTGATTGCGGCTGGACGCCCGCGACGGAATCGAATACGCAGACCGCGCCGTCGAGGACGCGCAGCGAACGCTCGACTTCCACGGTGAAATCCACGTGGCCCGGGGTGTCGATGATGTTGACGCGGTATTTCTTGTCGAAACGGGTCCAACTGGCGGTGGTGGCGGCGCTGGTGATGGTGATGCCGCGCTCGCGTTCCTGTTCCATCCAGTCCATGGTGGCGGTGCCTTCATCGACCGAACCGATCTTATACGTCACACCCGTGTAGTACAGGATGCGCTCGGTCGACGTGGTCTTTCCCGCGTCGATGTGCGCCATGATCCCGATGTTGCGAGTATCTTCGAGTTTGAATACGCGACTCATTGGCCCTTGAACAGCTCTTTTCTCTCCGGTACGCGTTGCAACAGCTTCACTCACAGCAACCTCAAATCCTTTTGGCTCACTTGCCTTAGCGGCCCGCTTCAGCCCTTCGCTTCGCTCAGGGTAAAAACCGCGGCAGCTACAAAACCTGGCCCTACGAAAGCGGACCAATCTAAAGTTCGGCCACTACACTTGCCGGCCGGAAGGCCGTCCACTACGAAATCCTTACCAGCGGTAGTGGGCGAAAGCCTTGTTGGCTTCGGCCATGCGGTGCACATCTTCCTTCTTCTTGATGGCGCCCCCGCGGGAGTTCGCCGCGTCGATGAGCTCGTCGGCGAGCTTGTCGATCATGGTTTTTCCCGCGCGTTCCCGCGAATACTGCAAAAGCCAACGAATCGCCAGGGACTGCCGGCGGAAGGGATTGACTTCCACGGGCACCTGATAGTTCGCGCCGCCGACGCGACGCGTCTTGACCTCGACGAGCGGCTTGAGATTCTCGACGGCCTTCTTGAAAACTTTGAGCGCGTCATCGTTGGTCTTCTTGGCGACCTGATCCATGGCGCCATAGAAGACACGCTGGGCGGTACTCTTTTTGCCTTCCCACATCATCGAGCAGATGAATTTCTCGACGAGAGCTTCCCCGTAGACGGGGTCGATCGCTTGTGCACGCCGGCTGACTAATCCTTTACGAGGCATTGCTTCTCCTGAGAGTTTTTAGTTTTAAGTCGTTCGAAGTTTCGGAATCCTTCGTTTTGACTTATTCCCAAAAACGTAAAACCTGCTTCCTTCAACACCTGGCCGATCGAAAGTTCGGCCACTCCATTTGCCGGACGGAAGCCCGGCGCTACAAACCTTGCTACGCCCTGAGGGATCCTCATCGGATCGTCACTTGGCGGCGGCGCCGGCTTTCGGGCGCTTGGCGCCGTACTTGGAGCGGCCCTGCTTGCGATTTTCCACACCGGCAGCGTCGAGCGTGCCGCGCACGATGTGATAGCGAACGCCGGGAAGATCCTTCACGCGGCCGCCACGAACGAGCACGATAGAGTGCTCCTGGAGGTTGTGGCCGATGCCGGGAATGTAGGTGGTGACTTCGACGGCATTGGTCAAACGCACGCGAGCGACTTTGCGCAGCGCGGAGTTCGGTTTCTTCGGGGTCTGCGTATAAACGCGAATGCACACTCCACGCTTTTCGGGGCAGCCCATGAGCGCAGGTGATTTGGTCTTCGAGAGAACCCCTTCTCTACCCATTCGTACCAGTTGCGAAAACGTCGGCACAGTCATCCCTCTTTTCGAGTTCGAACGGCCCGCCTCAGAAGGCGGTCGCTACAAAATCTTCGCGCGCAGACACATTGGCATTGCTCTCCCGGCTGCGTGCAGACCAATGCGCGAGAGCACACACAAACGCTGAAAGGTACTGCGAATCCGGAGAGAAGCAGCAAGAAACTCCGCGCACAATCCAAGAGACAGACGTACGACTCTCGGTGAACGAATCGGAGAGGCTTACTCGGCTTTTCGGGGCTGGCGCCCCATTCCGGCCGCTCTTCCGTCCCATTCCGTCGAGCAATGTTCTGGGACCGAAGAATTTCCTTCCAACCAGCCTACCCCCACAAAGCAGAAGGCCGCACTACTGGGGGAAATCCCCCTGACAAAACAGAAAGTATAAAGAAGTTAATCGCGGCTGTCAAACTTGTTTCGACACAAAGCAGTGGAAAGATTTGTGGAAAAGAGGGGAGTGGTTATTTGGCTGCTTGGGGCGGCGGGAAGGCGCGCCTGAAGACCAGCCACTACGGGGCGGCCCGCTTCGGAGAGAGGGCCCGACAAAACCTGGCCGATCTCTCTCGTGGATCTACCGTTCGGCCGCTACACCCACCTCGAGCCCTGAGAATCTGCTAAAATCTATGTCATCAGTTAGTTAGCGCTGGGGCCTTGGCCCAGGCCGAGATCCCCGAAGGGCCAGAGGTTGAAGGATTTGAGCATGTCGTAGTCGCCCTTGTCGCGGAGCATTTTGGCGGTCCGTTCGGCGGGCCAGGGGGAGGCAAAACGCTCGGGGCGATCGGCTAGCCAAAAGGCAGTCAGGGCCATGATCGTGGCGTCTTGGGTCAGTACCTCCGGCTTTACCTGTTCGAGCGAATCGGCGGCGGAGTGGTGGGTGTATTTGTAATCGGGGGAATCCTGGTCGAGATTGATGCCGGGAAGGCCGGCGAGGATGAAAGGGCCGGTGTCAGTGCCGAACTCGCGCTTGTCGCTGACACCGATTTCGCGGATGTTGTCGAGAGATTCCGCGAAGGCTTTCATGGAGTCGAGCAGATCGCTGCGGCCTCCGAGTTGAAATTCCTTGATGGGACCCTGGCCATCGTCGAGGACCACGCAGGCGACATGGTATTTCATCTCGTTGGCGTGTTGTTTCACGTAGGCCAGCGAGCCGAGCAGGCCTTGTTCTTCTCCGGTGAAGAGAACGAAACGGATGGTGCGGCGCGGACGCTGGCCGCTTTTTATGATGGCATCCGCGGCGGCGAGAACGGCGGTCGTGCCGGTGCCGTTGTCGGTGGCGCCTTCGCTGAGATCCCAGGAATCGAGATGCGCGCCAACGACCACGATTTGTTCGGGATGCTCGCGGCCGACAATATCGCCGACGACGTTTGCGGATTCGACGGGGCTGCCGGTGAAGGTGTTCTGGACGTTGAGTCGGACGCGGACAGTTTTTCCTGAAGCGAGCAAGCGTTCGAGCTGGCTCTCATCTTCCATAGCCATGTCAACGACCGGAAGGTCGAAATCCTGGGCAAAACCGAGAATTCCGGTGTGGGTGAGGTGCATGCCTTCGGCCTTGAAGCCGCCCTCGCCGCCGATCACGGCGACAGCTCCTGCTTTGCGCAAATCCTTAAGGAAATCGCCATACTGCGCGAAAATCAGCCAGAAGTTTTTCTTGGGAGCGCCTTCGGGCTTCATCATGACGATTCTTCCGCGGAAGCGAGAGAGGTTGGCGATTTCGGAGTCGAGATCGAAGAGGTTTGCGATGACCACTTCGGCTTCCGCGCCGCCCGACGGCGTAGAACCGGTCCAGCCCATGGCGTCGACCGTGAGTGTGCGATTGAGAGGCGCGATTAGTTGCGCGGAGGCTGCGCCGCGGGTCCAGCCCTTCCACATCGACCATTTTTCGTCATGGACATTCGAGAGGCCGATGGTGTTCATTTTGGCGACGCCCCAATCGATGGCTTTTTGCGCTGCCGGCGAGCCGGTGACGCGGCCACCGACGTTGTCACTGAGTTCGGTGAGGTAGGCGTAGGCGCTAGAGTTGTAGAAACCTTGGCCGGCGATGTTGGTGAGGGCGGGTTTGGTGCCGTCTTCGTCGGGGCCTTTGGGTTTGAGGGAGTCGTTGGCGAGGAGGGGCAAGGCTGTGAGCGCGATTGCCAAGGCGGTGAGGAAGAACTGTTTTTTCATGCGCGCTCCCGTGCGCGGAGGTGGATAGAACTGCAAAATCTGAATGTAGCACAATGCGGGAATGGTTTCAGGAACAGCGACATCGGTGTAGAAGCGGCCCGCTTCGGAAAGCAGACCCTACACAAGCAACCCCAAGAGCCCACATGCAGCACCCGCCGCTGGTGGCTTAGGGCAAGTAGGTGGGGAAACCCGGAAACTCAAAGGCGCACAGGCTGAAGCCTTATGCTACATGGGGCGCTGACGCGGCGCTTGGAGGATTGGGGTTGCCTGGGTGATGGAAGGCCGCACCCGGGAAGGGCCCCTAGGTTTCGATTTGGAGTTGATGCGTGGACGGCAACAGGTGTGGACAGGCGGCTTTACCGCGAGCGTGGTCGTGCCTACACTGCCAAGGTGAGACTTTTGGAAGCCCGGGGAAAAGCTGGCCGATCCCTTCCTACGTCAGGGCAAGCTAAAGTTCGGCCACTGCATTTGTGCCAGATGAGACGTACGATTTTTGTTTGGATGATTTTGATGGGTTGGTGTTGCGCGTTGCTTGGGGCGCAAACGCCAACCGACAAAACCGCAGCTCCCGCTGAGAAACCTGCCGCTGTGGCTCAGGAGCAAACGCCTGCGCAGAAGAGTCCGGTACCGAAAGAATCCAAAGAAGAGAAAAGCGCCGAGAGACCACAGCTTCCGTTTCAGATTCAGTTGCTGGGAACGCATGTGCGGTTTGAGGCCAACGGGGATTCTCGCAAGGAAGTTCATACGATCGTCAAAATCATCAATATTCTGGGCGTGCAGCAGTTTGGCCGAATCTTTTTCGATTACAACCGGTCATTTCAGAAGGTGGAGATTCCACTGATACGCGTGAGCCACGCGAATGGCGGAACCTCGGAAGTGTTGCCCAGCGCTGTAACAGAGGTGTCGAATTCGGCAGTCGAGCAATTTCCGGTGTATCACGATGTGCGGGTGAAGTCGGTGCGGATACTGGGATTGCAGGAAGGCGATACGGTGGAGTATCGCGTGATCACCACGACGACGAAGCATCCATTGGCGCCGGATTTTTGGCTGGAACATAGCTTCGACCGATCGGGACAAGTTTTGGAGGAAGATTACGAGCTGGATTTGCCGAGTGCGAGGAACGTGGAGCCGCGCGTTGGTACAGATTCTCCGGTTACGTCCAAAGAGAATGCGGGATCGGGACAGGACGCGTTCACGATTTACAAGTGGAAGCGAACGTATTTTCCACCGAAGGAAGGCCAAGAAACCGCGCCGGCGGTGCCAGCGACACCGGATGTAAGCGTGTCAACATTTAGTTGGGAAAGTTTGTCGGCACGGCTGGCGGAGTCGCTGCTGCCCGGAGCGAAGCGCCTTCAGGAAAGCAAATCGCGTGAAGAGTCCGTGAAGGAGTTGGGGCGGAGGCCAGAGGTTGCGGACGCGGTGCGGGAGAAAGCGCGCTCGCTGACGAAGGAATCGAAAAGCGATCTGGAGTGCATGAGAGCGATCTACGAATTTGTGTCTGGACAAATCAACACCGTGGATTTGCCGCTGGGCAGCACAGAGTTTCGTTCGCGGCCGGCGGCGGATATTTTGAACTCCGGTTATGCGACCGGCGAAGACAAGTATGTTCTGTTCGCGGCTTTGGCGGCGGCGGTGAATTTGCGCGCCGACGCGGTACTGACGGGATTTTGCGACAAGAAGGCGGTGGCGAATCCGGCTTCGTTCAAGCACCTGGTGGTTATCGGAGCAACAAAGGAGCGGCAATACTGGCTTGATCCCGCTGTGGAAGTGGCGCCATTTGGGATGATTTCGCCTTCGGAGGCGAAGTGCGGACTTTTGCTGCGGCGTGATGCGTCGGCGTCGAGCGCGGGGCAGGAATGGGTGAACACGCCGACGACGTTGCCGTTTGCGGCGTTTCAACGGGTGAATGTCGATGCGGCGATTTCGGAAACGGGGCAACTGACAGCGAAAGTGAAATATGTGGTGCGCGGGGAAAATGAACTGCTGCTTCGTGTGGCGTTTCATCAAGCGCCGAAGGACAAGTGGAAGGATATTGCGACGCTGCTGGCGATTTCGGATGGGTTTCGGGGGCAGATTACGGATGTGAAAGCTTCCGATCCGCTTTCGACGGAGGATGCATTTACGGTGGAGTATGAGTTGACGCAGTTGAAATTCGTGGACTGGTCGAAAAAGCCGGTGCGGATTCCGGCGCTTTTGCCGCAGATTGGGTTGCCGGACGCGCCGCCTCCGCAGGCGCAAGGGAAGATGGCTGCGAAGATTGAGTTGGGAACGCCGCTGGATGTGCAGACGGCGATGACGTTGCGGTTGCCGGAAGGTACGACGGTCGAAACGCCGGCGGGGACGTCGATGGCGCGGGATTATGCGACGTATGCGTCGAAATATTCCAGTACGTTGAATACGGTGGTGGCGACCAGGAGGATTGCGTTTTTGAAGCGGGAGATCGCTGCGGATCGCGCAACCGATTACAACGCATTCCTGCGTGCAGTACAAAACGATCAATCGCAGCGGCTGATTTTGGTGCCGGCGGCCAGCCCGCAGAGTGAGCCCAAAGCTCCAGCGGCTGCGACGAAACCCTAAGAGTTTCCTCAGGGGCTGAAGCCACATCTCGCATGACTTTAATGTCGGAGCTTCAAGCTCCGACCCCCGAAGAGATCGGCAGCACAGCGGTCAGAAAAAAGCGCCCGCCGCAGACGGCGGCCGCTATGAAACCTCTCTCCTCACGTTACGCTGATCAAACGGTCGCGAACGACGCGCTTCCCATCATGTCTCAGGTCAAGCAGAAAGTGGGCGCTACATTGGCGAGCAGCAACGCCAAGACCCACATAAGAAACCGGCATGCGGGGCACCCGCACAGCAACCTCGAAATTCCATGACCGCGGGACCCCGACAAGGACAGGCCACGCCCGTCCGGAGATTGTCGCTCCCAGAAACCCAAAAGCGGAGGACTTCACTCCGCTGCCATTCAGGTTAGCGGATTTCCATGACTTCTTTTTCTTTGGTGGATGAGAGGTCTTCGACTTTTTTGGTTTCGGCTTGGGAGAGCTTGTCGAGTTCTTCGAGGGCGCGCTTTTGCTCGTCCTGACTGATCTTTTTTTCCTTTTCGAGTTTGTCGATGGCTTCCTTCAAATCGCGGCGGATGTTGCGGATGGCGGTGCGATGATTTTCGAGGGCTTTGTGGATGTGCTTGACGAGTTCTTTGCGGCGCTCTTCGGTGGGAGAAGGAATGGGAATGCGAACGACTTTGCCGTCGTTGGTAGGATTGAGGCCAAGGTCGGAGGAGCGGATGGCTTTGTCGATGAGCGGAACGGCGCTGGGATCCCACGGAGAGATGACCAGCATGCCGGCGTCGGGAATAGTGACGCTGCCGAGCTGGTTCACGGGCATAGGCGTGCCATGGTAGTCGACGCGGACGTGATCGAGAATGGCGGCGTTGGCGCGGCCGGTGCGGACGGAGGATAGTTCCTTGCGAAAGTCCTCGACGGCTTTTTCCATGCGGGTCTTTGCGGCGGCTTGCGCTTCTTTGGTGTTGGCGATGGTGGTCATTGTGTCGATCCTCGGAAAGTCTTCAACGGCCCGCTTCCGCCCCTCGCTTCACTTAGGGTAAAAAACGGGCCCTACATCGGCAGAAAGGAACCCCAAGATCCCACATGCAAAAGCGGCCCTTCGCAGCTCATGGCAAGCATGTGGGCACCCCCTTGCGGTACAGAACCGGTCGAAAGACCGGCCACTACAAAAACTTTAGCTCGGGAGTAGGGTCGAGCCTACGCGTTCGCCGAGGACTGCGCGGCGAATGTTGCCGGGCTTGTGCATGTTGAAAATCACGATGGGCATGCCATTGTCCATGCACAGGGAAATGGCGGTCGAATCCATTACTTTCAGGTCCTGGTGCAGAACTTCGCGGTAGGTGATTTCCGCGAAGAATTTGGCGCCGCTGACCTTTTCCGGGTCGGCGTCGTAGATGCCGTCGACGCGGGTGGCCTTCAGGATGACGTCGGCTTTGATTTCCATGGCGCGGAGGGCGGCGGCGGTGTCCGTCGAGAAGTAGGGATTGCCGGTGCCGGCGGCGAAGATGACCACACGGCCTTTTTCGAGGTGGCGTGTGGCGCGACGGCGGATAAAGGGCTCGCAAACCTGATGCATTTCGATGGCGCTTTGCACGCGGGTGTGGACCCCGAGTTTTTCGAGCGCATCCTGAAGGGCGAGGGCGTTGAGGACCGTGGCCAGCATGCCCATGTAGTCGCCGGTGGCGCGATCGATCTCGAAACCTTTCTGGCGGGCGCCGCGGAAAATGTTGCCACCGCCGACCATGATGGCAATCTGCACGCCGAGTTTAAGGACATCGCGTAGTTCCTGGGCGATGGCGTAGATGGTTTGGCCGTCAATGCCGAAACCTTGCGGGCCTTGCAGCGATTCTCCGGAGAGTTTCAGCAAAATGCGGCGGTACGCCGGCTCTTTTTTTGTGCGTTTCGTCACGGATTTGGATTTCAATGGCATGTAGCTCGTTGCGCTGGGCGAGGCCCTAGAAATTGTAGCAGAGGAGGTGGGTGGTGAAGAGTGATTCGTGGGGGTCTGCCAGAAGAAAGGAGGGATTCCTCACTCCGAGGACGCGGTTCGGAATGACCGGGTTGTTTTTATGCAAGATATAGTGGCAGGCGGTCTACCTTTGGCCAGGTCCCATTTGGGGTTCCGTTTTTTGATGAGTTTAACCGTCTTCATGCGCCCCAACCTTTGCTCTGTTTCTCGCTTGCTATGGCCGATCTCACGCTGCTGTGTGGTTAGTTTCGTCACGTTATATTTTGGGGCGGAACTCGGGATTAACTTCTGTTTATGCTGGGCGACGCGAACGACCAAATTATTCGTCACGTCGACATAGAGAACGCCGGAATCACTCGACATTATGTAGTGTAGAAACTACCGTCCCTTGCCATGGCGCCACGATTTCCGAACGGAGTCTCTGAAGTGAGGTATCCCTCTCTTCTTTCCTCATACGCATGAGGCCCACCAAGGCTCCAAGATGCCGGCTTAAGGGCACGGCGCTACAGCGGTCGCTCTTAGGTAGTTTCGGGGGCTGGGGTCGGATCGGGCGCTTGTTCTGGCGCTGGCGCGGAGGCGCTGGGGCCGCTGCTTTCGCCGACTTTGAAGCGGGCGAAGCGGCGGATGGTGATGTTTTCGCCGAGTTTGGCGATGGCGGCGTTGATCATTTCGCCGATGGTTTGCGTTTCGTCCTTGATGTAGTGCTGTTCGTAGAGGCAGGTTTCCTCGTAGAACTTTTCCATTTTGCCCTGGACGATTTTCTGGATGACCTGTTCGGGCTTGCCGGTCGCGCGGGCCTGGGCAGAGTAGATTTCGCGCTCGCGTTCGAGCATTTCGCTGGTGACGTCCTCGCGGCGGACATAGCGCGGATCGACGGCAGCGATGTGCATGGCGACATCGTGGCAGAGATGCTGGAAGGCTTCGGTGCGGGCGACGAAATCGCTTTCGCAGTTGAGCTCGACGATAACCCCGATTTTTCCGCCGGCGTGGATGTAATGGCCGATGAGGCCTTCGGTGGCTTCGCGCGAGGCTTTCTTGGCTGCGGCGGCCTGACCCTTTTTTCGAAGGACATCGATGGCTTTTTCGATGTCGCCGTTGGTTTCGACAAGGGCTGCGCGGCAATCGCTGAAGCCGGCGTTGGTGCGTTCGCGGAGTTCTTTTACGAGCTTTGCTGGGATATCCACGACTGGTTTGCTTGTGCTCATCCTTTTTCTCTCTGGTTCTCTCTGGGTGCTTCAGAATTCTGATTGTCAGCGTCTTCGATTGGACACATCGAAGAGGGATTCCTCGCTCCGAAGAACTTCGTTCGGAATGACGAATCTAAGTTTTGGAACTACCGCGCAAGGTTCCTAGACTCACCCTGCGCAGCGCGCTGGCCGATCTAAAGTTCGACCACTACACTTGCAGGTCTAATGACCCGCCACTAAGAAACCCAAGAGGGCCCGCTTCAGAAAGCGGGCCTTACAAAACTCGCACGCCGCAAAAGCAACCCCCAGAACCCACATGCAAAAACGGCATGTGGTGCACCCGCGCTGGGCCAGCCGAACGGCCGCCCCGGAAGGCAGGCCCTAGAAAAGCAGCTAGCCACACAATACAAGCGATACAGCCGACAAAGAGTTAGCGCTTCTCCTCGTCGGGAGGGACGGTGGTTTCGGCTGCTTCGATGAAGGCTTCGGCAGATTCCGAACCATCGACGAAGTCGCCTTCCTGCTTTTCGTACTGCTCGTAGGCGCTGGTGTCCACGTAGTCGGGTCCGGCTTCAAGGGCCGCTTGATCGGCGGCGACCTTCTGGTCGACAACCTGAGACTGCTCGTAGAGAGAGCGGCCTTCGGCGACGGAGTCGGCGATTTTGGTAGTGAACAGGCGGATGGCGCGGAGGGCGTCATCGTTGCCTGGAATGATCCAGTCCACCACGTCGGGGTCGCAGTTGGTGTCCACGACGCTGACGACGGGAATACCCATACGGCGGGCTTCCTTGACGGCGATTTCTTCCGCGTTCGAATCAATGACGAAGAGAGCGTCCGGCAACTGAGCCATGTTCTCGATGCCTTCGAGGTTCTGGTGCAGGTGCTTCATCTCGCGGTCCAGGCGCGCGCGCTCTTTCTTCGAGAGCTGCTCCATGCGGCCGTCCTCGGTCATGGCCTTGAGAAGTTTCAGGCGCTTGATGGACTTCTGAAGCGTGGCCCAATTGGTCAGCGTACCGCCGAGCCAGCGGTGATTCACGAAGTAGGCGCCGGCGCGCTTGGCTTCTTCGGCGATGGCTTCCTGCGCTTGACGCTTGGTGCCGACAAAAAGAACGGTACGGCCGTGACTGGAGATTTCGCTGACGAAGCGGCTGGCTTCGCGGAACATCTTCAGAGTTTTCTGCAAATCGATGATGTGAATGCCGTTGCGCTCCCCGAAGATATATTCCTTCATCTTGGGATTCCAACGGCGCGTCTGGTGACCGAAATGAACGCCGGCCTCCAGCAGCTCCTTCATGGTGATTTCTACTGCCACTTTTCCTCCTTGAGAGATAGCTGCTTTTCGTAGTTCCTGCGTCGAAGAGTGCCGGCCTGAAGGCACGGCGGTACGACGCGGACTACGCAGCAGCCTCTTGCCGGCTTCTTGCCGGCCATGATCTTGGCGGTGTGACGGGCGCTGGCATGAAAGCCAGCGCTACATTCGACCGCCAGAGCTCAGAAATTCGTTGCCAAGCACGTTGCGTTGAGATCCTTCCTCGCAAAAAACGCTCCTCCGGATGACAACAAATTCAAAACCGCGTCATTTCTACAACCGACCGCCTCAGCCCGTTCGTTTCGCTCAGGGTGAAAAGGCGATCCCTGCAAAAACCTGGCCGATCCCTTCTTGCGTCAGGGCAAGCTAAAGTTCGGCCACTGCACTTGCGGGTCTAACGACCCGCCGCCACGAAAGGTCGCCACAAAACCAGGCGCGATTAGCGCTTGGTGAACTGGAAGCGCTTGCGCGCGCCCTTCTGGCCGTACTTTTTGCGTTCCTTCATACGGGAATCGCGGGTCAAGAAACCGTTTTTGCGCAGCGCGGGACGCAGCTCCGGATTGAAGCGGCTGATGGCGCGCGACAAACCCATGCGCACCGCCCCAGACTGGCCGCCGACGCCGCCGCCCTTGGCGGTGCAAACCACGTCGACCTGATCGACGAGGCTGGTGAACTTGAGCGGCTCGGTGGCGTCATGCTCCCAGGCATGATTCGGGAAATATTCCTTGGTCGTACGGCCGTTCACGGTGAATTTGCCGCTGCCGACGCGCAGAAAAACGCGAGCGATGGACTCCTTGCGGCGGCCGGTGCCGTGAAACCAGGTCTTGCTGCCGAGTGCGGGCGTGTTCGAAGTGCTCAATGATCCTCCTCAAAGCACCACCCAGTAGGGTGGAAAAATCGACAAAATGACGAGACGAATCCGCTGACCTGTTGAACTTCACGCTCGGAAGGCTCCCCGCTAAGGCACCACTTAGAAGGAACAACCAACGTGCGGAAACTCTCGTGCAACCCGGCGAAGCCGGGAAACTCTTAAAGCGCCACCTGCTGCGGCTTTTGGCCCGCGTGACGCGCCAAACCGGTGGCGTCGCGATAGACGCGCAACTTCTTGGCGCGCCGAGCCCGCAGCTTGTTCTTCGGCAGCATGCCAACAATTGCTTCGCGAACGACCCATTCGGGCTTGGCTTCGCGCACGCGCTTGGCCGGAACTGCTTTCAAACCGCCGGGATAGCCACTGTGGGAGTAGTAGACTTTCTGCTCCAACTTGTTCCCAGTCATCTTAATCTTGTCGGCATTGATCACGACCACGTGATCGCCGGAATCCAAATACGGCGTAAATGCGGCTTTGTCCTTGCCGATTAAAATTCGCGCGGCTTTGGTCGCCAGGCGGCCGAGCGCCTTGTCGGTAGCGTCCAAAACAAACCACTGGGCGCCCACTTTGAGCGCTTCTGCTTCGTCACCTTTGGCTACGTACGTCCTCATCGCAATCAGTCACACCTTTCCCTGTAATGACAAAAACTAAGTTTAGTGGGTGAGGGAGGCTTTGTCAACGAAGGGGTTTGACACGAAGGGGTTTGCCGGCGAGACGTAAATGCGAGGCGAAGAGAATTCCTCGCTTCGCGGACTCCGCTCGGAATGACGGATGGAGTGAGGCGACGACGGTCAAGTTCGTGATCGGCACTCGGCGCGGAACAAACCCCAAGACCCCACACAGGCGGAAGCCTACGCTACGAAACCCCAAAACCTACGTTCGCGAAGTTCAAAAAATCGCGCGGAGGCTGGTAGGCGAGGCTTCAGGGGCGCTAGAGCGGGAGCTCGGCTCCCGGACTCCAGGTTAGAGGACGTTCACGGCGCGGGCGGCGAGGAGAGCGATGATGGTGAGGGAGATGAGGGACTGGAGCATGGTGAGCAGCTTGGCCCAGCGGGAGAGGACGGCGGTGTCGGTGGGAGAGAAGGCGGTGCTGGTGTTGAAAGCCAGAAAGAGGTAGTCGATGAAATGGGGCGTCCACGAACAATCCTGATTTTCGCGACTGAGCATTTGAGGGAAGAGGAAAGAGCTTTTGGAATGACCGCCGGGACGTTCGCGGTATAGCGGGCCGCCGGCGTCGAGCTTCCAGTACCACAACGCAAAGATGAGAATGTTGGTCACCCAGAGCGCGACGGCGGAGCGCAGCAAGGCCTTCGGCGTCTCCAAATGCTGAGGGATGCCTTGAACCAAGAGAATCAGAGAAGCGATCAAGGCGACCGTGATGACACCGTTGGCGGCAAACGTGAGAACTCGAGCAACGTTGTAATCCCCGCGATGATGAGAAATGACAATCGGAATCAGTAACAACACGACGATGGCAAGCAGCAGCCAACTGGGCCCGACCGAGAGAGGCTCCGGCAAGGCCAAATAGACGCCCGCGGCGGCCAACATGGCAATGAAGGCGGGCCAGCGAGGTTCGCGAAGTGGTGGATGAGACATTGGCTGAGTGTGTTGTGCGGCGATAGTTTAATACAAGGACGACCCCAAGAGAGCATAGGCTGAAGCCTATGCTACGGAAACGCGGATGCCGGCCCCTTCCTTCGTCAGGACCAGCTGAAGGCACGGCGCTACAAGCGGCAGCAATTACTCGGAGGGCGCCACGGGAGAAATCTTCGTTGCCACATTCGAGGGGGTTTCATTAAGATAGCCGCAGTGGGCAGGCGGGCATCGGATCCTCGAAACCAGGTGCAGGGCCGCTTGCAGCAAGGAGCCTCCTATGTTGTTTTCCCGAATTACGCGGACAGGTTTGTGTGTGTTGGCGGCAACATGGATGTGCGCGCCACTCCGAGCACAAGATGCGGCAGCGCCCCCCGCGGCGGGTGCGGCAGCAACGGCCGCAGGCCCAAAGAGGCTTGTGACCATCATGAATTTCGACTATGGAACCGTGCAGAATTACGTGCAGCAGATTTTTGGCTCGAACCAAGACATTGGAAAAGGCATTTCCGACATGCTCGTGGATAAGCTGCTGAAAGACGGCAAGTACCGGCTGATCGAAAGGTCCGCGCTCGACAAGATTTTGGCGGAGCAGAATTTCTCGAATAGCGACCGCGCGGATACCAACACGGCGGCGAAGATCGGGAAAGTGCTTGGCGTGGACGCGATCATTATTGGTTCGATCACGCAGTTTGGGCGCGATGACCAGCACACCAATGTGGGCGGCGGCGGATATGGCTTGGGACGTTTTGGGCTTGGCGGCGTGGGAACTAGCAAGGCGAAGGCGGTGGTAGCGATCACCGCGCGAGTGATCAACGTATCGACGGGAGAAATTCTGGCGTCGGTGCAAGGCCAAGGCGAATCGACGCGATCCAGCACTTCCCTACTGGGAGCGGGCGGAGGATGGACCGGCGGTGGCGGCGGCAGCCTGGACATGGGCAGCAGCAACTTCGCGAATACGATTCTGGGCGAGGCTACGCACAAGGCGGTGGACGATGTCGGCGCGAAGCTGGACGATGAAGCGGAAAAGATTCCGGCGCGAGTGCTGACGGTTTCGGGATTGGTGGCGGATGCGACGGGAAATACGTTGATTTTGAATGTCGGCAAGAAGGCCGGAGTGAAGGTTGGCGACAAGTTGTCAGTCACGCGGCAGGTGCGAGTGGTGAAGGATCCGGCAACGGGGAAAGTGATCAAGTCGGTGGAGGATAAGGTAGGCGACGCGACGGTGACCGACGTGGATGATGATTCATCGACGGCGACGTTCAATGGGTCGGGACCGGCGAGGGTTGGGGATGTAGTGAAGAATTAGAGGTCATTGGGCGCCGATCGATTGCCGATGAGCGGATGCATCGAAGACGGATTCCTCGCCCCGCAAACTCCACTCGGAATGACGAATTTTGTTTGCGGCACAAACTGCTGATTCCCTCAACGTTTGGCACGAAGCAGGAAGAAAACCCAAGAACCCAAACGCACAACCGGCGTATGGGGCACCCCGCTCGTCTGCCAGCTTAGGCCGTGGCTGGTTCTATTTTGAGGGGAATTTTTGATGTATGCTCGCAGGATGATGAACGCCGCACGGAGAACCTATGACTGCCGAATTTAACGTGGGCCAGCATGTTGGCGATTACGAGATTCTATCCATCCTGGGGATGGGTGGGATGGGCAAGGTTTATAAGGTCCGCAACGTGATTTCCGACCGGGCAGAAGCGATGAAGATCCTGCTGCCGGATTTGAGCAGCAATCAGGGGTTGGCGGACCGATTTCTGCGGGAGATCCGGTTGCTGGCTACCCTGGATCATCCGAACATCGCGGCTTTGCGCACGGCTCTGACTTACGAAAACCAATTGGCGATGATTATGGAGTTTGTGGAAGGGGAAACGCTGGCGAACCGCGCGGCGAGGGCGCCGCTTTCCACCGCCGACGCCGTGAATTATTCGGACCAGGTGCTTTCGGCGCTGAGCTACGCACACAAGCAGAACATCATTCACCGAGACATCAAGCCCGCGAACATGATGCTGACTCCGCAGGGCGTGGTGAAGTTGATGGACTTCGGGATTGCGCGGTCGGCGACGGATGGATCGCTGACTTCCACTGGGACCACGCTGGGTTCGTTGAACTATATGCCTCCGGAACAGGTGCGCGGCGAAGCGGCCGATGCGCGGTCAGACATTTATTCGTTTGGTGTTTCGCTCTATGAGATGCTGACGGGGAAGCTTCCCTTCAAGAGCGATTCGCAGTATTCGCTGATGACGGCGCATTTGAACGAGACACCGCCTGAACCGATCACGCTGCGCGGGGACCTGCCAGCTGGATTGAACCAAATCATCATGATGGCGATTGCGAAAGATCCGGCGAACCGGTTTCAGAGCGCGGATGCGTTTCGAGCGGCGTTGGGCAGCGTGGAAGTGAGCCCATTGCCGGCGTCGAACACGACGGCGGTGACGCCAACGCCGAAGCCTTCGGGCGCAACGACGCTGGTCGATACGCCGCACACGCCGCGCATTGCGCCGACACCTGCGCCACGCACGCCGGCACCGGTTCCGAGGCCCACGCCCGCGAGGGTTGGGACGCCGGCTCCTGCGACCGTGCCGATCACATCGCCGGGGGTGCCTGCCACGGCAGGGGCTGTTCCGCCGCCGATGGCCCGGCCGAGTTCGAGCCGTGGCGTGTGGCTCGCAATTGGAGTCTTGTTGACGGTGGGCGTGTTACTCGCAGCCGGAACGTACATTCCGAAACACATGGGAACGCATGCCGATCCGAAGAAGGCGATGTTCCCGGCGAGCGGCGCGACGCAGGACGCGTCGACTGCCGGCACAAGTGATTCGACGGCGACGCCAGCCACACCTTCGACGCCAACGGTTAATTTGCAGAGTGATCAGGGCAGCTTAAAGGTGGATTCAGACGGAAGCGTGTCGATCGACAGCCCACAGGGAAGCATGCATGTTGACGCGAAGACCGGGTCGGTGAGCATGTCCGGCAAGCCGAGCACGAAAGTGAAACAGAACGTGGCGAGCGGGAATCCGACGCCTTCGCGGGCGGATGCTCCAGTGGACGCGGGGCCGCCACCGGGACCTTCGCCGGAGGAGATTGCGAAGGCGGAAGACCAGGCGGACAAGCTGAATGTGCGGGCGGAGACGGCGACGCAGAGTGTGGAAACTCTGAGGAAACAGCAGCAGGCGGCGGGTTACAATTTGCGGGCGGATATTGCGTCGTCCGAACAACGTATGCAGCTTTATATGTCCAAGGGGAATAGCGCGCTGAAGGCGCAGGATCTGAAGAACGCGCAGAAGTATTTCGATATGGCCGAAGCGGAAGTGACGAAGCTCGAGAAGTTCCTAGGGCATTGATCAGGCGCAGAAAGCGAAGAGCACAAACAGAGTGCCCGCGCCGGCGCGCAACGGTACGCGCACCAAGCGAAGGCACGGGTCTGAAGACCCGCCAGTCTCGAAGAAAAGGCCTCCGGCCTCGAAGGGCGGAGCTCCAAGGTGTCGCTGGCAGCAAGCCACCGCTACAAACCCAGGTTCTGATTTGGTCCGGGTTTCCCCGTAGGTTGCCTGCCTAGAACCAGTAGAACCATGACCGGATTGTCGATTTTCGGGACCGCTTAGACGCCTTCCTGGGTGTGACATGGATTTGACAAAATCGCAGTTGGATAAGTGACAACGGAGGAGTACACTCCCCGCACGAGACTGACGCCGTTGGCATCCCGCCTGGCTTCCGCGTCGAGGGGGCGAGTGTGAAACCTCTGGGCATGTTTGTTTTGTTGTTGGCAATCGCTTTATTCCATCCGAGTTTTAACCCTGCGGCGGGCGCTGCTAATCCTCCAGATGTTTCCTGGTCGCCAGAGTCATCCGACCAGACGGCGGCTACTTCGCAAGCCGAGCACGAGGTAACCATACCCGGGCCGTTGCGGTCCTTCCTGCGGATGGCTGGAATCAGCCAGGAAATTTCGAACCCGGAGGTGTTGCCGACGCTGGCGCACAACCTGGTGTTGTTGGGATACCAGCGCGGGAAAGCGACCGAGTTCCTGATTCTGCTGCGGCGCTACGTCTCCCAGGCGAAAGAGCTGACAACGCTGGCAGGAGCAGAGGGAAACATAAAAGTGAGCGGCTGCAAGGATGCGCAGCAGTTGCTCCGCGTGCTTGGATACCGGACACAAGGAGATTGTGGACGCACGGGAATGAGCTTAGTGACGGCGGACGCCGAGAGAGCATTCGTGGCCGTTGATTCGGGGTTTCCGTTGGTGGACCTTGAGGAAGCCATGCAGAAGGATGGTCCGTTCACGTATCCGTATGCGGGAACCAGAGTGCCGGCGCTATTTGGAGCAGCCGATTGGAGTGCGCTGCTTGCGACGAGAAAACAGGACAATCGGGATATTTTAGGCGGGCTGTTATATGACGCGGAGGTAGCGCGGCTGTATTGGGGGATGTCCAGGATTGAACCCGGGACCAGGCTGGCGATGAAGAACGACATCGGGCTTGTCAAGCTGTTGCCGCTCGCGGCGATTCTGGATTTGTACGGAAGTCAGATCTGCATCCGGGATGGAGCGGTGATGGTTCCAGGCGGACAAAAGTCTGAAAAGGAATGGCAGGAGATGGTGGGGACGAATCCGCGGTCCCCGGCGGACTTTATTTCCAAGTTACTGACGAAGGATGGCGGATGGCTGGCGTCGTACTTTGACTCGATGTCGCGAGCGAGCGAGAGCCAGCAAGCACACTTTGCGGAAGGGCAAAGATTCAAGCGGTACTACATTGCGTTCCGAACGCCCGGAGTTTCGTCGGAGGCGGCGGTGCGACTGGCGTTCCGGCCGGCGCCGGCGCTGATGGTGCTGGCGACCCGAATGCAATGGGACGCCAACGGCGAGCCGTACCTGCCGGGCAGTATGCAGACGTGGGCCGAAATTATCCACGAGAACGACAATTCCAAGCTCATTCACATTTGGACGAAGCACTTTGGGGGATGGAAAAATCCAGATCAGCTGGCGGAAGCCATGTTCGTATTTTCGCGGCAGGAGACCGATACCGGTCCGCTGCAGGCTTATCTTGGCTTGACGGAAATGGACCACCGGCGCGGGCCGGGGCGGCGGCTGAGTAACGCGACGGTTGCGCTGCTGGCGAGAAGGTATGTGGATTACGGTGACCAGTATTTGATTTTTTCGGAGTTTCCGGAGCTGAGCGAAGAGGCGATCACGCGTTTTCTGACAACCGCGGACACGCTCAGCAAAATTTCCGACCACACGCTACGTGGGAACGCCATGGGGACTTTCCAGGCGAATGTGGGGCTGTGGCAGATCCTGGCGAGGCAGGGGCAAATCGATCGCGGGCAGTTGAATGCTTCGTGGATGGAAGTGCTCCGGCCTTTCTCCGAGGTTACTTCGGCAGGGCAACTGGTGACCGCCGGACGGAATTCGGTTGAGCAAGCGTTTCGAGCGTCGACAGGCAAGGCGAAAATAACGCAAGACGAAATGATCGACCTGCTGGCCGGAGCACGCCAGTCAACCACGGAAGGGCAGCGCGTGCATGCGGAAGTAGCCGACAGGATCCGAGCGGTAATGGCGGACCAGAGGTTGGTTTCCGTCGATACGCTGTTTGCGCTCGACGATGGCTTGAAGGGGCAAGGCAATAAGGATGATTTGATGGCGCTCGCGGGTGAGCTGCGGGAATTCGAAATGCCGCAGCCTATCTTTACGAACAGCGAGAGGACCAGCTGGGCCGCGGGGACTTATAACAACCGGCACACGGATATTGAGATGAAAACCGATCTCACGAAGGTGCTGAAGAATCCCGCAACGCCGAAGCAAAGAGAGGAAGCGCGCGGGCAACTGGCGACATTCCTGAGAGACACGTTGGTCGGGATGAACTACGCATATTACGAGCCACCGGGTTCGCAAACGCTGCACAACAATCCGTTGTTTGTGCGTTCCCACGACTTTTCGGGGGACACGGTGATGGGCGTGGAACGACTGTGGCAAGCGCCTCATTTGTTTGGGGAGGGTTCGCCAGCCGGCGGTGGCGCGCACCTGATCGGGTCGCTGGCGGACTTGCCTTACGTACTGGCGGAAGCGGAGCAGGATTTCATCGCGCCGGACCACGTGCAGGCTTTGATCTGGCAGCAATTTGTCCCGGGGCTCTTGAGCAACGCGGTAGTGCCGCGGTGGTGGAACGTAAGCCGGAGCGAGCTGCATGCTGTGACGCTTTATCAACGGACAGGAGAAGAACTAGTGACGGCGGCGGCGAAAGATGATGAGTTACGCGGGAGAGTACTTGCGGTGCTTTCGGACCGGATGCTTCCGGAGCAACGCGCCGCGCTGGTAGACAACCTTAAGACAGGGAAAACAAGCGAAGCGTTGGAAGGAGTATCGCCTGCGGATAGTTTCTTTCTGACAGCGGAGTTTCAGCAGAGATTTCCGGGAGAGGTGGGGAAACACAGCTCTGCGGGACAAGAACTGGAGGATTTGACGCGTAGCAAACCGGATGAGGTGAATTGGGACCGGTTGTCGCGCGACTTTGGTGTGATTCATCCGATTTTTGCGCAGACCTATGCGAGGGAATTTATCAGCGTGCGGCCGTTTCCGGCGTTGGGAGGAAACTACAGCCGGTTGATGGGCGAATGCTGGGATTCCGGAAACCTGTATTGGGCGCGGCTGGCGGATGAAAAGGGGTACGATCCCGTGGTGCTGAACCGCATCGTTCCGGAATTAACGCTTCGTATGGTAGAGAGGATCTACGCGAGCGACCTCGAAGACTGGCCGGCGACGCTGCGGGCGTTACGCGGAGCAGGAGAGGAACTCCGACATGGGAAATTCGCAGAGGTGGCCGGAATCGCGGCAGCGAAAGATTGAGGGCGATCGGATTTGATTCTCGAACTCGGGTGGGAAAATATGATGTTCAAGAAAATATATTGCCTGGTGGTCTGTGGATGTCTTGGATTTTACCTTTCGGTGGGAGAAGGGGCGATTGCGCAGCAATCACCCGTGCCCGTGGACCCGCATATTCACGTGGTGGTCGAACTGGTGCAATTGAACGTGGCGGTGACAGACAGCCGCGGAAACTATGTTACGGGGTTGCAGCCGGGTGACTTCAAGGTGTTAGAGGACGGGATTCCACAAAGGATCGCTACGTTCGGCGAAGGCAACGAGCCGACGCACAAGCTGTTGGAAGCCGCCGGGCCAAAGGGCGACGCGAATGGCGCGCCCGGCGATGCGGATAAGAACGGCGCGAGGCAGAGTAGTCCGAGTGCGCTGGTGACCGGAGCGGACTTGAGTTCGGTGGTGGCTGGGGCGAACGTTTTTGTTCTGTTCGACACGAGCAATTACATGTATCGCGGATTTGTCTATGCGCAGGACTCGATTTCGGATTTTATCCGCTCTTTGGATACCGCGGACCGGATTGCTTTTTATTCCTACAGCCGGGATCTGTCGAGAGAGGCGAAACTGACAGCGGAGCGGGCGCAGGTGCTTCGCGGCGTGCGCACGACGGTGGCGGGCGACGATGCAGCCCTGTACAACTGCCTTTTGCTCACGGTGAAAGATGCAGCGCAGTATACGGGCCGCAAAGTGATCGTGGTTTTCTCGAACGGCCCGGACAATGCCAGCGTGGTGCCACCCGAAGATGTTGCGGAACTGGCGCAATCGACCGGTATCGCGATTTACATGGTGTGCACGCGACAAGCGCAGCTCGAGCCGATTTCGACCGCGGTGTTTGAACGCATGACCGCAGCGACCGGCGGAAAGGCATACTTCGCCAAGAGCTGGAAAGACGAGGAGCGGGCGTTTGCGTCGATCCGCGATGATCTGGCTCATCTTTATACGCTGAGCTACTACCCGCAGCCGAACCCGAACCGGGGCTGGCGAAGCATCACGGTGAATCTCTCGACCGACCGGCTGAGGAAATGTCACGTGAGGACGCGCAATGGATACCGCCTGCAGCCTTCGCGATTCACCAAGGTAGATACGGTGTCGGAAGTTCGTCCACAGGGGAACCCGCAAAGCGCTGCGCAGTGAGGCGGATTCCGGGCATGTCCGCGCGGAGGCAGTTTTGCGTCTTGCCACTCGGCCATCGTTGTATGTTACGACGCTGGCAGCGGCCATTGCCGTAGTGTTCCTCACAGCGACAGCCACACCCCGTTCCGGTCCTCCCCGGGACGATTCGCCCCGCGAAGCCTCGGCATGCGCGCAATGCCACTCTGAAGCCCGGTTTACGCCCAGCATGTACCAAGCCCTCGAAACCGTCGAGAACTGCAGAATCCTGATCGACCACCCTCTGCTGGCCACTACGATCGGCAAGTACTCTTACCGCATCGAGCGCATCGACAACCAAAGCAATTACACGGTCACGGACGGCGCACAATCGCTGACGCTGTCGATTCGCTGGGCCCTTGGCGCCAGCTCTTCTTTCGGGCAAACCTACATCCTGGAAAAAGATGGCCAGCTGTATGAAAGCCGCGTCAGCTATTTCCGCGAACTCAACGGGCTTGGTCCCACGCTCGGGTCGGCGGGCGTTAGCCCGGCCGATCTTCTCGATGCCGCCGGGCGCTTCATCAGTCGCGACGAAAAACTTCGGTGCTTCGGTTGCCACGCCACCATACCAGCGTGGGCAAGCAACTCACGCTGGATCGAATGATCCCGGGCGTCCAGTGCAGCCGTTGTCACGAGTCCGTCGAGACCCATCTTGCCGCGATCATCCAGGACAACTACGACCTGGAAGTCCCTCAAGCGCTCTCCAAACTCGATCGTCTCTCGGCGGAAGACGCGTCCAATTTCTGTGGACAATGTCATCGCACATGGGCTGAAATCGCTTCGCAATCCAATCCCAACATCTCCAATATTCGTTTTCAGCCGTATCGTCTAACCGGAAGCAAGTGCTACGACAATGACGATCCCCGCATCAGTTGCCTGGCCTGCCACGATCCGCACCACGAAGTCAGCCGCAGGGCCGTCGACTACGATTCCAAATGCCTGGCCTGCCACGGCGGCGGGAAGCTCCGGGCCAAGTCCTGCGCAATCGCGCACACCGGCTGCGTTACCTGTCACATGCCTAAACTCGAACTCCCCGGCGCCCACCACAAATTCTCCGACCACCGCATCCGCATTGTAAAACCGGGGGAGAGTTATCCCGGGTGAGGGTTAGCCAAGACGCCGGGAAAGCCTCAGGCGTAGAAAGGCCTGAGATACAGGTTGGCAATGCTCTGTTGTTCTGAACGCATCCTCAAAATGGTAGAGTCTATCTCCTGCTGGAGGAGGTATGGACACGCCGGAAAAACTTGGGACACACCAGAAAGCCCTATCGATCAATCTGAATGCCGAAGTGTTCGGCTCCTTTGCAGAAATCGGGGCCGGACAGGAAGTGGCGCGCTGGTTTCTGACCGTGGGCGGAGCGTCGGGGACGGTTGCAAAAACCATTTCGGCGTATGACAAAGAGGTGAGCGACGACTTATACGGAGCCGGGACCCGGTATGTGTCGAAGCCACGCTTGCAGGCGATGCTGGACAACGAATGGGGGCAATTGCTGAACCAGCTGCATGTGACTCGTGGAGCGACGACAAGATTTTTCTCTTTTGTGGACACGATTTCGGCGCGGAATTTTTCTGGAACCAACGACTGCCATGGGTGGGTCGGATTGCGGTTCATGCAGCAGCCCGGCGGACCGCCGAATGACGTAATTCTCCACATCAACCTGCGGGACCCGAGCAATCTGCAGCAGCAGGAAGCCACGGGAATTCTTGGCGTGAATCTGTTGTACGCCGTGGGTCACCATGTGGGAAGCCACGGCGAGTTCCTGGACAGCCTAATGGAGGACCTGGGGCTCGAACGCATGGAGCTGGATTGTGTGGAGTTCGCGGGACCGGCGTTTGAAGGGTGGGATCGGAATGAAGTACACGCCAGCCTGGTGACTCAGGGGCATGCGGAAGCGATCGTGTTTCCCGAGGATAACAATTTTTTGCCGTCGAATGAATTGTTTTATAAGCGGGCGGTGGTGTTGGCTCCAGGAAGATTCGCACACTTGCAGCTCCTGCGAGCGGACCTGATTCGGATTACACTGGTGGAGCTTCCCGAAGAAGAATTGAAGGAGAGCAAAGGAGCGCTGGGACTGTTTTGTTTGTCAGCAGATCCGCTACTGGCGGACCCGAAAACGTTGTCCACTGGGGAAATTGTAAAAAGGGTGGGCGAGTTACGGGAGATGGGCTACGGCGTGATGTTATTCCGGTCGCCTGAGCTGTATAAAATGAGTGCGTTCCTGAATCGCTATACGAAATTCCGGATTCACTTTGCGGTCGGGCTATCGGTGCTGGTGCGCGTAATGGAGGATGGCTACAAAGGACTTCCGGGAACGCTGTTGGAAGGTATCGCGCGACTGTTCACGCAGAATGTGCGGTTGGTAGTGCATCCGATGGCGACAGCGGATTTGCAGCGATGGGTGACGACTACAGGGCTGACCGGATGGACGTGGGAGGACACGAACGGATTGGTGTACGCGGATGGTTTGCATCCGGTGAAGCCGCTGGATTATTTGTACAAGTATTTGTTGAGCGAGTTTTGGATTTTACCGAGCAAGATGGAGGTGCGCCCGAAGGATGGGAAAAGCGAAACGGCTCCGTGTTAGTGGCGGCGAAATTCGCGCGCACGGCCGATTGTGCCACGAGGCCAAGGGTTCAAGATACTGCGATCGTGCGGACATGGGGTCCAGCCGTTCGAAGCTCGGGGTAAACCGTGCTGGACCCCTACGAAGAGGAAAGAACCGGTCTGAAGACCGGCCAAACCCAAGAACTCAAAACCGGCGTGTGGGGCACCGGCCTGGACCTCTGCGAAGAAAACCCAAGAGCCCAGGCTGAAGCCTATGCTACAGGTCAGTGGTGGCAGAATTCGCAGGCACGGCCGACGGTGCCTAGGCCGAGGAGCTCGATTTCGGGGGAGAGATAGTTGGGCTTGCAGGATTCTTCGTTCATCAGGGCGGTGCTGAGATATTTTTTGTTGTCGTCGCAGAAAACGGTTACGACTACCGCGTCGGCAGCGATTCTGTCCTGGGCTTGAACGGCGGCCAAGAAATTGCAGCCGGAAGAGATGCCAACGGCGAGGCCCAGACAGGTGGCGAGTTTTTGGGCCATGTGGATGGCGTCGCCGTCGGAAACGGCGATGACTTCGTTGAGATCCCTGAGCTTGACGATTTCCGGAATGAATTCGTCGGAGATGCCCTGGATGCGGTGACTGCCGATCTTGCATCCGGTGCTAAGGGTTGGGGATTCGGCGGGTTCGACGGCGTGGACGCGAATCGAGGAATCCTGGCGGCCAAGGTATTTTCCCACGCCCATGACGGTGCCGCCTGTGCCGACTCCGGCGACGAAGGCCTGCGGGCGTTTTCCTTCCGTTAGAAGTTGCGACCAAATTTCAGGGCCGGTGGTGTCTTCGTGCGCCTCGCAATTTGCGGGATTGGAGAATTGGCGCGGGAGGAAAACGTCGTTGCGTGAAACGGCGAATTCCTCGCACATACGGATACTGCCGAGGAAACCGCCATCGCCTTTGCTGACGGAGACGATTTCGGCGCCGTAGCTGCGGATCAGGTGGACGCGTTCCTGGCTCATCCAATCGGGCATGAAGATTTTGACGGGATGGCCAAGCATACGGCCGATGGCGGCGAAGGAGATGCCGGTGTTGCCGCTGGTGGCTTCGGCGATGGTATGGCCGGGAGAGATTTTGCCTTCGGCGTAGGCTTTTTGGAGGATGCGCAGGGCCATGCGGTCCTTGATGCTGCCGGTGAGATTCAGATATTCGGATTTGGCGTAGACGATCCGGTGGGTGTTGCGGAAGCGGAAGTGGACGGAGATTAGCGGAGTGTTGCCGATGAGGCGGGTGAGGGCCTTGAATTTTGTTGCGGGGTGGTCGAGTGTGGTGGTCACGGATTATTTTGGGCATGTTTGCGGGGATTCGGCAAGAGGTGGCATGTGGGAGGTGGCGCGCCGACGGCGCTGGAGGTTCGTAAGACAGCCATTCTGCCGAGGTGGGCCCAGCCCTTCGCACGAAGCGCTCAGGGTAAACCGTGCTGCACCCCTACCAAGAGAAAGAACCGGTCTGACGACCGGTTACACGAAGAACCCAGGAAACCACACGCAAAGTCGGCCCTTCGTGGCTCAGGAAAAGCGTGTGGGGCAGGGGGCAAGGCGCGGCGGTCGAAGCGGGATTGCTCGCTCCGAAGACTCCGCCTGCCTGCCGCCGGCAGGCTCGGAATGACGGAAAATCGAAGAGCGCACAGACTGAAGCCAATGCTACCGGCGCTTTGGGGAAGAACCCCGCGTTCTGAAGGAAATTGGGGTTGAGGTGGCGGGCAGGTGCGCTGCCGCTGAGAGCGTTGCGGTAAGCCGGAGCGGCGCGAAAGCGGGAGCTGGGTCTGCCTACGGTAGGCAGGCTCCCGCACTCCCGAGTTATTCGTGGGCGGAGACCGCGAAGATGTACCAGGCGCCGTGCGGGAGCCACTGCTCTTGCCAGCGCCAGTCGTTGTCAGCGCCGGTTTGGTGGTAGGTGAGGTTGTAGTCGATGTCTTCTTCATCTTTGAAGCCACCGGTGATGCCGTTGGAAATGCCGCCGGGGGCGTTGGTGTATTCCCAGGAATCGAAGAAGAGGTATTGCGGGTTGTTGCGGCCGACGCCTTTCATCATGGAGGAGTCGAAGGGATTGAGGCCGAGAATCCAGTTGAGTTGCGCGGTGGCAAAAACCTGGAGGCGCTTTTGGAATACGAGATCGTCGAGAAATTGTTTTGTGGCTAAGCGGGCGGCTGTGGCCAGAGAGGCGAGACGGGCGTTTTCGCCTTGCCACCACGGTGCGACTTCGGTGTTGTGCGGGAAGAAGAAGGTAATGTGGCGATTGCCGTCCTTATCTTGCGTGAGCTGGCGGGCGTAGCCGAAGGGATTGTTCACCTCAGCGTTGATGTCGAGCTGGAATTCGAGTGATTTTTTGACGGCGTCGCGAACCTTTTGCTGATTTTCGGGGCCGGCGATTTCGGAGTAGTAGAGAAGGCTAACGACGGGGAAGCCGGCGTCCGAGGCGTGGAAGAAAGGGCGGATGGCGTCGTCGGCGCGCCAGTAATTAGTCCAGCCACCGTCGGTGATTAAGCGGGACATCAGGCTGGCGGCGCGTTTGTCGGCCGCGGCTTTGTACATGGGCTTTTTTGTGGCCTTGTAGAGTTCGGTGGCGGCGGTAAGGGCGCAGTAATCGTCGAGGATGTTTTCTTTGCCGTCGTTGGTGAGCTGCGGATTATTTTTTTCGAGAAAATCGAAGGCTGCTTCGGCGGCTTTCAGATAATCGGACTTTTTGAATTCTCCGGAGAACGGATAGCTACCGGCGATGGCGAGCGCGGCGATGGCGACGCCTCCGCCGGAACGATAGCTGACTTCGTATTCGAGGTCGTTGTTGGCTTGCTCGACGATGCCGCGCGGGGAATTTTCGCTGGAAGTATAAATGCCGAATTTTTTCATTTCACCGGCTATCTTGCGAAGCTCAGGAACTTGTTTTGGACCGCCTGTAGAAACGGAACGGTAGAAGGAGCCGTTGGGCACTTTCATGCGGACGAGATAGTCGGCGCCGTACATGGCTTCGTCCTGCATCCGGTTTTGGTAGCGGATCATGTCCGGGACGTTGCGGGCGGTCAGGAGCTCGGCGCTTTTGAAGAAGCTGTAGGTGACGAGAGGAATTTGTTGCGGATTGAAGTAGGTGGAGAAGGAGAGATGCGAGAGGTGCTTGCCGAAATCGCCGGTGGCGTCCCACCAGGCGCCGTGGGCGTCAACGGTGCCGGTTTTCTTGCCGTCAAAGCGGAGATCGCGATCGGCTTCATCCATGCGGCCGGTGCTGCGTTCTTCCTTGAAGAAGTAGATGGCATCGGACAGGGTATTGCGTTCGAGGAGGAGGCGCTGGACTTTGAAAGGGTAGGAATGGATCGAATGATCGCCGGAAGTGCAGGCGAGATAGTACGTGCCTTCGGCGGAGAAAGAGTCAAAGTCGAGGGTCCAGAAATCCCACTCGCGCCATTTTTTGACGGGGCCGGCGTGCTGTGAGGGGATATCGAGGAGTTTGTGATGGTCCGCGGCGTCGTTGAGAGTGCAGGAAGTGAATTGGTCCGTAGAATTGGCGAGGATTACGGCGTGTTTGGGGCCGTCGGCATTGTAGCCGACTTGGTTGGTGAGGATTCTGGGTTCGTCGGCGTGAGCGGAGGAGAGCAAGGTCATGCTAAGCAAAACGATTGTGAGGAGTCGATTCATGGGGCCTCGGTTTTGATTTGTTGGCGCGTTAAGGATACCGCAAGTTCTTGCGATGGTGCGGACATGGGATCCAGCTCGTCCCAAGAAGCGCTCAGGGTAAACAGTGCTGCGCCGCGATGAGGGAAAACCCAAGACCCACAGCAACTGCGTCGTGTGGGCACCCGGGTACGTACCTTGATGAATCGAAGAGGATTCCTCGCTTCGAACACTCCGCTCGGAATGATCGCAATTTTGAGACTGGGGCGGAACCGTGGCGTTGACACACGCGTCCGGGGATTCCTACAATTGCGCCGCGTTTATAAATTATTGAAAGGCTCCTATTCATGCATCTTCGACGGCGCGTTTGCGCGCTTTTTGTGTTCTTAGGTTTTTGGAGTTCTGCGAGAACTGCCGCGCAGAATTTTTCGGAGATTCAGCCGAGCCCGCAGCAAGTGGAATGGCAGGACATGGAGATTGGAGTGATCTTTCATTTTGGGACGAATACTTTTCTGGATCGGGAGTGGGGCGATGGGACGGCGGAGCCCGGCGTGTTCAATCCGAGTGATGTGGATGCGGAGCAGTGGATACGAGCAGTGAAGGCAGCGGGCGCAAGGTACGTGATTCTGGTAGCGAAGCATCACGATGGATTTTGTTTGTGGCCGAGCGATTTGACGAACTACGGCGTGAAGAGCAGTCCGTGGAGGGGCGGAAAAGGCGACCTGGTTCGGGAGGTTGCGGAGGCGGCGCGGAGGAATGGGCTGAAATTTGGAGTTTATTTGTCGCCGTGGGACCGGCACGATCCGCGGTATAGGGAGCCGGCGGAATACGACAAATATTATTTCGGACAGTTGGATGAGCTGGCGTCGGGGTATGGGGAGCTGGTGGAATTCTGGATGGATGGAGCAGGGAGCGGCGGGCACACGTATGATTTTGACAAGATCGTGCAGGAGTTGCGGATGTGGCAGCCGAATACCATGGTGTTCGCGGATGTGGCGCTCTACAAGTATGCGGATTTGCGCTGGGTGGGAAATGAAGATGGACGGGTGCCGTATGAGAATTGGAATGTGGTGGACCGCGCCGGCTTTTTGCGTTGGAGACCGGCGGAGGCGGACACGCCGCTGCGGAGATTGCATTGGTTCTGGCATCCAAATGATGAAGCCAGCCTGAAGAGCGTCCCGGAGTTGGTGGTGGATTACGAACAGAGCGTGGGGAGGGGCGCGCAGTTGATGCTGGGAATTGCGCCGGACCGGAATGGGCGCGTGCCGGATGTGGACGTGGCGCGACTGAAGGAATTTGGCGAGGCGGTGCGGAAAATGTACGGCCACAATTTGGTGAAGGAAAAGCAGGGGCGAGGGACAGCTACGGAAGCGTTGGATGGGGATGCGGATACGTTCTGGTCAGCGCCGACGGGTTCGCATAGCGCGGTGATCGAGGTGGATTTTAAGGAGCCGGTAACGTTCGATCGAGCGGTGACGATGGAGTGGTTGGTGGACGGACAACACGTGCGGAAATACGCGATCGAAATATTGGTTGGCGGAAAGTGGAAGCGCGTGGCAGAAGGACAGGCGATCGGGCACAAGAAGATTGATGTTTTTGCGCCCGTGAGCGCGGAACACGTGCGGTTGAATCTGTTGGAGACTTCGGATGCGGCGCGGATTCGGGAGTTTCAGATCTATCGTACGTTGCCTCGATAAAGACATTGAGTCAAAGAAACCCAAGAGCCACACGAAACTACGGCCCTTTGTGACTCAGGACAAGCGTGCGGGGCATCCACAAACTGGATGGATCGGTTGAGATCCTTCGTCGCGCAAAAAGACGCGCGACATAGGATGACAACTCCTCGCTTGAAGTACGGACCGCCTCCCTTCGCACCTCAGGACAAGCAGAAGACCCGGCCCTACAAAGGCAGAGAAAAGCACGGGGGCTAGAGACCCGCCACTACCCAAAAGCACGGCTAGAGTGCCTGTGCCACGCGAACCATGCTGGATTTCCGGTACAATTTGGTTGAAGTGAGACGGGACGGGTGAGCTGTGATACATCGCTATGTGTTTCAGAATGACGAAGTGAAGCCGGTGCAGAAGGTGCGATGGTCGCCGGGACAGGCTGGGTTGATTTGCGGATGGGGGTTGTTTACAACCGTGCGGATCGTGCGGGGAGAGGCGTTTGCGTATGAACGGCACTGGCGGCGGCTCGAGAAAGATGCGGCGCTGACGCGATTGCCGCTGACGCATTCGGGCGCGAAGGTACGCGTGATGTTGCATGATGTGATCCGGTCCAATCAGGTCAAGGATGGGTGCGCTCGAATCTATCTGGTTTGGAATACGGTTGGGGGCTGGAAGAGCGACGAGAAGATGCCGGAAGTGGATTTGGTGATTACTACCGCGGATTTGCCGCATTACCCGGACATGGTAAGGCTGGCGGTGCGGGAGCACGGGAGGCACGCGTCGGCGCCGCTGTCGGGTGTGAAAACGATCTCCTGGCTGAACAGCGTTTGGGCGGTGGCCGAAGCGCAGCGGGAAGGATTCGACGAGGTGGTGCTGCTGAATGAACGGGGAGAGGTGAGCGAGTGCACGGCAGCAAATATTTTTGCGGTGAAAGAGAAGAAGGTGCTTACGCCTCCGCTGAGTTCGGGGTGCCTGGAAGGCGTAACGCGCGGGATTTTGATGGAGATCGCGAGCGAAGCCGGGACGAGTGTGGTGGAACAAACGTTACGGCTGGAGGATTTGTACGGCGCGGATGAGATTTTCGTGACCTCGACGAACCGGAATGCGATTGGAGTGAAAGAAATCGCGGGGCATACGATTGCGGATGGAGCGATGGGAACGATTACGAAGAAGCTCGATGCGGCGTTTGAGGAATACATGAATGATTATGTGGAGAGAAGATTGGCGTCGAGCCGGTAGGGACGCGATTCGTTCAGGAACCCAAGATGCCGGCCTGCAGGCACGGCGCTACAGGACGTAACCCCGAGACCCACACGCAAAAAATGGCGTGTGGGGCACCCGCGGGGCTTAGGCGTTGGTCGGGGTGAGCTCTTCTAGGGACGGGATGGAACTGGCAGTGGTGAAGGCGCGCGCGGGCACTTCCTGGTTGTTTTGCAAGGCGTTGAAGATCATCTCGAGGGCTTGGCCGCTGCTGGGCGGGATATGGATGGTGGCGGTGAGGAGTCCGCTGCGAACCCAGACCTGACCGGTCTTTGGTACGCCATCACAACCGAGAAAAGGGATGGTCAGCCAGCGCTCCCGTTCCAATTCGTTCGGCAATTCCTGAAACGCTTTTCGCGCGCCGATGGCCATGGCGTCATTTTGCGACAACACCAAATCGATGATCGCTTTTCTTGAAGTGGAAAGGCTCAGCCAGGAGCGCACGGCGCGCTGGGCGCTTTCTTCGGTCCACTGGCCGCGAAGAACAGAGACGTGAATGCTGCGAGGGAGGGCGTCGTGAAGGCCCGTCTCTCGCCCTTTTGCCACCGTGGTCTGGGACGGACCTTGTATGTACAAAACAGAGCCGCCGCGCGGGAGAAGGGCGGCGCATTGGCGCCCGGCGATTCGGCCAACTTCGACTTGGTCGGAACTGACTTCAAAAACAGGGACTTTGCTGGATGTGCGAATCTCCGCGATGTAAGCGGCATCGCGATTAAGCACGGCCCAGCCGATTCCAGTGTTCACCGCGGCGCGCGCGGCTTGGGGCAAGGCGGTGGCGCCGACGGGTTCGAAAATGATGGCGTCGGGGCGGTCTTTTTCGGGCGCTTGAATGGCTCTCAGAATTTGCGTGCTCTGCGTGATGGCGTCATTTTCCGCGAAGAGGATTTGGGCCTCGACGCCCAACTTGCGCGCAGCGTCTTCCGCAGCGTGCGCCTGCTCGATTTGGTAATCGTTATCGTTGGTCATCAAGGAGACGAGGAATTTGAGTTTTCGCATGCGCGGAAATTTCCTATGGGGTATGAGCCGCTGAGGGGATTCTAGCGCGTAAGCGTTTACCACGAAGAAGATTATTCGGAGGATCTTGGAGGCTTGTGGATTTGTAAGACTCTAGGATCGAAGAGGGAGTCGTCGCACAAAAACCGGGCGATGGAGAACAGTGCGTCACTTCGCGGACTCCGCCTGCCTGCCCTACCTACCGCAGGCGGGCGCAGGCAGGTTCGAAATGACGGATCTCAAGATAAGGCGATTGTGCGGACATGGGGTCCTGCAATGCTGGACCCCTAGGAAGAAAACCCAAGAATCCAAACGCAAAACCGGCCCTTCGTCGCTCGGGGCAATCGTGTGGGGCACCCGCAAGACGTAGATCGAAGAGCGATTCCTCACCTCGCAGACTCTGTTCGGGATGACGGTGCTTTTTGTGCATTTGGGGTGGGGCCAGAGCCTAAGGTGGCGCGTAGGAGGATGGGGGCGAGGACGGTGGTGACCATGACGAGGAGCACGATCGCGGAGAAGAGGCCCTCGTCGACGACGCCGATACCGCGACCGATGCCGGCGAAGATGAGTCCGACCTCGCCGCGGGGCATCATGCCGAAGCCGACGGCGAGCCGCTTCATGGTGGGAGGACAGCCCCAACCGGCGGCGACTTTTCCGACAATGGCGACGACGGTGAGGGAGAGGCCGGCGATGAGGACGTCCTTGCTGGCCATGGTTTCGAGTTTCACCTGAATGCCCATCCAGACAAAGAACAGCGGCACGAGAAGAGATTCGATGGGAGAGAGCAATTCGTGGAGCGAGGCGCCCTCCACTTCCCGGTCGAAGAAACTGTTGAGGACCATGCCCGCGGCGAAGGCGCCGACGATGGTGGCGAGTTGAGCGACATTGGCCAACCACGCGAGAAGAAGAGCAAAGCTTACGCCGAAGAGGAGCTTCAGATTGCTGACGCCGAAATTGGCGAGGCGACGAACGAGTTTTGGAGTAAGCCAGATGCCGATGCCGAGAGAAGCGACGAGAAAGAGCGCGGCTTTGCCGGTGGTGGCTGCGATGGAAACGAGGCTGACAGTGCCGGTAACGGCAAGGCCGCTGACGACAGCGAGAACGATGAGACAGAGCACGTCGTCGATGATGGCGGCGCCGAGGATGATGCGGGCTTCCTCGGTGGTTTCGCGGCCGAGATCGCGGAGGACGCGGGCGGTAATGCCAACACTGGTGGCGGTGAGGATGCCGCCGACGAAAAGATCAACCGCGAGAGGATTTTGCGGGTGAAGGAGTTTCATAACGCCCATGCCGAGGACCATGGGAAGAACGATGCCGAGAAGGGCAACGTAAGTCGCGTATTTGCCGACATGCCTCATTTCGACGAGGCTGATTTCGAGACCAACCATGAACAGAAGAACCAGAATGGCGAGACGCGAGATGATGTCGACGAACGTGTAAACGGAGATGTACGTTTGGCCGTGTGGACTGGAAAGGAGATTGGCCAGGTACGTGGTGTGGGAACCGGGCGGGAGGACCTCCAAGGTGGCTTCGCCGAGGCTGTAATGTGTGGTGAGCGCCGCAGAAGCGATGCGGGAGAGGTTGTCACCTTCGCGAAGGACCGACAGCATAGGATTGCCAAAATAGTAGCCGAGGTTTCCGGCGAGAAGACCAACGAGAAGTTCGCCGAGGACGGCGGGCTGCTTGATCCACCGCATCAGGAAACCGCCTAGAGCGGCGCCGAGAGTGATGAAAATGGAAGCAATGAGAATGGGGACTACCGGATCGGCGTGAGAGAGGCCAGGATCGGAATAGAAATTTGCGATTAAGCAGCTGCAACGAAGAGAGGAAGGTAGTAATTGCAGCGGGAACATTCGCAAGCTCCTCGAGAAATCGTGGGGTGGCGCGCTCGAAAATGACGGCGGGGGGTATTTTGGCGGGCACCGGGAGCAAGAAGCAAGGGGTAAGGCATTGGCGGGGGTATGCGTGTTACAATGCGCCGTTTGGCGGGGAAGGCAGGGTAGAGAACGAATGACGGAAACGCTGGCACAAGCGGAAGCGGTGCTGGAAGTGATCTCTCCGGACGGCGCGCGGAAATATGTGCGCGTGACGCAGACGCCGTTCCTGATCGGACGAGGCGCGGAAACCGGGAACCATTTGCAATTGACGGACCGGCGCATTTCGCGAAATTGCGGAGCGATCGTCACCGAAGCGAACCGCTACTACCTGGAAGATCGCGGGCAGCGGCGCGGGATTTTTGTGAATGGCGACAAAGTGGAGAGCCGCGCGCTGACGGATGGCGATGTAATCACATTTGGACTGGAAGATTCCTACCAAGTGATTTTCCGGGCGGCCACGGGAACGTCCGACGAATCCATACCGCAGTTGCTGACGCGCATCGATCACATGACGAGCTCGGAGTCGACGGGCGGCGGGCTGAGAAAGCTGAACCTGCTGTTGGAGGCGACTTCCCTGCTGCACTCGCAATTGCCGCTGGATTCGGTGCTGGCGAAGATGATCGATCATGCAGTGGCGGTGACGGATGCGGATCGCGGGCTGTTGGAAGAGGCAGTGGAGACGGTATCGGCGAGCCCGTCCGAGCGATTGCGTGTGCGACTGGCGCGGCGCAGCGGTGGACAGCGGCTGCCACCCGAGAGCATGACGCCGAGCCAAACGGCAATTCAGTTGGCGATGAAGAAGCAGTTGCCGGTGATCACCGAAGATATCGAGCAGGCGGAGATGAATCTGCAGGCGGCGGCCAGCATCGTGGCGCAGGGGCTGCGCGCGGTAGTGGTGATCCCGCTGTATGCGAGTTCGCGAGCTAGCAGCGAATCAGCGACGAACGTAAGCAAAGGCGAATTCCTCGGCGTGCTCTATTTGGACTCGAAGCGGCCGACGGCATTTTCCAAGTTGGACAGGCAGATTCTGGATGCGCTGGCTGCGGACGCGGCAAGCATCTTGGATAATGCGCGGCTGGTGGAACGGGAGCGCGAACGGCAGCGCCTAGAGCAGGAAATTGGCATCGCGCGGGATATTCAGCAGGCGCTGCTGCCAAAGAATTTCAGAGATTTCCCGCACCTGGCGGTGGTTGGCGTGAATTTTCCGTGTTTGTCAGTTGGGGGAGATTATTTTGACGTGTTTCCGCTGGATGATCACCGCACGGCGTTTCTGCTGGCCGACGTGAGCGGAAAAGGGTTGGGCGCGGCGCTACTGACAACGATGTTGCAGGGAGCGCTTTCCGGGATGACGCTGGGAACCGATCCGGCGCGGGTGTTCAATCACGTAAACCGATTTTTGTGCGATCACGCGGAGGTGGGGCGGTACGCGACGATGTTTTTCGGAATCATGGAAGATTCCGGGAAGCTCGAATACATCAATGCGGGACATCCGTCTCCGGTGTTGATGCGCGGAGCTACAGCGGAAGAAGCTTTTACGGAAGGATCTTTTCCTGTGGGACTTGTGCCGGAGGCGGAATTTTCCACGACGACATTGCAATTGGAGCCGAATGACACGCTGGTGCTGTATAGCGACGGCGTGACTGAGGCGATGGACCCCGATGAACAGCTTTATGGAACGGGTAGATTGCGGGCGGTGCTTTTGGGGAAAAGCGACATGCCGCTGGATGAGATTCAAAAGACGGTGTTGGAGTCCGTGGAGAATTTTGCGCGAGGAGCGCGGCAGGCGGATGATTTGACGATTTTGGTGGTGCGATTCCGGGCGGTGGGTAGCATGGTAACGGAGACGGATGCGTCTGGAACGCGGAATGCGGCGGCGGGGGGTTGAGGGAACCCGGAGAAGAGAAGTAGTGTAAGAGGGTCAGCGTGAAGGAGTGGGGCCCGGACTAGCCTACGGATTCCGGGTGAGACGGGTGGAGTCGAGGTGTGACGCGGTGGTTTAGGTGCAGCCTATCCGTTGCCGACCCTTTCGTCTGTCGGTGCCTCAATAGCTGGACCTTGCTTCCGTCTTCACACCCCGCTCATCGAACCGGACGGGCCTGTTTCAGGCATCCGGCTCTCGGAGAAAGGCTCACGCTGTTGCCCACGGAAAACTGCTCGTCCGCTTGGTGAGGCGGATTAAGCCGAACACCCCATGCAGCGTTTCGTCCGCGTACTTCTGGGCCGCAGACCCTCGGATGCGGTGCTTAGCACACAGCCACTGACGCAGCCTCTTGCGAGCGTGACCATCTACGGCTCGATAGGTCTTGCTGACTGGTCCTAAACAGAAGTAGTTGGCCCACCCGATCATCGTACGGTTGAGCTTCGTTACCACCATTTCCTGGTCCAGCAGGGTTTGATGCCGTCCGGTCAGCTCGCTAATCGTCTCGCAGAGGCGGATCACCCGCTTCTTCGAGGGAAACGTACCAAGGTACGCACGTCCCGTTTTCGACGAGTAGCACCGACCAAACGTGTACCCCAGAAAGTCGAATTTCTCTTCCGGCAGTTTGCAGACCCGCGTCTTCGTTTCATTCACCGTCAACTTCAGCTTCGTCATGATGTCCCGCATGATGGCCAGCGCTTCTTCCGCTCGGCCACGACAGCAGATCACCAGATCATCGGCGTAGTTAACGATGTGTGCAGCAAGACGCTTCTCGTGCCCGAGCTTCTTCCATCCCAGCACGAATCGACGCATGTACAAGTTGCTGAGCAACGGGCTGATTGGAGCTCCTTGCGGAGTCCCTCGTCCTTCATCCCGATTGCGCGTACTCCGATGCTTATTCCCTTTCTCGTCGGTCTCCTCAACCGGAGCTTCCAGCCACATCCTGATCAAATGCAGCATCGCTCCATCGACGATCCGTCGAGCCACCGACTTTAGAAGGTCGGAATGCGGAATACTATCGAAGTAGCCGCTTAAATCCGCGTCTACAATTTGTGCATGGCCGGTGTTGAGCAGCTTGTGGACCTGCCTCACGGCGTCCAACGCACTGCGGTCTGGCCGATAGGCATATTGCTCCGGCTGCAGGTCGGCCTCAAATATCGGTTCGAGCACCAAAACTGCCGCCGTCTGTGCTACGCGATCTTTGATCGCGGGCACTCCTAACGGCCTCTGCTTTCCGTCCGGCTTGGGTATCCACACCCGCCGTACGGGCTGCGGTTGATACGTTCTACTTTTCAGCTCTTGTGTCAGTTCGTCCAACCACTTCTTCACCCCATACTCTTCGATATCCTCGAAGGTCTGGCCATCTACTCCTGCTGCTCCGCCATTGGCGTTGCAACAGTCATAGGCGAAAGCCACCACGTCTTCTCGGTACACCTTGTCGTACAGAGCATAGAAGCGAAAATTGGGCGATCCCTTCGCTTTGTCGTGCAACGCCGTCTGCAACTTCTGAACACTTAGTGGAGTTGTTAGGCTCATCGCCAATCCCTCGGTCCTTTGTCGCTTCTTGCGTTTCCTTTCAACTGAGGCCCCTTCCCTCCACCGGAGTTACCCGGCTTCATCAGTACTGCGAGCCTCTCCGCCATCCCACGCGGCCCGGCCTGTCTCTCACGAGCTGCCAGTTGATCCACCCAACGATCACCGATGGGACTTCCCGTGTTGCGTCTGGTCCCCTATGCCTGCATGCCGTCGCCACTACCCCGGCAGGTCCAATGGAAACTTGTTCGCTCATACATTCCCATCGTCATCGGCCTTCCCCGAAATTCAGGCGGGTCGGCCCCTGCATCGCCTTTTTCGAGGCCTGCGCGGCGTTTACAACGTTACGGCCTACAGACTTGCCGAGTTGCCTTAGCAACCCTCTACACCGGAGGCTTCAGCAGCTTCGTTGCCTCCACCGCTGCTCCGATTGCTACCGGGTGGAACGAACCAGTTCCCGGGTGGGGCTTTCACCCACTGTGGACCAACGCCTTTTCACGGCGCACTGAACCTAGAAAGCTAAGCGAAAAATTTGTGTCGCGCCTCCGGTGCTGGAACGATTTGTATGTTTACCCAGTGCTTGCACACCGGGCTAAGTTCTGCCCCGCGCCAGGGAGCTCGTTAAGGTTGAATTGGCGGAACAGAGCTCACATGCAAGACCGGCATGTGGCGCACCCACTAACTCAGTGGCGCAAAGAGGGATTCCCCGCTTCGCGGATTTCGCTCGCAATGACGGAACTTTTGGGGATTGGGGCGCTGAATTGAGTCACGCGTTTTTTCGTTTTTTGAGAGGAAGTGATTCGAGTCGCGGCAATCGTGCGGACATGGGGCCAGCGACCCCTACGCGAGGAAAAATGTCCGATCCTAGGGGGTGCAGGGGGGAGCGAGGGCGGAGGCTGGGGTGTAGGTGAGGGGGGAGAGTTTTTGGGCGTCGAGGAGTTTGTTGAGGGCCGACAAGGTTTCGCTCGCGAATTTTTGGGCAGAGGTGGTGTCGGCAGCGTAGGCGTCGCAGGTGTGTTTGTACAAACTGCGGATGGAGTCCGTGGGGGCGATATCGGCGGCTTGGACCATTTCGAGGAAGCGGCCGGCGTCGCGGTTGATGGTGCCAAAACCAGGGTTGACCTCGTTACCGGATTCGAGTTCGTCGGCTTGCTTTTGTGCGGCGGCGAAAGCGTCGGTCAGTTCTTTGGACGCAGAGGACGGAAGGGATTTCTTGCGTTCGGCGAATTGATCGTCCAGGGAAGCAAAGGCATGGAAGGAAGTGGCGGACGCTTCCATCAGGTCACAGAATTTCTTGGAGAGATCGAACTGGGCGGTGTAATCCGACGTGGATATATGCACGCGCGGGTCGGGCGCGACTCGGAGTTTCTGCCGATAGGATTTCCCATTGACGGTGAGGACGAGATCGTAGGCGCCGGGAGAGACGAACGGGCCGGGCGGTTGGAAGCGCGGGGTTTCACCGGGAACAGCGTGATCGGGAAGCGTGTATTCGGTGTACGCGAGGCGTTCGCCGAAGAAGCCGAAGGGCAGAGCGCTCGGATGCGGATACTGTAGATTCCAGACGAAGCGGTTGATACCCGCGACGGTGGGAAGAGCGGTGGGCGGATAGAACCAATATTCGGGAACGTTGGCGGGAGGAAGAGATTCCTGCTTCGGGATGCTGGAGAAGTGCTCGATGCGCGCACCTTTTTCGTCCAGGATATCGAGAGTGATTTCACCTTTGGGCGGTGAGGCGAGGAAATAGTCGAGGAAAGCGCCGTCGGGGGGATTTTTCGAAGCGGCATTGTCGCGTTGCAGAGGAGTATCGGGGTGATTGTCCCAGTGAGTGCGAACGGCGGTTTGCGGCGTGAAGAAATGGACGGGAGATTTTTGGAGGTTATCATTCCATTGGCGCAGCGGAGAAATGTCGTCGAGGATCCAGAGGCCGCGGCCGAAGGTGGCGGCGACGAGATCGTCGCCGTGGATGGTGATGTCGCGGACGGAACTTGTGGGAAGACCTAACTGGAGCGATTCCCAATGATCGCCGCAATCGTAGGAAATATAGATGCCTGTTTCGGTTCCCGCGAAGAGCATTCCTTTGCGAACGGAATCTTCGCGAACGACGTGGGCAATGCCTGCCTCGGGCAGGCCGTTGACGATTTTTTCCCAGGATTTGCCGGCGTCACGGGTGCGGTAGAAATAGGGATGCGTGTCGCGCCGAACGAACACGGCGGCGTAAGCGGTGTTGGGGTCGTGAGGTGAAGGTTCGACGGAGTTGACGTAGGAATGTTCGGGAAGACCCGTGGGCGTCACGTCGGACCAAGTTGTGCCGTCGTGCGTGACTTGCATCAAGCCCGTCGAAGTGCCGACCCAGATGAGATTCGCATCGAGCGGAGACGGGGCAATGGATTGAATGAAGCCGCGGACGGGCGGCCCTTGCGCGTCGTCATCGTCCTGGTCGTCGTCATTCCAAAAGGATCCGGAGTTTTCGTTGTCGTCTTTTGATGGAATGTGGCCGGCAGCATCGGATTTCGGAGCCGGAGAAGTGGCGGAGGGTTTCACGGTGAGGTCGGGGCTGACTTCTTTCCAGGTTTGGCCGCCGTCGGTGCTTTTCACTAGGAATTGAGAGGCGTAGTACAGCGCGTGAGGATCGCGAGGCGAAAAGGTGATGGGCGTTTCCCAACTGGCGCGATAGTTCGGCGGAGCGATGAAGAGCGTGGCGATCTGGCTGGTGTTGCGATCGAGACGAACGATGTTGCCGTACCAACCGAGAGAGAAGACGTAATTTGGGTTAAGCGGATCGGGAGCGATGAAGCTGCTTTCGAAGGAGCCGCTGGAGAACCAGTCGCGATAGGTGATCATGCCGAAGTCCGTGCGATTGGGAACGACGATGGAGCCGGAGTCCTGCTGTGAGGCGTACAGGCGATAGGGAAAAGTGTTGTCGGTGGAAACGCGATAGAACTGGCCGGTGGGTTGGTTGAACCAAGTGCTCCAGGTTCTGCCGCAGTCGTAGGTGATGACGGCGCCCTGGTCGGTGCCTTCCACAATGTGATTTGGATCTTTGGGATCGATCCACAGGACGTGGTCGTCCTCGCCGCTCGGAGTTCCCTTCCAGGCTGCGAACGTGCGGCCGCCGTCTTCGGAGCGATAGGTGGAAGTCTGCATGACGTAGACTACGTCCGGATTTTGCGTGTCGGAAAAAACGCGGCCGAAATAATTTGAGCCGAGAATGCGCGGGTCGGTGGTGATTTTCTGCCAGGTTGCGCCGGTGTCGTCGGAGCGGAAGAGGCCTTGGTTCATCAGGGCGAAGATGCGCTTGCCGCCAAGGGCTGGGGCAATGGAAAGACCGACGCGCTGGCGATGCGCGGTGGGGAGGCTCTGCTCGCCCATGGGAGTCCAGGTCTCGCCGGAATCGGTGGAGCGGAGGAGTTGCGTGTCGACGCCTTCGGCGGGTTTTTCGCCAGGAGCGGGAGGAATGCGACGGACGACCGCAATGATCGTGCGAGAATCGGCGGGATCGAAATCGAGTTCCGTGGGGCTAGTGTGGTCATCTTTGTAGAATACTTTGCGCCAGGTTCGGCCGCCGTCGGTGGATTTGAAAATGCCTCGCGCATCGCCGGGAGTGTATTTGCCGGCGACGGCGACGTAGACCAAGTTGGCATCGTGAGGATCGACGAGGGCAGAAGGAATGATGGGCGAATCGGCGAAGCCGAGATTGATCCAGGTGGCGCCCGCATCACTGGATTTCCAGAGACCGTTGCCGTTGGTCTGCTCGCCGGTGGCGACGTAAATCACATTGGGATCGGACGGAGCGACCACCAAGTCGCCGATGGAGGCGACGTGCGCCTGATCGAAGATCGGCTCCCAGGTGCGGCCTGCGTTGATGGTTTTCCAGACGCCACCTCCCGGAGTACCCATGTAGTATATTTGCGTGTTCCCGGCGATGCCGGCGACGGCGGTGACGCGTCCGCCGCGATGCGGGCCGACCAGCCGCCAGCTGAGGCCGTGGAGAAGATCGGGAGAGAGTTGTTGAGCAGAAAGCGCGGGAAGCAGTGCGGCGGAGAGAAGTAGAGTAGAGAGAGCGCGGAAACGGAATGATGAGGCCGTGAGGGGGCGAGTCATGGTGTCTCCTAGAGAATTGTGCAGTTTAACATGGGCGATGCGAAATTTGCGGGGGTGCCAGGGATTTGCGGTGATGCTCATCGAACGGAGCAAAGGAAGTGTCGCACCTCGGGCGGTGAGCCGAAATAGAGTTCGTGGAGGACGGCGAGGCAGATTGCATTGAGAAGCGTGAAGAAAGAGAACCCCAAGAATCCACACGCAAAATCGTCGTGTGGGGCACCCGGCGGTAATGATTGAAAAGAGAAAGTTTTGACGGAAGAACGGCCCGCCTTCAGAAGGCGGGGCCCTACAAAAGCGAGAAAAAACCAAGATGCCGGCCTCGAGGTACGGCGCTAAAGTTCGCGGAGGGCTACGGAGACGGGTTGGACGGCGGCGCGGATGGCAGGGAGGAGGCCGCCGAGGACACCCATCACGAGGGCGAAAAGGACGCCCATGAGCAAGAGGTCGAAGGTGATTTTGAAGGCAAAGGCTACGTTGGAGAAGGTTTGAAAATTCATGGTGCTGGTGGTGAGGCCGTTGAGCGGAAGCACCGCGAGGCAGCCGATGAGGCCGCCGAGAAGAGAAATCAGGAGGGCTTCGAACAGGAACGAGAGGATGACGTTCCAGGTGGAGAAGCCGACGGCACGCATGGTGGCAATTTCGCGGCCGCGTTCGGCGACGGCGGAATACATGGTGTTGAGCGCGCCGAAGATGGCGCCGATGGCCATGATGAAGGCGACCAAACCGCCGAGAACGGTGATGAGTCTGGTCATGGTCGTCGATTGCTTGGCGTAGTAGTCAATTTCACGGTAGACGTCGACGTTCATGCGGGGATCTGAGGTAACGGCGTCCTTAAATTCCTGAAACGTAGCGGGCGAAGCGAGATGGACGGTAGCGGATTGGAAGACATCGGCCGGACGCTGAAGGACTTGATTGAAGATTTGCGAGTCGCACCATACTTCGGAGTCGAACGCGGAGCCGCCCGCGTCAAACTCGCCCACAACCTGCCAGTGGCCGCCAGCGAAATCGATCTTGTTGCCGACGGTTAGGCCGCGATAGGTATTCGCGGCATTCTTGCCGACAACCAGCTCGTTCAGACCCGACTGGAACATCCGGCCCTTGGTGATTTTTACGAATTTGCGAATCTCCAAGACGTTGGGAGAAACGCCGCGAACCTGGACGTTGGCGTCGGTGCCTGTGGTAATCAGAGGTACGGGGATGACACCGACGACGTCCTGCGTCAGAAGAGGTCTACCGGAAGCGTCGCGGGCGATCCCCGGAGCGTCCTGAAGAACCTTGATGGAATCGAGAGTGATGCCACCCATCATTTCGGAGGAGGATCCGGCGCGCATCACGAGGGCATTGCCGGGAGAACCGGAAGCGACGAGAGTGGCTTTGAAACCGCGAGCGAGAGAAAGCATAGCGACGAACACGCCGACGGTTCCGGCGATTCCGAGGACGGCGACGATGGTGGAGGTCCAGCGCGCGCGGATGCTACGGAAGTTGTAGGAAACGGGTACGGAGCCGAGGAATGGGGCGAGCACGCCCGCAAGGACTCCGAACACCACAAGCAGAATCAGCAGCAGGGCGATGATGGCCGCAATGGTAATGAAAAAGAAGCCTACCAGTTTTCCGGCCATTTTCAGACCCTCCGCAGGGCGTTAACGATACGCAGGTGCATGGCATTCATGCCCGGCAGGAAGCCGCTGAGAAATCCGGTGAAGATAGCGACCACGAGACCGAACGCGAGCATCTTCGGCGCGAGAACGATGCTTGGGAGCAGGCCGTTGAGCGCCGCAGCAAGACCCGGCACGGCGACGATCGCTAGGAGCATACCAAGGAGGCCGCCGATCAAAGCGATGGTCAGAGCTTCCGCGAGAACGAAGAAAAGTACGGAGCGGTCCGAGTAGCCGATGGCCTTAAAGACGGCGAGTTCGGAGGTGCGTTCGCGGACGGAGATGGCCATGGTGTTACCGGTGACGAGAAGAAGGGTGAAGAAGACAACGACGCCGATGCTGACAATGAGCCGCTGGATGTTGCCGAACTGCTTCACCCAGTTGGCGGCGAAGGCGGACTCGGCCTGGGTCTTGGTCTCAAAGGGAGAGTTGGCGAATTCGTCGTCAATGGCCTGAGAGATGCGCGGAGCGTCGTCCGGATTGTCGATGCGGAGAACGTACCAGCCAATGCGGCCCTTGTCTCTTTCCGGAACCTTTTCTTCGAAATAGTCCCATTGGAGCCAGAACTGCGTTTCGTCCGACTGGGGCTTGTTGCCGTGGTAGATGCCGACGAGATTAAATTCCCAGGAAGCGCCGCCATAGAAAGTGGTTTTGATGGGGATGCGATCGCCGATCTTCCAGTGAAAACGTTCGGCGAGCTTGGCGCCGGCGATGGCGCCCTGACGATCGTTCAGAAAAGCTTTCCACTGATCATCCGGAACCACCAGTTCGGAAAAAACGGTGCGCTGATTTTCCGGGTCGATAACAAATTGCGGGAAGAAGTTTTTTTCTTCGATGTAGATACCGCCAAACCAGTTGTTGTGGGTGACGGCTTTCACGCCGGGAATGCGGAGAATTTTGTCGCGATAGGAGAGAGGAATGGGATTGATGATCGAGGTGCGGTTGATGACCACGAGGCGGTCTGCGCTGGCAACGTCGGCGCCGCGATTGAAGGCGTCACGGACCACAGCGAGGAAAACGAATAGAAATAGAGCGACGGCGAAGGAGCCGATAGTCAGGAGGAGCCGAACTTTCTTGCGGAGGAGATTGGCCCAGATAATGCGCGCGAATTTCATGCGACACCTCCCGCAGGGATACTGTTGGGAAATTTTGAGCCTTCGACGAGAACGCCCTTATCGAGGTGCAGGATGGTGTGGGCGCGGGCAGCGACCAGGGGATCGTGCGTAACCATCAGGACGGTTTTGTGGTGCGACCCGACGAGTTCTTCTAGCAGGGCCATGACTTCATCGGCGCTTTTGCGGTCGAGGTCGCCGGTGGGCTCGTCGCAGAGGAGGAAGGTGGGGTCGGAGACGATGGCACGGGCGATGGTAACACGCTGCTCCTGACCGCCAGAGAGTTGGCGCGGAAAGTGGTTCATGCGGTCGGTGAGGCCGACGATCGAAAGAGCGGTTTCGACGTGCGTGCGGCGCTCGGCCTTGGAAAGCTTGGTGAGAAGAAGAGGAAGCTCGACGTTTTGAAAGGCGGTGAGAACGGGGATGAGGTTGTACATCTGGAAGATGAAGCCGACGTGGCGGGCGCGCCATTCGGTGAGTTTACCGGCAGACATGTGGGTGATTTCGTCGCCGGCGACGTTGATGCTGCCGCGGGTGGGGACGTCGAGTCCGCCGAGAAGGTTGAGCAAGGTGGTCTTGCCGGAGCCGCTGGGACCCATGAAAGCGACGAATTCGCCGGCGGAGACGTCGAGATTGAGGCCCTGAAGGACGTGAATCTCTTCGCCACCGCGGCGATAGGTCTTGTCGAGATCGCGAACTTGAATGAGACCGCCTTTGCCTCCACTGCCGTCAACATTAACCATAGGAACGCGCTCCTATTTTTGAATCTGGACGGATTGACCATCGCGAAGAGTATCCGGACCAGTTACAACAACCACGGACTGGGGCTGAATGCCTGCGAGAATTTCGACGTCGGAGCCGCGAGCTTCGCCGGTGGTGACGGCGCGGCGCTCGATGGTGTCGCCCTTGACTACAAAGACGTATTTCGAAGTGTTGTCCTGGCGAATGGCCTTTTGCGGCACGAGGGCCACGGCGGGCGTTTTGTTCTCTTTCGCGCCAGCTTTCGGTTCGTTTTCGAGGAAAGTTACCTTCACACCCATGTCTGGTAGGATGCGCGGGTCTTTGGCGGGGTCAAGCAGTTTCTTGTGGTCGGGCTCGGTGATCGAAATTCGTACTTTAACCGTAGCTTTTTGACGGTCAGCTGTGGGGATTACGGTGCGGACTTTGGCGTGGATGGTCGCGTCTGGATAAGCGTCGAGGACAGCGTCGACGGCCTGGTTGTCAAAAACTCTGGCGATGTAGGCTTCGCTGACGTCGACTTCGAATTCGTTGGAGTGAAGATCCACGATGGTAGCGATGCCGGTGCGCGTGAATCCGCCGCCGGCGGAAATGGGCGAGACCATTTCGCCGACTTGGGCGTCTTTCGAAACAACGATTCCGGCAAACGGTGCGCGAATGGTGCAATTGTCGACGGCTTGCTGTTGCTCTTTGATGCGCGCGTCGGCGGCAATGACCTGTTGCTTGGCCAGAGCGATCTTGGCACGTAGGCTGTCGGCGGCCATGATTGCGGAATCGAGGGCTTGCTGCGTCGAAACGCCGTCTTTTACAAGTTGCTGGGTGCGGTGATATTCAATTTCCGCGTTTTTGAGTTGGACCTCATAGTCCAGAATGGCGGCTTGGGAAGAGTCGCGGTCGGCTTTCGCGGAATCGAGCGCGCGGCGCGCGTCAGAATCGTCGAGAGTCGCGAGGAGCTGGCCTTCTTTGACACGCGTGCCTTCATCGAAAAATACGCCGGTGACGCGACCGGTGATTTTCGCAGCGATGGTAGCGCGGCGGCGAGGGGTGACGTATCCGCTGGCATTGAGGACGCCGGCCGGGCCGGTGGCCGGCTTGGTGGCGGTGGCGACCGCGACTTCGACTTTGCGATTTCTGAAAGCGTAGGCAGCGGCGCCCGCCATACCTAGAAGGACGACAAAAAGAGCGATCCAAATCCAGCGCTTGCCGGAGCGCGGGTTGGTGCGTTTGGTGTCGGAGATCCGCAAGGAGGACAAGTCCGGCTTCAGGGTTTTCGGTGGCGTCGCCATACGGCGGCTGCTCCTTGATTGTGCACAGAGATCCTGGTGTGGATACGTATCCGCGCTGCTGAAAATATCGATTCCTAGGCAGGCAGATTCGGTACACGGATATTTTACCGGGGGCGAGGCGAAAGGGGGAGCGAAATGCGTGGACGGAAGGTTGTTGGCGAGATAGTGCGCGTCGGAGTGCCACACCTACGGCGCTCACGAGTTTTACCCAACGCTTACGCGTTGGACTAAGTTCTGGCGCGCCTGCGGCGCTTGAAGGCACGAATCACGGCAGGAGAGGTTGCAAATCGCAACTGTTGCAAAAGCAGGCCCCCAGGAATGAAGACATGAGCGACACGCCGAGACAACCGATATTTGTGCCGGAAGGGCCGTTTTTTGATTTGGGAGCGCGTATTTTTTGTTTGGGACAAGGAAGCAATCAGGGGAGATCTCGCTGGAGTGTTGCATCTACGGTGCTCAGGAGTTTTGCGATGGAGACCCAACGCTTACGCGTTTGGTCGAGGAGCTGAACCCCTTCGGCAAATCAGAGGCGGGAAGGCGTGTGCCGTGGAAATGCGCTCGCCGCGGAAAGCGCCCGCTACAAATATTGCGATTTTCAGGCGCTGGGCGTTACAGGTGGGAGCCGTGGTAGAAGAACTGGCCGAGGCCGATGGTGAAGATGAAGTTGCCGAAGACGGCATGGTCGATGCAAGTCAGGAGGAGGGAGCCGGAGTGCTGGTAGGTGAACGCGAAGAGGAAGCCGCCGAGGATGCAGAGAGCAACAGCGAGCCAGTTGCCGAAGATGATGTGAACGAAGCCGAAGGCAAAGGCGCTAGCGAGAAGCATGGTCCAGCCAGAGCCGAAGAGCGGTCGATAACGATGAAAAAAGAAGGCGCGGTAGAGAAGCTCCTGGGGATAGGCGGAGAGAAGCGGATAGAGGAGCATGACCAAGGCCCAAAAAGCCGGGGCGCGTTTTACGAAGGAAAAAAGAAGATGAGGAGCGAAGAGGCGAACTGCGAAACCCAGGAGGAGCAGGAAGACAGCATCGCGAAGGAGGAGTCGTGAGAGATAAGGGCTGATGCCACGGACCGAGAATAGGCGCGACGAATCGAAAGAGGGATCGTGGCGCAGGACGAGGAAAGTAGCTGCGCCCGCAACCAGGAGGTAGAGAATCGGGAGATTGGGAACGACGCGATAGAAAATGAACAGAGGAACGCCAAAAAAGAGGAAAAGGAATTCAGCGGCGAGTAGAAACAGGTTAGCCATGGGCGGCGCAAGAGAATGTATCAGGAAGCAGGTTTTTTATCGATGAGGACGGAAGTTGCGGAAGGATTCTGACGTAAATTGTTGCGCAGACTGCTGACGGCGGCTTGCGCGCGATGAACCTGCCGCTGGATCAGTTGCGCGTGGGAGCGATCATCCGGGGTGAGAGCGGGAATGTCGGTGAGGAGCTCGGAATAGCCGAAAATAGCGGTGAGCGGATTGCTGATTTCGTGGGCGGCGCCGGCGGCGAGACGGCCAAGGGCGACGAGTTTTTCGGAATGGGTGACTTGTTGCTGAACGGTGTTGAGATTTTCGATGGAGTCGCTGGTAAGTTGCACGAGGTGGCGGAGTTCGAGAGCAAGAAGATTGAACTTCCAATACACCAGAGCACCCAGAAGGAACATAGCGCCAAAAACGAGACGCAAGCGGAACGTAGCGACATCGGCGGGAATGTATTTCTCGTCAAGTCCGAGGAGGGCGATGATGGGCAGAGAAAGAATGGCAAGCATAGCGCAGCGGGCTGTCCAAACACCTTGGAGCAATTCGCGATTCGGCTTAGTGTCTGGACGGGGCTGCAAGGCAGGCCCGGAAGCCGCGATGGGAACGAAGAGATAGACGGCGAGAAGAAAGGGAGTGTCGTAGAAACTGCCTGAGTAATACCAGCCCGAATTAATGGCGATGCTGAGCAGCAGATTGCCGCCCGCGATCAGCCCGAAAGCCGCACAAAGCTCGAAATAAAACGCGCGCCAGGGAGCGGTATACCTGGTCGAGAGGATCGCGACGGCGATGATAATCACCAAATGCTGAATGAACGCGAGCGTGTAATAGGCGGGATTGTAATGGGTGAAATCCTGGCGGCCGATTTGCCAGGGCAGGCTGAAGTAGCCGTAGAGAGCGAGCCACCAAACGCTGAGCAAAACCAAATCGAGGAAGCGAATCTGCAGGTTGCGTCCGGCAGCGTCGGAGTGCGGACGAAGAGAGAGAGCGGAAAGAAAGAACACGTTCGCGAGGAGAAAGAGTGTGTCGCCAGGAATGGGGCTTGGAGCGCCGTTGAGGCGGCGCCAATCAAAATAGAACCAGTACACCTGTGAGAGCAGCATGACGAGCAAGCCGCTGGCGAAGAGTTTCCAAAAGAGCGGCAAAATACCGAGAGGCCGGCGGAAATTTTCGCGGACGGTGAGAATGGCTAGGATGAGAAGAACGCAGGGGCTGGCGTCGCCGTACATGGTGAGAAGGAAGGTGGGTTGAGCTACCGCGGCGACGCACAAATGAAACAGGAAGACGATGGTGGCTAGGACGAAATAGAGTTGCTGGCGCGGTTTGTAGTTCAACGGGCACCTTCCGCGACCAAGGTCGTCTCTAACGGAACGGATTGAGGAGTCGGTTCCGGCGCAACAGGAAGAAGAATCGTGAAGACGGCGCCGCCTTCGGGCCGGTTGTGACAGGAAATTTCGCCGTCGTGCTGCTGGATGATGCCGTAACAGGTGCTGAGGCCAAGGCCGGTTCCCTTCCCGACGGGCTTTGTAGTGTAGAACGGGTCAAAAACGCGTCGCGGTTCTTTAAGTCCGGGTCCGGAATCGGCGAAGTCCAACATGAGCTGCGAACCGTTGGGGCAGAGGGTGATGTCGAGCGTGCCGCCGCCTACTTCCTCAAGCGCATCGATGGCGTTGGAAATGAGCTGAAGAAAGACCAGGAGAAGATGGCCGGAATCGCCACGGATCCGTTGGCAATTTCCGTCCTGCGTGAGATCGACGCGAATCTTAGGCATCTTAGCGATGCGGCTGAGATGTAGGGCGCTTTCGATAACGGGCTTGACGTCCAAGGAAACGAGACGCACGGGAGTTTCCTGGGCAAAGTGGAGCATGTCGTTGACCAGAACGTCGGTGCGCTGCGCGTACTGGCCGATTTTTCCGGCCATGTTCAAGATGCGAGAATCCAAGTCCGGGCGGGAGGTCAGGCGGGAAGAAGCATCGAGGATGCAAGCCATGCAACCCTTGATTTGATTGGCAACCTGGGCAACGAGCTGTCCAAGAGACGCCAATTTCTCGCTTTGCGTCAGGTGGGTCTTGAAGCGCTCAATGCTGCCGCGGGTTTCGGAGAGATACCGCAAAGACTGAAACAGACCGGCGGCGAGGATGTCTTGTTTGATGGAAAGCAGGAAGGTCATAAGAAAAATGGTCAGGAGAGTGATCGTGAGGCGGAAGGAGCGAAGTTCGGGCGGGGCAGAGGCGCTCGAGAGCAGCCAAATTCCGATCCCAGGAGTGGACAGTGCCACAAGCATGGCGAGATGTTCGGATAGAAAAGTGGCGGGTGTTGATGGAGCATTCGATTGCCGAGGAGCTGGATCGAGTCGCTGGTCCTGGCAGGAGGTACGGCCGGCGAGGACCATGCACACAAAGGCTACGAGCGAGGCGATCAGGGGAAGGTCGTAAAAACTGCCGGTGTAATACTTCCCGTCATCGATGGCCACGTTGCAGAGATTGGAACCCAAGGCATAGCATGCGGCAGTGCAAAAGTAGAGGCGGTAGAGGCCGCGCCAGTTGCCGTGCGCGCGCAAAACCGCAACACCGACCACAACCACCAGGGTCTGATTGCCGATGGCGTCAGCCACATTGAAGTAGAAATCGTAGCTCGGCTGCGCTCCGGGCATGAGGCGATAGGCAAACACTCCGAACGCGAAAAGATAGAGAGAGTAGATCATCAAGACGAAAACATCGAGGAGACCAAAGGCGCGGAAATGGTCGTCCTGCCGGCGGTGCGGCGCGATGGCGATGGCGGCGGTGAGAGGAACTACCTTGACGAAGAGAAGAATATCGGCCAACGGAACATCCGGTACAAGTCGGGCGAAACGCAATTCGCTCACCGCCCAGATTCCGTTGCTGATGGCCCACAAAAAGGAACCGGCAAAGATCAGAAACCAGAAGATACGCACGCGAGAATGGCTGCGAAGGAAATTCTGGAAGCTGAGAATGGTGACGGCGGTGACCAGACCGACCTGCAGAGTGTCGCCAAAGGTGGCCAGGGCGAAGCCTTTGGGAAGAAGAAGAGCGGCAAGCGCAGAACCCAGCAAAACGCTGAGACTCAGAGCGATTCCCACGCGCAAGGACAGTGGAAGTGGAGGCCGGACGGTGGCCTGAGGTCGCGCGAGAGTGGTTGCATCCGCCATGTGAGCGCAGTGTGAGCGTCGAGAACCTGGATAGGCCGGTGTCACCCGAATCGTGTTGATCTTCAGAACCTGACCGCTTACGGACGAAGCCCGCTGCGTACTTCTATTCTTGGGTATCCAGAGGATAGGCGAGGGGGAAATCCGGGGAATGTGCCGGGACGCGAAATAGGACTTTGGTACCAGAGAGATGTAGGTGCATGAGTCGGAGGAAACGGTGGCGAAGCGGTACGCTGCGCCCTTGCAAAAACGATCGAGTTGGGCCAACTTTAGTGCATCGAAGCCGCGCTTCTGCCGAACCATTTGAAAAAGTCGGAAGCAATTCCTCTGCGGTTGAAGTCGATTGCTTGGCGAGTGCTTATGTCGGAGCGAAAGTTCCGAGCCCGGGTGCCAAGTACATCTTTCTGCGAGGCGAAGCCTCTCTCCCGCAAACTGACAGCGAATGCCAAGCACAGGCAGAGTGCTGTAACTAATCTGACGGGGTCCGATCAGGCAATGTTACAGTTCTGTTAAAGCGAGACCTACAACCGTCATCCATGTATCCATTTCCCCTGTTTGAAGCGTCAATAAGTCTTGACAGAACAAGCGCCTGGGGAATACAAAGGGGCCGCGCCGCTTTCACCATAAGGTCCGAGGGGAGGATTATGGAAGCGTCTCGCCGGGATTTTCTGAAGTTAGCCACGGTCGGCGGGGCCGCTGCAGCTGTCTTTGGATTCGATCTTCAACCTGCCTACGCGGAACTCCGATCCTTAAAAATAGCGCGAGCAAGCGAAACACGGTCGACGTGTCCTTATTGCTCGGTCAGTTGCGGGGTGATCATTTATACGATCGGCGACCGCGCCAAAAATGTTACGCCGCAGGTGGTGCATGTGGAGGGCGACCCGGATCACCCGATTAATCGCGGGACGCTGTGTCCTAAAGGTTCGTCGCTCGAGCAAGACATCCTGAACGGTCGCCGAATCGTGAAACCGCAAGTGCGAAGGCCTGGCGGTACGGATTGGGAAGATATTTCCTGGGACCAGGCGCTTTCGGAGATTGCGGAGAAGGTCAAAAAGACACGCGACGACGCCTTTGTTGAGACGGATAAGGAGGGCCATCGCGTCAACCGATGCGAATCGATCGCGTGGACCGGCGGTTGCACGGATACGAACGAATTTAATTATCTGGTGGTAAAGTCCATGCGCGCCCTGGGGGTCGTGCACCTGGAAAACCAGGCCAGAGTTTGACACGGACCCACGGTCTCAAGTTTGGGACCAACATTCGGACGCGGGGCAATGACAAACGGATGGGTCGACATCAAGAATGCCGACATGATCCTGGTCATGGGCGGGAATCCTGCCGAAAATCATCCCTGCGGCTTCAAATGGGTGATTGAAGCGAAACGGACACGCAACGCCAAGCTGATTGTGGTCGATCCGCGCTACACACGGACGGCGGCGGTAAGCGATCTGTTCTTGCAGATTCGCGCGGGGGCGGACATTGCGTTCCTTGGCGGGTTCATTCGCTATGCGATCGAGAACAACCGGATTGCCAAAGACTACCTGCTGAACTACACGAACGCAGCGTTTATCGTTAAGGATGATTTCAAGCTGCCGGAGGGAGACGGTCTCTTTTCGGGATTTGACGCGAAGACGCAGACCTACGACAGAGCGAGTTGGAATTACGCGAATGGCGACGCGGCTGGAAAGGCGATACCGGACGCTCATGGCCCCCAAGCGGCGGCGCACCCAGCTGGAACAGGGGGGCCTCCTCCTTCCCTTCCTGAAAAGCCGGCGTACGATTTTTCATTGCAGGACCCGCGCTGTGTCTTCCAGCTGCTGAGGAGGCAATATTCACGTTACACGCCGGAAATGGTTGAACGGATCACCGGCATTCCCAGGGATCAATTCCTGACAGCGGCGGATCTGTTCACGTCGATTCGCAAAGACGGTGATACCAAGAAAGTGGCCACGGTCATTTACGCCGTGGGTTGGACGCAGCACAGCTTCGGGACGCAAATCATACGAACGGCGGCGATTCTGCAGCTGATGATAGGAAATGTGGGGCGCGCGGGCGGCGGAGTCAACGCGCTTCGCGGCCATTCGAACATTCAGGGCGCCACGGACATGGCGGGGATTTTCGACAACCTGCCAGGATACCTGAAGGTGCCGACGCCGACGGATGGCTCATTTGAGGGCTGGATGAAGCGGATCACGCCGACGGCATCGAAGCCCGGACCGTGGGAATCGTTTAATTATTGGGGCAACACGCCGAAATTCGCGGTGAGTTTCCAGAAGGCGATGTACGGAGACGCGGCAACGAAGCAGAATGATTGGGCCTACGACTTCTTGCCCAAAGTAGATCGCAATTATTCCTGGACCTACCTGTGGGACAACATGTACAACGGCGTGGTCAAGGGCATATTCGCATTCGGCATGAATGGCGTGGCCATCGGGCCGGATACCAAGAAAAATATTGACGCGCTGAAGCGAGCGGATTGGCTGGTGGTCGGCGAGATTTATCCGGATGAAACCAGCGAGTTTTGGCGGTCACCGGGAATCACCACCGAGGAAATGAAGCAGATTCAGACGACGGTTTACCGCTTGCCGTGCGCGGGATTTGCGGAGAAGGATGGGACGTTTACAAACTCGGCGCGCTGGCTGCAATGGAAGAACGCTGCTCTACCACTGCCGCTTGACTGCCGGTTGGATCACGGGATCGTGGCGCAGCTTTTCCTGAGGGTGCGCGCGCTATACCAGGCGGAAGGCGGAAAATTCCCGGACCCGATTCTGAAGTTGACTTGGAGTTACACCGACCCGCAGAATCCTTCGCTTGCGGAAGTGTTGAAGGAAATTAATGGCAAGACGTTTGTGGACACGGAAGATCCCGCAACGAAGCAACCGTTGAAGGCGGGACAGCAATTGCCTGGGTTCGCGTGGTTGAAGGACGATGGGACGACTTCTTGCGGTAACTGGATTTACAGCGGCGCGTACACCGAAGCGGGCAACCTGACGATGCGACGGGACGCGAACGATCCGTCCGGCATGGGAGTACACCAGAATTGGGCGTGGTCGTGGCCAGCGAACCGGCGGGTGCTGTACAACCGCGCTTCCTGCACTCTGGAAGGAAAACCGTGGGATGCTTCGCGGCGGCAAATCTGGTGGAGCGAAGCGACGCAAAAGTGGGTGGGGAACGATGTGCCGGATTTCAAGGCAGACTCCAAGCCTGCAGAACATATGGGGCCGTTCATCATGAACCCCGAAGGTGTGGGGCGTATTTTCGCGCCGCTCAGCGCATTTGCGGAGGGGCCGCTTCCGGAACACTACGAGCCGACGGAGAGTCCGGTCGAGAATTTGTTTCATCCGCAGCAGACGCACAACCCGGTGATCCGACGTTTTAAAACGCCAGACGATAAATACAGCACGACGCAAGAGGGCTATACGGTTGTCTGCACGACGTACCGAATGACCGAGCACTATCACTACTGGACGAAGAACAATCCGATGAACGTGCAGCTTGTGCCGGAGCCGTTCGTGGAGATTCCCGAGCAGTTGGCACAGGACCTGGGTATCAGCGGGGGAGAAAAAATAAAGGTCTCGAGCATTCGCGGGACGTACATCGCGAAGGCTATGGTGACCAAGCGGATCAAGCCGATGATGATCGATGGAAAGAAAACGTATCAGGTGGGTTTCCCGATTCATTGGGGCTACCGTGGGATCGCGGAAGATGAAGGCAAAACCGAGAAGACGCTGGCGAACCTCGTGACTCCGACGGTGGTCGATCCCAACGCGTACACGCCGGAGTTCAAGGGATTTCTGGTGAAGGTGGAGAAAGCGTAAGAACGGATGAGCCAGGCGACACTACGCATTCAAAAGATTAGCGGACATGCCGGGAGCGTGCCGGGTGAGGGGACCCAGCGGCAAGAGCTGGTGTGCAAGCTGATCGACACGACCACTTGCATCGGCTGCAAAGCGTGCGAAGTGGCGTGCGTGGAATGGAACGATATGCCATTTTCGCCGACTACGTTTGACAACACGTATCAGACGATGCCGGAGACGCGGTGGAATTACTGGAACCTGATCCTCTTCAACGAACATGAACGCGAAGACGGATCGCTGCAATGGCTGATGCGCAAACACCAGTGCATGCACTGCGCCGAGCCGGGGTGCCTGGAGGCTTGCCCATCGGACGGGGCGATCGTGCAGTACACGAATGGCGTGGTGGATTTCCAGCAGGATCACTGCATCGGTTGCGGCTACTGTATCACGGGGTGTCCGTTCAATATTCCGAAACTAAATAGCGTGACGAAGCGCGTGTACAAGTGCACGCTTTGCACGGACCGTGTAAGCGAGGGGCTGGAGCCCGCGTGCATCAAGTCCTGTCCGACGGGCTGCCTACACTTTGGTACGAAAGATGACATGAAAGACCTTGCGGAGCAGCGCGCAAAGCAATTGAGGGATCATTACGGCTTTGCGAATGCGGGCGTATACGATCCGCCCGGCGTCGGCGGCACCGGTGTGATTTACGTGCTGCACGATGCGACCAAGCCGGAACTTTATGGAGGGCTGCCCAACAATCCGTCGATTCCACTGTCCGTGAAACTTTGGAAGCACCCGCTGAAGTGGATTGGCAACCTGGCGATGGTGGGAGGATTGATCGGATTGTTCGTTCATTATCTGCGCTTCGGACCGAAAGCGCACGAGGACGAGGACATTCCGCCGTCGGGAGGGCCGCCATGACGCATCCGGAGCAGATCGTTCCGCACGGACATGTGCTGCGGTACACGTTGCATGAACGGCTGACGCACTGGGTGGCGGCGGGATCGTATCTGTATTTGTTGGCGACAGGATTGGCGTTTTGGTCGCCGTGGATGTGGTGGCTGGCGGTGGTGTTGGGCGGCGGGCAAGTTTCGCGGATGTTGCATCCGTGGGCGGGGCTGATTTTCACCGGAGCGGTCTGGTTCATGTTTGACATGTGGTGGAAGCAGATGCGGTTCACGGATGTGGACCGGCAATGGTGGAAATCATTGCGCTACTACATCACGAACCAGGACGAGAAGATGCCGCCTGCGGGGCGCTACAACGCGGGGCAGAAAATGTTGTTTTGGACGTTTTTCTGGGCGGGGCTGGTTCTGCTATTGTCGGGTCTGGTGCTTTGGTTCACGGATTACCTACCGTGGAGTTGGCGCTGGCTGCGGTACGCCGCAGTGTTGCTGCATCCGGTCGCGGCGCTGATAACGATCGCCAACTTTCTGATTCACATTTATATGGGTGTTTTCGCGGAGCGCGGCGCGTTTGGTTCGGTGATTCGCGGCGACGTGTCCATGGCGTTTGCAAAGAGGTACCACCCGGGGTGGTATAAGGAGATTGTCGGGTCTTCTGAACCACCCAAATGAGTTTTCTGCCTGCGGGAAAAATAAATTATCAGGCGCGCATAAAACGGGCCGAACAGCTTGCGAAACGGTATTCTTCGGCACAGCAAATCCTTGCGTTTTACGCCGGAATTGCTCGATTTCAGAGACAGCTTTCCGAACAATTGCCGAAGCTGAAGGGAAAACGCGCCGGCACTTCTCCGGAAAGCAACCTTCGCGCGGAGTTGGATGTTTCCATCCTGCTGGGTCCGTTTGGAAAATTTCTGTCCATGATCGAGCTGGACGGTCCTGGCCCGCTTTCGGGACATGCGGCGCGTTTGAAAAAGCGAGCAGAGCCAGTGCGGGCCAAGGTTCTGGCGGAATTCTGGAAGACAGGACTACTGGAGGCAGACTCGGAAGAACCGCTAACCAAGTTTCTGGCGCGCGCGTTCCTCCAGCCTTGTGCGGAGTTTCTTGTCAGCGCGCAGTTACCGCCAGTCTTGCCAGTGACCGTGTGCCGCTGCCCGCGATGCAATTCCCTTCCGGTGCTCGGAATACTACGGCCGGAAGGAGATGGCGGGAAGCGGTTTCTGCAATGCTCGTTTTGTTCGCAGGAGTGGGAATTCCGGCGAATTCTGTGCGCGCATTGCGGGGAGGAGCAAGAACAGAAACTACCAGTGTACGTTGCGGAACAGTTTCCTCATGTACGCGTGGAGTGCTGCGAAAGTTGCAAGTATTTCCTGCGAACGATCGATCTGACAAAGGACGGAAACGCGGTGCCAATCGTGGACGATCTGGCGGCGATTCCTCTCAGTTTGTGGGCGCTAGAAAACGGCTACGCGCGCATTCAGACCAATCTGTTGGGGACTTGACGCGCGGAGGATCAGGACCTGCCGGAGAGGTTGGCCCAGGCCCTGTGGAGAAGTTCACCGAGCGTTTCAGTCTCGACAACGGACTTGGCGGCGCCAGTGTTTGAAGAAGGTGCGGAAAGAGCCGAGAGAGCGGACGCATTCATGTTGATGGAACCCTGGGAATCTTCACTGGTGCCGTACATGATTCGCGCGAAGCTGAGGTTGGTCATATATTGCTCCTTGCTTCCGCCGCGGAAGCTTCTGTGCATTCGTCCATTGTGCGCTTGCGCGGAGGCGGCGGAGCGGCGGCGTGAGCGTGCGTTGCGGGAGGGTCACTGTCCCGACGGGCAGGTCTGCTAAAATGCCGAGGCCAGGAGGGGTTATGGAGGAACAGAGTTTTTCGAATCATGTGAAGTGGGTGCCGACGTATCACTTTTTTGTGATTCCGGTACTGGTGTTGAATTTCATTTTGGCGATTGTCCGGGTGGTCCGTCACGGAGTTACGTGGGATAGCGCGGTTCCTATGCTGACGGCGGCGGCGCTGCTGATTTTTGTATTCAACGCGCGGGTGTTTGCCTTGAAGGTGCAGGATCGGGTGATTCGGATGGAGGAACGGCAACGGATGGCGAATTTGTTGCCGGAGGATTTGCAGGGGCGGATTGGGGAGTTTACGACCGGGCAGTTGGTGGCGTTGCGGTTTGCCGGCGACGATGAATTGCCGGCTTTAGCGCGGAAAATTCTGAACGAGAAGTTGACGAATGTAAAGGCGATCAAGCAGATGGTGCAGCACTGGCGGGCGGATCATTTGCGGGCGTGAACCCTGGTCGAAAGCGAAGAGGGATTTCTCACTTCGCGGACTCCGTTCGGAATGACGGAGGTTCTTTCTTGCGAACTGCTAGAAGATGGATTGGAGGACGCCGCCGTCGGCGCGGAGCGCGGCGCCGTTGATGATGTTGGATTGGTTGCCGGCGACGAAAGCGACGATGTTGGCGATTTCTTCGGGAGTTTCGAAACGTTTTAGGAGAGAGGTGGTGCGGGCAGTGGTGAAGAACTGTTTTTCCATTTCGGCGGCACTGATGCCCTGGGAGCGAGCGACTTGATGGAGGAAATTGCCCGCCCCTTCGGAGGCTGTGGGACCAACCAGAATGGAATTTGAGGTTACGCCAGTTCCGGCGATGGAACGGGCGATGCCGTTGGCGATGGCAACTTGCGCGGTTTTGGTCATGCCGTAGTGCACCATTTCGGTGGGAATCTGCTGGGCGGATTCGCTGGAAATAAAGATGACGCGGCCCCAGTTTTTTTTCAGCATGTAGGGGAGGTAGTGACGGCTCAGGCGGACGCCGCTGAGAATGTTTACGTCGAAGAAGCGTTGCCAATCGTCGTCGGCAATTTCCAGGAAAGGCTTCACCTCGAAGATTCCGAGATTGTTGACGAGAACATCGGCGACGGGTACTGCTTCGATAAATTTGTCTATGCCGGCGGCGGTGCCGAGGTCCGCGGCGACACCGTTATATTCCGCGCCGCGGTTGTTCATGCGAAGTCGTTCGAGCGCTGCGTCCACGCGTGCCTGCGTTCTGCCATTGATGACGACACGCGCTCCTTCCTCAGCGAGGGTGGCGGCGATAGCGAGGCCTATTCCGGCCGTCGATCCCGTGATTGCAGCCAGTTTTCCCTGAAGACCTAGATTCATGTTCGAGTTCTCCGTGAACTTCTTGGTATTTTTTCGCGGAACTACGATGCCGCCGTCATTTTTGCGATACCGGCGGAATGATACTCGATCTCCGCGATTTCCTCGCCATTGAGATGGAATGAGCCCGCGCGCATCACGCCTTCGACCTGCTTGGCGTTGCGAGCGCCGACGATCGCGCCGGTAATTCGCGGATTGCGGAGAGTCCAGGCGATGGCGACTTCGCCGGGGCGGCGGCCGTAGCGAGCGCCGATTTCGCCGAGCTTTTCGACAAGCTCGAGATTCTGGGAAAGCTTTGGTTCCTTAAATTCTGGATTGCGGCTGCGAAAATCGTCGGCGGGCAAAGAGGCGGCGCGTTCGCGAGTCATACCGCCGGTCAGCATGCCGGAGAACATGGGCGAATAAACAATCACGCCGATGTTGCGTTGTTCGCAATACGGCAAAACCACCTCTTCGATTTGTCGGCGGAGGATGGAATAGGGCGGCTGCAAGGACGTGACCGGGGCGATTTTTTCCGCGCGTTGCAGTTGCGGGACGTTGAAGTTGGAGACGCCGATCCAGCGGACTTTGCCGTCTTTCTGGAGGGCGGCTAGCGTTTGCCAGGATTCCTCGAGGCCCGGGCCATCGTCAGTGGGCGGCCAATGGATTTGATAGAGATCGATCACTTCTGTTTGAAGACGGCGCAGACTGTCTTCGCATTCCTGGCGGATGGAAGCCGCGGAATGATTCGAAGAGACTTTGCGCGCGGAGTCCCATCGCAGGACGCATTTCGTGAAGATGTAGGGACGCGGACCGCGCCATTCTCTTAGGGCGCGAGCAACGACTTCCTCGGAGTGGCCGAGGCCGTAGACCGCGGCAGTATCGATCCAGTTGATGCCAAGCTCGAGGGCTTTGTGGATTGCGGCGATGGAGTCGTTGTCGTCTTGCGGGCCCCAGGAGTATTCCCAGTTGCCGCCGCCGGTGGCCCAGGCTCCAAAACCAACGGGTGTGATCTGGAGATCGGCGCTTCCGAGTTTGCGAGTGTCCATAGTTCTCACTGGTCTGTGAAACGAGTCGCCCGGGACGCAGAGCACGCCGGGCGCATTCGTAAGATGTAACGTACGGTACAAAGGTTAATGCAATTCTATTTGCGCAGCAAAGGCCGCATCGAGGGAAACAAAATTCGCCGTCCGGATTGGTGAGGACGAGCTGCTGTGGGCTGCGGAGAGGGCCGAGTGGTGAGAATCAAAGTGTTCATGTCTTTCAATGTGACTGATACGGGCTTTCCGCCGAGCGTGGCTTTGATGCCGGATACAAATCCGCTGCCACGAAGGCTGACTGTCGTTCCTCCCGCCTTAGGGACCCGAGGTTCGAGCCAATGTGCCGATGCCGAGAGGCGCCTCGGCGAGCTGCACGATGCTGAGACCGGCATCGGAATTTGCGACGGCGGACGAGATTGCGCCAGCCAGGGGAGCGGATGGGCCGGCGGCGAGGTTTCCATTCGAATCGAAGATGGCAAGTTCTCCGCTGGAATCATTCGCGGTGGCGAGGACCTGCGTGTGATCGCAGTAGGAAGCCATAGACTGGACGGCGAGAGAGATTTTGGGAATGAGCGAGTGAGCCGCTGGTTCCCTGCGCGGTGAGATGGAATTGGCCGGCGGCGTTGAACGCGGCGCCAAAAAGGATCAAAACGCTTTTGCCAGCGGATACGGAAAAAGGAGCGGCGGAATTGGTGGAAGCGCCGGCAGGCAGCTGGGTGAAAGACAATCTGCAGGTCGGAAGAAAAACCGTTTTGGCCGGTGACAGAATGTTGAGCGGCGAGCTGGTGCTGCCTTGCGAGACGGTGACAGAACTGGCGGAAAGTCCAATGGAGAAATCCGGTGAGGGAGGAGGCTTGGCGTCATTGCTGCCGCCGCCTCCCGAGGAAACGAGAGCGGCACCTCACTTAGCGCCACTCCGATAAGGGCCGGTGTAGGACGAAAGCCCGGCGGGCGGTTGCCGGCCTTTCTATGTTGGAACCGGACGGAATTGTGGGGGGAAAGATACTGAGGTTAGATATAAATATATTAAACACAATGAAACTGGAAACTCGGAAATAGAACATTGAACATACAAAATCGCAAGAATCGCGTAAGGCAGTGGGGCATGCAAGAGAAGTGGCGCCTCGAGGGAGTCGAGGCGCCACGTTGGGAGAACAGACTACGCGTCGAAAACTTAAATGGTTTTGGGGCCGACGGCGGCTGCCTGCGAGTTGCGGGCGAAAGAGCCGGCACCGGATTCTTTTTCGGTGGTCTTGTCGATCTCGATGGAGCCTTTGAAGTAGGCGCCGTCTTCGATCATGATGCGCGCGGTCGTGAGGTCGCCATTGACCGAGCCATCCTTCTTAATTTCGATGCGATCCTTGGCGCGGAGATTGCCTTTCACCGTGCCGTAGACCACGACTTCGCGGGCGATCACATCGGCGGTCACCTTGGCCGTGGCGCCAACGGTGAGTTTGCGCTCGTCCAACTGAACCAATCCTTCGACCGAACCTTCGATCACGAGATCTTCGTTACCGGAGATTTCGCCCTTCACATGCAAACTGGGACCGAGCCGAGCCGTCGAACGGTCTGCGGTAGCTCCCAACGGACGCATAGCATCTGTACTCATTGCGGTAGTTCCCTCCCAAGTTGCCGCAGCTGGCTTAGGCGGCGGATTGACTGGAAAATTTTTCTGATTCTGCTCCGGCTGCGCTGGTTGAGGCGTATCCGGTTTCTTATTCCCCCACATCGGTCCTCCCAAAGGGACAGCTTACCCCACGCAGATTTCCGGCCCGGGGTAGAGAAACAATAGTCCCCGGGAAAGAGAGTAGCAAGACAATATGTTAGATTCTCGCGAGAAAGTAACTTAGACGTAGGAACAGGTGGCGTCCTGTACGTAAGAACCGGGCGAATTTGAAGCGAAGAGGTGACGGCCCGAATGAATTGTACCTGCAGCAATCGTGAACCCCGTCTATTTCAGTAGCGCTAGCACGCCCGATTCAACGCAGTTGTCCGCCGCGGGATTATCGATTCCTTCGAGGGGTGAAGCATGTTCGTCGACCGACCTCGCCGTTTTTTTGTTTTTGCCTCTTTGCTGTTCACGGTTGCCGCAGCTGCACAACAAGCTGAGATGAACGTCCAAGGTCAGCCCGGCGCGATCACCCTGGATGTGGTTGTGAGCCCCAAATCGGGTCCGCCGGTCAGCGGGCTTCAACAGCAAGATTTCACTATTCTGGATAACAAAGCGCCGCAGGTGATTGCGTCCTTCCAAGCATTTCGAGAACGTCAGGCTCCGATTGAGGTGATTCTCGTTGTCGATGACGTGAACACCGGACTCGAGCACGTTGCCTACGAGCGTTCGGAGATGAACAAATTCCTGAAGATCGATGGTGGCCATCTGGCGAATCCGACTGCTTTGGCTTTCCTTCAGGATTCGGGGATTAAGGTCCAAGAAGGATTTTCGACTGACGGCAACGCCCTTAGCGCTTCGCTCGAGCAGTACACGCTTGGCCTGCATTCCATTTTGCGGTCCGGTGGAATTTACAGCGCCGCCGAGCGCTATCAGGTGTCGCTGCGGGCGCTCTATGAGCTTGCGACCCGAGAGTCTGCGCGTCCGGGGCGCAAATTTGTTGTCTGGATCTCTCCCGGCTGGCCGCTCCTTTCCGGGCCGGGCGTTGAGGAGCAACTCGACAACAAGCAAAGGCAGGAAATCTTTTCGGATGTTGTGCATCTTTCAACGCTGCTGCGCGAGGCTCGCATCACGCTGTATAGCATCGATCCTCTTGGCACCGCTGATTTCAGCGGGCAGGCGTTCTACTGGCAGTCTTTTGTCAAAGGAGTCAGTAAGCCCTACCAGGCGGACGGTGGGAATCTGGCGCTGCAAGTACTCGCGGTACAGAGCGGCGGCCTGGCACTCACAACCGGCAACGATCTCGCCAGCTACCTGCAAAAATGCATGGCCGATGCGCAGGCGTATTACGAGATGTCTTTTGTGCCGGCGCTCGATCAGAAGCGCGACGATTACCACCACATCGAAGTGCGCGTGGCAAAGGCCGGCGTGACAGCGCGAACTCGGCAAGGGTACTACTCACAGCCCTGAATCGCGGACGAGTTGCAAGCAGCTTCAAATGACGGCAAACCCAAGACCCACATGCAACACGGCATGTGGGGGTACCCTACAGGACCCTAGATGCCGGCATGAAGGCACGGCGCTACGCGAATTATTTGGGAGCCGCCGGAGTTGCTTCTGGTTGGCGCAGGGCGGCGGCTCGAGCCAGGGCGGCTTTGCGCCATTGCGCGGCGGCGGGCTTGCCGGCGTAATCGGCGGCGGCTTGTTCGTATTTTATGCGGGCTTCCTGCGGACGGCCAGCGGCTTCCAGAGCCCAGGCGTAAAGCGAACGGACGTTTCCCCTGGCAAAGACGTGAGGTTCGGCGGCGGCGAATTCTTCGATGGCGAGAGCCGGTTGCTGATGATTCAGATACCACCAACCGCGTGAGGCTCGTCGCTCGGCGGCGACTTCCGGCAAATCGAAATCGCCGTGATACACGAGGACACTACCGCCGATAACTTCGTCTGGAGTGCGCTGCGCGAAATAGAGGTAGGGATAAAGATCGTAATCGAGCAGCGTATTGCTGATGAGGATTGTGCCGGAGAATTTTTCGGGCAGAACCGGCTGGAGTTCGGTGTCGATGGCTTCGAGGTAGCCTGGACCTGCCAACAGTTTGCAAGGCAAACCAGCCACCGTGGGTTTACGAGCACCGAACCAGGCGATCCAGCAATCGCCGATGTTGTGTGCCGCGACGTAATCCTTGACGCGATAGAGGGATTGTCCCCAGTCGACGTTGGAATCGCCCAAAAATTTGTGTAGATTTTTTGGGCCGCCCCAGGCTTCGTTGGCATAGGCGATTTCGTTGGGATAACCGCGCGCGTAGGAAATCACCTGAAACAGGAGAAGTGCTGCACAAAGAATCGCTGCGATTTTTGAACGGCTGGCATAGTAGCCGATCGCTGCGGCAGCAAGGACGATGAGAAAAGGATAGATGGGCAAAATGTGGCGGACGCCGAGATTGATTTTGCTGGTCATGGCGGAGAGAAGAAACACGGCGATGGGGATGAGCGTGGTTACAAGTTCGGGTTTGCGCTTGCGCCATAGCGGTGGGGAAGCGAGAACAACGAACAGCAGAATTGTTAGTGGAGTTTTCACGAGAATGGTTACCGGAAAGTAGTACCACACGCCAGCGTCGTAGCGTTCGCCGAAGATGTAGGAGGCGCGCGTGCTGTTGTCCATTACGTAGAGCAAGCCAGCGACGTAGGATTCAGGCAAGAGATGGAGATGCGTTATGGTGAGGATCGCGTGGCCGAACAGAGTGTCGGATCTGCCGCCGGTTTCCACCGTGTTGGCGATGTCAAAGCCTTGGGCGCGACTGGGAAGAGCGGAATAGCGGAATTGATAAGTGCTCCAGAGCACGAGGACAGCGAACAGGCATGCTGCGAACCAGGCAAGAAGGAGACGAGGCAGCGCGAGGCGCGGCGAACGGGAATGGCTAAGGCCGTAATATGCGAGGAATTGGAGCAGCAGAATCAACGGTACGAAGACCGCCGTGTGTTTTGAGGCGAGAGCGAGGCCGAGCGTGAGGCCGAGCAAAAGAAAACGCCAGATTGCGGGCTTCCGTAAAAAACGGTCGGCGCAGAAGACGGTGGCGAAAGTTGTGGCAGCGATGGCCAAGTCGGTTGCTACGAGCGGACCATGAGCGGTCAGGTTCGGCTCGAAGAGAGTGAGAATGGCGGCACAGCCGGCTGCGAGATGGCCGAACCAAACGCGCGTGGCGAAAAAGATGGTGACGAGCAGGAGCATCGGAAAGAACACCGCGACTCTACGCGCCTTGATAAGTATCTGATCCGCGAACTCGCCATTCATCAGGCGATAGCCAGCGGCGATCAACTGCATGTTGTCCGTGATGCCGGTGCCACAGGCGGAGGCGTAAACGTCGAAGCGCCATTTACGCAAGGGCGCCGCGGCGAAGAGCTTTAATAACGGCGGATGCTCAGAATTGATGGCGTAATCGCCGCACTCCCAGTAACGACGGCCAGCAGCGATGTGCATCCCTTCGTCAAATGTGGGCGAATTCGCATGGCTGTAGTGAGACAGAAGGAGCGGGTAGGCGATAAGAGCGAGCACGAAGGCAGCCCAAGCGAAGTTTCGCTGCCAATTCTTGCCCGAGTCAAGGATGGGGGTCGTGATCACGCGCAATCTGGTCTCTGCCCAACGGAGGTTATTCGGTCATCGGTAGAGACGCCGCAGACCTTGGATTTGTCACGCTACGGTTTACCGTGTCCACTGATCAGCGCCAGTCTTCGATTCGTAGAGCGGGACGCGAGCGAGCTCCTTCACGTTGCTTGTGACCAAGGTGGCGTCCAGACTCAGTGCCCGGGCCGCGATGAAGGTCTCGAGCGCTAGAATGGAAAGACCGGGATGCGGCCCGTTCGTGTGCGCGGTTTGCGCGGGACTTGCATGATTTCGCCACCAATCTTCCCCCGGCTACTTGATACATATCTCATGACATGTATCAAAGACGGGCCGGTCAAGCCGTGGGTTTGTCGGGGACGGGTTGCGTGGCGAGGAAATCGACGGCGAAGCGCAGGGAATAGGAGGCGAGCAGTTGCTCGATGCGAGCGGCTGAGGGCGATTTCAAGATGAATCCGGCGTGGTGGTATTTCTTGATGCGCTCGACAATCTCGGGATCGGTGTAGGCGGAGGTGTCTGGTTCTTGCTGACGAGCGAGGGAGACGATCACGCCGGCATAATCTTCGCGGGCTTGTGGAAGTTGGTAGAGCATCTTCCCTGCGGTGACTTCGAGGTGGGCCCACTCCCGCCACAGGTTGATGCCGGTGGCAGTTTCGACCATGTTGGAAATGTAGGCGCCGCCGACGCGAGCGGCGACTTCGAGGAAGTAGATCCGATTGTCGCTATGTGCTTTGAGAAATTCGGCGTGGGTGACGCCACGTACGAGACCCAAGCGTTCGATGAGTTTCCCATGGATTTCTTTCAGGGCCAGAGTGTCGGCCGAATCGCGAGGCATGGTGCGTGTGGTGAAGACACCACCTTGATGCGAGACGTCGAGCGGCGGAGCGCCGTAGGTGTGGGCTTCGGCGAAGAGGACTGCGCGTTCGGAGACGACGCCGTCGACGTGGAAGACGCTGCCGGAGATGAATTGCTCGAGAAGGTATTCGGACTGGCGATCGCCTAGCTGGTCGAGCCAGGGCCAGAGCTCCTCGGAGGACTGGATTTTTTTCATGCCGATGCCAGAGGCCTGGGAGCGCGGCTTGAGGAGCCAGGGGCCGGAGACGTGAACCATGAATTCGCGAAGGTCCTCGTAGTTGAGGATGGGCACGAATTCCGGGACGAGGATGCCCGATTCGCGGGCTTGGGCGCGCATGGCGAGTTTGTCTCGGAAATAGCGGATGGTAGTGAGACCGATGCCGGGAAGGCGGAGATGTTCGCGCAGGGCGGCGACGTTTTCCATGTCGAATTCGTCAAGCGCAACGATGCGATCGATGTGGCGGGTACGGGCGGCGTAGCTGACGGCGTGGATCAGATCGGTGAGCGGCAGTTCGTCGGGCATGAAGAACATTTCGTCGATTACGTCGCGGGGCCAGTCGGCGTTTCGGAGTTTTTCTTGGGTCAGCAGGAGGACGGTGCAGCCCAGATTTTTGCAGGTGCGGAGGAATTCCTGGCCTTTTTCGTAGGAAGAGACACAGAGGATGGTGATGGGCCGCGCGGCTGCCATGGTTGACGTTGACGCGCCTGTTTGAACCCAAGCTGCCGGCTGCGCGCCTCGGTACGCTGGCGGATTATATATGGGTTTGGTTCGAAATTGGGTACGCGTCAAGTGATGCGAGGAAACGGCCGGCCTCAGAAGGCGGGGGCCCTACAAAGCTACCGCGGGGGGAAAAGGAATTGGAGGAAGGGGCCGACGCGGCGGGACCAGGCGGCCTCGTTGTGTTCGGCGCCTTCGACGCGTTCGTAGTGGAGAGTGCTGCCGGGCTGCCAGCCTTTGTGGATGAGAATGTCGCGGAAACGTTCGACGTCGTCGACGATACGCGGGCCTTCGCGGGTGCCGATGTCGAGCCAAATTCGGGGAAGCGGTTGAACCGGTGCGGTTGCGGCGAAGCGCAGGATGACGCGCTCGTTCCACCAGACCGAAGGCGAGAGAGCGACGATTTTCCCGAAGATTTCTGGTTGTTTCAAGCCAAGATAGAGAGAGACGAGGCCGCCGAGCGAGGAGCCTCCGATTCCGGTGTTTTCCGCGGCTTGCTGCACGCGATAGTGCTTGTTCACGAAGGGGCGCACTTCTTCCAAGAGAAATGTGCCGTAACGATTTGCGCGGCCACCGCCGAGACGCGGCATGCGCGTAGGAGTGTACTCGCCGAGGCGCTGTTTGCCCGCGTTGTAGATGCCAACGATGATGAGGGGCTCGACACGGCCGTTGTTGATGCAATCGTCGGCAGTCTGTCCCACGTGCCAGTCCATGCCCGGAACGAAGGAGGTGGTGCCATCGAAGAGATTTTGACCGTCGTGGAGATAGAGGACGGGAAAGGCGCGCTGGAGGTGCGCGTCGTAGCCGGGGGGAAGATAGACGATGAGATCGCGCTTGTTGCGCAGGAATCGCGACGGAAACTGCTGGTGCTTGATCAGGTTGGGCGAACTCACGGAGTGATGATCACTAGAAGATCTTTGGCCTCGACGTGTTGGCCAGGGGTCACGAGCAGCTTCGTGATTTTTCCGGTGATGGGCGCGTAGATATTGGATTGCATTTTCATGGCTTCGAGTGTGAGAAGTTTAGCACCACGCTCGACCGGGTGGTTGGCTTGCGCGGCGATGCTGCTAATCAAGCCTGCGGTCGGCGCGCCGACGTGACCGGGATTGCCGACGTCGGCCTTGGGATGGCTGCGTTCGACGACACGCAAGGAGCGGTCGCGGACGTTGACTTCGCGGGGTTGGCCGTTCAGTTCGAAGAACAAGGTGCGGGTACCGTCGGGATGGGCGTCGCTCGTGGTGAGGAATTTCACGATCATGGTTTTGCCATGTTCGATGTCGATGGTGATTTCCTCGCCGGGCTTCAAGCCGTAGAAGAAGGCGGGCGTCGGTAAGACGCTGACGTCCGAGTAAGATTGGCGGAAAGCGTCGAATTTCTGGTACACCTCGGGATAGAGAAGGTAGCTCAACATCGCGTCACGCTTGACGACATGACCTACCTTTTTTTGTAACTCTTCGCGGGTGGCATCGAAGTCCGCGGGCGGCAAGCTGGCGCCCGGCCGTCCCTTCAACGGAGCCTGGCCGCGCAAGATAATTTTTTGCAATTTCTTAGGCCAGCCGCCGGGAGGAAAGCCGAGAGCGCCGGAGAACATTTCCACGACGGAGTTTGGAAACGAGACGTCATGGTGCTCGTCGAGCTTCAGGAGATCGGCCGGTTTTAGTTCGTTGGCGAGAAGAAAGAGGGCCATGTCTCCGACGACCTTGCTCGAGGGCGTTACTTTTACGATGTCGCCGAAGAGTTGGTTCACTTCGGCGTACGTTTTTTCCACTTCGCGCCAGCGATGGCCGAGGCCCATGGCGGCAGCTTGTTCACGAAGATTGGTGAATTGACCGCCGGGAATTTCGTGTTCATAGAGACGCGCGGAGCCGGATTTAGGGCCGGAATCGAATGGCAAGTAGTGGCCGCGGACAACTTCCCAGAAGTCAGAGCACTCGTTGAGAGCGGCGATATCGAGTTGCGTGTCTCGCGAGGTGTTGGCGAGCGCTTCGACGATGGAGTTGAGATTGGGCTGGCTGGTGCCGCCACTCATGGAGGCGATTGCGGCGTCGGCAACGTCGACGCCCGCATCCGAGGCTTTGAGGAGAGAAGCGGAATTGATGCCGCTGGTGTCGTGGGTGTGAAAGTGAATGGGGATGCCGATCTCTTCGCGGAGCGCTTTGACCAGAGCGAATGCGGCGTAGGGACGGCAAAGACCGGCCATATCTTTGATGGCCAGGAAGTGCGCGCCGAGCTTTTCGAGCTGCTTGGCCATTTTCACGTAATAGTCCAGCGAATATTTGGGACGGCGTTTGTCGAACAGGTCGCCGGTGTAACAGATGGCGGGTTCGCAGACTGCGCCGGTCTCCAGAACTGCATCGATCGAGACGCGCATGTTTTCGATGGAATTGAGGGAATCAAAAATACGGAAAATGTCGATTCCCTGCTCGCAAGCTTCGCGAACGAAATCGACAATCACATTGTCGGGATAAGAGGTGTAACCGACGGCGTTCGCACCACGCAGCAACATCTGAAAGCAGATGTTGGGGACGCGCTGGCGCAATTCGCGGAGACGCTGCCAGGGATCTTCGTGGAGGAAGCGCATCGAAGTGTCAAAGGTGGCGCCGCCCCACATTTCCAGACTGAAGAGGTTTGGCAGGCGTTGCGCTACGGCGCTGGCGGTGGCGAAAAGATCGTAGGTGCGGACGCGCGTGGCCATCAGCGATTGGTGCGCGTCGCGAAAGGTGGTGTCCGTAACCAGCAGGCGTTTTTCCTTGCGCGCCCATGCTGCAAATTTTTCCGGGCCAAGTTTCTGCAAGAGCTGGCGTGTACCTGCGGGCGACGCGACACCCGGAAGGGAAGGCAAGGTCGGTTTTTCGATGCTTTGCGGCAGCGGCTTCCCCTTCACTTCGGGATTGCCGTTGAGGATCACGTCTCCGAGATAAGAGAGAAGCTTGGTGGCGCGGTCGGCGCGGCCGGAAAACCGGAAGAGTTCAGGAGAGTCATCGAGGAACGAAGTGGTGACTTCGCTAGAGCGAAAGGCCGGATGGTTGACCACGTTTTCGAGGAACGGAATATTTGTTTTTACGCCGCGGATACGGAATTCGCGGAGGGCGCGGTCCATGCGTTGGCAGGCTTCGGGCAGATTGGTGCCCCAGGCGGTGACCTTCACGAGGAGCGAATCGTAGTAGGCCGCGAGCAATGCGCCGGCGTAGGCGGTGCCGCCGTCGAGGCGAATGCCAAAGCCGGCGGGCGAACGATAAGTGGAGATGCGGCCGTAGTCAGGAGCGAAATTCTGCTCCGGGTCTTCGGTGGTTACGCGGCATTGAAGCGCGGCGCCGTAGAGCGGGATCTTTTCCTGTTTAGGAAGCGACAGAGGCTCTTCGTGTAGCTTGTGTCCCTGGGCGACGAGGATTTGCGCTCGGACGATGTCGATGCCGGTTACAACTTCGGTGACGGTGTGTTCGACCTGGATGCGCGGGTTGACTTCGATGAAATACCATCTCTCGGCGTCGACGTCGAAGAGAAACTCCACGGTACCTGCATTGCGATACTTGGCCTGGCGCGCAATTTTCAGCGCGGCGTCGCAAATCTCCGCACGGATGCGGTCCGGCAGATTCAACGCGGGCGCGACCTCGACGACTTTTTGGTGACGGCGCTGGACGGAGCAGTCGCGCTCGTAAAGGTGCAGCAGGTTGCCGTGTTCGTCGGCGAGAATCTGGACTTCGATGTGGCGAGCGCGTTTGAGATATTTCTCGAGGAAGACGGAGGCATCGCCGAAGGCAGATTTGGCTTCGCTCTGTGCTTCTTCGAGGCGCGCTTCGAGCTGAGCGGAATCGTGAACGACGCGCATGCCGCGGCCGCCGCCACCCATGGCCGCTTTTACGATGACAGGAAAACCTATTTCGGCGGCAACTTTTTGGGCTTCGGCTGGAGACGAGACGGGATTTTCCGTTCCCGGCAAAACGGAAACGCCTGCGGCGGCCGCTAAGCGCCGTGCGGCCGTTTTGTCGCCAAGTAGCTCCAGGAGTTCCGGCGTGGGACCGACGAACGCGAGACCGGCTTTGGCGCAGGCTCGCGCGAGCGCCGGATTTTCCGAAAGGAAGCCGTAACCGGGATGGATGGCGTCGACTTCGTGTTCCTTGGCTATAGCGATGATGCCAAGAATGTCGAGATAGGCTTCGACCGGCCCTTTGCCGGCACCGACCTGATAGGCTTCGTCCGCTTTGAAGCGATGGAGGGCGAGGCGATCTTCCTGGGAATAGATCGCCACGGTACGCAGGCCGAGTTCGTTGGCGGCGCGGAAGATACGGATGGCGATTTCGCTGCGGTTGGCCGCGAGGAGTTTTCGAATGGGTTGGGCTTTCTTCATGCCTATGCGCCGGTCCGTGCGGTCAGAGCAATCCAAAATTCTACATTGTTTTTAGGGAAAAACCATGCCGCTAGGAAATTGTGATGGATCGGATGAAGAAAATGGATGATGAGAGAAGGTGAAAAAAAGCTCGGCCTGAAGACCCGGCCACTACCTCTGCGAGGTGAGAAGGGGCGAGGCGAAGCGAATGGGTACGCCAAAATTCGAACCGCCAAAGCCCCTCACCACCGCAAAGGTGACGCCGATGACTCCGCCCTGGCGGTTGAGGAGCGGTCCGCCGGAGCCGCCCGAGGTGGTCTGCGCATCGTAGACAATTTTGTCCGCCAGGACGTCGCCGACGTGGCCTTGCGTAACCAGCGGGCGGATCAGTTTGCGCCTAGCGAGCTCCGCCAAGATCAGCTTCGGATCGCCACCGCTGACTTTTACAATTTCGGTGACGGTTTCGTCGCCCGCGCGGGCAAGAATCGCGTCAATGCCGGTGGCGTAGCCAAAGCTGATTAGCGCGTCGCCGCTGACAGCGGCTTCTTTACGATTGTCCAACTTGAGAACCGGCCGCTTCAGTTCCGTCAGATCACCGTGGACGACCGCAAGATCGGCGTCTTGTGAAATTTGCGAAATTCCGACCGGCACACCGTTGGCTACGCCCGGGAAATAGGCCGTCATATCTGCAATCACGGGTTCGAGACCTTGCTTTACCGCATCGCTCAGCTCGTTGTTCATCCACCAGGGTTGCACGACGTGATGGTTGGTAAGGATTTTGCCTACACCGGCGATGAAGCCGCTGCCGAAAAAGTCCGCACGGACTTCGGGGGCGCGGCCCTCCGTGGTGTAAACAGTGTTGCCATCGCTGTCCTTCAGGGGGGTGCCATCTGCATCGATGCCGCCGTAGCGCAAACGCTTTCCTGAGTCTTTTTCGTTGAACGCCACGGAAACGTGCAGGAGGCAGACGCTGGGTGCGTAATCGCGAATGACCACTTCCGCTGCTTGCGAACTTCCTTCCAACTTGGTTAGGCGGTCCGTGGCTTCGGCGAGCTGGTGGCGTAGCTCGGTGACATCGGCGCCATCGGGAGTAGAGATTTTCTTACGAAGCGCTTCGGCCTGTTGCTGTAACTGCTCTTTCTGCTGTAGCAGATCCGTATTGGCGGGATCGCCGCGCAATCGGCGCGCGGAGGCTAAGAGCTGCTGCTCATTCTGGACGTTGTGCTCGAGTTGCGAGATCAGGGTGTAGGCGCGCCGGGATTCCTTCTCTGCTTTGTGGGAAAACACAAAAAAGATTGCGGCGATGACGAGTGCCAGACCGAGGAGCGTTCCCACGCCGATCTTGAGAATGCGTTCGAGAGAGAACGCATCACGAGTCATTTTTTCCGTGACGGCGAGCGCCTGGAAGGCGGTCTGAGAGACCTGGTAGCTTTCCTCGGCGTTGCGGACGCGGCGCTCCAGGTCTAGGAAGGCCCGCTTTTGGCGCAACTGCGCGCGCATGCGCGCTAACAGCTCTTGATCGTCCCAGGGAATGGAGAGGACATCGTCGGCGCCCTGATCGGTCCACAGCGCCCGCTGCGTCGAATCGCCGCGGGTGAGGAGGAGAATGCGGGGGCGGTCGTCGACGGTGGAGGATTGGGGAAAGGTGAGCAAGCCACGGATGGCAGAGTCAAGCAAGCCGTCGGCCACGATGACGATGTGTCCAAAATCGGCGCCGCGAACGACTGACGATGCGTTTTCCGGCGAGTCCGCGGGGGCAACGACGTACGCTTCGGCTTCGAGCAGGCCGCGGAGACGATCGCGCAGTTCGGCGTCGGCAGAGACCAACAACACATTTTCCAGGGAAGAGGACAAAGCCAAGCCTCCGACATCTGCGCAGTTACTCCCCCTCGGGAGCGGGAAGTTTACCCTAAATTGTTTAGACGCGCGAAGGAAAGCGGATGGAGACAGGAATTTTTCAGATCGCGGAAGCGAAAAACGGCCCACCTCCGATGGCCGCCCCGGCAAAGGCGAGCCCAAGACGCGCTGACAAGCTCGGCTTAGTACTTGCGGAGTACGCCGATGACGCGGCCCTGCACTTTTACGTCGATGGCAGGGAGAATTATTGGAGCCATTTCTGAGTTGGCGGGCTGGAGCCGGATTTTGCCGGAGCCTTCGCGATAGAAGCGCTTCAGGGTGGCTTCGTCTTCGCCGACGAGGGCGACGACGATATCTCCGGCGTTGGCTACTTGAGTTTGTTCGCAGACCACGAAATCTCCGTCCATGATGTGGTCCTCGATCATGGAATTGCCTTTTACTTGAAGGACGAAGGAGTTGCCGCCACGGGCGAAATCACCGAGAGAGATGGTTTCGCGTTCTTCGACAGCCTCGAGCGGTCGACCGGCTGCGATACGGCCGACGAGAGGCAGCTCCTGCACGCGGCGTTCGATGACCTGTTCTTTTGGCGTTTTTGGTAACTGGACAATTTCAATGGAGCGGCTCTGGTTGTAGCCGCGGCGGATGAAGCCTTTCTTTTCGAGCGTGGTGATGTGCTTGTGGACGGTCGCAAGCGAAGTCAGTTTCAAACCTTTGCCGATTTCTTCAAAGCTCGGCGCGTAGCCGTGACGAGTCTCAAAGGCAACGAGGTAGTCTAAAACTTCCTTTTGGCGTTTGGTGAGGGCCATACAAGCCTCCGTTCGTCTTTTGGCGCTTCCGGACAGCGAAAGCTTCCCCACTCTAGGCGAAAAGAAAGCGAACGTCAAGTGGCGTTTTGACCACGCGGGCACTCTGCTCGTACTATTCACGCTCTGCCCCCTGTGTTGTCATTGTGAGAGCAATGGCAAATCCTCGCTCCGCGGGTGTCACCGCAGCAGCCACGTTCGCGATTCTGGTCTGCACGACTGCGTTCTTCTTCTGGGGGAATGTTCTGCTGACATTGGTGAATTCCCCACCCGATAACAGTGGGAGGCACGTCTACCAGACGAATCCGGTTTTCGTCCTGGCCGTTGCCCTGATTCCCTCTACATTGATCGCTCTTGGTGTCCGCGTGGGAATTGGATTGTTTCAACTGAAAGATTGGGCGCGGATCGGTGCCCTGATTTGGGCAGCCATTGCTCTCGTGTTTTCTCTCAGCATCGTTGCGTTCCGTCCATTCGAAACGTTCTTCATCTCGGATCGATTTGTAGGGCCGCTGGTATCGCTGAAGCAACTGATCGCCATCGCGTTCATTATCTTGTCGTTGCCGGTGAGTGTGTGGTGGCTGTTTCTGTTCCGAATGAAGAGCGTGAAAGCGCAATTCGCTCACGCGGAGGGGGACGAGGCTACCGAAAAAATGGCTTCGTGATTTCATTTCCTGGGATGCCGCCCATTCGCGTTGTGCAAACGGACAAATTCCCAGGCGAACTCTGTGCCCAGCCTCTGTGCTATTCTAAAGAAGTTAGCCCTGGCAGCAGCCCGGCGCAGACCGTGACCTTACACCGTGACACCGTGCAGCTACACTCGAGGGCTACCCTCCTCTGAGCGCGGGTGAGGAGTACCCATGGATGGGAGTCGAACAGCAAGATGTCCACACTGATGGAAGTTCCTGCAAGTAAATCCAAACGGGAGGTCCTTGATCAGGCGGTGGTCCGTTTTGCTGGCGATTCCGGCGACGGAATGCAAGTCACGGGCAACCAGTTTACAAATACCGTAGCACTCTATGGCAACGATATCGCCACATTTCCGGACTATCCCGCCGAGATTCGGGCTCCGGCGGGAACGTTGCCGGGGGTCAGCGGCTTCCAACTGCATTTTTCGTCAGGCGAAGTGCACACGCCCGGGGATTCGGTCGATGTGCTGATTGCGATGAACCCGGCGGCACTGAAGGTGAATATTGCGGACCTGAAGCCGAACGGCATCCTGATCGTCAACTCCGATAGTTTCGAAGAGAACGACCTGCGCAAAGCCAAGCTGAGTGTCAATCCCATGGAGGATCACTCACTCGACAAGTTTCGCGTGTTCCCGGTGGAGCTGCAAAGGCTCACGCGTGTAGCGCTGCAGCATCTGGGCCTAGATGCCAAGGCTTCGGACCGCTGCAAGAATTTCTTTGCGCTTGGCATGTGCTACTGGCTCTACAACCGTTCGATGGAGCCGACCGTCCGGTGGATCGACGACAAGTTCAAGAAGAAGCCGCTGCTGGTGGAAGCCAACAAGCTGGCGCTGAAGGCCGGCTATTCCTATTGTGAGGCGACCGAAGCGTTTCAGATCAGCTACGAGATTCCTCCCGCGCAGTTGAGCCCCGGGTTATATCGAAACCTGAGCGGAAATCAGGCGCTGGCGATGGGATTTGTGACCGCAGCGCAGAAAGCGGGATTGAAGCTTTTCCTCGGGAGCTATCCGATCACGCCGGCTTCGGACATTTTGCACGAGCTTTCGCAGTACAAAGAGTTCGGTGTGCTTACCTTTCAGGCAGAGGACGAGATTGCGTCGATTACTTCGGCGATTGGGGCCGCGTACTCCGGCGCGCTGGCAATTACGACGACTTCCGGCCCCGGCATGGCGCTAAAAACGGAAGCGCTAGGGCTTGCGGTTGCAACCGAGCTGCCTTTGGTAATTTGCGACATTCAGCGGGGCGGACCGTCTACTGGCTTGCCGACAAAGACGGAGCAGGCGGACTTGTTGCAAGCGTTCTTCGGACGAAATTCCGAAGCGCCGATTCCGGTGCTGGCTGCGGCGACGCCGGGAGATTGTTTCTGGATCGCGGTGGAAGCGAGCCGCATCGCCATGAAATACATGGTGCCGGTGATCGTTCTGTCGGACGGCTACCTGGCGAACGGCGCGGAACCATGGCGGATTCCGAACCTCGACGACATTCCCGGGATCCCCGTGAAATTCGCGACGAATCCTGAGGGATTCCAGCCTTATAAGCGCGACCCGCAAACGCTGGCGCGGCCGTGGGCCATTCCCGGTACGCGTGGACTGGAACATCGCATCGGTGGACTGGAAAAGCAGGACGTTACCGGGAACATCAATTATGAGCCGCTGAATCACGAAAACATGGTGCGCATTCGCGCGGCGAAGGTCGAAGCGATTGTGCAGGACATTCCGAACCTGTTGCCGAATGGCGATCCCGAGGGAGATCTGCTGATCGTGTCTTGGGGTTCGACGTTTGGCGCTATTACTCAGGCGGTGAATGGGCAGCGCGCGAAGGGCCGGAAGATCGGACACCTGCACTTGCGCTATCTGAATCCGCTACCGGCGAATGTGGGCGATATCCTGAGGAGATACAAGAAAGTGCTGGTGCCCGAGCTGAATATGGGGCAACTGCTTTGGGTTCTGCGCGCGAAGTTTTTGGTGAATGCGGTGGGGCTGAACAAGATTCAGGGCCGTCCCTTCAAACAAGCCGAACTCGATCAGAAGATCGAAGAAATGTTGGGGCTGTAGGAGACCGCCATGACCACGACTGCTCTTCCCACTCTTACAAAGAAGGATTTCCAGACAGACCAGGAAGTTCGCTGGTGCCCGGGTTGCGGCGACTACGCCATTCTTGCGGCGGTGCAGGCGGTGTTTCCGGAACTGGGGATCGCGCGCGAAAACTTTGTGATCGTTTCCGGTATTGGCTGCTCGAGCCGGTTCCCTTATTACATGAATACCTTCGGGTTCCACACCATCCACGGGCGCGCACCCGCGGTTGCAACCGGGATCAAAGCGAATCGTCCGGATTTGGAAGTGTGGGTTGTGACCGGAGACGGCGACGCACTGTCCATTGGCGGTAACCACACGATGCACATGCTGCGGCGAAACGTCGGGATCAAAATGCTGCTGTTCAACAACCGCATTTATGGGCTGACCAAAGGACAGTATTCGCCTACGTCTGAATTCAAGAAAATCACGAAATCGACGCCGTACGGGTCGCCGGACCGTCCGTTCAATCCGGTTTCTCTTGCCATTGGCGCGGAAGCGACTTTTGTGGCCCGTTCCGTGGACGTTTTCCAGGCACATCTGAAGGACACGCTAAAGGCCGCCGCGGCTCATCACGGGTCGGCGTTCGTCGAAATTCTGCAAAACTGCAATATCTTCAACGACGGGGCATGGACCGGCTTGACGGAAAAAGAGGCGCGCAGCGAGCAGGTTCTGCAACTCGAACATGGCAAGCCGCTTATTTACGGCAAGAAACGCGACAAGGGTATTCGCCGCAAGCCGGACGGAGACATTGAAGTGGTGCAGCTCGGCAACGGCATTTCGGAATCCGATCTGGTCATTCACGATGCCCACCATCCGCGCCCGTCCTACGCCTTTCTGCTTTCGCACATGGAAGGACGACCGGGATTCCCGACTCCGATCGGTGTTTTTCGCGATTGGGATGACCTGCCGCGTTATGAAGATGTGATCAATGAACAGGTCGAAGAGGTGATCCGGAAGAAAGGCCCCGGGGACCTGACCAAGCTGTTGCGCGCCGGAGACACCTGGGAAGTGAAGTAGTAGCAAACGGCATTCGTCCCGCAATATTTACAATTCAACAGCAATTTCCGCCGTTGGGTGGAAATGGAACCGGTCGAGACCTCCGCCATCCGAGCGGATTTCTTGCGTTGGATGAAACCAACTTTCCCGCGCTTCATCCAACAGATGCAGTTACAATCTTTCCCATGGATTCGACTCCAAAACTAGTTCCGTTTTCGCCGCTCGGTGACGCCGATCCGGTCCCGCCGAGCTTCTATGTCGAGAAACCGGAGCAGGTGAAGACTCTAGCGCTGCTGTATGAGATCAGCCATGAGCTGACGTCGATTTTGGATCGCGAGGAACTGTTGCTGCGGATCGCCGAGCGGGTGAAAACCCTGGTCGACTACCAGGTGTTTACGGTCATGCTATGGGATGAAGAAGCGCAGATGCTGGAGAGTGTTTTTTCCAAGCGTTTCGGAAGTGCGCTACCTTCGCGCTTTCAGCTGCCGTTGAACCAGGGCATCACCGGCATAGCGGCGGCCGAACGGCGCACGATTCGGGTGGTCGACGTGCGGCTGGACCCGAGGTACCTGCGGTGCGAAAACGATGTGGAGGTGCGGTCGGAGTTGGTGGTGCCGTTACTGCGGCAGAACCGCTTGATCGGCGTGCTGGATCTGGAGAGCACGGAACCGCATGCGTTTACCGCGGAGCACGAGCGGCTGTTGAACATTCTAGGGTCTTACATCGCGGTGGCGCTGGAAAATGCGCGGCTCTTTGAACAGTCACGCGAGAATCAGACGCGGCTGCAAAATGATCTGGAAACGGCGCGGGAAATTCAGCGGCAGTTGCTGCCCTCTGGGGCGCGCGAAGTGCCCGGGCTAGATGTTGCCACGGCGTATGTGCCCGCACGAGAGTTGGGCGGAGATTTTTACGACCTGCTGCCGTATGGCGTTGGGCGATTGGCGATTGTGAACGGCGACGTATCCGGAAAGGGGACGGCGGCGGCGCTATTTGGTTCGCTGGCCATCGGGATTCTGCGGGAACTGGTGCACGACAGCGAAGCTTCGGCGGCGGAAATGCTGCAGCAGTTGAATGAACGCCTGCTGGCCGCGCGGCTGGATGCGCGGTTTGTCGCCATGCACTTCGCGATTTACGACGCGGCGCTGCGCGAGCTGAATGTTGCCAATGCCGGCGGAACATTGCCTCTGCTGATTCGCGCCGGCCAGGTGACCGAAATTAATGTGACCGGGATGCCGTTGGGACTTATTCCCGAAGCGGAGTTCGATGAGAAGACGCTCAGTTTGTTTCCCGGTGATATTGTGGTGTTCGCTTCCGATGGCATTCACGAATCCATGAACAAGGATCAGGAAGAGTTCGGATCGGATCGCCTGAAGGCGCTGCTCGCGACGGTTGTTCCCGAGGATCCCGGCTATACCGTTGCACAAAGGATTGTGAAAGCGACGGATGAACACACGGGTTTGGGAAGGCCGGCGCACGATGACAGAACACTGCTGATTCTGCGGGTGACGGAAGACCCGGAAGCAGATTTTTCCAAGTTGCCGATCATTTACTAGCGATTCTTACTAGCGATTTTGATGGGTTGCTTCAGGGGCTAAAAACCCGTTTCAGATGAAGCCTTAGTGCGGCTAACGCCGCCACCACCTAAAGAAGAAGAGTAATGAAATCTGGAGAGCGGTGCGGGGGCAGCGTTTGTCGCTACACGGCTATTTGGTGAGGTTCTGCGCTATCATCTCGCTTGCGTGCCGACTCGTTGTTTTCGCTTTGGGATAAGGGCTTGCCAACGGCGGAAGGACCCGGCTCGAGAAGGCGGCCACGACAACGGCAAGCCCAAGACCCACACGCGAAAAGGGTGTGTGGGTCACCCTTCACCCTCGAAGCAAAGAAAGAGAGATTCCTCGCGGCGCAGACTCCATTCGGAATGACAGGTGTCTGGCTGGGAGTTAGCAAAAGGTCAGGAGGTCCTGTGTCGCTTGATCCGGTGAATATTGTGCCGTGGAGTGCGGACTGGTTGTGGAGCCTACCTTTGAGCGTTGTGACCGTGGTGCTTCATGTGGTTGGACTCTTTGTCATCCGGCAGAGATTTGACCGCGTGTTGATTCATGCGAGCCAACGGCGGATGAGAATCACCGCTTTGCTCTTCATGGCGGGCACCACGGTGTCGGTTACTTTGTTGCATGGACTGGAGTCTGCGATTTGGGCCGTAGGGTTCCGATTGCTTCACGCGTTGCCCGACAAAAAGTCGGCAATGCTTTATTCTTTGAGCGCCATGACGACGTTTGGCCATTCCGGATCGACGCTGGAACCTCACTGGCAGCTTATGGGAGCGCTGGAAGCGCTGAATGGACTGATTCTGTTTGGTTTGTCGACGGCATTCCTTTACGGGATTCTGCAGGAAGCTTGGGTGCGCCTTGGGTATAAGGTGATGTCCAAGGCGGTTGCGTAGGGCAAGGAACGACCGGCCTCAGAAGGCGCCTGCTACAAGAATTGGTCACGGCTTCGATTTCAGGAAGGTGCCTTTTTCGAGGTCATGGAAGGCGTCGCGGAGCTGCTCCTGGGTGTTCATTACGATCGGGCCGTACCACGCGACGGGTTCTTCGAGCGGCTTGCCGGAAACCAGCAGGAAGCGGATGCCATCGTCGCCCGCTTGGACCATCACTTCATCGCCTCGATCGAAAACGACGAGTGAGCGGTTGTCGGCCTCCGATGGAGGATTTGTATCGGCCCAGCTGACGGGTTCGGTCGGGACGGAGAGAGGGTCGGAGGCATTGCAGAATTTTCCGCCTCCGGCAAACACGTAGGCGAAGGCATGGCGTGTTGTTTCGACGGGCAGCACTTTCCTTTTGCCCGGAGGAACGGACACGTCCAGATAAATCGGATCGGCGGCGATTCCGTCAACCGGTCCTTTGGTGCCCCAGAAATTGCCGCAGACCACGCGCACGTGGGTGCCGTCATCATCGGTGACTTCGGGAATGTCCGGCGATTTCACTTCCTGATAGCGCGGCGACGTCATCTTCAGCGAGGAAGGCAGGTTCGCCCACAATTGAAAGCCGTGCATACGGCCGGCGGGGTCGCCCTTCGGCATTTCCTGGTGAATGATGCCGCTGCCTGCGGTCATCCACTGCACATCGCCAGAGGCGATGGCGCCGCGATTGCCGAGGCTGTCGCCGTGTTCGACCGTCCCTGCGAGAACGTAGGTAATGGTTTCGATCCCGCGGTGCGGATGCCACGGAAATCCCGCGAGATAGTCTTCCGGAACATCGTTGCGAAAATCATCCAGTAACAGGAATGGATCGAAATCGGAAGTGTTTCCGAAACCGAAAGCTCGTCGCAGATGCACGCCGGCGCCCTCGCGCGTTGGCTTTGAGCGGACTAGCCGCTTTACAGGTCGAATGGACATGAGTACCTCTCCGGCGAAAGTCTGCAGCGTCGCGGTGGAAACGTCAATCCTCTTGGGTGAGTGCCAGCGGTTTCGGAACTTCATAGGACGCAAGGTAAGAAGGTGTGCCGGAAGTAATATTTCTTGCACACTTACTGAGGGTAATGAAACAGGTCTATTTTCAGACAGATCTTCTAACTCGAGGTTCAAAAATGAATCTCGAACGCGTTCGCGACCACTTTATTATCTGCGGATACGGTCAGGTCGGCCGCACCGTCATCGAGCAATTGAACCGCGACCAGATTCCCTATGTATTGATCGAAACCAACGAAGGACTGTACCGCCAGCTCCTTCACGAAGGCGCGCTGGTGCTCAACGACGACGCCAAACGCCACAGCGTGCTCGAGGAAGCGGGCATCGCGCGCGCCCGGGCACTCTGCGTGGTGATCGACAACGACGCCGAGAATCTCTATATCACCGTGACCGCGAAGTCGCTTAACCCGAAATTGAAGGTCATCACCCGCGCCGGACAAGAACGTTATGCCGAAGCCATGCATACTTCCGGCGCCGATGCCGTGGTCATTTCCGAATTCGAGGGAGGCAAACTCGCCGGCGAGTTGATCCGCAGATATGCGGTGTCCGGATCTTAAGACTTCGCGTCGTTTTTCTACTTCAGCGGCAAACGGGCGGCGATGAACTCAGCCCCGCGACTGGCGGCCGGCGGATCGAGATTCGCTAACACGGCAATCACGTAGCCGGATTCCGGACAGATTTTCAATTCGCCATTCATTCCGGGTGCACCTCCACCATGGCCGAAACAGCTCATTCCTCCTTCATCCCGTATCGCGAATCCATATCCATATTCCTTACCATTCGGGCGATCCGTTCTTCCCTTCGTCAGCATTTCGGTGTGCGCCGCGTCGAGGAGTCTGTGATTCTCGAGGGCCGTGGCGAAGCGGAACAAATCCTCGACGGTGCAATACCCTCCGCCGGCAGAAGTGCCGCGCCACGGCAGCGTGTCTGTGTTCGGCGCCCACGGACCGGGGCCTTCCTTCGTATATCCAACGGAGCGGCCGGGCACGGCTTCGTTTTCCGGCAAGGAATCGGTCATAGTCATCCCGGCGGGTTTGAAGATATGCTCGCGCACGTAATCGTAATAGCTCTCGCCGGTGACTTTCTCGATTACGACTCCCAGCAGCAGGAAACCATAATTGCTGTAGTCGAACTGGGTGCCCGGCGCGAATTTTAGCGGACGCTTTTCGTAGAGCTTCACGTAGTCCTGCAACGTTTTGAGTTCCAGGCGGTGAGCGTCGAATTCGGGCCCGAAGAAATCTCCCGTGCCTCCGGTGTGGGTAAGCAGATGCTCGATGGTGACCTTGGAGGCCATGTCCTTGTTTGCGTAGTCCGGCAGGTATTTTCCGAACGGATCGCTTAACTGAAGTTTGCCAGCCTGCACCAGCTGCACGATGGAAACGGCGGTGAACATTTTGTTCATCGAGCCGATGCGGAATTGCGTGTTCACTTGATTAGGGATTTTTTTTTCGCGATCGGCCATGCCGAACGCCTCTTCGAACACGATCTTTCCGCTCTTGGCCACCAGCGCGGTTCCTGAAAAACGGTCGCCGGCGTTTTCTGCCTCCAGGCGCTTGCGGAACAGGGCGAGGGCGTCGGATTCGCTGACGCGCGGAATCGGGTACTCCGGCGGGCGGGGGATGGCCCGCAAATCCATCTTACTGATGCGGTGCGGCGGTTCTGGCTCAACTTCCAATTCCATTCGCGCGAACTGGTCGCTGTCCTTCTCTTTCAACAAAGCCGTGAAGCGCGCCGGCGTGCTTTCCTCCACCTTGATCAATTCAAATCCGCCAGTCATTTGCCGAAAGCCCATCTCGCCGTCGATGTGTTCGACCGAGGAAGGGTGATTTTTTTGGAGATATTCGAGGAGCGTTGCGCGGTCGCCGGAGTTAAACGCGGCGAGCCATGCCTTGGCCTGCTGTTCCGCCGTGGGTACTGCGTTTGGGGCTTGCGCAGGAAGAAGGGAAATCGCTGCCAGCATCAAGGCGCATAGCAACACAGCTCTTTTTCTGTTCTTCCGGTTCACTGTGGCCCCCACGGCACTTAGACGCCGACAAAGGCGATTGGTCAACTCACGGCCGCTGTCAAGGCAGGGTGCCCGTTTCGAGAACAAAGAGCAAGGGATCACCTGAGTTCGGAATTACGAAGACGGCCGTGCCGTTTGTCACCAGAGGGAATTTTCCGCCGGCGAGGTTGCCAGAGCCATCCGAGTTTATGGCGATTGACCCAGTAGCTGGAATGCTGGGGACGGTTCCGGTCGACTGTGCAGTGAGGGTGTAGCCGCCGGCTGCATCGAAAGTGAACAAACCGAGGAATGCGCCGTTCGATCCGTCCACATCTTCCTGGGTGCCCGCCGCGTAGTTTCCCGTGACGTTCGCCACGGTGTAGCTCGGCGCGGTGGCCGATTGCGTCACCACGATTCCGGAGCTTGCTTGTGCGTCGGTGCCGATGAGGAACGCGGCGATTTCGTCGTCGGCCGTGGCCCCCGCCGTTAGGTAAAACACAGGGGACGCTGCGGTTAGTCCGGAGATAGAAACGCGGCCTGATGCGGCCTCGACGGTGTAGGTGCTGTTGGTGTACTGGTTGGTAGCGTAGGTTCCGGCGTCGTTTGAATAGAGCGAAGCGGTGGGGATCGCGCTGACGCCGTCGGCGTTGAAGGTGCCAATTTCAGCGATATTGCCTGTCTTTGTTCCGTTCGCCTGAAGGCCTTGCGATGCCAGCAAATAATAGCCGCTCAGTGAAGCTGCGGTGGAGGTCGCGTTAGAAGTCAAGGCTCGACCTGCAAGCAAAGGCGTGGTGCTGCCGGAATTGGCTAAATCAGTGGAGATCAGAAGGAGATCGGAACCGTTCAGGATGTAGTAGGCAAAGTCGAAGGTGAGCTTGCCGGTGGGAGTGGTGGTGAAATAGCTACCAGTACCGCGGCCTGTAGTCGAGTCAATGGTGCTGTTGAGAACGCCGTAGCCTCCCGTCATTTCACCGGAGGAAGTACCGCCGGTATTCAGATCGGCGTAGCCTGCGGAGAGAGTGCCAGAAGTATTTGTGAACGTTCCGGCCATGGCGGTTCGCAGGGCCGTGGCGGAAGCCGTCGCGGTCCAACCGTCGACGCCGAAGGCATAATTGGACTGCAGCGCCGTCAGGACAAAAGCGCTGGGAGTCTGGACATGGATGAGACCGCAGGCACTGGTGCCGCCGCCTGTGTCGTCCGATTCGATGATCCTGCCGACGTGGTAGGTTGTTCCGTCGAAGGCACCCAGGTAGAAGTTGAACTTCACGTTTGCGACCGGGACGGCGGAGATCGCGGGTCTTCTGATTTTTCGGGTCGGCAGCGATACCGCATCGTCAAGCTGGAGTGAAGTTGTCGAGGCTCGGCGCAGGTCCGCGGATGCCAGACCGGAGAAGGCCAGATACAAACAGCCCTGCGCGGAAGAACCGAACGAGTAGGAGCTTGTGGAGAGGTCAACTTGCAGCGGTTCGGGACCGTTGGAGAACCCGTTGTAGTCCGCAGCGGCATTCGTGATGCCGCCGGCTCCGTTCGGCGTGAAGCTGCCGGCGATGTCGATGGGATTGCCGTTGCTGTCGGTGCCTTTGAGAAGAAACGCATATGGGGTTGCGGATGTCAGGGCCGCTTCATGTCCTAGAGTCGTGCAGACCGCGGTAGCCGTGCCGGTGATCGTGATGGTCAACGCAGTAGAGACCGCTGTTGTGTCGTTAACGTCGGTCACGGTGAAGACATAGGGGCCGTATGTCCCCGCAGTTGTCGGCGTGCCGGCGATGGTTCCGTCGCTGGCGATCGATGCGAGGCCCGGAGGCATATTGCCACCGGAGGTTTCCGACCAGCTATACGGCGACGTTCCGCCGGTTGCCGCGAGCTTGGTGGAAAAGGGGGTGCCGACGGTACCGTTCGGAAGAGAAGTGGTGGATACGGCGAGCGAACTGGCGGAGATCGTGATGCTGATGCCGGTGGATGTGGCGGTGTTGTTGGCTGAATCTGTGACTTTAAAAACGTAGGGGCCAAAGGTGCCGGCCTTGGTCGGCGCACCCGAAAACGCTCCCGTGCTGCCAAGGGTGATGCCGCCCGGCATAGCACCGCCGGAGGTTTGCGACCAGGTGTAAGGAGAGGTGCCGCCTGTGGCTTCGAGCATCGCGGAGTAGGGAGTGTTCGTCGAGCCATTGGGCACGGACGTGGTCAGGACGGCGAGGGGAGCGGTCTTAGAGCCTCCGCCGCCGCACCCAGAGATTTGCGCCAACGCGAACAACACGGCCAACAACAGCGCACATGAATAACGACGATGCATTCAGCCTCCTCAGGCCTTTCAAAACTGGAATTTCAAGGTTGGCCACTCTACGGCCGCGCTGCGGACACACGAATTGGAAGGCGTTGCCGCGCTTCGCGTTGTCCGCTGTGATACCCGAATTTCCCACGGCTGGAACTGTTACATTGCCTCGGTTTCCGGGCAATTTCCGTCCGCAGTCCCCCATTTTCCAACGACAACCATACACCGCAAGCAACTATTTTCCGCGTTTCGGCAGCGCGTCTGTTGCGACTCGAGCTGGCAGTTGGTCTCGATTCTGCAGCAACGACAACCATTGCTGGCGCAGCGAAGCAAATTCGGGCCAGTTCTCTTTCGAGACAGGTTCTGACGGCGGCAATCCCAGTTTTTCAAAGTTTAGGAATTGGCCCTTTTGCGAGATACGGAAATCCAGATGCGGACCGGTGGCCAGGCCGGTCATGCCGACGAGGCCAATGGTCTTGCCGATTTCGACGTGCTGGCCGACATGCACGAGAATCCGGGAGAGATGAAGGTACAGAGTTTCGTATCCTTGCGCGTGGGCGATTTTGACCATGTTGCCGTCGCCGCCCTTGCGTCCCGAGAATTCCACGCGGCCGCTGCCGATGGTCTGGACAGGCGTGCCGGTCGGCGCGGCATAATCCGTGCCGAGGTGAGGGCGGTAGATTTTCAAGATCGGATGGAAGCGGGCTTTGCTGAAATGCGAGGTGACGGGCGCCGCGAATTTCAGAGGGGATCGAAGGAAGGCTTTCTGCAGCGATTTGCCGTCCGCGGTGTAATACGCCGCGTGACCCTGATCGTCGTGGAACAGGAGCGCTTGATATTTTTTGCCGTCGTTGTCGTATTCGGCGGCCAGAATGCTGCCGTAGCCGGCAGTTTCGCCGTTCGAATACCTCTTTTTCTCGAGAACGATGCTGAAAGTGTCGCCCTTGCGGGGGTCGGTGTAGAAATCGAGATCGTAGCCGAAGATTTGCGCAAGGCGCATGGCCACTTCGGCGGACTCGCCGACATCTTCGACGGCGTTGAAGAGAGAATCTTCCAGGCGGCCGCTGACTGCGCTGACTTCCACATGCGAGGGGATCGCTTCCACTTCTGCGGAGAAGCCTTCCGTGGCGGGCACAATGTGGAGCATTCGGTCGGGATCGATTTTGTAATTAATCTCCCGCAGTTCGCCGACGACCGAGCGGCCCACAACCAAAGTGTTGCCGGCGCGCAATTGCCGCAGATTGAAGGCGCGCTGCGCGGCGGCAGTGGCTTCGCCGGCTTCTTGCGAGGTCAAACCAAAGCGCTCGAGCGCTGCCGCGAAATTTTCGCCTGAAGGTAACTTTTTCGAGGTGGGCAGGATTACTTGCGAGCGAATGCGATCCGCTTCGGCGCGCGCGACGACGATTTGAGATTGAAATTCGGTTTCGGCTGACTGCCGTTGACGAACGGCGTGGACGTCGACCATGACGCCAGCGACAAGAACAACTCCCACAACCCACAAAAATGCCCGGCTCAAACTTCCCCCCAAACGAATTGCTCTGACGATTCGCCGATTGGCTTCGGGAACGGTCACCCCGCGGCCCCATCAGGATACCGCACGCATCTCTTTTGTCCTAAACCGCCGATGGCGTCAATCTTTGTTGTAGGAGTTGCGCTCAAATCAGCACCCGCGACCTGAGCAATTTCCGCGGCGCTTGTGGGGCAATTTCACACAGATTGTCTCAGTGCCGCATGCAGCTGGCAATGCGGCGCCCCTGCGAGGAGCAGTCCCAGAGAGATTTGTTACTTGCCGGAGGTGTGCCCGGTTGCGACGGTGGTTGTTGTCGCCGCGGCAAAATAATTCTGTTGGCGCAGACGGCGATAGATGCCACCCGCAACTTGGGCGGCAGTGGGACCTTTCACGCGGCGCGTATTCCCGCGGAGCAGCACAGCCAGGGCGATCTTGGGATGCGTTTCGTCGGCATAGCTGACGAACCAGCCGATGCGTGACGGATTGGTGTGGTCGTCGCAGGTGCCGGTTTTGCCAAGCGGGGTTTCGTCGCCGCCGACGTCGTAGCTCAGGCGGCCGGTGCCATAGAGAACGGCAGCGAGCATGCCTTCGCGGACTTCCGGAAGGACGCTGGCGATATTCAGATCGCGTTTTACCTTGGGCTCGAAGTTCTGCACTTCTTCCTGGGTGCGGGGATACTGGAGATAGTAAAGCGTGCCGCCATTGGCGAATGCGGCAGCGAGCGCCGCGAGTTGCAGCGGAGTGATCTGAATTCCTTCTCCGAAGCTGGACATTCTGGCAACGCCGCCGAGAACCGGAGGTTGCGTCGGGAAAGCGCCGGGATGTTCGTCGGGGAGGTTGTAGCCGGACAGTTCGCCAAGACCGAGCAGGCGTCCGTACTTCGAAACGGTGTCAAAACCCATGCGGCGGCCGAGTTCTTCGAAGAACGCGTTATTCGAATGCGCGAGCGCTTCGGTGAGGTTCATGTACTTGCGGCGGCCGACCTTCAACATAGTGTCGTTGGTAATGACGTTTTCTTCGAGCGCGGCGATGGCAATTGTGGGCTTAATGGTGGAGCAAGGAATGTAGCCATCGCTGAAGGCAATCTTTTGATTCACGACGGTCAGGATGCGGCCGGTGTTTGGATCGACGGCAACCACGGAACCGTTGTAACGGCCGAGCGCTTCCACTGCAGCCTGACGGACGATCGGGTCGTCGTAAGTGGGATCGTCAGCGCTGACGGAATCCGCGTAGGTCGGAGCGTAGCCGCGATAGCTTGAGGGAACGAGGTGCTTCTTGGATTTCTTGGACTTTGCTTTCGCACTCGTGCTGACAACGATCGGCTTGCCAGCCGGCTCCGCCGCCGGAAGAGAAACGGCGAGAGAGGTTGTCAACAGCGCTGCAGCTACACTTTTTCTGATGCTCTTAATCATTCGGCCCTTGACTCTGGAGATTGCCAGTTTTTCGTGAAGTGGTGCGACCGGAAGTTACACTGGAGTGGCACACCCGGTCAACACTTTCCATTAGAGCATGCGATGTTCCACAACTCTTGCTGGCTCATTCCACGATACTTATTCGCTTCGCATCGCGCTGCGATCGTCTTCCCCGAGCGCAACGTGTTCTAAACTGAGACGTAGTCTAGCTACATTCCCATTCGGTTGACAATAGTTAAGTAGGACCAGTACGAAATTATGTGCTTTGTTTTGAACGTCTGACCCGCGGGGCAGCCAAATGCTCGGTGGCCTGTCCTGAAGGTCTAGGGACTTAGATGCCGATTGCCAGAAGGATAGCGAGGGGTTTCCGACTGGACATTTTTTGGCACTGTCCAGCAAAGTGAAACGGGCAAAATGAAACGCCTCCCCCGCCCCCCCGCTCTTCCTTCGAAGAACCTGCTGTTCTATCGCGCTGGCCGCGCTTTGCCGTCCGACGCCGTTGCAGCGGCAGCTTTTAATGGTGGTTTTTCAGGCGCGATGTTGGCATGACCGTTCGGCCCGAGAGCCGCGGAGTTCTGGGTGGTGGCGGGAATTTCCATTTTCTTGCGCAAGGCGGTTTCGATTTTTTCGCGGATATCCTTATTTTCTTTCAGAAACACTCGCGCGTTCTCGCGGCCCTGGCCCATTCTTTCTCCGCCAAAACTCAGCCATGTGCCGTTCTTTTCGATGACGCCTTTATCGACGCCCAGATCGAGCAGGTCGCCTTCGCGCGAAATACCCTCACCATAGAGAATGTCGAACTCCGCTTCGCGGAACGGCGCGGCGACTTTGTTCTTTACGACTTTCGCGCGGGTGCGCGAGCCGACGACGCGATCGCCTTCTTTGATCGATTGGATGCGTCGAATGTCAACGCGCATGGAGGCATAGAATTTCAGGGCGCGGCCGCCGGTGGTGGTTTCCGGGTTGCCGAACATGACGCCAATTTTTTCGCGAATCTGGTTGATGAAAATGAGACAGGTTTTTGACTTCGAAACAATCGCGGTGAGCTTGCGGAGCGCTTGCGACATGAGACGCGCTTGCAGGCCCATTTGCGGGTCGCCCATTTCCCCTTCGAGTTCGGCCTTCGGAACGAGCGCGGCTACGGAGTCCACGACGACGACGTCAACGCCGCCGGAGCGGATTAGCGTTTCGGCGATTTCGAGAGCTTGTTCACCGTGGTCCGGCTGAGAAACAAGGAGGTTGTCGACATCTACGCCGAGTTTGCGGGCGTACACAGGGTCGAGCGCGTGTTCCGCATCGATGAACGCCGCTTGGCCGCCGAGCTTCTGGGCTTCGGCGATGATGTGCAGGGTCATCGTCGTTTTGCCGCCCGATTCGGGGCCGTAGATCTCAATCACGCGGCCGCGCGGGAATCCGCCGACGCCGAGCGCGGCATCCAGCGACAAGCATCCGGAGGGGATCACGCTTACCGGCACCAGGACATCTTTGCTGCCCAGCCGCATGATCGAGCCCTTGCCGTAGGATTTCTCGATCTGCGAGATCGCCGCCTCTAGCAACTTCGCCCGTTCGTCTGTCATTTCTCACCTCGGTGGAGGAAATTAGGAATTTCGCGATCGGAATTTGGGCTCGCCCTCAGAGAGCAGCATTGGAACCGTACCCCCTCCGTTGTTCTATCGTAGTTAAGGATTGCCAGCCCCGTTTCCCTTTCGCTAGCATAAATTTTCAACGCCCGCGTTGCCCGGGTTGCAAATCCGAGCGGCCTGAATTTTGAGTTTCTCATGTTCAATGCAGCTTGGACAGGGAGCCGCAAGCCGCTCCCGAGGACCTGTTGAAAACTTACCGGGCTACGATAACGTATATGGCGAACAAAAAGCAAATGGTATTTTCGCTATATGTTCGCCATCCAGGCTTTATGGGTCGCGGCTGCCAGCGCAGGAAGATGCAAGGAGCCTGACTTCGAAACGGCGGTACCGGCCGGGGATGATGAGGACGAGGCTAGGTTCGCCGCGATAGACGAGGGTATTCGGGACGCAAGAGAAGGCCGCGTTTCCATGGCTCAAGTGCGGAAGCTCCTGCCAAAGCGGATCACCAACTCCAGTTCGCGCAAAGATCGCTAGATGATCGTGCCGAAATAATCAGCTGGATCGCAACGGATGACGCTAAGGCTACGTCGATCTTTGGAAATCGCTGTTAGACCATGTGGATTTGTTAAGCCGTTTCCCCGGCCTCGGCGGCACGCGAGGAAAACGGCAGAGGTGCGTAAATTACTGCACCGTCCCATCCTGGTTTATTATCGCGTCTTCGAAGATAGGTGAACGGTTCAAATCCTTCACTTGCGACACGCCGCGCGAAAGCTGCCAAAATTTGCAGGCTCTCACTTGTCGTAGATGTAGAATCCGCGACCGGATTTGCGGCCTAGCCAGCCTGCGGTTACGTACTTTTTCAGCAGGGGGCAGGCACGGTACTTCGGATCGCCTAAGCCTTCGAGCAGCACGTTCAGGATATCCACACAGACATCGAGGCCGATAAAATCGGCGAGTTCAAGTGGGCCCATGGGGTGATTCATGCCGAGTTTCATGACCGCGTCGACGGCTTCGGGAGTCGCGACACCTTCCATCACCGCGTAGGCAGCCTCGTTGATAAGCGGCATGAGGACGCGATTGGAGACAAAGCCAGGGGCGTCGTTTACGGCAACCGGAGTTTTCCCGAGCTTTTTTGCGAGGTCCATTGTTGTCGAATAGGCTTGGTCGCCCGTTTGCAAAGCGCGAATCACTTCTACGAGGACCATCATAGGCACGGGATTCATGAAGTGCATGCCCACAAAGCGGTCCGAGCGCTTGGTCATTGCCGCGAGCGTGGTGATGGAAATGGATGAGGTGTTGCTAGCCAAGATCACATCGGGGCGTAAGAGATGGTCGGCTTCGGTTAGCACGGCGCGCTTGATTTCTAGTTTTTCGGGAACCGCTTCCACTACGAAATCAGCGCCGGCAATCGCCGCCATGTCTGTTGCCGGCTTCAAACGCGCCAGGACGGCCGGCTTCTCGGCTTCCGTCAGCTTCCCTTTTTTCACTTCACGGTCAAGATTCTTTCCAATCGTCTCCATACCGCGCTGCAGAAAGCCTTCCTCCACGTCGCGCAGAATGACGCTGAATCCGGCACGGGCAAATACATGCGCAATGCCGTTCCCCATCGTTCCTGCACCGAGCACCGCCACTGTCTTGATGGAATCGACTGTCACGAATTAGGCCTCCGCAACCGCACCAGTCACTTGCCACACGACTCAGCATGCATTTGCCGCGATGCCGAGGTCAAGCAAGCTTCGTGCTATGCCGAGACGCCGCTTTGCTTGTTGTCCTCCAATGCGAGCCACGCGGCGAGCGCCGCAAACTTTTCGTCCCGCGACCAGGGCGAACCGAACGAGCGTCCCCATTCGGTAACGCGCCGCAAAAGAACAGCCTCTGACTCCCCAAGTTTTTGCGCCGCTTGACCGAGGAGCTCCCTTTCCTTCACGCGAAACGCGCCAAGTCCACATCGCGCTCTCGCGTCCGCCAACGCATTCCGGAACAGTTCTCCATCGGCGGTGTGAATCAGTGCGTGCGAGGCCAGGATCTTTTCGAGTTCCGGGAGCGGTTTCCCTGACGCCAGAAGCAGCGCTCCACGGCTCAACTGGTATCCGCGCTGGTCCAAGCGCTCTTGCAGCGCCCGGATCGTGCGAAGCGCCAGATTCCCGGCTGTTGCCCGCACTTTCGCAATAAACTCGCGGGCTTCCGACAGCGGCATTTTCTCCGCTGTGTGATACGGCTGCCGAAACTTGTATGTGAATTCTTCCACCAGGTGCACGCGCTCCCGCTGGAAAACTGCCGGGGATCCTTTTTCCAGGTACACCGCTACAATTGCGCTCCAGCCCGAATGCACAGAAAATCCAACCGCGGCTTGTTTCACAGGAGCCTCCAGGTAGGGAAACGGAGGAGCTTTATCGTCCTGGCTGGCGGAAACAATGTCAAGCGTTTGCGGCGTTTGCGAGCTGGGACATCGAGCCGTGCCCATTCACTCCGGGGGCAGGCCCTCGGTCACCTCACGCACAATTTCCTTCGCGCGAGCTTCATCTTTCGGCAGAACGTACAACGCCGCTTGCGGGCCGTGCTTCTCCACGCGGCAACGAATTCCATTCTCGTGCAGGGCGGCTACCAAGAAATCGCTGGGTTCGGCATTTTTCGTCGACCACACTTTAACGCTCGCGTCCTCTGGATACCAATCTGTGGCTTCGCCGGCGCTTGGCGGTCCAGGGATGTTCTCCTCGGTATCAGGCGTCAGTGTTTCGGCCAGCTTGTGTAGCGAATGTTCCGACCGCTCCGGCAGGGTCTTCAGTTGGAGCTCCTGGGCGCCGACGTCCGCTACATCCTCAGTGCCGTAGGCTTCCTTCACTGCCGTCTCCGCGCGTTCGTACATCGAGAACGGCACGCCCACTTCAAATGCTGCATAGTTCCGCAGGTTAAACAGATGATCGCGGCGGAAGACAGTGTTGTGCGGAATCCCCGCTTCGTCCAGCACGCCGCACAACTCGGCATGCACACGCGGGTCGTCGCCTTTCCAGAACGAGCAGAATGGATCCTCGTTCGGATCGCCAGGGCCACCGGCTACTCGGTACTCGCCATTGTCCCCGGTTTGGCGAAGTTCGATCGCCTGCTTCGGCAGCTCGTACACCAGGTCGACGTCACAATCCGCGCAGCGGGTAAAGCCTGGCCGGTATTCGGCTTTGCACTCGGGGCAGAACACGAGGTCCTTATTTTGCCGGAAAATCTGTGGCGGAGAAACGGCGGTGTTGAGTGTCGCTCGTTCGAGGTATCGCGCCTACGGCCAAGGTGACTCAGGCGGCCCGCACCGCAGAGGGGATCGCCTCTAACGTAAGGATCGTGCGGACATCGGGCGCAGCAATGCTGGGCCCCTACGATGCGAGGGAACAGTGAGAATCTGACCCCGGCCGGGGAGTTAAGTATATGTAAATACAAAGTTTGTTTTCTTTAGTGTCCTTGCACCCCCGATTTGTCGCTTCAGCCTGTCGTGCGTCTTTTTGGGTGCGTGGGCCGTATCCAAGATAGTATGAGCGCACTGGCATTCACCTTTACGGTTCCGAGGATCCCGGTACTGTTTACCGGGCTCATGACTGACGAACGGCAAACACTAGCTGCGGGCTTGCGGCGGCGCGATCCGGAATTGCTTGACCGGCTCATCGAGCAGCACCAGCAGCGGCTGTATCGCTATTTGCTTTTCCTTACCGGCGATCCCGCGTTGGCTGAGGATCTTTTTCAGGAGACGTGGATACGCGTGCTTGAGCGCGGGCATCAGTACAACGCCAAGTCCAAATTCGAATCGTGGCTTTTCGCCATTGCGCGGCACCTGGTGATCGACATTTCGCGGCGCAAAAAATTCTCCAGTCTTGAAGGACTGGCTGATCCCGAATCCGGCCGCCCTTACGAGCCGCCAGACGATCATGCCAGGTCCGCGCTGCAGCTATTGGTGACGCATGAGAACGAGCGGGCTGTGCAGCTCTCGCTCATGAAGATTCCTGCTTACTATCGCGAAGTCCTTCTGCTGCGCTTTCACGAAGAACTTGGCCTGGAAGAAATTGCTTCCGTTCTCGCTTCGCCGCTCTCGACCGTGAAGTCGCGCCTGTATCGCGGGCTTCAAGCGTTGAAAACCGCATTGCCGGAAGGTGCCGCATGAGCGAAAACGTCCACGTCCGCGCGCAACAGCTTTTCGAACGATCACTCGTTGAGGGACTCGCTTCCACCGACCAGGAGTGGCTGGGTGGGCATCTTCGCGAATGCGAGGGATGCTCGCGCGAGACCGCTCGCGCGCAGGAATTGCTTCGCGCGTTCCGCAGCGTGCCGGTTTCTGTGCCGCGCGATCTTGCCGCACGGACACAATTGCGCGTCCGGCTCCGCCGACGTGAGACTGCGCAAACTTCGAGTGGAGGCGCGCTGCTTTGGGTGATCACCGGCGCCAGTTGGCTGCTTGGAGTTGTCAGCGCTCCGTTCGTCTGGCGCTTGTTTGCGTGGGCTGGTTCGCAGCTCAATTTGCCGAAGCTGGTTCTGGAATTCGGGTTTGTACTCTGGTGGACGGTTCCCGCGTTGATCGCTGTGGCCGTGGTCCTTCACCAGCGGGGAGTGACTCGAGGCTTTGCGGATCGCGGCTCTTCGTAGCGGCCGTTTTGGTTCGAGTTGCTGTTGATGGTACGAGAGGAAACTATGTCCGACGCTTTTAATGAACGACTTCGTATGATTCGCTTTCGCCGCCGGCGCGAACGCAGCAGATTTCGTGATGAGCTGCGCATTATTCCCAAGTGGCTGGTGTGGACATGCGTATTGCTGTACGTGGTCGCGCTCATTGTCGGGATCGCCGTAAACCTCGGCAACCACCACTTTGGTGAGGCTATGTTTCCCGGAGACAGGAGCCTCGAGAACTATCCGGCTTTATCCTGCTTAGCCCTCGCCGGCGTCATTACCGTCGTCGCATTTGGGATTTCGTGCCTGCTCTTCATGCTGGGCTACGTGTATCGCGATGCCAAGCGGCGAGGGATGAATCCGGCGCTTTGGACGCTGCTCGTTCTGATCCTTTCGGCCGGATACTTTCTTATCGGCTTGATTATCTATTTGTTGGTGCGCGAGCCGCTGCCTTATACCTGCCCACAATGCGCGGCGACGGTGAATGCGCGGTTCAATTTTTGCCCGAATTGCAAATACAACCTGCACCCGGCTTGCCCTCAATGCCAGCGCGAGGTTTCAGACGACGATAAGTTTTGCCCTTACTGCGCGACGGAATTGCATCATGCGCCGAAGCCGGTGGCGGAGGGTGCGCCTGGAAATAGTGCGCTGAGTTAGGGGTTTTTGATGTCGTGACAGCCCAACCCTTACAGGTTGGGCTAACTTATGTCGCGGCTCCACCGCTGCTCGGTCGTAATTCTGATCCCTCTCAGTAGCGCCGGACGAGCTCCCAGGCGGGCTAAAAGCCGATTCCTGCCAAGTAATGAATGTCGGAGCCCCCGACCCCCCAAAGAGAAAGGCGCTACAAAACCAGTCGGAGAGGGCGGTCGAACCTTGCCGAGATTGGGCGCAGCCCTTCGAAGCTTAGGATAAACAGTGCTGCGCCCTTATGGGGAAACCAAGCCTGCACCGTTTGCTATGCTCCGTGTTGCGAAAGCTTGTGGCGTCTGTTACGGGCGTTCGATGGCGAGGGCTACGGCGTTGCCGCCGCCGAGGCAGAGGGCGGCGATCCCGCGCTGCAGGTTGCGGCGCTGCAGTTCGTAGAGGAGCGTCACCAGGATGCGGGCACCGGACGCGCCGATGGGATGGCCGAGGGCTACCGCGCCGCCATTTACGTTTACTTTTTCAGGATTGAGTTTGAGTTGGCGGGTCACCGCGATGGCGGCTACAGCGAAGGCTTCATTTAGTTCCACGAGGTCTACGTCTTTATCGCGGTCCCAGCCGGTTTTGGCGAGAAGTTTTTCCACTGCATCGACCGGCGCCATCATGACCCACTTGGGCTCGACGCCGCTGACCGCTTGCGCCACGATACGCGCCATCGGCTGCTTGCCCAGTCTTGCGGCCACGCGTTCGCTGCTCACTAGCAGCGCGGCGGCGCCGTCGTTCGTGCCCGGAGCGTTGCCCGCGGTCACGGTTCCGTCTTTCTTAAAGGCGGGCTTCAGCTTGGCGAGCGCTTCGAGCGTGGTGTCCTCACGCGGAGATTCGTCGTACTTCATGACCAGAGGATCGCCCTTTTTCTGCGGGACTTCGATCGGCAGGATTTGCGGTTCGAAGAAACAGGAGTTGCGGGCGCGAATGGCTTTCTGGTGACTTTCGAGAGCGAACTTGTCCTGCTCCTCTCGCGTGACTCCGTATTTCTCGGCTACGAGCTCGCCGGTCATGCCCATATGGAAATTTTCGTAAGCATCCCAGAGGCCATCGGAAATCATGGAATCCACAACTTTCTGGTCGCCGATGCGGTAGCCGGTGCGGGCTTGCGGGAGGAGGTAGGGGCAGTTGGACATGGATTCCATTCCACCGGCTACTACGATTTCGCTTTCGCCGAGCGCCACCGCTTGGGCCGCTAAGGCCACAGCCTTTAATCCTGAACCGCACACCTTGTTGATAGTCATTGCCGCGACGCGCGGGTCGCAACCAGCTTTGAGCGCCGCTTGACGCGCGGGGTTCTGGCCCAGGCCCGCCTGCACCACGTTTCCCATGATCGCTTCGTCGATTTGCTTACCGTCGAGGCTGGCGCGACGAATGGCTTCGGCAATGACTTTGCCGCCGAGTTCAGGCGCCGTGAAACCAGCGAGGCCGCCCTGAAATTTTCCGATGGGAGCGCGAACCGCAGAAAGAATCACAGGGGAATCCATGGAGGCACCTCCGAATGCATACGATGCTTATTATACAACTGAGAGCGGAGGGGGGCCGGGGAGGCTAGATGTATGAGGGCGGAGTGGCCTCCGCCCTCTAAAATTTCAAAATTTTCAGTTAGCCGACGCAGCCGCCGGCGTGGTTTCATCCGCGCTCGGCCCGTAAAGGCCCGGCACCGGAATACCCAGCAGGCGGTAGTACACCGTGAGCTGTGCGCGATGATGAATGATGTGGTTTAAGACCATTCCGCGAACGCAGGCGACCCTGGGCATGGTAAAAATGGTTTGGCCTCCTGCTTTCAGGGTCCAATCTTTCATCATATCCGCATCGCTCGCGCTCGCAAGCGCCGCGCGCGCTTCCGTCGCATTCTTGTCAAACTCCGCCAGTAATTGCTGACGGTTTTCTATTTTCGGCGGTTCGTAAGACGGCCCGTCCACCGGTGCGTAATCGAGTTCTTCCGTCTGCAAGGTCATGCCGATCCAACCCGGCATGGTCGCGACATGTCCCGCTAGCCAACCCACTGTCCCGGACTTTTCATGCGGCTTCCAGCCCCACTTTTCGTCCGCAGCGCGCTCCAGCACTTTGCGCGTGTTCTGCATCTCTTGATCGAATTCCGGCAACATCGATTGTGCAATGGTCATAGTTAACTCTCCTTTTGAAGCCCGCAGAGTAGGCAGCGATCTTAGGCGAAGAAAATGCGAAATGTCAAGGCTTGACTGCTGCTCTCCTCGCCCCCACAATCGCTCTGGTACGGACGGTTCCTGGCCCGCAGCACCTTAGCGCCACGCGAGGCAAAATGCCAGTCTCGCACAGCGATAAATTTTCTTGCCACGCTGGACAAGGGGAATGACCCTACATGGCACACCAATTCACTGCTTCTCATGTGCAAGACTCCATCGATTTGTTTCGGTACTACAAAAGGCTGACGGAACGGGCCATCGAGCAATGCCCGGACAACGGGTTGTTCGCGACGCTCGATGACGAATCCAATTCCATCGCTATCATCGTGAAACACATGGCGGGAAATATGCGGTCGCGCTGGATGAATTTCTTGACCAGCGACGGAGAAAAGCCGGACCGAAACAGGGATACGGAGTTTGAAGCGCCGCCGAAGACCCGCGAGGAAGTGCTTGCGCTGTGGGAGCAGGGGTGGAAGTACCTCTTTGAGGCGCTCGAGCCATTGAACGATGCGGATTCGTCGCGCACAGTGATGATTCGGACCGAGCCACATTCGGTGACGCAGGCGATCAACCGGCAAATCGCGCATTATTCCTATCACGTGGGCCAGATTGTTTTTCTGGCGAAGCATTTTGCGGCGACGGGAGGGAAGTGGAGTGCGGTGACCGTGCCGCGGCACAAGTCGGCTGAGTTTAATGCGAGAGTTGCGTCGCGAGAGGCGTCGCAGCGATGACGTACGAAAACCATTTCCTCAGGACGAAGGCCCCGTTTTTTCCGTGGTTCTAATGTCGGAGCTGAAAGCTCTGACCCCCTAAGAGCAAAGTGCCCGCCTCAGAAGGCGGCCGCTACGAAAGCTTTTTGAACTCAGTTCGTCTTGCTTGAGGTTAAAGCAGTGGTGCGTATTTCCACAGCTGTTTTCCCTCGCCTGTCAATGCGGATGAATCTGACTTATGCTTTGGTTGAAGATGCCCGCGATGCAAAAGACGCTGTTCGAAATGGGTAAGCCGGAGAGCGCCGGACCGCAGATGAATGAGGCGCAGCGGCGGGCGATCATGCATGGCGAGGGGCCGCTTCTCGTGATTGCGGGGGCGGGAACCGGGAAGACGCGCGTTATCACGGAGCGCATTCGGCATTTGCTTGAGGCGGATGCTTCCTTGCTGGGCGAAAACATCCTGGGGTTGACGTTCACGAATAAAGCCGCCGGGGAAATGAAGGCGCGCGTGGTAAAAACCGCAGGTGAACGTGGCAAGGACGTGGTGCTCGCGACGTTTCACTCGTTTTGCGAAACCATTTTGAAAGAGGTTGATCCGAATCGACTGGCTTTGGAATCAGTCGATCATTGGATCCTGCTGCGACGTAACCTGGCGCGTTTGAAGCTGGAAAAGTATCGCCGGTTGGCGGAACCGGGACAGTTCTTGAGTGATTTCATTGCTTTTTTTTCGCGCTGCCAGGACGAATTGGTTTCGAGCGAGGACTATCAAGCCTATGCCGACCAACTCGCGGCGGAATTGCAAGCCGAAAAGCCGATGCCGGATGAGGACACTTATAAGGAGCGCGCCGAACAGGTTGCGCTACAGCAGGAGATCGCGCGGGCGTATCGCGCGAGCGAAGAGATACTGCGTGACAAGCGGGCCATCGCCATAAATGGATCGATCGCCGAGGCGGTTGCGCTGCTGAAACGCGACGCGAAGCGGCTAGGCCAGCTCCGCGAACGCTACAAGCACATTCTGGTGGACGAATTTCAGGACACCAATATCGCACAGCTCGAACTGCTGCGTCTGCTGAGCCACGATTCGCGCAACATCGTGGTGGTGGGCGACAACGACCAGGCGATTTACCGGTTTCGCGGAGCGTCGTTCGGCAGCTTCAAGTTTTTCTTGGAGCGATTCACCGACTGGAAAGAGGGGCAGGATTCAACGCCATACCGAGTCTCGCTGACACACAATTACCGATCGACGCCCAATATTCTTCGCGTGGCGACGCAAGCAATCGGGATGAATGAGGTGAGTCCCGAATTTCCGAAGAAGTTCCTTCAGCCGAACCGGGCCGAAGGGGAAAAGATTCGGATCGTGGAATTGGAATCGCCGGAAGCGGAAGCGAGCTGGGTTGCTGGGGAGCTGCAAAGGCTTCACAATGCCGGAAGACGCTGGAGAGACTTCGCGGTGCTGTACCGGCAGCACGCTCATCGGGATTTCCTGGTCGAAGAGCTTTCACAACGCAAGATTCCATTCTTCATCAGCCGGCTATCGATACTTGAGCATCGCTTGGTCCGCGACGTACTCGCTTATTTGCGGCTGATTGCGTTCCCTTACGACGACATCGCGTGCTCGCGCGTGCTTTCTTCACCGGCGTGGCATCTGACAGCACCGGACCTGGTGCGGCTGGCGGAGCGTGCCGACAGGAAGCGCGGAAGATCGCTGCACGATGTGCTTCAGTCGCCGCAAGGCGAGTTGCCGTTTGATCCTTCTCCCGCGGCTTGCAAAGAGCTGTTGGAATTCTTGAACAAACAGCACAAGTCCATGCGCCGGCATACGGCACGGGAGATTCTGGGTGATTTGATCGAGTGGCTGGAGGTGGCTCAGCGAGCCGCGCCTCAGGACCGCAAATATGTGAGCCAGCTTTGCCAGTTTGTGAAGGACTGGGAACCGAAGAGTGAAACGCGCGGATTGGCGGAATTTCTGGAATATCTCGATTACTTCGAACAGGCGGGAGGCGTTTTGAGCCGGGAGGATGAAGCGCCCGGCGATGCGGTGCAGTTGACGACCGTGCATGGTGCGAAGGGGCTGGAATTTGCTCATGTGTTTGTGCTGCGCGTGAATTCGAAGGCGTTTCCGGCGCGAGACCGGGCGCCGCTGTTCGAATTTCCAGTTCGGTTGATGAAAGAAGAATTGCCGCAGGGAGAGTTTCATATTCAGGAGGAACGGCGGCTGTTTTATGTGGCGTTAACGCGGGCGCAGGACCGGTTGACAATCACGACGGTCACGGAGAAAAAGAATAAAGTTCCCGTTTTTATCGAAGATATTGTCATGGATCCGGCCGTAAAGCGGCGCGACATTTTGTTGCTCGCTGTCAGGGTGAAGAAGAAAGCCGAGGCACAAGCGGCGACGGCCGCAGGCGAGACCGAGCTTTTTCCAGCCGGCGAGGCTCCGCCAAAGATTTTCGCGCGCATCGCACAGTGGGCCGAGACGTTTCATCCCTCCGTGCCGGAACCGCTGAAGCTGAGCAGTTCGGCGATCGAAAATTACCGCAAGTGCCCGCAGCAGTACGCGTTCAGCTACCTGTGGTCGTTGAAGGAAGGTCCGCATGCCACGCTCACTTTCGGCAGCGTCATACACACCACGATCAAGCGTTTCCTGGAGCAATTGAAGAAGGGCACAATGCTTGCGCTCGAGGAACTCCAGCGCATTTATGAAACGGAATGGACCAGCGCCGGCTACGAGGACGAATACCAGGAGGCGGAGTATAAGAAGGACGGCTTGGAGCAGCTCAAGGTGTTTCACGCTTCGGTTTCGGCGGATGCGCCTAATATCCTTGATCTGGAGAAGCCGTTCGAGCTGCCGCTGGAAAACGATGTGATTCTTGCGGGGCGCATGGACCAGGTCAACACACTAGGACGAAATAAGGTCGAAATCGTGGATTACAAGACCGGGAAACCGAAAAAAGAGGTCGATGCGCGGAAGAGTTTGCAGCTGAGCATTTACGCGCTGGCGGCGAAGGAGATTTTTGAGTGGGATCCGGAGCGGCTGGTTTTCCACTATTTGCAGGATAACTCCACGCTGGTGACTGCCCGAGACGGCAAGCAGATCAGCGAGGCGGAGAAGATCATTCAGGAAACCGCGTCGGACATCCGGGCCAAGCATTTTCCGACGAAGCCGGGTTTCGTGTGCCGGGGTTGCGCGTACAGGCTGATTTGCCCAGCGCATGAGGAGGCGCTCAGTGGAGTGGCGGAATAGCGGCAGGATTGGTTGGAATTGGGGTCGGGACGCTCGGATCGAAGAGAGATTCCTCGCTTCGCGGACTCCGCTCGCAATGACCGGTTTTTTCAGGCGTGCTGGGCGGCTTGGTTCGTTGCTCGCGGTTGGGAAGGCGCACCCCTGAAAGGGTGAGCTACAAGGTGCCAGGGCACGGGTTGGGACACAGGTTGAAGCCTACGCGGGGTACGTAACTGCGCCCGCCTCAGAAGGCGGCCGCTACACAAGCAAAACAGAAACGAAATGCCGGCTGAGGGCAGTACATTGGGCCGGGAGCCGCGGCACATCGTTGGGGGCAAGACAATCGACATAGGTAATGGGTAAGCGGTCGCCCGCTGTACCTGTCACATCACCGTACGTACGGATCGGTATGCGGCGATTCGGTGGGTTGAGCTACCGGCG